>Ga0080006_1137547_pt1 | contig 53319 bp, 52 predicted proteins | sample RS3BMetagenome_FD_69209 | JGI IMG/M metagenome (GOLD analysis project Ga0080006, IMG submission 69209) | Ferric oxide microbial mat and aquatic microbial communities from Rainbow Spring, Yellowstone National Park, USA - RS3B (SPADES... ... | reverse complement strand
CGCGGGAGCTCGACCCGCGACTGCCCAGATGACCAGCTTCATCGACACCCATCGGGAGCGCCACGGGGTCGAGCCGATCTGCACCACCCTGCAGGTCGCTCCGTCGACGTACTACGCGGCCGCCCGGCGGCAGCCGAGCCGGCGCGAGCTCGAGGACCAAGGGTTCAAGGCTGAGATCTGCCGAGTCCACGAGGAGAACCTTGGGGTCTACGGGGTGGACAAGGTGTGGCGCCAGCTGGGCCGTGAGGGCATTCTGGTGGGCCGGGACCGGGTGGCCCGGCTGATGCGGGGGCTGGGGCTGCGGGGAGTGGTGCGCAAGAGGACGACCCGGACCACGATCTCCAAGAAAGAGGCCCCGAACCGCCCTGACGATCTGGTCAAGCGTCAGTTCCAGGCAGCGGCGCCCAATCGGTTGTGGGTGGCCGACATCACCTATATATGGACCTGGCTGGGGTTCGTCTACTGCGCCTTCGTCATCGATGTCTTTAGCCGCCGGATCGTGGGCTGGAAGGTATCCGCCTCCCTCAGCGCCGAAGTGGCGTTGGACGCTCTGGAGATGGCGCTTTGGCAGCGGCGGGGGACCGACCTGGGCGGCCTGATCCATCACTCGGACCGGGGGGTGCAGTACACCGCCATCCGCTACAGCCAACGTCTGGAGGACGCTGGGGCGGTACCCTCGGTGGGATCCAAGGGCGATAGCTATGACAATGCCCTGGCCGAAACTGTCAACGGGCTGTACAAAGCCGAGGTGGTCTGGCGAGAAGCCTCCTGGCGCAATCGCGAGGCGGTGGAGCTGGCGACCGCCCGGTGGGTGTACTGGTGGAACTGCAGCCGGCTCCACAGCGCCTGCGGCTATGTTCCTCCGGCGGAGTACGAAGCGGCATATCGCGCTGCTGAGGCCTTGGGGGCCGCTCCGGCGGTGGCACTGGAAGGGCAGACGGCATGAGCCCTAAGGCCGCTAGCCCGTCCTGTAACGGTACCGTAACGGTAAGCTGCCCGGTGTGCGCTGCGCCGCTACCTCCGGGCCGCCGGAGCCGCCTTTACTGCTCGGAGGCTTGTCGCCAGGCGGCTTGGAGGTTGCGCAATGGGCCCAAGCTCCAGCCTCCGGTGCTCGCTCCCAAGCAGCCACGCCGACCCGTGAGCGTTTACATCTGCCCCGACTGCGAAGCCCGTTACCTCGGGGAGCAATACTGCCCGGACTGCCATGTCTTCTGCCGAGCGGCGGGAATCGGCGGGTGCTGCCCCTGCTGCGACGAGCCGGTCGCCTACGACGAGCTGACCCAGCGATGACCGGGGCTGGCGGCCGGGGTGGGTTGATGGATCTCAAGGACCCTGTGGTCAGCACGGCCGTCCTTCTTCACAAAGTCCACCTTATTCAACCTTCCCCCCCGCACCCCCCTATCCACAACTACGACTACAATGAACTCCTCACGGGAGGAGAGATTCCAAACTCAGGAGTCTCCATCAAACCCAGGGCGGTCCACACCGTCCCGGGCGCAGTCCGAGTGCGCCCGGGCCTATTACCATCGCCGCGAGTGCAGCCGTGGCCTTGTTCCCCCGGGACCGGGAGCTTGGGATCGTGGGCAGCTCGCCGAGCCCTGGGCTGCGCCCGGGATGGTGGGCAGGGTGGGCAGCCAGGAGCCGTTCGCCAGGGCCAGGCGGGACCTCCTCGAACTAGCCGGCCTGTGCCTCACCGGCAAGAGAGTGGTGCGTAGTTCCCAAGCTGGCGGAGCGAAGATCCGGGCCGCTGTCGAGCAGCGGGCCGAGGCGGTGGCAGCGGATCAGATGGTGCCGCACGAAGTCGCCTCCACTGCTCGGCCCCTTGGCGCCAGTCGAGGCCGGTTGGCATCAAAATCGGCATCATCGGTGGTACCTGCCTCATCTGGGCGCGCTCGTCAGCGACCAATCTGATCTCAAATCTGCTGGAGGCGACTCCGGGAATCGAACCCGGGATCGCGGTTTTGCAGATCCCCCGGATCCGTCCGTGACCGTTCGCGGGCGTCCGTTTCGAGATCAAAAACAGGACTTGCCGACCGCTGACGTACGCCTATGGCCGCAGAAGTCCGCCCGGGTTGGGGTCAAAATTGGGGTCAGACTCGACCTCCAGCCGCCGATCGAGCGATCACCAGCCGAAGCCTCCAATCCGTCCGACAGCCACTGCTCTACCCCGAGCCGCCCAGAACGCCAGGATCAAGCTCACGGCCAACGCCTCGAAGCCAGGGTGCTGCTGAGGACCAAATGTTGCCAGAATGTTCTAGTTGGCCAATCCCATCAAGGTTGAGCAGCTGAAAGGCAAACGGCTCTTACTTGAACCGCTGAGGCAGACGCACGCCCGGGAGATGGCCGCCATCTTGAGTGATCCCGTCATTTATGAGTTCATCGGCGGCACACCAATGTCGGCTGCACGGGTGAGGTCCCAGTACAAGCGGCTCGAGGCGGGATCACCAAATCCAAGCGAGAAATGGCTCAACTGGGTAATTCGCTACCAGGCTCAGGACGCTTTGGTTGGCTCCTTACAGGCCACGGTCTGGCCGGAACAAGCTCAAGCGGAAGTGGCCTGGATAGTGGGGACGCCTTGGCAGGGCCAAGGGATCGCTAGCGAGGCCGCCGCGCAGGTGGTCCAGTGGCTCAGACGACAGGGAATCCGGCTGGTGATTGCCCACATCCACCCAGACCACCGCGCCTCCCAAGCGGTAGCCAGACACATCGGACTCACCCCTACGGTAAAGATGGCGGACGGCGAGGTCGAGTGGCAGGCCGAGCTAGTCTGAAACGCCTCCAAAGAGACCAGAGGACGAGTGTATTCGTTACCAGACCGACCACGTCGGCATCACACGTGGCGGTGAATCCGCGTCTTTCTTGTCAACCCATGCGGAGTTCCTGAGTAGGGTCCAGCCCAACATCATGGTGGTCGGCCCTAGCTGGTCGACTCCAATCCCGGCCACCGTCAGTACCGGGCGACCGCGGCGAAACTCAGCAGCGCACTACCGGGAGCGTCGCGTCGAGCCGACGAATGTCCTGTGGGTCACTGGTAATGACCGTCGCGCGGAGTCGGCGGGCCAGAAATGCCACACTCGAGTCGGCAATGTCCACCGTGCCAGTCAAGCCACATAGGGCGCCAACCGCCCGTGCCTCGGCGAGGTCGAGGGGAGTTACATCAAGGCTGGTGGAGCCGATCAGGCGAGCCAGCCGCACTTGGCGGCCACCATCGCGCCAAACCTGGGCGACTACCCCAGCGGGGACATGAAGCACCCGGTCATGCTCGACTGCCAGCTCCACCAAGCGAAGCATGAGCCGGTCGGCGCGCTGGAAGGCGATCAAGGCGCCGGCGTCGAGGACTACAGGCCGAGGACTTGACGAGCCCATTCGTCCTCTGCTGAGGTGACCGGCCCAGCTTCCGCCCGCATCTCCGCCAAGAGGTCCGCGAGCGCTTGGCGCCTCACCTTCTCCTCCATTGCCTGGTCGACCCAGGCGCTCAGTGAGGGAGCGTGACCGTGGGCGACTGCCTCCCCCGCAGCCGCCAGAACCTCGGGCCGAACTGTGATCGTCACCCTGGAGCGCTGCATACGATCATCATACTCGCCATCTAACTCCATCATCTGCCCACTTCGCCATCCTGGCCACCCAGTTTCCCGGGCGCTCCCAGTGGCCCTATCCACTCCGTCCATCGTCCCGATCATCTGGAGGGGAGATGATCGCGCCCATCACCTGGGCTGCCTCGCGCTGCATGGTCTCGGTGACGTGGGAGTAGCGGTTCAGGGTTATCGCCACCGTCGTGTGCCCGAGCATCTCGGCCGCTATCTTCGGGTGCACCCCGCCACCGAGGAGCAGGGTAGCTGCGGTATGCCGGAGATCGTGGAACCTCAAGGTTGGCAACCCGGCCCGGCGCAGCAGGGGAACGAAGTGGCGCCGGACCAGGTGGTCGCGCTGCATGGGACCGCCGAGCACGTTCGGGAACACCAGGTCCTGATCGACCCAGATGGCTCCCATCCTCTCGCGCTCCGCCGCCTGCCGGGAGCGGTGCCGGATCAGAGCGTCCACTGACGGTGGGGAGAGCACCACTTGGCGCCTCGACCGCGCCGTTTTGGGGGCCGTGACCACGAGCCCCTGACCGTCGCGAGTGAGAGTCCCGGTCACTTGGAGCGTGGCCGTCTCCAGGTTGACATCTCGCCAGCGAAGTGCGAGCAACTCGCCCTGGCGCAACCCGGTGGTGACGGCGACCACGAAGAGCGCCTCGAACCGATCCCCGACGGCCGCGGCGCACAACGCCCGCACCTGAGCGGGGTTCAGGGTGCTCAACTCTGTTTCGACCATCCTCGGCGGATGGACCAACCCCACCACGTTCCTGGACAACGCTCCCCAGCGCATCGCATCTTGTAGGGCCCGATGCAGCAGCATGTGAGCGTGATGGACAGTTGTGGGGCTGATGCCCTCGGCCAACATCCGCTCGTGGAGGAGTCCGACATGCTGCGGAGCCAGCTTCACAAGCCGGACTCGGCCCAGCACGGGCAGGATGTGGACGCGCCCCAATTGTTCGTAGCGGCGCCAAGTAGCGGGCCGGATGGTTGTCTTGACGCTGGGCAGCCAGGTTCTCCAGAAGCCCGCCAGGGTCGCCTGCTGGGGTGGCACTGGCACCCCGTCCTGAGCCGCCCTCAGGGCCGACGTCAACTTCCCGATGCACCGACTCGCGAGTGGGTCCGTAGAACGAACGACGTCTGCCCTCCGACGTGATGCGCGCCTCCCAGCGGCCGTCCTCACGACGCCGGATCGACCCCTCTGCGTTAGCTCGTCGTGTCATCTCGGCAACACGCCCCGAGACAACCGTCTGTAAAGTCGAGCCAGGCTAAGCTCGGAACCTTCGCCCCAGCTGTCTGGGACGCCGGCCGGTGGTCTCGTGCGACGACCCCTGGCAACTGGCCACTCCGGTCGAGCCCCTTCCCAGCCGTGAGCCCGATCTCGCGCCGAAGCACTCAGCCTGGCGCACCAGTTGCAGCCCACGCGCTCAAGCCCCCATCGCTGAGAGTCGTCGAGATAGTTCATGCCATAGGCTTGAGTCCGCCGAGGGGCCCTCAATGGGGCGGCATGGTGACCGCCGGCAGCCCTCGTCTCGCGATTTCTACATCGACAACGGGAGTACTCGTGAGCGGGGCGGGTCAGCACTCGTTGCCTTGGTGTGACCATGCTCAAGGACTGGGCGATGGTCCTCCCGCCTGTCACCGCCCTCATGCCACCCGGGCAGCCGATCGGAGGTGCCAGCCTATGGGTCCTCGACCCATCCGAAGTCAGCACGTATTTTCCCACCACTGTGTGACAGGGCCAGTGGTGGGTGGGCTTAGCCTGGAACCCCACCTCGCCAGCAGCAGCTCCTGGCTCTCATCGACCGAGCGGTCGACCGCCTGGAACTCCTCCACGGTCTCATGGACCCAGACGGCCCGGCTCGGGTGCGGCAGCGTGGCTGTGATGTCGCTGTCGAGCAGGATGAAACTGTTGACGGCGGCTCTGACCCGAAAGGCGACCGTGCCGTCGAGGGTGACCTTCAGCTGCCCCGGCACCGCCTCGGCATCCGGACTCTCGGCGCACCCAACGAGGTGGATGGACACCGATCTCCCGAGCCTGGTGATCCCACAGAGCCGCCCGGTGGCCGCCTGTTGGGCGGCACGGGCGGCCCTGTCGTCGCCGAGGTCGCGGACCGTCAGTTCCGCCACCTCGTCAGCTATCAGGATCCGGGCTCAATCGGACTGTGGCAGTTGCGGGTCAGCGTCCACGGAGCGCCGGGCCACCTCGAGTCGCCGGGATTCCTGGTTCCGTTCATTCCTGGCGTCGGGACTTCGGTCCGACATCCTTCACCCGCCCCCGCAGCAGCGCCCTGGTGGCCCAGACCAACTCCAAGCCATGGCCGTGCTGCCCGACCGCAGGTGTCCTGGACCAAGCGCCTGGTCGCGTTAATACTGCCTGTTCAGCGTCGGCTCGGCCGGAACATCACCGGGGCGAGGTGCGTTAACCATGAGTGCGCCGAGCCCTGCCCCTCATCTTGCTCACCGTTCTAGCCCCCGTCCTGAGCGCCTGCGCCTCCTCAGGGAGTTCACCCGCGCCGACCACCAGGGCAGCTCCGTCCCCGTCGAGCTCTGCACTCATTCCCAAGGCCAGCTCCTCGCCCATCGACACCAGCTGCTCCGTCGGAGGCACGGCGTACCAGGAGGTGAGCATCGCCTTCGCCAGCGGCGAGCTGGGGCTGGTCGCGGTCAACCACGAGTCACCCGCTGGTGTCCCCTGGGGGGCCATTCAGCGCACAGCCACTGGAGGTGAGACTTGGCAGACAGTTTTCGTGTCTGACCGCCTCCTAATCCACCAGCTCGCCTGGACCTCGGCCGACACGGCGGTGGCGGCCACCACCTCAGGGCTGCTGGTGACCAGGAACCAAGGAGCTTCGTGGACATTGAGCCCTGGAGTGCCCGTGTGCAGCGTTCAGGCGCCATCTCCCGGGACCGCGTACGCGGTCACCAGCGCGGGCCTCTACAGCATCAGTGAGCCCAGCATGCGGCTGACGCGGATCGCCACTCCGTTTCCCGTCTCAGGCGTCCACTTCGTTAACGGGAAGTTGGGTTGGATGGCCGGTCCCTCCGGCATCGCTGTGACACCGAATGGGGGCCGAACCTGGAAGGTCCAACTTCGATTCAATCATCCCTGCTACCGGTACTGGGAGGCGTCGCTGGCCACAGGAAGCGGGAGCCATCTGGTCGCGATCTACGCCGGCGGCACTCTCATGGGCAGCCCGGCGGTCGAGATCTACGGAAGTGTGGACGGCGGTGCCCGCTGGACCCTGGAGGAAGGGGGTGGCTACGTCCCGGTGCCTACCGGCCAGGTGCCGGTTGGTGGCATCGACCAGGCCGGGGCCACCGATGGCCAGGCGGTCGCTGTCGCACCTGGCAGGGCGCTGTTGGTGGGAACGACCGGAGAGCCTAACCCGTCGACTCAGGCTTCGGCTCCCAGCCTCTGCGAAACGAGCAACGTGGGTCGCAGCTGGATATGCCGGCGGTTTCCATTCTTGGACTGGCAGAACGCGACCTTCGACGCGGGCTACGACGGGGAGATCTCCGTGGGTGGCGGCCGATGGTGGGTCGCGGTGGTGGACGGAACCCAGCTGGTGATCGCCAACAGCGCGAACCAGGGAGTCAGCTGGCAGGTGCGGGAGCGGATTCCACTGTCCCAGCGGCCGCAGCTGAGCCAGTGACGAGAGCAGACGTTGGTCGGCTTGCGTGGGCCAACCCCGGCCCCGCCGATGGAGCTGCCTGGCATAACGGTTCGTGGAACACCTCTCCCCGCACCTTTGGCCCGCGGCCAGCAGGGGCCGACACCATCACGAAGGTGCCGAACAAGGCGAGTGAGTGGTGATCCGCGCGTGGCATCCCGCTCCGGCGGCCAGGCGTCCCCACTGCCGCGCGCGGGTTGGGGTCAACTTAGGCGGAAGTTCCTGGGGATGTTGAACTGAATCGAGTTCAAGAATTGGCCGTAGTGTAGCCACTCCTAGGTTGACATGGGTCAGGTGACGTGGTAGTATCGTGCCGTGGCCAAACCACGTGGCAACTCGATGCACATCGACCGCATCTCCAGCCATCAGGACAGCCACGTCAGCTACCTGCTCCGCCAGTCCTACCGGGACCAGGGCAAGGTCAAGCACCGCACCCTCGCCAACCTCACCCCCTTGCCCATGGCCGCCATCGACGCCATTCGTGCAGTCCTCAAGGGCCGCCCGGTCGGTGACTTGGAGGAGGCGTTTGAGGTCCTCAGCTCCAAGCCCCACGGTCATGTGCTGGCGGTGTTGGGAACCCTGCGCCGGCTGGGCCTGGACCGGGTGCTGGCCGTAAGGCCGCAGCGGGAGCGGGAACTGGTGGTGGCGATGGTGGTGCGCCAAGTGATCCGGCCCAGCTCCAAACTGGCCACCGCCCGGAGCTGGCAGAGCACCACCCTGGGGTCGTTGCTGGGGGTGGAAGATGCCGATGAGGACGACCTCTACGCGGCGCTGGACTGGCTGAGGCAGCAGCAGATGCAGGTGGAGGCACAGTTGGCCAGCCGGCATCTCCACAACGGCAGCTTGGTGCTGTACGACCTGACTTCGGTGGTGGTGGAGGGGAGGCACTGCCCGCTGGCCCGCCGCGGCTACAGCCGGGATGGCAAGAAGGGCACGCTGCAGGTGGAGTTCGGGATATTGGCCGACTGGGAGGGCCGTCCCGTGGCGGTGGAGGCGTTCGCGGGCAACACCTCGGACCCCAAGACCGTGGCCGCCCAGGTGGAGAAGCTGCAGCAACGCTTCGGCCTAGAGCAGCTGGTGCTGGTGGGAGACCGCGGGATGTTGACCTCGGCGCGGATCGAGGCGCTCAAGGAGATGAAAGGGATCGACTGGGTGTCGGCCCTCAAGGGAGTCCAGATCCGGGCCTTGGTGGACGACGGAGAGCTGCAATTGGGACTGTTCGACCACCAGAACCTGGCCGAGATGGTGTCCCCCAACTTCCCCGGGGAGCGCCTGGTGGTCTGCAAGAACTCAGACCTGGCCCGGGAGCGGGCCCGCACGCGCGAGGATCTGCTCTCGGCCACCGAGCGGGAGCTGGAGAAGGTGGCCACTTCGGTGAGGGCGGGGCGGCTCAAGGGCCAGGACAAGATCGGGGTCAGGGTGGGCAAGGTGCTGAACCGTTACAAGGTGGGCAATCACTTTGCGGTGGAGATCACCGAGCAGAGCTTCAGCTATTCCCGGCTTCAGGAGAACATCGCGAGGGAGGCAGCCCTGGACGGGATCTACGCGATCCGCTCCAGCCTGCGTCCAGAGCACAGCAGCCCCCAGGAGCTGGTGCGGATATACAAGTTGTTGGCCCGGGTGGAGCGGGCGTACCGGACCCTGAAGTCAGTCGACCTTCGGGTCCGGCCGCTGCGACATCGCCTGGAGGACAGGGTCCGGGCCCACATCTTCCTGTGCACCCTCGCCTACTACGTGCGCTGGCACATGGAGCGGGCGCTGGCGCCCCTCTTGTTCCGAGATGAATCCCCTACAGCCGCGGATGACCCGGTTGCCCCGGCGCAACGCTCAGCAGCCGCTGAGGAGAAGGCTCAGAGCCACATGCTCGACGATGGCACCCCGGCCTACGACTTCAGCGGACTCCTCGATGAACTGAGCACCCTCACTCGCCAGCAGATCCGAGTCGGTGCCACCACCTTCCTCAAGGTCACCACCCCCACTCCTCTCCAGCAGCGCGCCTTCACACTCCTCGGCGTCCCCATCACCGTGTAGCCAGACGAGGCCACCCCGCGGTGATCTCATCTGATCTCACCCCGACTCAGGAACTTCCGCTTAGGGGTCAAACGTCCTCAGTGACCTACCCCATACCCCGCCAAGTGGCCCGAGTTGATCTCAAATCTGCTGGAGGCGACTCCGGGAATCGAACCCGGGATCGCGGTTTTGCAGTTCGGGCACGTTTGTTCGTAAGCGTCCGTAGACGTACGTCTCGAACTCAAATCTGAGGAGCGCGAACCGCTATCGGCCACTGACGTGCGCCAAAGTTCGTCGGCGTTGCCGTCAGCGGTGCCGTCAGGCCTGGAACGAGAGCGAGGCTCGTCAGGCAGCCCGCCAGGCCCTCGCGCCGACCGGTTCGGGGAACCTCATCCTTACGGACTGCGGACCAGGGCCACGAAGTGGCCACGTAACTCTGCTCTCCGGCCCCACGTTGCCCAGGAGTGCAAATGTCAGGCCCACGTCTGGTCGCGCTGCGCCTGGGCACCTCGGTCGCCGCCGCCGCTGTAGCCCTGTCAGCGACGGCCTGCGCGGCACCCGCGGCACATGGGTCCCCGACCGCCGGTCCGTCGCCGTCTCGTCAGAGCCTCTCACAACCCTCTCCGGCTCCGACGCCCAAGCCCGCCGGTCGCGTCCTCCTGGGAGGCTTGAAGAACGCCGGCGCGGCCTTCATCGACAACTACCTCTACGTTTGGCAGCAGGTCACTCCCCTGGGCGCCCCCATCCACAGCGAGCTGTTGAGGATCGACCCAATCACCGGCCAAGTTCTGGCCAGGACCCTGCTTGGCAACTTTGGTCTTGGTCCGGCATCTGACCAGTTACTGATCGCCGATGGCTCGCTGTGGGTCGCTGCGGCGGGACCTGCCGGAGCGCCCGGCCCGCGCGGCGAGGTGCTTCGCTTCCAACCGGAGACGCTCAAGGCGACAGGCACCACCATATTTACGAACCGCGGAGCAAGTCAGGAAACTGCCGCACTCGCGGGTGGGTGGGTTTGGGTTACCGACGGCGGAACTTTGCACAAACTCTCGCCTGCAGATGGACAAGTGGCAAAGACAATCACACTTGGCACAGCGGACCAATCACAGGTCACCACCAATGCACGCGGGACCGTGCTGATCGTCGCCGAAGCCGAGAACGGCTTCGGCACGATTCAGACCCGCAATCCCACTTCTGGGGCACTGATTATCACCACAAAACCCGGCATCCTTGGCGTCACTGCTCCCAACCTCAGTGAGGTTACCGGAGGTGGCGTCTGGGTCTCAGTTGCGACAGGCATGCAGGGATACTTAGAGCGCCTTGACGTATCGACTCTTCATCCGACGCCCCTGTCTCTCCCCTATCCTGGCGACGCTACCAACGGCATATCCGCTCAGATAATGTCGGGGGTTCTTTACGTTCAACAGATTGACGGCGGCCCCACGCGCAACTATTGTGGCAATCCCTCGAACGGCCAGATGCTCGCTCCACTTGGGCTTGGCCCTGCCTCCACCGTGCTCGCCGCGGATAGCACGGATCTCTTCTACGTTCCGGTCGTCTGGTACGCTGGACCGAGCCCCGCGCGAGGTGAGGAGTTGGTCTCTCTGCCGATCAATGCGAAGTGCCGGACGTAGCCGGTAACTTCCGACCAGTGGCTTGACCCGTGTGGCCCCCTGGGAAGTCACTGGCCGGCCGCCGTTACCAGCTCCTAAGCGGGATCTGGCCACGAGACCCCCCACAACTTGTCGACCCAGCCGTCAACGTGGCTTTCCTGCGGGCCGAGCTCAATGAGGCTGTACCACGGCGGGGGCTGGAGATTGCGGCCAACTGAGAGCGAGAGAGCTGTCGAAATCGACCCCACGCGCCGGTAGGCGGGAATTGCGTCGAGACGTTGGGCAAGTTCGGCCAATCCCGACGTCGTCCTTACCGCCGCCAGAGACTCCGTTAGCCGCCCAGATCCTCCCATAAGGTGTGGGTGCCCAGCCACATCAAGCAGCGCCCTCTCCACGGCTGCAACCCACGAGGGGCCCAAGGGTTCGGTGGCCACCATAACCGTCGCGGTCTTCTCGTGCACGACTCGAAGCGGCCGTCCAGAGAGCGTCTTGAGGCGAGGGCGGTATGAGCTCGCCACCTGGACGGTTCCGACTGGGCGCGTTAGTAACCCGTGGTGGTCGAGCGCTGTCAGAAAGCCGATCCGGTGTGGATTGCCCGCGAAGGCGGCCGCAACGGCTGAGCCCAGGTCACCCCACACGGCTTGGGTGCCAAGCGCGCCAATGGGGGGCGCAGAACGTAGGGCCCCCTGCCACTCGATCGACCAGGCCCTCGACGGCGAGACGGCTTAGCAGGTTAGAGGTGGACTGAGGCAAGAGCTTGAGCGCTGAGCGCACCTCCGCCGTCGTGAACGCCGTACGGCCCTCCTCTGCGAGCCGGTCCAGCACCTTAACTGAACGCTTCGTGGCCATCGGCGTGTCTCAATGCCCGTTCCACTCCCCACTTCCAGGCTGCCCGGTCGGTTATACCTCACTTACAGCGCAAATACACGATTAACGTGTAATCGCGCCATTACGATCACTGAAGCAGCTGATCGGACCGATCGGCGCGCACCTACTCCAGTTCCAACCGCCGGCCCGAACCGACGGTAGCTAGCGCCAGGTCAACTCCGCAGTAGGTTCTCGCGCGCCATCCCGAGAAACGCACCGACCAGGTCCGAGTCGGATCCATCCAAGGTAGTCGTGGACCGCCCGGAGCCCCCTCCCTGGGCTCGCTGCCAGGAGATCGCCAGAGTCGACCGCGGGCCTCGACCGGTCAGGGTGGCTTGGATCTCGCCTAGGGTGGTTGAGACGGTCACGGTTCCATCCCGCTGTAGCGTGTCGATCGCGTCGAGGAATGTCGGAGCATCGGCTGCGGCCAGCTGAAACACGCAGCTATCGTTGGGTTCCACCGGTACCGCCTCTAGGCTCCGGTCGTGGAGCAGATCCTGGATCAGGGCTGTGGCCCCACCCACATACGTCCAGTCGAGGTCGATCTCCGAAGCGACGCACCAGCTGCGGTCCGAGGGCCACCAGAGGTTAGGAGTCTGGAAGCTGGGCGCGGAGAGCGCCAACGCGCCCTCAATCGGCCCCTGGTAGAGGAGATAGCTGCGCCCCGGAAGTTCCACCTTCGGCATTTCCCCACCTGGCCTCGGTGGCCCTCCGGTGTCCCGACTCTCCCATCCGCCGTAGCCATCCCACACGCCGAACCAGCATCGCGATGGAGTAGACGTATGCCGCTTTAGGATCCCAACCAACGTGGTGGCATCGCCAAGAGTCAAAGTGCCGCACGCGGGTTCTCCATCCCATGGTGGCGGAGTCGGCTGTTCGCTCCTGGGGAAGGCGATTTGATGAAACTGGACGTCCTTGCTCATCGGCACTCCGCTCCATGCGGACACCTCGGCCCAGCGAACCTCTGGTGGGCCCCCTGTCGCGTCCCGGCGTGTACCGGGATGAAGCAGGCGCGCGTAGCTCTCGAATCCCCCAGGCACAACCGAGGTGGTAGTGTGCGAGTCGAAGTGACGTAGGCGGGCTGCAATCCAGGCGGCCTCGTCTGTCCGGTCGGTTCGCTCTATCCTAGCGCTGAAATCATCGGGCAATGTCATGCTCCTGCCCGCTGCAGTCGTGTGCTCCGGCTAAGGCCCAAGGGCTGGCGTGCACCGGAGCGGTAGGGCTGATGGCAACTGAATTACTTGCACTCGTTAGGGATATTCTGAACCAGGTTCTTCCCGGCTAAGACCGTGGCCCCGACCCAAGGGTGGAGGTCACCGACCGTCGATCCTGCGTAGTGACCAACCAGCACATATTTCCCCGGCGGCAGGAAGAAGCGGTAGGTCTGATGAGCCTCAACGGACCTTGTCATGATTATATCCGAGGGCAGCAGGTACTTGTCCCCGCCGGGGACTGGGACTTGGGTCACCGACCCACCGAACACGACCACGGTCCCCGCCACAAAGCCTGGCTTCTTCTTGGGCGGGACCCCAAAGCAGGCGTCGATCCCGCCAGTGACCGCGCCGTCGCCGCTTGGGATGATCATGGTCGCGAGAGAGCTCGGCACTTCGGGGAGAGCCGTCTGGCACCCCGCAAGGCAGATGCTAGCGCTCAGGACTGCGCTCACGGCAGCCACCCGAGCCATGTGAGACGCAGGAGTCAGCTTGGGTCTCGGTACAGCGGACCCGCGCGTGACCGGACCCGACCCGCAGCCAGCATCCGGGCATAGGGACGGGAATGCACTCCCCCCCGATGCCTCTCCGGGAACCCGAGCCGCTTGCCGGAACTTGGCCAAATTGGAGTGATGCCAGGCGCGCCTTCGCACACATCCATCTTGGCACGTCACGGCCTGCGTTGTTACAAGCATGGCGTTTCAGCTGCCGACGGTCGGTCGGTACGGATGTTGGCCCAGATCGTTCGCCTCAAACCGACCCTGGTGAGCTAGCGGCACCACGGAAACGGTTGACTTGACCTCGAAGCAGTTCCGTCGTACAGTGCCGCCGTGAAGTCGAGACTCGCTGTAGCCCAACACAAGACGGTGCTGGGGGTGGTCTCGGCGTTGGTTGCTCTCGGTATCGGCCTGTCGGTATGGGCCGGCACCAGCCTGCTGCCCTATCCGGCCAATGCCATTCCGGCACCCCACCTCGCATTCTCCTTCTGCAAGGTGCCGATGTGGCTGCAGACGCAGTCCAGGTCGGTCAAGCTGCTGGGCAACTGCATGGGGCAGCTCTACGCTCCCCCAACGCAGATGAAGGTAACCAAGGACACGGTCTTTGCGATCGGATGCCTGCCCGGCGGCTGCCCTCTCCGCCCGGTGCTCACATCGTCGGCTTCCAACCTGGTGGAGTCTCAAGGAGAGCACGGAGGTGTTTACTACTTCAAGGCATTGGGGGTCGGGAGCGCCACCATCTGGGCCACTTTTCCCAATCCTGTTAACTGCACGGCGCCGCCATCCGGCCCCCAACCAGACCGATGCCCAGTCGTCGCGCTGGACGTAGCCTAGGTCCTGGCCGCGACAACGCGTTCCACCTAGCGACGGTTCCGGGCTCGGGAAAACCGGGTCCGCCTGCGCTCAACCGGAGCCAGGGCCGAAGTCGGCGCTGCTCGGGGTACCGCGAAGCAGTTCGGACATGGACTGGGCGGCTGCGCGTTGCATGGTCGCGGTCACGTGCGAGTAGCGGTCGAGCGTGATCGCCACGGTGGCATGTCCCAGCATCTCCGACGCGACCTTAGGATGGACCCCCTCGCTCAAGAGGAGGGTAGCTGCCGTATGCCTCAAGTCGTGGAAGCGAATGGCCGGCAGGCCGGCGCGCTGAAGCAGCGGGACGAAGTCACGCTTGACCAGGTGGTCGCGCTGCATCGGACCCCCTATGGTGTTCGGGAACACTAGGTCCTCGTCTACCCAAGCCTCGCCGAGGAGCTCCTGCTCTTGCTGCTGCCGCTCCCGGTGCCTGATCAGGGCTTCGATCGCCTGGTCGGCCAGAGCCACGGCACGCCGCGACCTGGCGGTCTTCGGCGGCGCGATGCTGAGCCCTGCCTCGGTCCTGGTCATCGTCCCGGTCACCTGCAGCAAACCTCGGTCAAGATCCACTCCGCTCCACCTCAGGGCCAGTAGCTCTCCCTGCCTCATGCCGGTGGTCACAGCCAGCACGTAGAGGGCCTCGAACCGGCTGCCTGCTGCGGCGCGACACAGCTCCCTCGCCTGGGCACCACTCAAGGTCTGCATCTCCTGGGTTGCCATGCGCGGCGGAGGGACGAGGCCGGCCACATTCCTGGACACCATGCCCCAGCGGACCGCATCAGCCAGGGCGCGGTGCAGCACGGCATGAGCGTGGTGAACGGTGGATGGGCTGATCCCCATCCCCAACATCCGACCGTGCAACGCTTGGACCTTCTGGACGCTGAGGTCCCCAATCCGAGTTGCGCCCAGCAGGGGCAGGAGGTGGATTCGGCCCAGTTCCTCGTACCGCGTCCAGGTCCTGGGCCGAAGGTTAGATCGGATGGATGGCAACCACTCGTTCCAGAATCTTCCGAAGGTCTCGCGCGACCCCAGGGGCAGCTGGCCCTCCTGATGAGCCCGCAGCGCCGTGACCAGCTGGCGGCTCACAGACTCCCTCGTCTGGCCGTACAAGCGGTACCGGTGGCCGCCCAGGGTCACAGCAGCCTCCCAGCGACCATCCCGCCGCCGATAGATAGTGCCTTCGCCAGCAGCCCGCCTACCCATCGTCGGTCCCGCTTCTCAGTGGAGCTGAATCAGCCTCCCGCCTTGGCCCAATCGAAAGAGCCGTTCGAGCGGTCGCAGGGCACGTCGTCCGCCGGGGCACCGTCCAGCGCTGCATGCCCCGGGCCAGGTGCCGTTCCAAGCGCGGGTTGCCATAGACCATTCCACCCGGGTTGGTCCGCTGAGGGTAGCGAAATGGGCGGTCCGGGAGGTGGTCCAGCTCCAGGTACCCACCTTCATCCCAAACGAGGAGCGGCGAAGCTCCGAGAATGCAGCTAACCGCTACGGTTCACCTCGGCCAGGACACTTCGCGGGCTGACGCGGCGTTTGAAGTGCCCCTGATCTCGCCCTGATCTGGGAGCCATGTATTTTCCCCCCACTGTGTGACAGGCACTCGTGGGGCCACCAAGCCCCTCAGCGCGGTCGAGACCGAGGCCGGGCTGGGTCCAAGCCCGACAGCGGAACTGGGATCCCTTGGGGACCGACTCCAGGGCTGCGGCGGCCCGGATTGGCCGGCCGCTGTCGACCCGGCCCTCCGACTCCACGGTCCGCCCTTCCCCTGCCTCGGGGGCAGGGCGGGCGGCCCACCGGTCGCGAAGAGTCTGACTTCAGCTACGCCACCGGACCGCCTCGGTCATGGGCCACACCCTCCGGAGCCGGGCTGCGGGGTAGACACTGGCCCGCACCCATTCCATCCGTGGCTCGCGGCGCAAGAGGCTGGATCCCTTTGCCGTCAATGATGCCGTCAAGCCCAGACGACCGACCCCAAAAATCAGACTCCGGAGGCCACTTTGATCTCAAATCTGCTGGAGGCGACTCCGGGAATCGAACCCGGGATCGCGGTTTTGCAGACCGCTGCCTTACCACTTGGCTAAGTCGCCATCTCCCTGAGGCATTCTAATGCCCCGGAGGACCTGCCCCCCGTCGCGATCTGACTTCCTCCACAATGTCAGCATGCCAAACGATCATCCCGAAGGCCAGGCAGGTACCGACACGTTAGCTTCACCGCCAGTACTGGTCACCAAGCGAGATGGCGTGACCATCCTGACGCTAAACCGGCCGCGGCAGATGAATGCGATCGACCGGTCTATGGCACTCGCCCTGATCTCAGCGGTTGAGGAAGTGGCGGTGGACGACCGCTGCCGCTGCCTCATGATCACCGGCGCGGGGCGGGCGTTCTGCTCGGGTCAGTCGCTGGGCACGGCCACTGGCGAGGATGAGTTGCCATCGGACATCGCCGGGCTGATCAGAGAACGCTACATACCTCTAATCCTCGGACTACGGAACCTACAGCTGCCCGTCGTGGCCGCGGTGAATGGGCCGGCCGTGGGCGCCGGGTTCTCCTTAGCCCTCGCCGCTGATCTCAGAGTGGCCTCGGAATCAGCTTGGTTCAGCTGCGCCTTCGGACAGCTCGGACTGGTGCCAGACTCGGGAGCAACCTACCTGCTGCCCCGGATGGTGGGAGTCGGCAGGGCCCTGCACTACGCCATCACGGGGGAGCGCATTGAAGCTGCCAGGGCTTTGGAGATTGGCCTGCTCAGCTCAGTGTTTGCCGCCGATAGCTTCCAAGCTGAGGCAACTGCTTTCGCCGGGCGCTTGGCGGCCGGCGCCACCCGGGCGCTTGGCTTCACCAAGCAGGCGCTATACGCGGGGGCCGACGGGACCCTGGAGGCACAACTGGACCTGGAGGCTCGCCTCCAGCAGCTGGCATCCACAACCGAGGACTTCGGCGAGGGTCTGCTGGCATTCAGACAGAAGCGCAGGCCTGACTTCCAGGGTCGCTGAGCCCCTGACCGACTAGGATCCTGGCCCCAACCACACCTGTCGCTCGAACTCCGTTTTGAGAACCACGGTGGTCCTGGTCTGGCGAACCCCGGGCAGCTCTCGAATCCAGTCCACCAACTCGAGCAGGGCCTCGGTGTCTCGTGACCTCACCTTCAGGAAGAAGGAGAGGTCCCCCGCGATGTCGTGGCACTCATCAATTTCCGGGCGCTGACGCAGCCGGCCGGCGAGGCTGCCGCCGGTCACATCCGCCTCCACGCCGACGAAGGCTGTCACTGGTCGGCCCACTGCCCGGGGATCGAGGGCCAGGGTCCAGCCGCTGATCACACCATCACGCTGCAGGCGACGCAGCCTCTCGTGCACCGACGAGGCAGCCAGGCCAACTTCCCGGCCGACGTCAGCCAGGGTGGTCCTGGCATTGGCCTGCAGACAACGCAGGATCCTCGAATCGGATTCGTCGATCAGGCCGTGCTCCAGATCCGGAGCGAATTTTCTTCGGTCGACTTGCACCAATCGTCCCTCCTTGTCATCCTCAGAGGCATGGAACTGCACGACATGTGGCAGATAAGCCTCAGTCCCCGAAGAATAACCGCAAGACGCCCAAGCTTGCCGCAGATGGCGGCAGCCGCCCTGGTGCTGGTGGTCGCGCTGTGGGGAGTCAGCTTTGTCGTCGTGAGGGCGGCGATCTCCGCATACCCGGTTGTGGGATTCCTGGCTCTCCGCTTTCTGATCGGAGGCGGAGCGCTCATGACGGTGGCCTACCTGCACCGCGGCTCTCGGCCGGCTTGGCAGAAGGTCCGCAAGGGACCGATGCTCTCGGTAGGGGTCGCGCTCGCGGTGGGATACGCAACCCAGACCCTGGGCCTGCAGCTCGGAGCATCACCGGGAGTGGCGGCCACGCTGACCTCGCTCGTGGTGGTCCTGGCTCCGGGGTGGGAATGGGCGATGTCCGGCAGGACTCCAGACCGGCGAGTGGCCGTGAGCTCCCTGTTGGCGATAGCCGGCACCCTGATGATCTGTCAGACGGCCGCTCCAGCTGCCGTCTCGGCTCATGGCATACCCGCTCTGGGAGTGGTCCTGGAGGTGGTCTCGGCCGCGGCGTTCGCGCTCCAGGTGGTGCTGGTCGGGCGTCTGGGAGAGACTCTCTCGGCCACCGCCCTGGGGGGAGCACAGCTTCTGCTGGTGGCGATCCTGCTGCTTCCGGCAGTCCCGTTCACCGGCGGGCTTCCCATGCCGTCAGCTGGAGTCATGGCTGCGATCACCTTCTCCGCGCTGGGTGCTTCCGCCTTCGGGTTCGCGGTCCAGGCGGCTGCTCAGAAGCACATCTCCACGGCGGCGGCCGCCGTGATCATGGCGACGGAGCCCGGCTTCGCGCTCATGGCGGGAGTCCTGGTCGGAGAGCAGAACATCGGCTTCGTTGCGGGACTTGGGTTCGTCCTGCTGCTCTTGGGCGTGGTGGCTCAAACCGACGGGACGTGGGGGAACCGAGTGCGTTGGTTGCTTCTGACCATAGTTGGAGGTCACAGACTGCGCCGACAGGAGGCCTGAGCCCAGCGCCGGTGGGCGGCCGGGCCACCACCAATCGGACCCGGCCCCGGTAGGGAGGCGGCCCGGAAGTTCCAATCTGCGCGACCCTGCTCCTTTCTCGCAAACTCGTTGCCATGGCCCACTCCGACCTTACGCTGCTGGTCGTTCACGCCCATCCCGATGACGAGGCCACCTCCACAGGTGGGGTTCTCCACAAATACTCAGCGGAGGGGGTGCGTACGGTTCTGGTCACCTGCACCGGCGGGGAACTGGGGGATGGCCCAGGTGGCGTCAAGCCCGGTGAGTCTGGACACGACGAGGCGACGGTGCGGGACATGCGACGGCTGGAGTTGGAAGCCTCGCGTGCGACGCTGGGAGTGGCCGATCTGGAAATGCTCGGTTATCTCGACTCCGGTATGGCGGGTTGGCCCCAAAACGGGCGCTCAGGCTCCCTGTCGGGCACGGACCTTGAGGAAGAGCTGGCACGCCTGATACCGATGTTTGAAAGATTCCGCCCCCAGGTTGTCATCAGCTATGACCAGACCGGGGGGTACGGACACCCTGATCACGTCAGAGCCCACGAGCTGGCGGTCGCCGCCACCGACAGAACCGGCATTCCGGCCAAGCTCTACTACACGGCCTTCCCCAAGTCCATCTTCAAACGAGGCCTGGCCGCGGCTCGAGAGGCGGGAATCTCATCGGAACAGCTGCCGTCACTCGACTTTAACCTGGATGACCCCCCGTTTGGGGTTGACGATTCCCTCATCACCACGAGGATCGACGTCGCATCCGATGTGCCGGCCAAGTTGGCCGCATTGCGAGCTCACGCCAGCCAGGCCGACAATGGATTCTGGCTCACTCTGCCGGCACCGATTGTGACCAGCTTCATGAGCACCGAGTACTTCATTCGAGCAGTCGACAGCACCGGTTCCCCGGTCCCCGAGTCGGATCTCTTTGCTGGGATTCGCTGAGCTCTGAGATGGCGTCGAGCACCACGGAGTAAGCGGGGCAGCAGGGCTGGGCTACGGCGAATCGCTGAGCGAGTCAGAATGGACAGAATAGAGCGTGGCTGTGGAGAAGCAAGTGCCACCTAGCGGGCGTCAATTCTGCCTCCGGCTGGGCGATCAGGAGGCCGTGATCGCCGAAGTGGGCGCCACCCTGCGCGAGTACAAGGTCAGCGGTCGGTCCCTGATAGATGGCTTTCCTGCAGGGGCCAGGAGCCGGGACGGACGTGGCCAGATTCTCTTGCCTTGGCCCAACCGGATAAGGGGCGGCAAGTACGTTTTCGCGGGCCAAGAGCAGCAGCTGCCAATCAACGAGGTCGCTCTTGGCAATGCTATCCATGGTTTGGCCCGCTGGCTGCCATGGACCCTAAGCGAGGTGACCGCAGAGACGGTGACCCTCTCCATTTTGATCGCGGCCCAGCCGGGCTACGAGTACTCGCTGCACGCGACGGCCCACTACCAGCTTTCTGATGATGGCCTCACCGTGGCGGTCCAGGCGGACAACCGCGGAGAGTCCAGGATGCCGTTGGGCCTCGGCTTCCACCCCTATCTGATGGTTCCCAACCATCAGGTCGACGAGCTCCGGCTGCACCTGCCGGCCACCCTCCGCTTTGTGGCGGACAGCCACGGGATTCCCGAGGGAGGGCCCGTCCCCGTTGAGAACAGCGAGTATGACTTCACCGTGCCCCGGCCGGTGGGGCCCCTGCGCCTGGACTCAACCTTCACGGGCCTGATCACGTCTCCCACCGGGGAGGCCGCGGTCACCCTTGTGGCCCCCGAAGGTAGCCCCGGGGTCCGCCTCTGGGCTGGACGCGCCTTCTCATACCTGCAGGTCTTCACCGGCGACTCGTTGACGGATCCGAACAGCCGGCGGCGGGCGCTGGCGGTGGAGCCGATGACCTGCCCCCCCGACGCGTTTCGCTCCGGCACCGGGTTGATCTTGCTGGACCCCGGTGCCAGCTTCGCCGCACGCTGGGGAATTCAACCACTTTGAGCCGCCGGCGTCGCCCACAATGGAATGTCGCCAGCGGCCGGTGACCGGGATGGTTGCTCCAGGACCTCGGGGAACACGCGCTGTCCTTCTCGACGTGGACGGGGTGCTTCTCGATTCCATGGAGGTGTACCAGCGGGCCTGGGCGAAATGGGCGCTCGCTCGCGGTCTTGACCCGGCCCGGGTTTGCGAACTCACCCCCGGCCGACGACCGGCCGACACGATCCGCGCCGTCGCCCCCGCTCTAAACGTGGCAGCGGAGCATCAGCACCTCGTTGGCATCCTGGCTTCGGAGGTGGCTAACGTGCGAGCCATGAGGGGAGCCCGGCAGCTCCTGCGCGCCCTGCCGTCCGAGCGCTGGGCGCTGGTCACCTCAAACACCGAGGCAGTGGTCAGGCGGTGCTTTGCCCGCCTGGGAATGCCGGACCCAGTCCTGGTCGTCGACGCGGACGCGGTAAGCTCCGGGAAGCCTGATCCAGAGGGCTACCTGAGAGCGGCCCTGGCCCTGGGGATGCAGCCCAAGGACTGCCTGGTGGTGGAGGACGCTCCATCGGGGGTGGAGGCTGCGAGGGCCGCAGGCATGCGGGTGTTTGGGGTCAATTCCAACGGGCCGAGATTCCTCCTTCGGAAGGCCGACCGCATCTACACCTCCCTGGCCGAAGCCGCCCCCGAGATCCTGAGCTGGGCCGCGGAAGACGGCTGCTTGAGCTGAGGGGTCGCCCCATTCCAACCACCCGGGGCAAAGGGACATCGATCGGTCTCCCGCGGCCACAAGCCGGCCGTGCCCGGTCCCCTAGCGCCCTCAGAGAGTCAGAAACGCCGTCAGGGCTTTCACCATGTGGTCCACGTCCGCGGCCCCGCAGAGTTCGCGCGCAGAATGCATGGCCAGTTGCGAGAAGCCGACGTCCACGGTGCTGACGCCCAGGCGGGCCGCCAGCAGGGGACCGATGGTGCTGCCACAGGGGACATCGGCTCGACCCAGGTAGCGCTGCACCGGCACCCCGGCCGCCTCACACAGCGCCGCAAACAGCCCCTCGCCGATCGCATCGGTTGCGTAGCGTTGATTGCTGTTGATTTTGATCGCCGGGCCCGCATTGAGATGAAGCAGATGGTCGGGCTCGTAGTACTCTTGGTAGTTGGGGTGGACCGCATGCGCCATGTCCGCGGAGACCAGCGTCGTGGAGGCCATCGCCCGCAGAAAGTCATCCCTCCCCCATCCGAGCCCGATGGCGATGCGTTCAAGAATGTTGGGCAGAAGCCCCCCCGCGGCTCCGTTCGCGCTTGTGCTGCCCACCTCCTCGTGATCGAAGAGGCAGATCACGCAGATGTGGGGAGCTGCCGCCTCCCCATCCGCGAGCTGGACCATCGCTCGGGTGGCGGTATAGCTCGAACCCAGGTTATCGAGCCGCGCGGTGCTGAGGAACTCATCGGACGCGCCGGCGAAGGTCCCGGGCTGGAGGTCGTGCAGCATCAGGTCCCAGCTCAGGATTTCGGCTGCAGAGACAGTGAGTTCCCGGCTCAGAATCTCCCTGAAGCTGGGCTGGTCAGGCCCGATCAGTCCAAGGATCGGGACCACCTGCGTCTGCGGGTTGAGCCGCAAACCCTCCGTCCGCACCTGCCGATCAAGATGGGGCGCCAGCTGCGCCACCCGCACGAGCGGTCGATCGATCCTTAGCAGCCGCACCTCGGGATCGGTCATTCCTACCGACGACCTGACCACCACGCGGCCCGACAACCCCAGGTCTCGGTCCAGCCACGAATTCACCAGAGCGCCGCCATATACGTCGACCGCCAGCTGCTGATAACCCTGCTGCTGGCGCTCCGGGTTGGGTCGGACCCTCAGGTTGGGACTGTCCGTATGCGCTCCCAGCAGCCGGAACCCAGCCCCCCGCTCAACCCCGGATGGCACCGACCACGCGATCAACGTCCCACCCCGGACCAGGAACTGCTTGCCGCCTGCGGGCCAGGTGCTGCCTGCCCCAACCATCCCAAAGCCGGCCCCACGCAGCATCTCGGCCGCCGTGTGACAAGCGTGGTAGGGGGATGGAGAAGCGTCTATGAAACTCAGCAGGCCCTGCGCTTCATCAGTGGCGCTCATGGCAATCCTCCCACATCGTCAAGACCTCGCCCAACGCCGCCCTGAGGGCCTGTGCGCCGGCCGGGGATCACCCACGGCTTCGGCCGGTAACCCAATCGTAGCGGACGTCATCATCGATGATTGGCCCGGATGGACGTCCTCCGACCCCACTGGCACCATCTACGCAGTACAGAGCGCCGCTCACATAGCTGGCGGCATCCGAGCTCAGCCAGAGAACCAAGCTGGAGACCTCTTCGGGCCGACCCGGCCGAGCCAGGGGCAGACCAGGGATCCTGCTGGCCAGGGACTCCGCCATGGCCGGTGGCAGGGGCTTGGGCTGGGTGTCGATCAGACCGGGACTCACGCAGTTGACCAGGATGTCATATGGCGCCAACTCGATGGCCGCGACCCGGGTGAAGCTCTCGGTGGCGGCGCGGCTGCTGGCGTAGGCGGCAGCACCGGCGGAGCCGCGATTGCTGACTCCAGAGGAGAAGTTGATGATCCTCCCACCCTGCCCCTGCTCGATCATTACCCGCGCAGCTGCCTGAGTCATGAGAAAGGTTCCCCGGCAATTCACGCGATACACGGTGTCCCAGACCTCGACTCGCTCATCCAGCAGGGAGGCATGGGGTGCCACCGCCGCATTGTTGACGCAGACATCCAGCCTTCCGTACGCCTCCGTGGCGCGCATCACCATCCTGGACGCGTCGGCGGGGTCGCTGACATCACCCAGCACCGCGGTGGCCTTGTTCCCATGCGTGGCGCAGGTCTCCTCCAGACCCGCCCCGTCTCTGTCCGCGGCCAGCACCCTGGCTCCCGCGGCCACAAAGTCGGCCACCATGGCGCGACCGACACCCCGGGCGGCACCCGTTACCAGCACCACCCGTCCGTCAAAGTCATAGTTCACATTCACTTGCGCTCACTCCAATACCTGGTCGCGGACGTCAAAATCGAGCACCACGCAGGGGTGGGCCAGGGGCTCGTCCCCAAGGGGCGGCTCAGCGGAAGCCAAGGTGAAAGCCCCTGACCCTGATGGCGGGAGCGCTGGCTGAGCCGTTCCAGACATTCATCAGGGGTTGGCTCACAAGGTTGCGGCCAAGGCCGTCGACCCGTGCCAACACGCCGAAGACCTCCTCACTGAATCGGCTCTGCTTGAGAGCCTCGCCCAGCTTGCCATCCTGGATCCGGAAGCTGGCATCCCGCGTCACTCCGGTGAAGGAGCTCTTCTCGGGATCGATCATGCGCGTGTAATGGAATCGGGAGATGTAGACCCCGCGCTCAATCCCACGAATCAGATCAGCTTCCGAAGCGGTTCCAGGCTCCATTATGAGATTGGCGGGAATGGGACCGGGCGCCTGCTCGCGCCCTATGTGGGCATGCCCGCTCGACCCCACGCCCAGAGCCCTGGCGGTGGCCAGGTCAGTGACGGCGTCAGCAACCCTTCCCCTGTCGAGCATTGCCACCCGAGCCTTGTCGACCCCCTCGAAGTCAAATGGTATCGGGAGCCCGGTCGGGTCGTTGGCGTCGTCTCGGACGCAGACCTCAGGTGCCGCCACCATCTCGCCGCGGCGTCTGGCGACGGCGCCGGAACCATTGCGAAGATCGTCGCCGCTGAAGCCCAAGGCGTGAAAAAAGGAGAGCATGTCACCGACGGCCAGGGGACCCAACACCACGTCGAAGGTGCCGGCTGCCACTTCCTGCGGGTTCTCAGTGGCAAGGGCGTCCCGCAGAGCCTCTTCTATCATGAGTTCGGGCCCCAGGGCCCGGGCGTCCCGACCGAGATCGGCCCGGAAGCCAGAACCGGCCCCCTTGCGCACGAGGATGCTCAGGGATACCTCGGTGGCCCTGACATAGCGTCTCAGACCTGCTGTGTTGGCGACCGCGAGTTCGGTGACAACGCTGGAGAACATCCCGTTGGCGATGGCGCCGACTCGCGCGGCTGCTGCCAGAGCCAGGCCCGCAAGAGCACCCCTGGTCCCCGCATCAAAGGCGCGGGAGCTGTCGTGCCAGGTCTGTGTCACACCTTGAACCTGAGCCGGCGGGGCCAGCGGTGGGGGCACCGCGGAAGAGGTGCGCATCGTCCTGGCGAGTTCGGCCGCCTCGGCCCCGGCCCATCTGGCTGCCTGGAGTCTGCTGGTCGCCACCCGGGCCTGCCCACCTGGGCCAAAGGCGTTGGCCATCAATTGCACCTCGTCGATGGCCTGGGGCTGATGGATGCGCTGGCCGGCGAAGCGCGTGTACTCGCCCCGACGGGAGGTCACAAAGACGGCGCCCCCCCCGGGCATCTCGCGGAGAGCATTTACCGCGCTGCCGAGCAGGAAATCCTCCCCTCTCAGGTCCGTGCTTGAAGAGCTCATCCTGCCACCCCCATGCGCACGCCACGGACCAGCATCGGGGCCGCGCCGTGAGAGACGAAACCCCACTGCTTGGGCTCGCCCTTGCCACAGGGCAAGCCGAACACGCGAAACTCCTCGGGCCCGGCCACCTGTTCGACGCTGCCCCAGAACTCCGGCGTTATGCCCCCGTAAGAAGCGTTACGAAGCAGCCGGCCCCGGACCCCCTTGCGAACCTCATAGGCGACCTCGGTGCCGAATTGGAAGTTCAATCTCTGCTCGTCAATGCTCCAGCTGCGATCCATGTCCAGGTAGTAGCCGTCGCCCATCCGCTCCATTAGCTCAACCAGGGTTCCCGTCCCGGGCAGGAGGGCCACATGGGTGGAGAAGCAGAGGGGCATGTACTGCCAGCCATCGGCCCTCATCGCAGAGGTTGACTCCAGTCCCTGGCGGGCCGCAGTCTCCCTGGAGGAGAGAAAGTTTCGAACAACCCCCTCCTGAATCAGCATCTCGCGACGGGCCGGCTGGCCCTCGTCGTCAAACCCAAAGCTTCCCCGCGCCCCCATCCCCGTGGGGTCGGCCACCACGTTGACCGCTCCCGAGCCGTAGCGCAGCCGGCCCCTGGCATCGGGGCCTATGAAGGAGGTGCCCGCGAAGCCAGCTTCATCACCCAAGATGCGATCCAGTTCCAAGGCATGCCCGCAGGACTCGTGAATCTGCAGCGCAACCATGGCCGGGCCGATGATCACATCGGCTGTCCCCGCCGGACAGCGGGGTGCGCGCACCAAAGCCCGCGCCTCATCGACAACTCGGGGGGCCTCTGTCTCCAGCTGCAGCCCCATCACGTACTCCCAACCGCTGCCCCCGGTGTTGCCGTGAAAGGAGTTGGGGTAGGACCGACGCTGTAACTCACCGTCCAGAAAGGCCCAGGCTTGATACAGGCCACCGCACTCAACCAGCTCCTGCACCTGCCAGCTGCCCTCCGAACTGGCGAAGAAGCGGCGCTGGCGCTTGGCATTCAGGCCAGCCACTGCCGCCACGATCTCGGGCTCCCTGCGCGCCACGTCGAGCAAGGTGTCGAGCAGATCCTGCTTCTCTCTCATCGGGACAGTGAAGGGATCGGTGGTGAGGGGCGTGGCGAAGTGGCCACTTCGAGCGGGCAGAGCCGACCACATGGCAGCATCCCCCGCGGGCGAGGCGTCAGCCATCACCAGGGCGGTGGCGGCCGCCTCGAGATGGAATCCGTCCGCGTCCATGCTCCGCGACGCGAACCCCCATTTGCCATGAAGCAGGACCCGCACCCCGATTCCCACGGTGTGCTCGCGGCGGAGGTCCGGATCGCCATTCAAGTTCCAGTACAGGCGCTCCTCTTCCAGCTCGACCAGGCGGGCGTCAACGTAGCTCGCGCCCCCCTCCAGCGCTCGGCCCACCGCCTCTTCCGCCAGCCGGCGGGCCGCTGACTCCTCGTGAAGCCAGCCCCAGGACGTGCCCACTCCGGGCACACTTGCATTCACAGTAGATGGTTCCTCCCGAATGGCGGTCAAACCGTGCCACCGCCTCCTCCCAATGGTCGCCAGCCCGCGAGGGGCTGGCGACCGAGGAGGGTGGAGCTATTTGTTGGCGAAGTACCAGTCTTGGGGAAAAATCGCGAGCAATGGGTTGGCCGGCAGCACCCCCCGCAGGTTGCTCTTCACCTCAAGCAGCAGATAGTCTGCGTTGGGTATCCACAGCATTGGGAGCTGCTGGGCGACGTAGGTCTCCCAGGGAATTAGGCTCCCGCCCGGCGCCTTGGCCGCGTCCGACAGCGCCACTTCCTTGCTGCTGCAGTAACTGCCCGCATTGAGAGCACCGTTGCAGGCGAAGTATCCGCCGCCAGGAGGGTAGTAGGGGAGCGTGTAGATCCCCCCGCCCCAGTCATCGATCTGCCAGCTGCAGGATGCCTGGGAACTGGAGCAAGGGACGGCCTCCGCATAGGCGAAGGTGCTGCTGGTGAGATTGATCTGGACCCCGATCTGGCTTGCGGTGGACTTGTACTCCTCCATCTCGAGGAGTCCTGCCGCGTAATTGTCCTGGTAGATCAGGTTGAATGAGAGCTTGCTGCCGCCGGCGATTCCGGCGCCACACTGGTTGCTGCCCGTCCCTGGCGAGGTGCACGTGTCCACGCCCCCGGGGACGATGGACCACCCGTGACTCCGCAGCAGGTTTTTCGCCGCCGTGGAACTGTACGAGTAGGGATACTTGCCCGGACTCTCAATTGGAGCCGTGAGCTGGGGAGTGCCGTTGACGACCGGACCATAGTCGGGCTGGCCATACCCTGCCAGTGCGGTCTTGATCCACTGGGGTTGATTGATCAGGCGCTCCAGAGCCTGCCGAATGTAGAGCTGCTGGAAGTCCGCCCCCACCGTCGGGTTGTGGAAGTTGATCATGAGCGAGTTGAACCCGTACGTGGGCCATACGCCAAAGGTGTATCCCTGGGCCTTGAGCGAGGTGCTCAGGCTGGCGTCGGTAGTGGGCAGATAGCCCACGTCGAGAGTGCCTCCCTTGAGGGCGTTGACCTCGGCAACCTCGCTGTCGAAGGGAAGGAACTCCAGCTTGGAGAGGTGCGCCTTGTCGGGCCCGCTGTAGCTCCGGTTGGGCTCCATCACCACATATCCGCTGTTGAGGAAGGTGGTCAGCTTCCAGGGGCCGTCCACCACCTTCCAGAGCGGGTTGGAGGCGTAGGTGGCGATGTCCTTGGACTGGCCGTTGAGGAAATTGAAAACCGCCTTGGCGCCGGCGGTGGTCTCGTCGTAGTTGCCCACCGTCCCGCTGGCGCTCTCCTTGTCCCAGGCCTGCTGCGGCATGGGAGTGATCTGGGCCAGTTCATTGTCCGTGAAATATGTCGGCGAGTACGCCTTGTTCAGGGTGAAGGTCAACTCGTAGGCGTTGTTGACCTTGATCCCGGTCACGTTGTCAGGGAAGGAGCCGGGAACGTAGGCGGCCCAATTCTGCTTCTCTGCGCGGAGCTCGTTCATCCAGAAGGTGACGTCCCGCGCCGTTACCGGGGTGCCATCGGACCACACGTAGTGCTTCAGCTTGATCACCACCTGGGTGTCGCCGTCCTGATAGATCGGGGCATAGGCGAGGCTGGTGCTGTAGTTGATGGCGGGCGACGTCCCACTGCCGAACTGGTACAGGGGCGGGATCATCAGATATTCGAACTGGCTCTGAAACTGAACGGTGAAATCTGTGGCGGGGGAGAGAGGGAAGATCCACGGCGGCGGCAGCCCGGCTGTCTCCGCGAACGTGGCCGTGCCCCCGCTCCGAGCGGACGTGTTGGTGCTGGTCGCGGTGCTGGCGCAGGAGGTGAGCAGAAAAGCCACCCCGGCCAGCAGTCCCATGACCTGCCATCGCCGGCGCATCCGATGATGGCCGAGGGCCCTGAAAGCGTTGGTCACTGGAAATCCACCTCCTTGACTGATCTGCTCATATGCGACTCTCCTTTGACTCCTCTACCGGGCTGGTATTAGCTCCAGCCACCGTTGCCAGACGACCCTCAGCGAAGGTTCCGGTCACCCCCAGGTGATCAGGCTCTGGTGACTCTCACCATTGGCCCGGGCGCCCCGATCCGCCTCGCCGACCACGTCCCCCAACGCCTGGGGACGCCATTTAGCTCCCACCCCCGGGGGGACCGCCGCCCTCATCCTGTTCCTCGCCACGCCCTGGTGGGTAGTGCTTCACCAAACGGCTGTGCGACCCTTCCAGGTGGCTCGCGATCATCTCGGTCGCCTTCGCGGCCGAGCGATCGGCGATGACCTCCGCCAGGGCCGCATGCTCCCCGATGAAAATCGCCTCGTAATCGGCTTCGGCAATGTTCCTGGTGAGCAGAAAGCGAAATATGTGGGGGCGCAGCATCGACCAGCACGCATACAGCCGGGCGTGATGAGCGGCCTGGTACAGCAAATCGTGGAAGGCGATGTCCGCTTCCGCAAACTGGCGCGGCTTGAGTGCCGTCGGCTGAAGACCTGTGCCCGATGCCAGTTCTCGCATCTGCTCCAGCTCTGCCGGCGTCGCCCGCTCCGTGGCCAGCCCCACGGCCAGCCCCTCCAAGCTCCGCCGCAGGCTGTAGAGATCCTCGATGTCATCGGAGCTGAGCCCAACCACCACCGCGCCGCGGTGGCGCCTCACGGTCACCAGGCCCTCATGATGAAGTTGCGCGAAGGCGTCCCGCACCGGACTCCGGCTGACCTCCAGAGCCTCCGCCATGTCCACCTCGCGCAGGTGCTGACCCGGCTTGAAGGTCCCGGTTACGATGCCCTCCCGGATGCGATCGGCCACCTCCTCAGAAAGGCTTCTCTGGTGGACGACCTCCAGCGCGATCGGACGAACCTCTTCTTCAGTCATCGATGCCTACATATTGTCGACAATCGGCATGCGTTGTCAACCGTGTTGGGCACTGCGCCCGTCACCTGGGGGCCATCTGGGGGTGGAAGACCTCGTTCCAGGCCCGGCTGCGATGGGAACGCTCGACCGCGTTGATGATCTCCTGCACCTTGGCCCCCGCGATGAAGTCCCCCTGGTTGTCGCTGCCCCCGCCGGAGATTTCGTCGACGAAGCTCTTGATCAGATTCCCGTAACAGGTCTCCTCCCAGCCATGCCCCGGTTCGTAGCCGGGCGGAAAATGACGAGCCGGGATCTCCATGGGCTGGAACTCGACGTGATCTGCCGACGCCGACCACAGCCGCTGCCACTGGCCGTTCTCGTCAACAATCCGGCAGATGAGTGCCCCCCTATCGCCATAGAGGCGGGCCTCGACGCCCGGGTAGTTGCCCACGGTGACGTAGCTGCTCTGGATGGTCATGACGGCGTCATTGTCGAGTTTGGCGATGAACACGTCGCCGTCATCGATATTGATGGGCTCGCGCTCCTGATGCAGATTGGTCCGCCGGCGCTCCTTGACGAAGTTCTTGAGCACCCCGACCACCTCCTGGGCCTCGCCTCCGGTGGTCATGAGGCCAATGTCGATGATGGGTGCGCCATACCCTTCCAGCGAGGAGACCGTGATCTCCTCTTCGCGCGGCGACCACCCCCCCACCGCATCGTCTGCCGCCGGTTCCTTCAGGATCCGCTTGTCCGCGGGGTTGTCCGGGTTCAGCCATTGGCTGTTCTGTTCGTAGCCATTGAACACGAATGGCCTGCCACAGAATCCGTCCTGGATGAGCTCGCGCATGTAGGCGATCGCAGGCGCGTAGCGGAAGGTGAGCCCGACTTTGGTCTTGACCCCCCGCTCGCGCGCCAGTCCAGCCGCGCGCCACACGTCCGCGGCCCGATGGGCCACGGGCTTCTCGGTCAGACAGTGCTTCCCGGCCTCGAGCGCGGCGAAGACGATCGGGTCATGCTCGTCGCGCGTACAGACATCCACTATGTCAACGTCCGCCCGCCCGATCGCGGCCTGATAGTCGGCGGTGGCAGACTCCGCTCCGAACTCCGCCGCGCGGCGCTGGGCCAAGGAAAGGTCGAGATCGCAAATCACCGCTATGTCCACTCCGGGGCAGCGCTGCCAACCCGGCAGGTGAGCCCGACTTGACCAGCGGCCCGCTCCGATCACCGCAACTCTCAGGTTGTCGCTCAAATCCCTGCTCCTTCTCGGCTGTCCGTGCTCAATCCCACTGCTCCCACGTCCCCCTGACCAGATCCAGAGCCGCGGCGGTCCCGAGGCTGTCCTCCCTGGCCAGATGCAGCGGCTGAGAGCGGCTCTTGACAGAGGAGGAGATGCTCCTCAGCATGGCTGAGAAAGACGGCTCGGGTGCCACCAGGCGCTCCAGGGTCATGCGTCCGTCCACGATCAGGCTGAGACTGTCCTCAGGGGTGGGATGGAAGGGGTCCGTCAAACGAATCTCGCCCTCCGTTCCGATCACACGGGTTGAGCTGTCGCGCCAGCGGGCCATGCCGCAGCTGAAGATCAGGCGTCTCCCCCGGCCAAAGTCGAGGACTCCCTGGCTCTCGGCGTCCACGCCCCTGCCGCCGGGCAGAAAAATGCCCTTGGATCGGCTGGGCTCGGAACGGAACAGAAGCCTTGCCAGGTGCAGCGGGTAGCAGCCAACATCGTTGAGCGCACCCCCGGACAGCGCGGCGTCCCAGCGGATGTTGTTGGGATCGCGAACGCGAAAGTGGAAATTCGAGTGGATTTCACGAAGTTCCCCCACCGCTCCGCTGTCGACCAGAGCCAGCAGCCGCTCCCATTGGCGGTGGAACGGAAAGGCGAACGCCTCCCACAGAAGGCCCCCGCTCGATGCCGCATGGGACAGGATTTGGGCCACCTCGTCGGCGTCGCGCCCCAGCGGCTTCTCGCAGAGCACCGCCTTCCCGGCCGTCAGGGCGGCCTGGGCCCATTGCGCATGCAGGTGGTTGGGGAGAGCCACATAGACCGCGTCCACCCGCTGATCCGCAACAGCCTGCTCGTAGGTGCAGGCCCTCGCCTCAAGCCGTTGATCCGCGATGAATGAGGTCGCCTTCGCGATGTCGCGGCTGCCGACGCAGACCACGCGTCCGCCGGTCACGCGCAACGCCGGGATGAAGTTGCCTCGAGCGATGTGCGCGGTGCCAAGGATGGCCCAGTTGAGGCCATCCTCCTGATCGTCACTAAAGTCTGATGCGCGGTCCACGTCTGCCCTCACGGTTGCCGGTATGTTCCAACCGCCAGCATCCTGGCGATGTTCGCCTTGGGATCGATGATCGCCCGCAATTGGTCGCCCCGGCCGGAGGCCAGGATGGTGAGGCTGGGCCCGTAGCCGGCCAGCCGGCTGGTCCCAGCCGCCACGCAGCCGATGAGCATGGCGCCCGGGCGGTAGCCCGTGTTGTAGCGCCCGTCCCAGTCGGTCACCGCCACCAGGTCCCCAAGGCGCAGGTCGGCCACGCCCACCTCGCTCAGCTCGTCTCGGCTACCCAGCTGCAGACATATCGAGGTGGTGGCACTGATTCGCCCACTGCCGATCCCCACCAGATGAGGCGGAACCACCGCCACCACGGGCATCTCGACCAGGGCCGGCCCACCCGCGCTGAGGGAGAGCTTGCGCCACAGATCTGGGTCCAGGCTGTGTAGGGTCACATTCGGGGCACCGGCCGCAGCGAGGCCGGCACCTCGAGCGCGCACCACGACCTGGTCGCCGGGACAGAGCCTCGACAAGGTCTCTTGGTCGAAGTCCACCAGAACGTGTTGATAGGAGGCGAACTCCTCGTGCTTCCCGGTCACGACACCGAGAGCCCCCGTGGCCAGACCGGTTCGCACCTGCACGGTGTTGCCCACGCAGGTAAACGTGCTGAGAGCGGAGTTGGCGGTGGCCTGAGGATTGGCGATGCTCACGCCGGGCTCGACCTGGTCCGCAGCCCAGCCAAAGGCGGACATGCCGACCTTGACGTTGTACTTGATCCCCCCGGCTCCCACGGGGACGAATGGCTTGCCCTCGCGATCGACTGCATAAACCCCAGCACTCAATTCGGGGCTCGTCACCTGACCCATGACACGGGTCTCGACCAACGCGTCCAGGTTGTCCCGGGCAGCCATCAGCTCAACCCCAGAAGGTCGCCGATGTTGATGCGGGGCACGGCACGAGTCGCCAGGGCCGCCGCGGGAGCGCTGAGGATGGTGACGACGCCCACGCCATGCCCGGGGGTGGGTCCCAGAGCGTGGGCGATGACTCCTACCGAGGTCCAGCCGCGGTGAAACGAGCGCCCGTACCGGTGGTCCTGATCCTCCATGGCGACCAGGTCCCCGAGGCGAAGATTCGCAAGGCCCAGCTCATCAACCAGATCCGCATCGTGCAGCATGACGTCGCAGTTCGCCCACTCCGAGCTCATGCCGATGCCGGCTCCCATCACCCGGGAGGGCAGGGTCGCCACCACTGGCACCCTCAGCCGTGAGTCCGCGCCGGATTCGAGGCCGAGGACGCCGAGGAGCTCTGGCCCCAGGTTGCGCACCGTGACCTCAGGGTGGTCGGTCAGCTGCAGCCCCTGGCCCCATGCCTCCACCACCAGACGGTCACCCGGGCAGATCTCCGCCAGGACCTCAGCCGGGAAGTCGATGAGGACGAAGGCATGCTTCCCCGTGACGGTACCCAACGCGCCCTGGGCGAGTCCCGAGGTCATGCGCACCCGGTTCCCCAGGGCCGCCAGCACCTGCAGGGCAAGGTGCCTATCGGGATTGAGTCCCTCGGCGGAGACTCCCGGCTCCCCGTGATCACACTCCCAGCCGAGGGCACGGGCCCCAACTCTCAGGTTGACGGTCACGCCCGCCATGCCCGGTCGCATCTGCGGGCGGTCATCGAATCCGACCGTGAAGCCGCCGCGTTGGCCGGGGTGGCTGACCTGCCCCTCCACCGCAACTCGGACCAGGGCGTCCAAATTTGACTTCACCACCTTCAGTACAGACGCCCCTTGTCGAGCACATTGGCAAGCTCCCGGCCCCCCAGATAGGCCTTCAGATTGCTGGCGAAGAGCTCTGCGATCGCTTGGTTCTCGCCGCTCACGGTGCTGGCTGAATGGGGGCTGATTATGACGTTGGGAAGACTCCAAAGAGGGCTGTCCGCGGGCAGGGGTTCGGTCGCCGCCACGTCCAGGACGGCCCCTCGCAGCCTCTGGTCCGCCAGCCGCCTGATCAGCGCCACCTCATCGACGACCTGTCCTCTGGCAATGTTGATGAGAACGGCGGCCTGGGGCAGAAGGGCGAGGCGCCGCTGGTCGATCAGGCCTTCTGTCTCCGGGGTGTGCGGGCAGCAGAGGACCAGGCAATCAAGCCGCGGCAAGAGCTCGTCAAGGGCCGCCTGCGGGTGCAGTTCGTCGACACCCAGGGAGGCTGGCTCCCGAGCGTTCAGCGAGGTGACAATGCCTATCGTCTTGGCCCCGAAGTGGCCCAGCAACTCAGCGACCTCGCGCCCGATGCTGCCCAGCCCCAGGATCCCCACCGTCTGGCCCCGAATGAGACGGCCCGAACCTCTCACCCAGCGCCTGGCTCGCTGGTCACGCATGGTCTGGGGTAGATCGCGGTTGAGCGCGATCAATCCCATGACCACATACTCGGCCAGCGCCCGCCCGTGGACTCCGCGAGCGGTGGTGACCACGGGGGTCCCGGGCCGATCGAGGCCGATCCGATGGGCAAGCTGGCCAACTCCGGCCGAGGTGGCCTGAATCCAGCGGAGATTGGGGGTCGTCCCCAGCTTCGTATGCATGAATGCCGGACCGAAGTCGAAGAGGATCTCGGCCGACTCGATCAGCTCACTCCAGGTGGCCCGGGCAGATTCGCTGTCCGCCCTGGGCAGACGATGCTCCGCGTCGTACCTGGGCAATTCCAGCATGTCCCAGGGCACGAATATCTCAAGCTCAGGGAACTGAGCCTTGAGGCTCTCAATCAGGGGCGGCTCCAGGTAGGTCGTGACCAGGACTCGGCGCTTGCTCGTCTCGCTCATGGCCGTGCGCTCAAGCTGTTCCGCCCCGGCCCTGTTGGACCAGGGTTCAACGCCGGGTTGAGCGGGGTTGCAGTTGCCTGCGGCATCATGCGCCTGATCCCGCAGGAGCGGTGGCCGAAGGCCGGGAGAGGGGTAGGGTGACCCAGGCGTGCCGCAGATGCGACAACTCCACAGCGTCGATGACCTCCTGCACTCTGGCCGCGTCGGCGAAGGTCCCTCCGCCCGCCCTCGCGGGGGCTTCGATATCGTCCAGGAAGTCGCTCACCAGATTGGAGTAGAAAGAGGTCGGCCAGGGCTCATGAAGAGAACCGCCCGGGGGGAACAGCGAGTCGGGGATGGGAAGGGGCTTGAACTCGACGGACTCCTTGCTGGCCCCCCAGAGCCGTTCGCACACTCCATCCTCCTCCACGAGGCGGCAGATCAAAGCCCCCTCTGTTCCGTAGAGCCGGGCCTCCAGTCCTGGATAGTTCCCCACCGTCACGTAGCTGCTCTGCACCGTGGCCATTGCGCCGTTGCTGAATCGTCCGATGAAACAATCGGCGTCGTCCAGGGGCACCGGGATTGGGCGGTCGCGGCCGGGAACGACGCGGGTGGGCACCTGATTGGTCAGAAGCCCGACCACCTCCTCGAGTTCATCGCCGACGAACCACAATCCGAGATCGATGATGGGGGCGCCGTATCCCTCCAGCGACGCTGCCCGCAGTTGGCCGTCCTTGGTGGTCGTGGTCTCACCCAATCTCATCGGGGTGCCCGGATCGAGAAACTGGGAGTTCTGCTCGAACCCGTTGAACACCAGGGGCTGACCCACCAAGCCCTGATCGATTAGCTGCTTCATGCGTATCATCGCGGGGCTGAACCTGAACGTGAAACCCACCTTGGTGCGCAGGCCCCGCGCCTGCGCCAGGTCGCTCAGCGCTCGAGTCCGCTCGTAGTCATGGTGAACCGGCTTCTCGCACAGCACGTGCTTGCCCGCGGCCACAGCCGCCGCCGCGTACTCGTAGTGACTGGGATTCCAGGTCACCACATCGATTATGTCAATCTCCGCCGAGTCGATCAACTCCGACGCGGAACCGACCCGCAGGTTCTGGTCGAAACCCTCCACCACCTCACTGCCGGAGTCGTAGATACCCACCACCTGGCTCCTTGGATCCCGGCTCCAGGCTGGAAGATGGGCCATCCGACTCCATCGACCGGCGCCCAGCACTCCGACTCTGTGCAAGTTCTGTAGGCCTCCTTGGTTGGTTGGCACCGTCACCCCAGCGCCGAAAAAGTGGCTCGACTAAGTCGATTACATTTTGTCGACAATGAAGCCCGCCTGTCAAGCCGGTCCCTCTGGCAAGCCCACGGCGCTTGGGACCTTCCCTGCGCTAATCTGGACCCAGAGGCGGAGCTCTGGCTTCTAGCCCCTATCCGGGATCGGGCTGGAAGAGGGTTGGGGTCCGCAATGCTCACCGGCAGAGAACCCATTTGGTCCGACAGGGAGGGCTCGCGAGCGCGATCCCGCCGGTTGGGCTCTAGTCGAGGTGCCCATGACCAAGATACGAGTGGCCAATCCGGTGGTCGAGTTGGACGGAGATGAGATGACCCGGATCATCTGGCAGATGATCAAGGACCAGCTGATACTTCCCCACCTGGAAGTCGCCCTTGAGTACTACGACCTCGGAATCGAGAACCGTGACGCCACCGACGATCAGGTGACCATCGACGCGGCCACCGCCATAGCCAAGCACGGCGTGGGGGTGAAGTGCGCCACCATCACGCCCGACGAGGCGCGGGTCAGGGAGTTCGGCCTGAAGAGGATGTGGAAATCCCCCAACGGCACCATCCGCAACATCCTGGGTGGCGTGATCTTCAGAGAGCCGATTGTCATGAGCAACATCCCCAGGCTCGTGCCCAGCTGGACCAAGCCGATTGTCATCGGCCGTCACGCCCACGGAGACCAGTACCGGGCCACCGACTTCGTGGTTCCCGGCCCCGGTCGCGTGACCATCACCTACACCCCTGACGACGGCGCCAAGCCCCTGGAGATGGAGGTGGCGCGCTTCGACGAGGGCGGGGTGGCGCTGGGCATGTACAACTACGACTCCTCCATCAGGGACTTTGCCCGCGCCTCCTTCAGCTATGGCCTGCGCAGAGGCTATCCCGTTTACCTCTCCACCAAGAACACCATCCTCAAGGCCTACGACGGCCGCTTCAAGGACATCTTTCAGGAAGTTTTCGACACCGAGTTCAGGGGCCAGTTCGAAGCTGCCGGGCTCACCTATGAGCACCGCCTGATCGACGACATGGTGGCGGCGGCACTGAAATGGGAAGGTGGCTACGTGTGGGCCTGCAAGAACTATGACGGTGACGTCCAGTCGGATACCGTGGCTCAGGGCTACGGCTCGTTGGGCCTCATGACCAGCGTGCTGCTCACCCCTGACGGCCGCACCATGGAGGCCGAGGCCGCGCACGGGACGGTCACCCGCCACTTCCGCCAGCATCAGCAGGGGCTGCCGACGTCGACCAACCCCATCGCGTCGATCTTCGCCTGGACCAGGGGCCTTGCCCACCGCGGGGAGTCGGACAGCACGCCAGAGGTGGTGCGCTTCGCCAAGACCCTGGAGGAGGTCTGCATCGACACCGTCGAGGGCGGCCGGATGACCAAGGATCTGGCTCTTCTCATCGGGCCCGAAGCCCCCTGGCTAACCAGCGAGCAGTTCATCGGAACCCTGGCCACGGAGCTCGATCAGCGCCTGAGCTGAACCCGGGCTGGAGCTGAGCGCTGGCTGAGAGTCCGGTCCAGGGCTTCCATTTTTGTGGGGAAGCGGCCCAGAATGGAAGGCGACGCGGGCGGGTTCAGCGGGGAGGCTGAGGCTGCGACGCGCTTGGATCGGACGGTTCGGAGTATTTGCCATGTCGCTGGTAGTTGTGGTCTGCGAGGACAGGTTCAGGGAAGAGCTGGAAAATCTCACCCAGGGCTCCGGCTATGCCCTGCTCAGCCTGAGCGGCAGGACCGGAGATCGCGCTCTCACCTTAGGGCGCGCCCTTGCCGAGCACCCGGACCTGGCCGTGGTCGCCAGCGAGCAGGCTGGCAGCGAGTGGGTCAGGGAGTTCGACCGCACCGAAACCCGCTACTGGCTGCTGACCGTGGGCACCCCTGAAGCTGCGGGGATGGCCCCGCCGGCCCGTGAACCGCACCGCCGCATGCTGAGCCTCAACCAGACCAGCGCCGCCTACCTGCGTCAGCTGCTGGATGACTGGCGCGACCGTGCCCAGGTGCGGGTGGACTTCTTCACCTTCGGATTCCGCTACGGACTACCCGCCGAGGCCGACTGGGTGGTGGACACGCGTTTCCTCGACAGCCCCTACTGGGTGCCCGAGATGAGGGACCTGCCAGGGAGCGACCCCGTGGTCAGGCGGCACATGATGTCCCAACCGGGAGCGCAGAGGCTGGTCGAGAGCTTCTTGCCGATGCTCCTGGATCTGGTGCCCCTCTACCGCTCCCAGCGCAGGTCGGTCCTGAGGGTGGCGGTTGGCTGCACCGGGGGCAAGCACAGGTCGGTGGCCATCGCCAGCGAGCTGGTGGATCGAGTTAACGGCAGCGGCAGAGCCACAGCCAGGCACCTGGCCCGCCCTCCGCTGAGCGTTCCTCAAGCCCTCGACTGATCGGCTCAAGGCGGAGGACAGCGCGGCCGAGATCCGTGGCTGCGTCGGGGCGGCAGGATTCGAACCTGCGACCTCCACTTCCCAAAAGTGGCGTGCTACCCCTGCACCACGCCCCGCGCGGCCGCGCCCTGGCACAACCGCAGCAGTGCCGCTGCCATCTTATTGATCCCGCCGCGGCCGTCGCGGCGGCTCACTTCGAAACAGATGGGATGGTGGTCCGGAGAACGGCATCAACCATTGCCCGCGCGGCTCGTCCACGGTGGCTGATGAAATCCTTCTGCACCTCCTCCATCTCGGCCAGGGTCTGGTCATAGCCGCTGGGAACGAAGATGGGGTCGTAGCCAAAACCGTTGCACCCGCGCGGCGCGGTCAGCAAGGTGCCTTTGAGAATGCCCTCCGCGAACACCGGCAGCAGCGGCTCTGCCAGAACTGGAACGTAGGCGAGCACGCAGCGGAAGGTGGCACCGCGCTGGTCCGGATCCAACTCGGCGGCCCTCTGCGCGATGCCTCTGACCAAGTCTTCGTTGGTGGCCCGATCTCCCATCCAGCGGGCCGTGTGGAGGCCCGGCCAACCTCCCAGGGCCTCAAGCTCCAGGCCGCTGTCATCGGCGAGCGCGGCCAGACCCGTCGCCCGAGCCGTCGCCATGGCCTTGATCGCCGCGTTTTCCTGATAGGTGTCGCCATCCTCAACCCAGCGGACCTCGGCACCGCCCGGGCACTGGTCGAGGGCCACCAGGTCCCACGGAAGAGCGGCCAGGAGGCGGGACAGCTCACCGACCTTGCCCTTGTTCCTGGTGGCCAGAGCAACTTCCCTGAGCCCCCTTCGGGGCTCCCCCTGCAGGCCGGCGATCTGGGCGCTCAGCCGACCGCTCCGCCCAGCGAGAGCCGCTGGGCCGCGAGCACCTCGGCAATTCCACCCTCGGCCAGGCTGAGCAGGGGGTCGAGCTCATCTCGGGCCAGGGCCGCCCCCTCCGCCGTGCCCTGGATCTCGACTATCTCGAGTCCTCCGGTCATGACCAGATTTAGATCCGTCGAGGCTCGGCTGTCCTCCCCGTAGTCGAGGTCGACGAGGGGGCGGCCCTCGACCAAACCCGCGCTGATGGCCGCAATCTGCCGGTTCACCGGCTGAGCTCTCACCATCCCGGCATCCATCAGCCGCCTGCAGGCAAGCGCCAGGGCGACGAAGCCCCCGGAGATGGCGGCTGTCCTGGTCCCCCCGTCAGCCCTCAGCACATCGCAGTCCACTATGACCGTGCGCTCACCCAGCCGGTGCATGTCGACCGCCGCCCTCAAAGACCGGGCCACCAGGCGCTGAATCTCCTGGGAGCGGCCGTCGACCCGGGCCCCGCGTTCTCTCGGGCTGCGCTCCTGGGTGGAACGGGGAAGCATCGCGTACTCGGCGGTGACCCAGCCCGCTCTGGTGCCGCGGCGGTGCGGCGGCACTCTCTCCTCGACGGTCGCCGTGCAGATGAGCCTGGTCCCTCCCAGGGAGATCGTCACCGCCCCCTCCGCCCAGCTGTCCGGCTCGACCACGATCTCGATTGGCCTGACCTGGGCATCCTCCCGGCCGTCTTGGCGCGTCATCAGCGGTGAAGAACGTGGCGAATGAACAAGATGCTCCCCTCATAGAACAGAATCAGTGCTACCGACAAGAAGGTGGGTGTGAACGGGTCGGCTCCCGGGGTTACCAGCAGGGCCACCAGGATGATCACAAAGATGGCAGCCTTCCGCCACCGCCTGAGCTGCTGACTGCTGATGACCCCGACCGCGGCCAGCAGGCAGAGCGCCACCGGCATCTCGAACGTGATCCCAAAGATGAGGACGACCAGCGCCAAAAACGAGAGGTAGGCTGCGAGGTCGGGCAGGTAGACGGCGTTGCCGCCCAGGAAGGTAGCCAGGAACGTGAGCCCGATGGGGATGACGAAATTGGCGAACAAGCCCCCCAGGGCGAAGAAGAATAGGGTGCCGAAAACGAAGGGGAATGCCAGATGGCGCTCGGTAGCCCGCAGGCCCGGAGCCACGAAGCGCCACAGCTGCCAGACAATCACCGGCAGCGCCAGAATCACTCCCGCGACCGCAGCCACCTCGATGGGGATGGTCAGGCCCTGCAGCGGACTGGTGACGACGACCCTCTGCCCGAACGGCGAGTGGGTGTGCTGGAGGGCAAGATGCAGGGGCCGCTCCAGAATCGCGATCAGGCGCTGGTTGAAGATGAAGGCGACGCTGGTGGTTATGACCCAGGCGATGAGGCTCCAGATGATCGCCCTGCGAAGATCCTCAAGATGCTCCACCAGGGTGAGCTCGCGGTCTGCGGATGGCGGCTGGCCCCCCGTCTGACCCCGGACGCCTCCCCGCCAGCCTATGCGGCGGGTGGCCATGTCGATTTATGGTCCGAGGTGATCAGCCCGCCGACTCGGAGGAGCTGCTGTTGACCACCCCGGGAATCTCGGGGGTGGCCGTGGACTGGGTCACGGTCGGCGCCTGGGTGGGCTCCAGCGGGGCCGGCGTGAGTCCACTCGTGTAGGACCGGGCTTCCTCCGTCATGGAGTGGGTCGCGTGACGAAACTCGTTGATGGCCTTTCCCAGCGCCTGCCCCAGTTCGGGAAGCCGCTTGGGCCCGAAGACCACCAGGGCTATGAGCAGGACTATGAGTATCTCTGGCCAGTGGTCGCTGATCATGGCAAGCGCCTCATTGTGGGAGTACCGAAACCGCCCGGAGTATAGCACCAGGTAATTCCACGAACCCTGCGCATCTCAGCCGCCACCGCTGGTCGCAAGCGATTCCCTCGCGTCCCTGAGGGATTCCCGGAAGGCCTCCACCACCCGGTCCACCAGGCGGTCATCGTGCGCCAGGGAGAGAAAGGAGGACTCGAACTGCGAAGGCGGCCAGAACACGCCCCTGGCCAGCAGACCCCGGTGCACCGCGCTGAACATCGGGAGGTCACACCCGCGCGCGGAGTCATAGTCGGTCACCGGCAGATCGCTGAAGAAGAAGGTGAGCATCGAGCCCACGCGGTTCACCTCCATCGGCAACCCCAGTTCCGCCCCGGCCTCGGTGAGACCTCGCTCGAGCCTCTCCCCAGCTCTCTCCAATGATTGATAGGTTCCGGACGAGCCGAGCTCCTCCAATGCGGCGAGCCCCGCAACCACCGCCAGCGGGCTGCCGCTGAGAGTCCCCGCCTGGTACACGGGCCCCACCGGGGCGAGCTGCGTCATCAATTCAGAGCGGCCCCCGAATGCCCCCACCGGGAGGCCACCGCCGATGACCTTGCCGAGGCAGGTCAGATCAGGCACCACTCCGTACAGCTCCTGGGCTCCCCCGCTGGCAACCCTGAACCCGGTCATCACCTCGTCCAGGATCAGAACCGCCCCGGCCTGGCTGGTCAGCTCTCGCAGCAGGGCCAAGAATCCCGGCCGCGGAGCGACAACCCCCATGTTGCCGGCGATCGGCTCTATGATCAGGGCGGCTATCCGATCGCCCTGCCGGGAGAACAGCTGGCGCGCCGCCTCGGAATCGTTGTAGGGGAGCACGACGGTGTCCGCGACCGTCGCCGGCGGCACTCCTGGGGAGCCGGGGATGGCCAGGGTAGCCACCCCCGATCCGGCCTCGGCGAGCAGCGCGTCGCTGTGCCCGTGATAACAGCCGGCGAACTTGACGATCAGATTGCGCCCGGTCACGCCCCGCGCCAGTCGGATGGCACTCATGGTCGCCTCGGTGCCGCTGTTGACCAGGCGAAGCATCTCAATGGAAGGCATGAGCTGGCGCACCCGCTCCGCGAGCTCCACCTCCATCAGGGTCGGGCCCCCCATCGCCTCTCCGCGCTGAAGCTGGGATGAGATCGCCGCCACGATCGAGGGGTGCAGGTGGCCGAGGATGAGGGGGCCGTAGGCCAACACCATGTCGATGTAGCGGTTGCCGTCGAGGTCGAAGATGAACGCCCCTTCGGCGCGGCTGAAGAACGGCGGGTCGCCTCCAACCGAGCGGAATGAGCGCACCGGACTGTTGACCCCGCCCGGGAGCACGGCCCTGGCCCGCTGCATCGCCGCCGCGGAGAGTGGTATCCCTGTGCTCACGGGCCTGGACGAGGTCAGGGCAGTTGCTCCCTCACGGTTATCTCCATCGGATCCCCCTTCTTCACCCGCTTGGCCACGTCAAGCCCGGAGATGACCTCGCCAAAGAGGTTGTAGTCCGGAGACAGGGTGAAGCTCGAAAGGGTGATGAAGAACTGGCTCCCGTTGGTGTTGGGCCCGGCGTTGGCCATGGCCACAGCCCCGGCTGGATAGGCACCATTCTTGTAGAGAGGGCTCACCACCTTCTCACTCTTGAACTGGAAGCCGGGGCCGCCGCTCAGATTGTTGGTGGGGCTGCCACCCTGGATGACCGGCCCACCGGGAGGAGTCGACGGATCCCTGGCCCAGCGCAACCCGTCAAAGAAATGGTTCCGCACCAGGGTCACGAACACGTTGACTGTGATGGGAGCCCATCCCGGCACCAGGCACACGACAATCTTGCCCTCGGGGACGCTGATCGTGGCCTCGTAGAGGCGCTGGTCATTGATGGTGAATGCAGGCTCCCGATCGTAGTGGTGGACGTTGGCTGGCTGGTTCAGCGGCCCCAGGGGGTCACCGAAAGTGGCGTTCTCGCAATTCGACTGAGACACGGCAGGGACCTCCCGTTGGGCACCGACGTTGACAAAAAAGGCGGTGATCCCGGCTGCGGCCAGGATTCCCACCGCGACGACCACTCCGCCCCAGCGCAGCCACGACGCTCTCATCGCATCTCCTCCGAGAGCCAGCGGCATATGTCCATGGCGAAGTAGGTGAGAATGAAGTCGGCGCCCGCACGGCGCATGGCGATATGGGATTCCAGAACAGCCGAGCGCAGGTCAAGCGCCCCCGCGGCTGCACCCGCCTTGAGCATCGCGTACTCTCCGCTCACGCTGTAGCAGCCCAGGGGCAGCTCGAAGCGGTCCCGGGCCTCTCGGACGATGTCCAGATACGGCAGTGCGGGCTTCACCATCAGCATGTCGGCCCCCTCCAGAAGATCCAGCTCCATTTCCCGCATGGCCTCCCTGCGGTTGGGAGGGTCCATCTGGTATCCGCGACGGTCTCCGAATTGGGGAGCGCAATCCGCGGCGTCGCGGAACGGTCCGTAGAAACACGAAGCGAACTTCGCGGAGTAGGCGAGGATGGCGGTCGAGGTGTGGCCCGCACCATCCAGGGCCTCTCGGATGGCCCCCACCTGACCGTCCATCATCCCGGAGGGGGCTATCACGTCGGCCCCGGCGTTGGCCTGGCTGACGGCGACTCGCGCATAGAGTTCGATCGTGACGTCATTGTCGACTTCGCCGTTCTGATCCAGGACTCCGCAGTGGCCGTGGTCCGTGTACTCGTCAAGGCAGTCGTCGGCCATCAGCACCAGGTCGTCGCGGAACTCCCGGCGCAGCCCGGCCAGCGCCTGCTGCACCACCCCCCGCTCATCCCAGGCGGAGCTTCCCCTGGGGTCCTTGTGCTCAGGCACCCCGAACAGAATCACCCCTGCGACCCCAAGCCCAGCCGCCTCCGCCACCAACTTCAGCAGGCTCTCCTGGGTCTCTTGGAAGACCCCTGGCATCGAGGCGATCTCTCGGCGTTCGGGGAAGCCCTCGGCGACAAAGCAGGGCAGGATGAGATCCTCTGGGCGAAGCGAGGCCTCCCGGACCAGGCGGCGCAACCGAGCGGTGCGGCGGAGCCGGCGCGGGCGATCTTCGGGAAAGCTCATGGTTGCCCTCCATTGTCTGGTAATTGGCCGTACCAGGTCAGCAGGGCGTCCACCAACCCTCGCATGTTGTGCGCATTGGCAACCACCTTCGCGTCGAGACCCACCTCGGCCATCACCGCCGCGGTGACGGGCCCGATCGCGGCCAGGACGCATCCCTCCGGCACCCTCACCGCCCCCGCCAGCGCCGTGAAACAGCGTGCCGCACTCCCGCTGGCGAAGGTCACGCAGTCGCACCTGGCCGACTCCAGCTCTGCTTGCAGGAGCGGCCCCGAGTCCCAATCGGGGGTGGTCTCGTAGAGCTCAGCCTCCTCGACCATGGCTCCGAGAGCTCTAAGACGGTCCGGCAGCACCTCTCTGGCACCTCTTGCCCGCGGCAGCAGCATGCGCCGGCCGGCAGGACGGCCCTGTGCGATCCTGGCCAAGAGCGATTCCGCGATGAAGCCGTCCGGGAGGCGCTCCACCGCCCAGCCGACCCGCTCCAGGGAGGAGGCGGTCCCCGGTCCGATCGCGTAGGCGCGAACACTGCCCTGCGGCAGCGGGCCCGGCTCGAAGAGGCAGGAGACCGCATTGGCGCTGGTGAACACCACGTCCTGAAACTCTCCCGAGGTTATCCGGGCACCCAATTCCAGAATCTGTCGCGCCCCGAGGAGTGGCCGAGTCCGCATGACCGGGATCGCGACAGGCCGCGCGCCGGCAGCCGCGAGGAGGGTGCACAGCTCCTTGGCCTGGGTGGACGTCCGAGTCACCACCACCCGCCGCCCCGATAGCGCTGTCGTCATCTGCCCCGCGAGAGCCCCCTGGCAAGCGCCTCCGCGGCGGGCATGAGATCCGCCGCCGGGACATCCGCGCTCCTACGCTCCAGGTCAACTCCCGCGCCGGTGGGAGACCAGGCGACGGTGAGGCGGAAGGATGCGCTCGGGCCGGGTTGCGCCAGTGCCCCGAGGGGAAGGCGACATCCACCACCCATCGCCGCCAGCACTGCCCGCTCCGCCTCGACGCAGACTCTGGTCTCGTGGTCGTCGATCGCCGCCACCATCTCCGCAATCGGATCGTTGCGGCGGACCTGCACCGCGATGGCCCCCTGGGCGGGGGCCGGGGTGCACTCGTGGACCGGGTCCAGGAGGAATCCCTCCCCTCCCCTGCCCAGGCGGTTGAGCCCGGCGCCGGCGACCATGATCGCCCCCAATCCGAGCTGTCCCATGCGTCCAAGCCTGGTGTCCAGGTTGCCTCTGATCGGAGTGGGCACCAGATCGGGGCGCAGCCACAGCAGCTGAGCCCCTCTGCGAGGTGAGGAGGTGCCCACGGAGGTTCCCGGCTCCAGGTCCCGCCAGTGGCGCCCGTCCAAGGTGACCAGGCAATCCCTGGGATCCTCACGGGGCAGATAGGCGGCCACGGTCAGCCCCGGCGGCTGGGAACTCGGCAGATCCTTGGCGCTATGGACGAGGATGTCCACCCCCCCCTCGACCAGGGCCATCTCCAGACGGGAGGAGAACCACCCCTGTCCCTCCAGGTCGGGAACCGGAAGGTCGGGCTTGAGGTCTCCTTCAGACTGGATCACCCTGAGGGTCAGCTGCAGCTGCGGGGCAACCTCCTGCAGGGCTTGAAGTACGAGCTTGGCCTGGGCGATCGCGAGAGTGCTTCCCCTAGTGCCTATCGCGGTCAAGAGCCTTCCGACGGGTCGTCCACGCTCAGACCGAAAGCCTCTTCCAGGACGCGGCGTCGATCTCGATCTTCGGCGTGCTGGCGCAGGAAGTTGATCGGCTGGTGCATCAGCTTGGCCGCGATCGCCTGGGTCAGCCTTTCAAGCTGGACCCGTTCAGCCTCGTCGAGAGGTCTCATCTTCGAGATCGCCCTCTTCAGCTCCCCCTGGCGCACCTCCTCGGCGCGATCGACCAGCGCCGCTATCACCGGCCCGGCGCCCCTACCCCTGAGCTCCTCCACCAGCTCTCGAACCCCGCGGTCCACCACCTGTTCCGCCCTGGGCCGGTGCACCTCGCGCCGGCTCATGTTCTCGCTGATCACCCCACCCAGATGATCTATGTCCAACAGCTCAACCCCTTCCAGCTCGCCCGCCTCGGGCTCCACATCGCGGGGCACGGCCAAATCCAGGATCAAGAGCTTTGAACCTGAGCCCTGGGCGCGACGGATGGCCTCGACCTCTGATCGCAGTAGGACCCTCTCCTCACTGGTGGTGCTGCAGATCATCAGCTGAAAACGGCCGGCGTTCTCCGGCAGCCCCTGCCGATCTATCAACTCTCCTCCAATCGCCTGGGCCAGGGCCGCCGCCCGCGGCCCGCGCTTGACCACCAGGAGGGGGGACGCCCCCTGACGCAACAGCAGCCTCGCCGCCGCCCCACCCACGGTGCCGCCCCCCAGGATCACCGCCCCGATCCCGTCCAGGTGTCCGAGGCGCTCCTCCGCCAGCCGGGCGGCCACCTGTCCGAATCCGACCGCCTGGCGGGAGATCCCCGTCGTGCTCCGCACGAGCTTGGCGCTCTCCACCGCACGGCGCATGATCAGGTCGAGTTCGCCATCCACGGTCCCGGCGTCCTGAGCGATGCGATGTGCTCTCTTGAACTGGGCCAGCACCTGCGATTCCCCGAGAATCATGCTGTCCAGCCCGCTGGCCACCCTGAAGACGTGGCGCAGTCCGAGCTCCCCGGGGTGGCTGAAGATAAGGTTGGCGAATTCCGGTCCCCTGGAGAGGTAGTGGAAGAAGCGTGACGTCGCCCTCTTTGAGGTACGGTCGTCAGCGACAGACAGATAGAACTCGGTGCGGTTGCAGGTGCTCAGGCAAACCGCACCGCTCAGCCCCGCATGAGAGACTATGGCCCGCAGGGCTTCCACCACCTGCCCCTCGTCCAGGTGGAGTTGCTCGCGGACCGGCAAGGGGGCCAGGTGGTGGCTGATACCGGTGGCGAGAAAAGGCAATCTGAGTTCGAGTATATCGACCCCTCCCGCCGCGACCGGGCCCACCCCCGCACTGGTTAGCATTGAGAGCCGTGCAGCTTGCCAATTCGGACGGTCCGGACCCACCGCAGTCTGAGACATCGCCTGCAGGAGGTGAGGCTGGGAGCCGTACCAAATTGAAGTGGGGGCGCGAGCGAGGACCGGGCGCTCCGGGGGATGCCTTCTTGGCTCGGCTCGGGCCGGCAGCCCCTGAGTTGGCGCCATTTCACAACCAGATCTCTCTGGTTGACGGTGGCGACGGTTCGGGGGAGGATCCGCACCCCCACCGATCGTCGCTGGACCAGACGCTGGAGGCGCTCACCTTCGTCGCCCTGGACTGCGAGACAACCGGCCACTTCCCGGACCGCATGGTGGAACTGGGGGCGGTTCGCTTCCAGCTCCCCGCCCCCGGGGTTCCCCAGCGGCTGCAGCTGGAGACCCTGGTGCACACCATGGACCACATCAATCCCTATGCCAGACGGGTGCACGGCATCACCCGGTCGATGCTGACCGGCGCCCCCTCCCAGAGGCGCGTGGCCATGACCTTCCATGACTTCGCTCGGGGAGCGATCCTGGTCGAGCACAGCGCCGACAGCTTCGACACCCGCCTGGTCTCCAAGGCGATGGACCGACCGCTGCCCCGCCATCACCTGGACACCTCAAGGATCGCCGGCTTCCTGTTCCAGCTCAGGGACACGATCGGGCTGGAACGCCTCTGCGAGCGCCTTGGGGTCACCCATCGCCAGCCGCACTTCGCGCTCGCGGACGCCGAAGCCACCGCCGACTGCTTCTGCCGCCTGGTGGAGATGGGGCGGCAGGAACATGGCTGGAAGACCCTTGGCGACCTCGTTGCGGTGGGGATGCCTCCTGCCCCCAGGCCGGCCGTCAGCCCTGGCCACAGGGACGGAGCGACCCCGGATGCCCAGGCTCCCCCTCGCAGGCGGCGTCATCGGGCGGGTCGCCGCCACCGTGCCACAACCCCCATGTCTCAGGCACCGGACGAGGCCTGAAGTCGTTTCTCCAACTCCTCTGCCAAATGGGCGGAGGGTCCCAGGCAGTCAGCGTCTCCGCTGCACTGGAGGCGACCGCCGGGCGGGGCCTCCCGGCAAGGTTGATCACCGCGCCAAGATGCCGGCCCAGGACCGGGCCAGAGTTCTGGCGCGGTGGCTCCGGTCCCAGCGCGACCACTGCTGCTTGACTGTGCCGCAGCCTTAGCTCGTCCTGGGGCAGAAAGACCAGCAGCCTGGCGCCCGCAAGCCCCAGGACACACCATTTGCAGCGGCGGCCGAAACGGAGGCGGTCCTGGCGGAACCCGGAGTTGGAGAGCGCTCGGGTGGCTGCCGAGCACGCCTTTGACATTGAGGTCGTCCACCACGATGGCGCCGGCCCGGCCAGCGGCCATCCGGTTCAGGTCAAGGCGGTGGTTGGGTGACGAGGCGCGCGCGTAAGCTCAATCCTGGCCAGCTTGCGGGCGCAACTGCTCCGCCTGGATGGTGTCCGAAGGCAGGTGCGCTAGCGGGTGCGCCTCAGCTCCACAGGGCCGCCTCCGAACCCCCGGCCAGAAGGCGAGCCTGCTCTTCTTGACGCAGGGGCGAGATTACGAGCTCCAGCTCGCCGTCCATTATCCGCTGCAGTTGATAGACCTTGAGGTCGATCCGATGGTCGGTCACACGGTTCTCCGGATAGGTGTAGGTGCGGATCTTCTCGCTGCGGTCTCCGTGCCCCACCATCGACCGTCTGGTCTCCTGCAGAGCCAGATCTCGCTCCGCTTGCATCCGATCGTAGAGCCGGGAGCGCAGCACCCGCATCGCCTTGGCTCGATTCTTGTGCTGCGACTTCTCGTCCTGACAGGTCACCACCAGCCCGGTGGGCAGGTGGGTGATGCGAACCGCGGAGTCGGTCGTGTTGACACTCTGGCCGCCAGGCCCGGTCGATCGATACACGTCGATCTTGAGATCGTCGTCTCGGATGTCCACCTCAACGTCGTCGACCTCGGGGAGAACCACCACGCTGGCTGCCGAGGTGTGGATCCGCCCCTGGGACTCGGTGCGGGGAACTCGCTGAACCCGGTGGACCCCGGACTCGTACTTGAGCTGACCGTAGGCGCCACGGCCGTGCACCTCCAGGACCACCTCCTTGAAGCCCCCTGCCTCGGTGGGCGAGCCATCCAGAAGCTCCACCTGCCAACGCTGCCGTTCCGCGAATCGCAGATACATCCGCATCAGGTCGGCAGCGAACAGCGCGGCCTCCTCGCCGCCGGTGCCGGCCCTGATCTCGAGAACCACGTCGCGGTCCTCGTCGGGATCCCTGGGCAGCAGCAGCACCTTGAGCTCTTCAAGCATGGCCTCACGGCCCAACTCCTCGCGGCGGGCCTCCGCATCGAGATACGCCCGCATCTCCGAGTCGTCCTCGCCGGCTGCCATGGCTTGGGCCTCGCTGGCGGCCTGGTCGGCTCGCTCCACCCTAGCCAGCAGCTCCACGACCGGCCTCAGCTGCGAATGCTCACGGCTGAGAGTCTCCAGACGGGCAGGATCAGATGCCAGCTCCGGATCCTCCATCTGCGCGGTCAGGGAGCCATACCGCTCCTTGACCTTCAAAAGTCGCGCCCGCAGGCCGGGAGTGATCACGTCAAACAGCCGGCTAAGGCCGCGACAAGGGGTTGCCCCCTACTGCTGAGCCTTCTGGGCCCGCCGACGGAAGCGCTCCACCTGGCCGCCGGTGTCCACGATCCGCTGCTGCCCCGTGAAGAACGGATGGCAGACGCTGCACACCTCGGTCTTGATGGTGGCGACGGTCGAGCCGGTACGGAAGGTGTTCCCGCATGAGCAGGTGACCACCGCGTCGTGAAAGTACTCAGGATGAATTGCAGCTTTCATATCTTCAACTCAGTCTAACAAACCGTCGGAACTGCCGCCCCGGGGCCGCTCGATCAGGCTCCGCCCGAGGGTGCGAGGAATCCGGACCGCGTGGTGGGCCTGGTGAAGTTTCCCAGCTGCAGCAGGGGTAGGGAGGCTCTGAGGCGGGCCACCAGGCAATCGATACCGATTCCAGAGTCCAGTCCGGGGACGCGGCCCAACAGCCAGAGAGGGTCCACATTCAGGGTTCTCAGCTGGAGCTGGCTCACTCCGAGCTCCCCCAATCTGGCGATGGAGAGATCGACCTCCTTTGGCGAATCGCTGATCCCCGGAAAGGTCAGGAGGTTAACCGTCAGTTGCGCCCCCTCTCCGGCGGCGACCCTGCAGGACTCCATCACCTGGTCGATTCTGTACCCGCGGGGCCGGTAGTAGGCGGCGAAGAGCAACTGATCGAAGCTGAAGATGCTGATCCGGCAGCTGTTGACCCCGGCCCCGAAGAGGCGCTGCAGCGCCGACGGCCTGCTCCCGTTGGTGTTTATGTGAATCGTGGCTGCGGGGAACTCGCGGCGGAGCACCTCGGCCACCGTCAGGAGCTGGCGCTCGCGGAGCAAGGGCTCCCCCTCGCACCCCTGCCCAAAGCTCACCATCCCGGCCTCCCCCACCTGCGCAGAGCGGCGAAGGTGCTGGCGCCCGACCGCGATCAGGTCATCTGCCGTGGGTGCCCTTCCAATCCGCGGCTGGGCGGCTGGCGCCCCAGAATCCGTCTGCAGCGAGATGCAGCCGAGGCAGTCGGCGTTGCAGGCGGCGGATGTGGGCAGGGCCGCCTCCCCCCTCCCAAGAAAGGTGTTCTGAGCGGTCAGGCAGTTGTGGGCGAGGGCGCAGACGCTGAGCTGCGCCACCACCCGGCTCCTCGGCATCTGCCGCTGAAGTGTCTCCACCTCGCGTTCCAAGGCGGCCCGACCCGGTCTGTCCCTGGTCCAGGGAGCGAAGTCGTCTGTCTTAGTCGCCGCGACCACGATCTCGCCGTTGAGGTCTGCCGCCGCCGTGTAGCCGTAAAGCGGCAGGGTGCGCTGCCCCACTCGCTCACCCGAGCGGTATGCCGGCAGCAGCAATCTCAGATACCCAACCGGCAGCACCGCGGCAACGGCCAGCTGGTGGCGACCGGGGACCGCCGCCACCTTCCCCGTCTTGGAGTTCGCGGCCATGCCCAGGCGCCCTGGAAGGTGCATCAGAGTGGCTTGGGGAGGCAGGGGGATCCAGCGTGAGATGGGGCGGAATTCACGCCCACTCCGGGCCACCGCCGCCCATCCCTCGGGGGCCACCACCATCTCCCCCTGGTCGTCACTGAGGAGCGGTCGAAGTCCGCTCTTCGGGATCACACGGGGGCGACCGCGGGGTCCTGTGGTAGCTCCGGCTCTATCGCCAGTCCGGCCCGGGCGACGCAGGCAGCCATGAACCCGGCGAAGAGAGGGTGGGGCCGATGCGGCCGGGAACGGAACTCGGGATGGAACTGGCTCCCCACGAAGAAGGGATGGTTGCGAAGTTCCATGATCTCAACGAGCCTCCCCGTTGGTGAGGTGCCGCTGAAGACCACGCCCACCTCCTCCAGCGCCTCGCGGTAGCGATTGTTGAACTCGAAGCGATGCCGGTGGCGTTCGTATACCACAGGTTCGCCATAGGCCTGCCCCGCCTTCGATCCCGGCTCCAGCTTGCAGGGATACAGCCCCAGGCGCATGGTGCCCCCCATGTCCGCCACGTCCCGCTGCTCGGGCAGGAGGTCGATGATGGGCGCCTCGGTGAAGGCGTTGAATTCAGTGCTGTTGGCATCCTCGGTGCCCAGGGCTTCCCGGGCGATATCGATGCAGGCACACTGCATTCCGAGGCACAGCCCCAAGAACGGCACCTGATGGTGGCGGGCATATCGCGAGGCGGCAATCTTGCCCTCGATCCCCCGATGCCCGAACCCACCGGGGATCACGAGCCCGTGCAGCCCCTCGAATGGCGTGGCATCTCCGGGCTCCAGGGTCTCCGTGTTGATCCAGCGGATGTCCAGGCCGACGCCATGCGCCACTGCGGCGTGCCTCAAGGATTCGATGACGCTGATGTAGGCATCGGGGAGGGCCACGTACTTGCCAGCTATTCCCACCAGGACCCTCTCGTCCGCGGAGAGGATGCGGTCCACGAGCTGCTCCCAGCGGCTGAGATCAGCGGGACCGGTGTTCAGGCCCATCTCCTCGGTGATGAACCGGCCGAGTCCGCTGGCTTCCAGCAGCAGGGGCACCTGGTAGATGGTGCGCGCGTCGGGAACGCTGATCACAGCCTGTGACTCGACATCGGAGAACAGGGCGATCTTGTCCCGGACGCCAGCTCCCAGGGGCTGGCGAGAGCGGCAGACGATGGCATCGGGTTGGATCCCGATGCCTCTCAGGGTCTGCACCGAATGCTGGGTGGGTTTGCTCTTGAACTCCTCACTCGCGTCCACGTAGGGGACCAAGGTGACATGCACGTAGAACGTGTTGCGCCGGCCGACGTCGTTCTTCAGCTGTCGGATCGCCTCCAAGAAGGGCAGCGACTCGATGTCTCCCACCGTGCCCCCGACCTCGACGATGACGACCTCCGCCTCGGACTCCTCGGCCACCCGTCGAACCCGATCCTTGATCTCGTTGGTGATATGGGGAATGACCTGAACTGTGGCCCCCAGGAAGTCGCCCCGGCGCTCCTTGGCGATCACCTCGCTGTAAATCTTCCCCGTCGTGACGTTGCTGGCCTTGCTGAGATTGGTGTCGACGAAGCGCTCGTAGTGCCCGAGATCCAGATCCGTCTCCGCCCCGTCGTCGGTGACGAACACCTCGCCGTGCTGGTACGGGGACATGGTGCCGGGATCGATGTTTATGTAGGGGTCCAGCTTCTGCAGGGAGACCTTGATCCCCCTCGCCTTCAGGATGGTCCCGACCGATGCGGCGGTGATGCCCTTGCCTATCCCGGAGACGACGCCACCGGTTACGAAGATGAACTTAGCCATCTCCGGCTCGCGACCCACACGGGACGAATGCACCCATGTGGGCAGATCCTAACATCAACGTCCTCCTCCCTGCTATGACACGGGCTGGCCACCCGTGGTGCGACTCGCTACCGCTCCGACCAGTGATCCAGGCGGAGGATTTCAGCTACGGCCGGTAGGTTCCGCTCTTCAGAGAGGCCCTTGGGGGGACCCGCGAAGAGGCTGCCCCGTCGCGGCTCCCGAAGGGATTCCGCCTCGAGGAAGGTCCAAAGCCGGCCGGCCACCGAGTCGGCGGCGGTGATCGCGTCCCAGGTCGGAGCGTGCAGGAAGGTCACACTGCCCGCTTGCAGTAGCTGGGCGATCTCCTCGGAAAGGATTACCCACCCCTGGCCGCCGCCCCGGGTCGTGATGAAGGCCCGGTCCAGCAGACCCCAGAGCAGCGTCTCTTCATGGCC
>Ga0080006_1199315_pt1 | contig 53425 bp, 56 predicted proteins | sample RS3BMetagenome_FD_69209 | JGI IMG/M metagenome (GOLD analysis project Ga0080006, IMG submission 69209) | Ferric oxide microbial mat and aquatic microbial communities from Rainbow Spring, Yellowstone National Park, USA - RS3B (SPADES... ... | reverse complement strand
TGGAAGTAAGGGTGACAAACGCACCTGCTATATCGCTGTACAAGAAGCTTGGGTTCGAGATAAAGGGGGTTAACAAGAGGTACTACTCAGACGGAGAAGATGCCTACGTGATGGAGGCTGCATTCCCACTTTTATACACTGGTCAAGGACAACCTTTTTAGTAATCGGCGAACACCTGTTATGTCATGACAGCCGAGATCCGATCATTAATTGACGCGGGTTACTACAACCCGATCACAAAGGAAGTAAAGGCGATAAAAGGAGAAAGGCTGTTCACGAGAAACTGGCAGACTGAAGGAGTCCTGCGCATGCTTTTTCACGTCCTAGATCCCGAAGTTGCGAAGGACCCCAAGAATCTGGTTGTCTACGGTGGTTCGGGCAAGGCTGCAAGAAACTGGGAGGCTTTCGAGGTCATTGTCAACTCCCTCCTTACCCTCGAGGAAGATGAGACACTTTTCATCCAAAGTGGCAAGCCCGTCGCGGTTTTCAAGACATATCCGCATTCCCCAAGGGTCCTCATGTCAAATGCGATGATTGTCCCAAAGTGGGCCGATTGGGAATACTTCCGAATGCTTGAAGGAAAGGGCCTAACCATGTATGGCCAGATGACCGCTGGAAGCTGGGCGTACATCGGTTCTCAGGGCATACTCCAGGGCTCATACGAAGAATTTGGAGCAATAGCAGAGCAAAAGTTCGGGGGTTCGCTGATAAGAAGACTTGTTCTGACAGCGGGGCTAGGGGAGATGGGGGCAGCCCAGCCTCTTGCGGTGAAAATGCATGGGGGCGTCGTAATTGTGGCAGAGGTGAATCCGGCCCAGATAGAAAGAAAGATAGGTCAGGGTTACTTGGATACCTGGGCGGATAGCCCCGACAGGGCGCTTTCCTTGGCGCTTGAAGCCAAAGACAGAGGAGAAGCGCTTAGCATAGGGGTGTGTGCCAATGCTGCCGAAGTCTATCTGCACATCCTTTCCCAAGGCATAACACCGGACATAGTAACCGACCAAACCGGGGCTCACGACCTACTGAATGGCTACATTCCCGAGGGAATAACACTGCAGGAAGCCGGACGACTAAGAGCCGCAGACCCACAAGAGTACATCAGGAGGTCGTATGTTACAGTTGCACGACATGTTCAAGCAATGCTGGAATTTATGAAGAGGGGAAGTGTAGTGTTCGACTACGGAAACAATATAAGGAAGGCTGCTCTGGATGCCGGAGTTAACAACGCCTTTCTGATTCCTGGTCAAATGACGTTCATGAGGCCACTTTTTGAGGAAGGTAAGGGTCCCTTCAGATGGGCGAGCCTTGTTGGCGTAGAAGAAGATATACGTATTCTTGACGACGAGGTAGTTTCCCTTTTCCCGGATGATAGGCGACTGAAAAACTGGATAGGGAATGCCTCCAAGTTCGTTAGGTTTCAAGGGCTTCCGAGCAGGGTCTGCTGGCTCGGATTCGGTGATCGCGCCAAGTTCGGCCTGAGGATCAACCAGCTGGTACACGAAGGGAAGCTAAGCGGGCCGATATGGATAGGCAGAGATCACCTGGATGGCGGTAGCGTGGCCTCTCCATACCGCGAGACTGAAGGTATGAAAGATGGAAGCGATGCAATTGGCGACTGGCCAGTGCTAAATGCTCTTGGAAATGCCGTCGCAGGGGCTACGTGGGTGGCCTTCCACCACGGTGGTGGTGTCGGAATAGGATACTCCATTCACGCAGGCTTTGGACTGGTAGTCGACGGCTCACAAGAAAGCGCCGCAAGGGCTGAAAGAGTTCTCACAATTGACCCTGGCCTTGGCGTAGTAAGGCATCTTGACGCAGGTTACACCATCTCGATGAAAGTGGCAAGGGAAAAAAGGATAAAAATACCGAAATCTCCAGAAAAGCAAGTTGGGCGACAGGCGAACCTGTAGACGTAGATACACCCTTAGATAGTGGTTTTCCACAAGGGCGTGAATAAAACAAAAGTTTAAAAAACGCAGTCTGCTCTTTCTAGATTGTTATGCGGATTCCGCCGGATTTAAGGCAGGTTCTCATAAGTGTAGCAAGCATTTCCGCATTCGCGGTTCTGCTTGTGTTCAACCTGACATACCTGATATACGTTTACATAGGTGGAACGTTTGTCGTTCTAATCGGCTACTCCGTATACAGAACCTCAAAAATGATTCCTGTATTAAAGCAAAACGGAAAAGAAGCCGAAAGGATCAAGAAAGAATACAAGGATAAAATACTTCATCGTGAAACGGCTAAGGACACGCAACCCTTTTTTGTCGACTACGAGAGAGAGAAGATAGCCCTGAGCAAGAAAATTCTTGTACTGACAATGATACCCCTATTTATCGTTATAGTACTTTACGCCGGAATTCCTTTCATTCTTAAGTTTGCTCTCAAAGAGACACTAAGCAGAATCCAAATCGTCGAGCTGTACATTCTTTCAGCCTTTGCATCTGTAGGTGCAAGCCTTGTCATTAGGCGTAGAATGGGACTCAACATGGCCACAATGACCGCCGGTACCCAGCTTGTCCACGCCCCGAAGGCATATATAGTTACAGAAAAGGGCGTCCTATTTGATCCACCTATGAAAATTCAAGGGGTGGACATCTCGGTTCTCAAGTTCCCGGTTAAGATAAGCAGGGTGGAAGAGGAAAGAGGGTTCATAGAAATAGAAAGCAAGGATCCGGCGACTCCAACACAGATCAAGGTGGTTAGGCTTTATTCCAAAAACCCCACAAAACTCCTTTCTGTAATCAAGAACTACTCCAAGGAGCCCGAGCAGACCGAGTTCAGCATGGTAAAGCAATGACCACGAGGAACCTTATGTCGGCCTCCCCCCTAGGTAGCTTGGTTCCTTCTAATATTTGAAGACCGTCGCAAGCGCAGACAGTCAGTTATATCTCAAAATGTCTATATGTTCCTTTTCGCTTAGTGACTAGTCATGCAAAGAGTGGAGAAGAAATTCTGGGTTGACAAACTTGCGGATGAGGTCGCATCCAAATTTCCTGGAAGATCCATCCAGAGGACGGAAAATGGCGTCGGCGCCTCCGGAATCCCCCACATAGGCAGTATTAGCGATGCAGTAAGGTCGTATGGTGTGAAGCTCGCCCTACAGGAAAGGGGTTTCAAGGCGGAGCATGTTGCATTCTCGGATGACAAGGACGGACTGAGAAAGGTTCCGAAAGGCTTCCCTGAGGAGTTTGCCAAGTTCATCGGAATGCCAGTCACCTCAGTCCCCGATCCCTTCTCCTGTCATGCAAGCTATGGGGACCACATGAGTTCGCTGCTTCTGGACGCCTTAGACAGGCTTGGCATCCAGTACACCTTTATGTCGGGCTCAAGGGTGTACCGTAGCGGCCAGTTTGAAAAGGAAATCAAACTCATACTTGAACACTCAGACCTCGTGGGGCGCATAATTCTCGAAGAAACTGGTCAGGACAAATACACCAAGACTCTCCCCTACCTGCCTGTGTGCGAAAACTGCGGCAGGATCTACACCACTACTGCCGTATCCTACGACTTCAGGACCAATGCAGTCCTTTATGAATGCTCGGGTGGGGAGATAGCTGGGAAATGGGTAACTGGGTGCGGCTATAGAGGAGCAAGAAAGCTTAGCGAAGGAGAAGGGAAGCTTCCCTGGAAGGCAGAATTCTCAGTTAGATGGGCGGCTCTCGGAATATCCTTCGAGGCATACGGCAAGGAGCTCACTGATTCCGTTGCCACCAACGATAGAATTTGCAAAGAAGTGCTCGGAAAGGAACCACCCGTTCATACAAAATACGAGCTTTTCATCAGTAAAAGTGGTAGGAAACTTTCAAAGTCAAGTGGCGAGGTGGTCACTCACACAGAATGGCTTAGGTATGGCTCGCCCGCCTCGCTCTTACTTCTCATGTTCAAGAGATTTGAGGGTGCTAGAGAGGTGGGAATAGAAGATGTGCCGGTATATATGAACGAGCTTGACCAGCTTGAAGATATATATTTTGGAAGGCAGAAAACCGATAACGACGCCTCTGACAAGGTCTCCCTATATCGCTATTCTTATCTCCTTAGGACACCGCCGGAGCCCTCTCTACACCCTCCCTACAGTCTCCTCGTATATCTGAACAAGATCGCCGTGGGTGACGCGGCGACATTTGTCTTTGAAAAACTCAGAGCCTACGGCTATATTCCCGCAACAGACTATCAGCGTGCTGATTTGCGAAAAAGAATAGAGTATGCAGCAAACTGGGTGAAAGACTTTGGAACAATTGAAGTTGCGGTGAAAATTGACGAAGAGGAAAGGAAGATAATAGCCACCGTACTACCCCTTCTCGAAGTCGCTTACGACGAAAACGGCTACCAGCAGGCGGTTTACACCACCGCAAGGAAGTTAGGCATCGAACCGAAAAAGGCATTCCGCTCACTGTATAAGGCACTTCTCGGCTCCGAGGTAGGTCCCAAACTCGGACCCTACATAAGGGCCATGGGAAAGGATACGGTGTTGGTGCGTCTTAAAAGCGCACTCGGAGAGGGCTAAACCGCTTTTCCATACACTTTAAAAATTTCGATACGACAAAACATTATGGAAACCATAAATCAAGAGATAGCTTTAAAGGGTCATGATGGCGCAGAGATCCATGCGTTTCTCTCCCAACCCAGAAATTCACGCGCCGATACTCCGGCGGTTATTGTAATCCACGAGATATGGGGTCTGAACAACCAGATAAGGCAGGTGGCAATAAGATACGCAGGCGCCGGCTTCATTGCGCTAGCTCCGAATTTATTTTCAAGGGACTCTTCCCTCCTCACTGAGGATAATATTGAGCGCGTCATGCGAAAACTCTGGTCAGTCCCGCAGGCGAAAAGATCTGACCCTTCGGTTCTCGCGGAGCTCAACAAGGGCATGGACGACCAAGAAAGGCGTACTCTAGACCTTTTATACTTTAATAGGCAGAAGCTCAACGAAAACATGGTCAAGGACGTGGGCGTTCTCAGGGAGGCGCTTGTTCGGGGAGCCGGCACGCCGGCTGTTGAAGAAAAGAGAATAGGTATAACAGGGTTTTGCATGGGCGGGGGAATTTCCTTTCAGGCGGCGACGGTTTTCCCTTTTCGCGCGACAGCCGTCTTTTATGGTATGAACCCTACCCCCGTGGATTCCGTGGAGCACATATCCGGTGATGTACTCGCACTCTATGCAGGCGAGGACCAAGCTGTGAATGCCGGCGTACCGGCGGTCGTTGAGGCCATGTTCAAATACGGAAAAAACTTCGAGATGAAGATTTACAAAGGCGCACAGCACGCATTTTTCAATGAAGAAAGACCTAGCTACAACCGGGAAGCCGCTGAAGACGCCTGGGCAAGGGTGGTGGGTTTCTTCAGGAAGTCGCTTGCGGGTGTGGTCTCTTGATAGAGGAACAACCTCTCGATAAGGACTTGGTCTGGAAATGCTTTCTGAACTGGCTTGCTACACTCGAAAAGACTGAAAAGAAAACTAACGCTGAACCCTGAATGCCGAAATCATTTCCTTCATGCTCCTAAAACCTTTGCGCTTCATGTAAAGCTTAAGCCCGCGGGCGATGTCTGCGAAAACAGACACTCCTTTTGTCCCAACGGCCGTTCCGATCTGAACCGCATCCGCCCCGGCGAGGAAGAATTCCAAGGCATCCCTGTGATCCAACACACCGCCGACGCCAAAAATGGGTGCTTCTGGAAAGTTCTTTCTCAGTGCATATACGCAATACACGGCAAGGGGGTGAAGCGCCTTGCCTGATACTCCCCCGAAAGTGTTGTACAGAACCGGGACAGCCAATTCGGTGTCGAATGCCATTCCCTTTACCGTGTTTGTCGCCGTGAACCCACTTGCTCCCGCTTCTAGGGAGGCACGGCCGAGGCCCACAATTTTTTCTGGAGAAGGTGGTAGCTTAACGAAAACAGGCTTTCCTGACGCCACCTTTACAGCACCGCTCACGACCGCGTACACGAGATCTTCGCTTGAGGAGAATTCCTCCCCAGTACCTTCCACGTGCGGACAAGAAAGATTGAGCTCGACACCGCTTGCGCACGAGCGTGAGACGAGCTTGGTTACGTACGCATACTCGTCAGCGGAAAAACCACCTACGCTCACGATTATAGGCTTGGGCTGGTCACGAAGTTGCTCTAGTTCATTAATCAGATGGCCCACACCGGAGGTGGGCAGGCCAACTGCGTTCAGCGAGTAGCTTTCGGTGTAATAGTACACGGGCGGAGGGTATCCCTTTCTCTCCTGCGCGAACACAGTCTTTGTTACGGCTCCGGCTGCGCCTGCATCGAGTACTCTTTTTATCAGGGAATGCTCGTTTCCCAGTATCCCTGAGGCAAGCACGAATGGGGTCTCTAAAGTTATACCACACATTGTAACGCCCATATCCATCAGCTGACCACCTGCACCGGGGGGCGGGAGAATGTGCCCTTTAGATAAACTTCCACTCCCCCTTTGTACACATTCACCGTCTTGAAACCCATAGCCCTTCCAAGGAACGGCGTATTGCTGTTCAGGCTGTGCAAATGTTCCCTTTCAAGAGTCCACCCCTTTTTTTCGAATATTACGAGATCAGCGGTATATCCCGGTTCTATCTTACCCTTCATGATTCCTAGATACTTTGCCGGGTTCTCGCACAGAAGTTTACACGTGAGCGGAATGCCGAATTCCGTAAGAAGGAGAGGATAGATAAGTTCCACCCCTACGAATCCGGGGCTCGGTGGGTTTCCCTCCTTGTCAGAAGGAGTGTGTGGCGCATGGTCTGAGGCAAAGAAGGCTGCAAGACCCTCTAAAACCAAAGAACGAAGTTCCGTAACATCTCTGCGACTTCTCAGTGGCGGTCTCACCGCACACTCCTTTCCCGAACATTCCTCAGCGCTGACAAGAAGATGATGGGGTGATACCTCGGAAGATGCAAGATGTAAGGCAAAAATCTTGCTGAGGACGCCAGGTAACGATACATGGGCGAATCTGACGTCCACACCGGGACGCAGGTATTTGAGTAACTGCGATGTACCACTTTCCTCCGCGGAGTAGTCACTTTCGGTGTCAATCAGGTTTGCGTCCTCTGCATGCACAACGCACTTCATACCAAGCTTGCCACAGGCATCGAGAAAGATGGGAAAACTATCAAGATCTTTGGGATAGAATTTTACCGCGAATGCGCCTGCTTCCCTGATGCTCCTGAGCTCCTTGATGCTACCTGGCACTCCTGAGTGCACCGCAAAGTCCGTATATGCCTTGTACTCGAGAAGCTCTATCCTTTGCTTTACCATCTCAGTTGTGTTGACTGGAGGCTGAGTGTTTGGCATGTCAGCTACTGTGGTGATTCCTCCTGCAAGGGCAGCCTTGGTTCCCGACTCCACGGTTTCCTTTGCAGACTGACTCCAGTCCCTCAGGTGCACGTGTAGATCAGTGCCTGCAGGAAGGAGAAGCTGACCCTCTTCGAGACGCACTACGCAATCACCAACCTCAGGATTTTTCGAGACTTTTCTTATTATCCCCTCCTTCACACAAACCCACCTTTCCTCCAGTCGGTTTGTCACAAACGTCTTTCCGCTAATCACGAGGTCAAACTGTGGCAAGCAGTCCACCAAGCTCTTTTCCTGTGAACACAGGCCCGTCCCTGCACACGAGCAACCCCGAACCCTCGAGGACGCACAAGCCGCATATGCCAACAGCACACCTCACGTCCCTTACAAATGACCCTTCATATATAGTTCCGAAGTATCTCGAAAGCCGAAGCGCTTCCTTTAACATTGCTTCCGGACCGCATGCATACACACGGTCATATTTACCATCAATGAAAAGTCTACGCGCAAGATCTGTCACATATCCCTTAAAGCCCTTGGATCCGTCATCCGTACTGACATAAACCCCTGCCCCGTGTTTCTCTGCTTCTTCAAGAAGGAAGAGGTCTGTCGAAGAGCGTCCTCCGAGAAGGTATGTTAACGAGACATTCTTAAGACGCTTTGCCTGCCTCAAAAAATTTAGAAGAGGTGGGGCGCCACTTCCGCCGGCAATGAGAAGGTAGCGCGAGTTACTCACCCTTGAGAAACCCCTTCCGTACGGACCTCTTACGCCGAGTTCAGCTCCGATTTTCACCTTGGTCATGTTTGTGCTAAAACCGCCGAATTCTTCGACAATGAATCCCAGACGTCCTTTGCGCTGATAGTAAACACTCAGAGGAATTTCGCCGGCACCCGGAATTAAAACCATAACAAACTGACCGGCTGATGCACGGGCAAGCGGAACGTCTACAGCTTCAAGATAAATCCTATGAATGGTCGCAGTCAGGCGTTCGTTTTCCACTACCCGGTAATGGGAGTACCAGCTCAAACCTGGCTCCCACCGAGCTGCGCAACTATATGTGACTGGGAGATCCGAGAACCACAGTACACGCATGTGTAGACAAGCGGCTTTCTGCTTTTGAGGATAAACTCACCCTGTATCGGCTCGCCTCTTCTCGTCGATATGCAGGTGGAAGAGGGGCAGACAAGAACCCCTGACACCCTTTCGGGTGGTACCACAGTGATCTTTTCGGCAACCTTGTAATCACGAATTATGTTAACCGTGGCCTGAGGGGCAACGAGCGCCAGTTTCTGCGTTTCAGGTGCTCTCAGCTCAACGCCTTCGATCTTAAGAATATCCTTTTTTCCCATTTTCGTACTTGTAGCGTTTATGACAAGAGCCACTCTAGCTCCTATCTTCTGCGGCTCACCAAGAAGTCTAAGGACAACGAGTCCAAGTTGGACTGGTATATGGTCGATTACTGTTCCGCTTTGGATTCTCTGCACGAGCATTTCACTTGAGCTCATACGGTATCACCCATTATCACCTCGAGTAGGGCCATTCTGAGTGGCACTCCCCATTCCGCCTGTTTCTTATACACAGCCTGCTCAAGAGTGTCTATGTCGTACGAAAGTTCGTCTACCCTGGGTAGCGGGTGGAGCACAATACAACCCTTCTTTGCCTCCGAAAGGGTCTCCCTTGTAACGGAATAGCTACCTTTCACTTTGACATACTCATCCTGATCCACGAATCTCTCCTTCTGGATGCGGGTTACATAAAGAACGTCTACTTCCTTTACCACATTATCAAGTTTGGTATTATAGCTCACCGGAAGACCAAGCTCAGCAATCGTTTCCCTTACCTCTTGTCTCGGAGCAAGCTGAGGTGGGGAAACAAGGTACACGCGCCTTGGCCTGAACTTCGAAAGACCATAAACAAAGGAGGATGCAGCCCTACCGTATTTCAGGTCACCAATAACCGCATATTCAAGTCCATCAATCGTTCCGACAGAACGACTGACAGTGTACAAGTCTAGCATGGCCTGTGTTGGATGGTGCTGACTCCCGTCTCCAGCATTTATCACCGGCTTCGAACTCAACCTTGCTGCGAAGAGTGCGGCCCCTTCACTGGGATGACGCAACACGATCAGGTCTGAATACCTTCCAAGCATGCCAACCGTATCCGCGAGGCTCTCTCCCTTCGCCACGGACGACATTTCGGTGTTGAGGTCTATCACATGGGCGCCCAGCCTGATTGCTGCAACTGTGAAGCTGAGTCTTGTTCGAGTGCTGGGTTCAAAGAACGCCGTACTCACAATTTTATCTTTGAGCGGCGTCCCGCTCTCATAACCTTTAACGAACCGATCTGTTCTCTCAAAGAGCTCCTCTAGCTCCTTCCTTTCAAAGTCAAGGATGCTTATGATGTCCCTGCTTCTCCATCTTCCATGCTCAGCCATTTCACTACGACCTCCACCTTCTCCCTCAGGGAGTCACGCCGGGCTAGCTCGTCAAGAAGTTGGCTCAGGGTGTACACGCTAAGTAGTTCTATACCTTGTTCCTTAAGCCTGTCCTTCGCCCCCTGCCCTCTGTCAACGACTACTAGTGATTTACTGACAATACCACCTACCTCTCTTAGCCCCTTTGCCGCTTCTAGTAGACTTGTTCCAGTCGTGGCAACGTCGTCAACGAGGAGGATTCTTGAACCCTCTCTCAGGAACCCCTCAACAAGTTTTCGCGTAGCGTGTCCCTTCTTTGCCTCTCGTACATAGACAAGAGGCAACCTGCTTTCATAAGCCACTATGGTGGCCCAAGGCACACCCCCTGTTGCTACTCCAGCCACTATGTCTGGCCCTATGACGTTTGCCATCTCAGTGCAGAGCATTGCAAGACGTCTGAAGATATCCGGCCACGATGGTACCACCCGCATGTCAAGGTACACAGGGCTTTTCTTTCCTGAGTGTAGCATGAACTCCCCAAACTTTATTGCGCCACATTCGTAGAGCTCGTCGGCTATCCCCATATTCTCGTCACCAGCGACGCTGCGGATCGCACCGGGTCTCCTGACGAGGTTATACTTCTTCCTACTATAAGATAGTCGGCGCCTGCAAGAATGGCTTCTCTGCCCTCTCCTCCTTGGGTTCCCACACCAGGAGAAAAGATGGTCGAATCAGGCAAACCGCTTTTAACCTTAGAAATAATTTTAGGATTGGTTGCCGGCGCCACAAGACTATTGATCCGTGCCATACGGCAGAACATCAGATTCTGGTCGACATTAGAGTTGACCAAAGTTGCATCCGGGTGGGACATCGCGGCCACAGCAATCACGCCGCCGCCAGCTTCCTCTGCTGCTCTTTTCGCCGCCTCCAGAGATTTTGCGCCTACGAAACTGTGAACTATAACCGCGTCAAAACCCCTTTCAAACAGCGCCCTGGACGTAAGTCCGCACACTTCAGGAATATCGGCGAGCTTCCAGTCCGCTATGAAGACCAAATCGGGAAAACTTCCGATAACTCTCTCTGTGCTTTTTCCCAGACTGATCTCCGCAGGGAGACCGAGCTTAATACCACTTACATGCTTTCGGACCTTGTCAAGCAGTTCTCGAACCTCCTCTTCTCCGAAACTGGAACGCTCCCCAATGCTGTCAAGCGCAAGTATAAGACGGTTCCTTTTGCGCTCAGATATTTCTCTGAGTTTGCTCAAAAATGGGTCCTGTATTGTGAACCCTCCTACGCAAGAACTAGGAGACATATAAAACTGACATTCCTTTCTCTGGACGGCTGTGCTTTCCTGGATGTCTAGTTGCACCTTGTAGCTTCAGCCTAACACCCTTGATGCGTCGCTAATAGTCTTTCTGTTCATGCTTTGAGGGTAGTGGAGCACGATTTCTTCGATGCCAAGTGACCGATAATGTTCAAACAGTTGTAGTGCCCCGGAAACATCCGAAAGAAGGTAGTAGTTCGTTATATCTGGAAACCTTACCTTAATCGCTCGAGACGCTTCAGCCCTGAGCAGGGAGGCACCCACTGCGAGCCTTGAAAATTCATCGTCAGAATAACCGCTCGAGAATACGAGGGAGGGGCCAAGACATTTCTTCCTTTTCGCTGTGCTTCCGATGGCACTCAGTGTCCACTCGACAGGTGCTCGAGCTATGAAATTCATAAGAATACCGTCGAACTGACCGGCGAGCGCAAGCATCCTTGGTCCCTGAGCACCCACGAACACCACAAACCCTTTGGATTTCAGCACACGACGAAATTCAAGCATCTTTGGTATTACCTCGGAAAGAACTCTCCTTTTGCGGACGCAAGAGGCACCAGGCGAAAGCGCAACTTCTAACCTCTTATCGAGGGAACCGAAAAGTGCTTCAGGGTCGTGGTGCATCCACTTAGACATGCTCAGTGCACCGAGACCCAAGGCCGTGTCGATCTCATCCGACAATTTCCTAATACGTTCTATTGTATCAAACCCAGAGGGTGGGTCATCGAGCCAGAATTTTTCAAAGCCTAGGTCGCTTGCATAACGCATAAGACCGAGAGTTTCGTCAAAAGGGTGATACGAGTGAAACCCCAGAGATACCCTAAGGCCCCCCAATATCACTTACCAAGAACTATTTCGATCGCAGAAACCTGCCTCTTTCTGTTTTCCTCTGTAAACTCTTCGGTGGAAATTCTTATATCCTTCACACCAACCTCCTTGAGAAAACTTCTTCTTAGTATCTCGGCGGTGTCCACCGCACGGCTTATCGCGCGCCCGCGAGCCTTGAGGGAAATTTCGGCATAGCCGCTTTCAAACAGCGTAAGAGCTGCGGTCACATAGTTCATAACCGGCTTTTTACCAATGAAAATTGTATTGCTTTTTGTCCTTTCCTGAGACATGATACGTCACCGCGGGCAGGATTCAACACCCGGTTCTGTTAATAAACATATCGGATAACAGAAACCGATTCCATAAGATATCGGGGTTTATAGGCCAGTAATGCACCCGGCTATGGCAAACCCCGGCCAAGCTTGCCGCATGGGTGATGCCTCTTACCCTCGTAACCGTTGGACGCCCTTTGACCCGCACGGGCTTATTCAGTCATTAGTGCATCTGTGTTCAAATCTTGATAACCTGTATGTATACATTGCAAAAAGCAGGCAGCTATGTACGTCTAAGCACATGCACTTTGAGGAACCTTATCAAAATATAACCTGTGTGGGTTACGGGACGGGAGACTAATGGAGGTTGGCTTGCTTGGAACTGCTACAGCCTTAAATCATGTGTGAGGGTGGTTTTCGGTGTGGTTTGGCTTGTGGATGGCGCGCTTAAGTTTCAGCCCAATATGCCCTCGCTGTTTAGCGCAATGATAGCTCAGGCTGGCGATGCGCAGCCTGCACCACTTAGGCCCTGGTTCGCCTTCTGGTCCAAACTCGTTACGGTAAACCCAGCTTTCTTCGTTTACATTGTAGGCGTCTTTGAAGTGACACTTGCTGTGTCGCTCATACCAGGGGGGCACGCAAAACTGCCTATGTCGGTAGGATAGCCTTGAGGCTACTGATCTGGTGCGTACCAGAAGGTTTCGGGGGTTCATATGTCCCTAGTTCGACCGGCATTGGAACTGGGATCATCTGCACTTTCGTCTTTTTGGTTCTACTTCTGATAAATGCAACGTATGGACCAAGCGAGCTAAGCCTAGACAGAGTTATCGAGAAGAGACTACCTTGGTGGAGACAGATCGCGGAGACGCGCTGGAGAGAGAATAACCGCCGTGACCCGTAGTGCAACCGTAGCCATACCAAAGCTAAGTGGATATTGTAGCCGCTCTTTCGCAGCCGCAGATCCGCCACGAAGCCGCGTTCTTAACAACCAACAAAGGGGCAGGCTTCTACTGAGTGTTGTCAAGAAGGCAGCCCGCTCAGTAATACACATCGATCACCATTATCCGAACTTCCATCAACCCTTTTTGTGAGCGCTACACGATAGGAAGCGGCAGGGTAGATTTCAAAGGCCTCCAAGAAGCTTATGTTAAGGTTCTGGTCATGTGTGAGTTATCCATGCCGAGTACAAATGCCGTCCTTTTTGACATGGACGGCACACTGATAAACAGTCTTGATTCGTTTGTGTACTGCGCAAGGAAAACCCTCGAACACTTCCATGTTGACGGCGTCCGTGACGAGTGGCTAAGGGAACAAATAAAGACTCCTTTCGACCGAATTATAGGTACACTCGCGCCTTCACTTCAAGAAGTTGAAAGGAAAAAGGCCATAGAACTTTATGTGCAGATTTACGATTCCGAAGGTTATAAACTTGCCAGCACTTCGCGAGGTACAAAGCAGGTTCTTGAAAAACTAAAATCCGAGGGCGTTAGGATGGCCATAGTCACGTCGCGTTCTTTGTTACTCAGATCGATTGTACCCACGCTGCAGCTTTGCGGGTTATACAACTATTTCGACACAATTGTGACGTCGCAGGACGTACCAAAACCAAAGCCGGAACCGTATCAACATTCGCTTGCACTCAAACGACTGAACACGCAACCAGCGCGCGCGATCTCGGTTGGCGATTCACCTGAAGATATCATCGGCGCAAAGGGTGCAGGAACGCTTGCCGCTGCCTATACCAAGGGTTTCCATACACTCGAGGAACTCAGCAAGTGGGCGCCTGACTTCATAATTGATGATCTTGAACGCGTACCCGAAATCATCAAGTACGACCAGTGAACCACCGGAGCAGAAGGACCTGGGCAAAAGAGCAAGTCATAATGAATTCAGGTCGTCAAGGGGCATCCGTGTAAAGCTCGACCCTGAGTAGAGAAGGGTCATAAAAGGAAATGTTTTCGCTGTTTTCTTCATACTCTATGCCAAGCCTCTTTAGATTTGTTCTCACCATGTCAAGCTCTTTAACCGTAAGGAGGAGCGCTAAATGAGGTTCGTCCTCGGAATAGTCTGGAGTCTTAGTGGTTATGAAGGTTATATAGGAACCATCTTCAAGCACATATTCAAGTAATTCTCCATAGAATGCACCCGTTCTACTATCAGTCCAGCCAAGAGAAGTCTTATAAAGTCTTGCCCGAGGCAACCATCCGAAGACTTCTCGATAAAATTCCTCAGTGTGAGTGACGCTACGCACCGGAAGGTCGATATGGTGTACCCTACGGGGCATGCGGGAGGTTCCATTACAGGAAATTTAAGCCCGTCGAAGGTTGAGGCCGGTTCACTCCGGAAGTGAACTACCCCGCCCTTACGGACGGAGTCTTCCCAAGATAGATAACCGTTGTGACAAAAGCGCATTACAGAAGTTTTCGTCATAACAGCTGTGTTAAGAATGGTTCTGACTACCGCGTCCGTTAGGCTAAATAGGCCGACCGGAATAAAGATTGTGTGAGCCTTAAGCCCGAATGGCTAAAGACCAAGCCTCCTGCGGGTGAAACTTACCTGCGTATCAAACGACTCAAGGAGAATCTCGGGCTTTCCACAGTATGCGAGGAAGCTCATTGTCCTAACATTCACGAGTGCTGGGGAGGAGGCACGGCTACATTCATGATTCTCGGTGACATATGCACCCGGCACTGTAGGTTTTGCGCCGTAAAAAGTGGTAGGCCTCAAAGCTACACAGACCCTTTTGAGCCTGTAAAGGTAGCATATGCCATCAAACAAATGGGGCTCAGATATGTTGTAGTAACTTCTGTGGACAGAGACGACCTAGAGGATAGCGGCGCCACGCATTTCGCGTCTACCATAGCCGAGATCAGGAGACTGTCGCCGGGAACTTCTATCGAAGTACTCATACCTGACTTTGCGGGGAGAATTGACTCCCTACAAACAGTTGTGTACGCCCACCCTGACGTAATAGCCCATAACGTAGAAACTGTGAGCAGACTTACCCCAATAGTCAGGGACCCTCGCGCCAGTTACAAAAGGTCCTTAGACGTCCTCGACGCCGTAAAACATCTGGACGGCACAGTACTCACCAAGAGTTCTATAATGCTCGGGTTAGGAGAACAAGAAGAAGAAGTGATCACAACCCTTACTGACCTTGCCGAGAAAGGAGTGGACATAGTGACCATTGGTCAGTATCTACAGCCCTCAAAGGGACATCTCCCCGTAGTCGAGTATGTGCACCCTTCGAAATTTGAATACTATAGAAAGAAAGCTCAAGAAATCGGTTTCAGATACGTGGCAAGCGGACCATTCGTGAGGAGCTCCTACAGAGCTGGAGAAGTGCTACTTGGTGCAATTGCCAAACAGGCGTAAGCCGGGAAACGTATATTACACCGCACCCTTTTTTCTTGTTGACTGACCTTGAGCTATGAGTTCAAGCTTCCGGACATTGGAGAAGGAATCTCGGAGGCAGAAGTGATAAGACTCCACGTCAAGGAGGGCGACGACGTTCAGGAGGATCAACCACTCATCGAAATAATGACCGACAAGGTAAACACAGTTATACCTTGTCCTGTGAACGGTAGGGTCGAGAAGGTACTCGTTAAGGAGGGCGAAAGGGTTAGGGTTGGACAGACCATTATTCTCATAAGATCGTCCGGCGGCGTGATGCAAAAAGGTGCGGTGCAGGATCAGAAAGCCGTTCAAGCAACCACGACGACCACCGCTCAACAGAGCGTTCAGGCAGAGACAACGTCAGGAAGAATACTCGCGACCCCTGCCGTTAGAAAACTTGCAAGAGAGCTCAATGTTCCTATTGAAAAAATTCGTGGTACAGGTCCGCTCGGTAGAATCACGGAAGAAGATGTCAGGACCTTTTCTGCAGAGCAGCCTGCAAAGGTAACCCAAGTACCTGTGCAGAGACCTGAGCAAGATAAAAAAGAAGAGAGAATTCCCCTGACTGGAATAAGGAGGGCGATCGCGGAGAAAATGGTAAAATCAGTGGGCACCATCCCTCATGTAACCCACTTCGAGGAAATCGACGTAACAGAGCTCGTGCGTCTGAGAGACCACGTAAGACAGGCGCTCGAGGCAAAGGGTATAAAGATCACATATCTGCCTTTTGTCGTGAAGGCTGTATGTACTGCGCTCATGGAGTTTCCCGCTTTTAATGCAAGCATCGACCAGGAAAAGGGGGAGATAGTGTTCAAAAAATACTATAACATAGGGATCGCTACAACCACCGAACAGGGGCTAATTGTCCCAGTCATCCATGATGCACATAAGAAAGGGCTCCTTGAAATTGCCTCTGAACTAGCCAGGCTCTCGGAAGCAGCACGACAGGGTAAGCTGAGCATTCAGGACGTACAGGGTGGGACATTCAGTATAACAAACATTGGCGCAATTGGTGGCCTTTTTGCGACCCCTATAATAAACTTTCCAGAATCTGCCATACTGGGTGTATACAGAATCGTACAAAGACCGGCCCTGACGCCTGACGGTAAAGTCGAAGCCCGCAGTTTTATGAATGTCTCACTCACCTTTGACCACAGAATAACAGATGGAGCTGTTGCTGCTTCCTTCGTGAACAGGATAAAGCAGATTCTTGAGGACCCAAAGCAACTTTACGCCATGTTCATATAAAGGTGGAAAAGGTGACATTTGAATACCAAGCTGCGGTGATAGGCGCAGGTCCGGGTGGCTATGTATGTGCGATAAGGCTGGGTCAACTCGGAAAAAAGACTATATTGATTGAAAGAAACAAAGTCGGTGGTGAGTGTCTGAATTACGGTTGCATTCCCACAAAGACCCTGATCGGAGCAGTTAGAGCTGCAGAGAAGGCGAACAAGCTCTCTGGACATGGAATAACCGGCTCGGTTGGGATCAGCCTAAAGGATATGATAAGCTGGAAAGACCAAGTGGTAAAGCAGCTTGTTGGTGGGATAGAGAACCTGCTCAAAGCGAACAGGGTGGAGACCGTGATCGGAGAGGGGTACCTGCTCGACCGAAACAGGATCAGAATACGTTCAAAGGCTGGAGGCAGGGAGATAAGTGCAGAAAACATAGTTATTGCCACTGGTTCGAGACCAATCGAAATTGGAGAATTGCCGTTCGATCACAGAAGGGTTGTGGACAACTGGGATATCCTCGACATAGAAGAGGTGCCAAAGAAGCTTGCAGTGATAGGAGGAGGGCCGGTGGGCCTTGAGTTTGCCTTTCTCTTTGCAAAAATGGGTTCGGCCGTGACCGTAATTGAAATGATGGATCATCTCCTGCCCTCCTCGGATCTTGAAACCGCCGCCTTGATCTATGATTCTGCGATCAAGCACGGAATGAGCGTGCTACTCAAGTCTACCGCGACGTCACTTAAGGAGGCAGGCGAGTCCGCCGTGCTTACGGTAAAGACGCCTGAAGGCGACAAGTTAGTTGAGTGTGACAAAGTGCTTGTATCAGTTGGCAGAAGGCCGGCATCCGCGGGCATTGGCCTTGAAAACGCAGGCGTGAAAATAGACGAAAGAGGGTTTGTTCCGGTCACGGATCAGATGAAGACTAACGTGGAAAATATCTATGCACTGGGAGACGTGGTAAGGGGACCTATGCTAGCACACAGAGCAAGCAAGCAGGGTATTGTCGCAGCCGAAGTCATAGCCGGACTTAAGTCAGCATTTGACACGACAGTCATACCCGAAACAGTGTTTACTGATCCTGAAGTGGCTTCCGTAGGGATGACCCAGGAAGCTGCGGTCAAGACGGGATATGAAGTCGTAATCGGAAAATTTCCGTTTCTCGCTCTTGGAAGAGCCGTTAGCACAGGCGACACCAAAGGCTTTGTTAAGATCGTAGCCGACGCAGGGAGTGGAATTGTTCTCGGTGCTCAAATCGTAGGGGGAAATGCGTCGGACCTTATAAGCGAGCTTGCACTTGCAATCGAGCTAGGTGCTACACTTGAGGACATAGCTTTGACGGTCCACCCTCACCCCACCTACCCCGAAGCGATTCAGGAGGCCTCGGAGTTCGGACTGGGGAGGGCCATACACGTGGTGAACAGACCTTGGAAGAAGTAGTACTCTGGGACCTGGATGAGATGGACTACATTCATACATGGGAGCTGCAAAAGAAGCTTGTCGCAAAGAAGGCGAAAGACAGACTCACACCTGACTATCTTCTTTTTGTCGAACATCCCCATGTGTTCACCACCGGAAGAAAGGGGAACCTTGAAAATTTGCTTTCTCGAGGCAAAATTCCCGTGTATCAGGTTGAGAGAGGGGGAGATGTGACGTACCACGGACCTGGCCAGCTTGTGTACTACCCGATTATGGATATCATGAGGCGGGAGATCACGGTCAGGGACTTCGTTCGAGCACTTGAAGAAGTGACAATTGTGGCTCTCGGCAAGCTGGGAATTCAGGCAAAAAGGATAGACGGTTACACAGGCGTCTGGGTTGGGGAGAAGAAAATTGCATCAATAGGAGTTGCGGTGGATCACTGGGTAACGTTCCACGGCGTTGCATTGAACGTAAACACACAACTTGACTACTTTTTTAGGATCAAACCATGCGGATTAAGGCCTGACGTGATGACTTCGATTGAGGTCATCAAGGGTGCAAAACAGGAGATGCAGCCGGTTAAGAAGGAAGTGTCTGCTGCATTCGAAAGTGTATTCCGGACAAAGCTCATCATGAAACATACTGAGATCGCGGAAGCCTGAGAGCTGAACTACGACGAATAAAAAGCATCAGTGGTACTACTCTGGGCTGCTAGGTTCATTCGCCGTGGGTCCCCTTGGGACGCTAGCCGCACTACTTGTTCTCGACCTAGGTGGTACGGTAATAGACTATGCTGTTATGGTGTCCGGGGCAAGCCTTGCAACGGTGTTTGGATCGCTATTCTGGGGGCTTGTTCTTGATGCAACTATAGACCGAAAGGTGCTGCTTACGCTTAGCTATCTTGGCATTTCAGCATCCTTTCTTGTTATGTTTTCGTCGGCAACCGTATCGGGCGTAGCGCTCGCATACATCATTCTCAGCTTCTTTCAGTCGTCGGTAGGTCCGGTGTCAAACATAATGATAATGAACATTTCTCCGCGTTCGGAGTGGCCGACTGCATTTGGAAAGTACAACTCGCTGTCGAGTGTCGGCGTAATCGCTGGTTATGTTTTCAGCTCCTTCTGGGCGGCGTTCGCAAGACTGGATCTTCTCCTTCTTGTGTTTTCGGCAGTAAGTTTTGGCGCCTCTCTATACTGGACGCTTTCACTGAAAGGTGTGCATCCCATGCCAATCGAGCGTGTGGCCTACACACTAAATAGACAATCCTTTGTAAATCGTTTCCTTTCAACACTTTCTGTGTTTCTAAGAATTCCAAGACTAAATGACTTTAGAAGGTTTCGCAAGTTACTCGCTTCTCCAATGACACGGCAGGCGCCCCTTCTATACTTATCCCTTTTTATTTTCAATATAGCATCAGGGGTGTATAACACTGCACTCAACCCTTCTCTCGTATCAAGATCACTCACAAAAAGTGAGGTGTTCGCTGTGAACATGGTGGCCATGGCTGTTCAAGCGTACTCTATGCAAAGATCTGGGAGAATTCCGCCCGGTAGGCTGGTTAGCAGTGCAAAAACCGGTCTAACACTCAGAATCGCGGGTTACACTGTGACGGCAGTCGCCATGGCTCTCCTGACAAAGCTTCCGCTCGCAGTGGCAGTCGGCCTAGCCTTTTCGCTTGCCGGAGGCTACGCCTATTCGCTCTTTTACGTTTCATCGACGTCCCTTGTCTTTGACACACTCCAAGGAGGAAGGCAAGGTGGCATGCTCGGCGTGATAAGCGCGCTCTCCGGTGGCGGCGCCTTTATAGGCTCGATAGTGTCTGGTTATCTTGCGTTCTACACCGGTTATCCAGTAACTGATGCCGTTGCCGCATTCATACTCTTGTTTGCCCTTTACACCTTTGCGTTCGCTTACCTCGAACACGAAAGTTCGCCAAGAACCTAACGACGTAGTTCTGGTGGAAGTTTTCCCGGTAGCTCGTATCCAAGTGATTAACATATATCTGGGTGGTTCTCTTCCCGCTACTAGGTGGATGCGTCCTGACCGGAATCAAGCGGAGCGGTCCTGACGGTCTCGTCAACAGTTTACATGCCTGAACCTCAAGCTCCATGCATATGACACGCATGCGAGCGCTATCTTTCTATGCTGCATGGAGCCACCTACATATAGTGAAACCCTTCTGGGTCACTATCGGAGATGGATGTTTTGAATCTTTTTATTGCCTGAGCTATTTAGATGAACGATATTCTCTATTTAATCCGTCAGCTTTCTAGTTCTTACTGAGACTTCACACCCCAGGGGAAGCGGTTGTCAAATGACCGGCATTCATAGGCGATATAACAGCCAACATTTTAGGTGGCTGGATGGGTCTCCTGATAATAGTATCCATAGGCGATATAACAGCCATGACTGATTCTGAAAGCAACGGGTCAGCCTCATAAGAAATGTATATAAGGCAGTATAAAGGACGTTGACAGTACAGCCGAAATGGTAAAGCCGTAAACTGAGTTCGCGTTCTAATTGATCCATTCAAGAACTTCGATTCTGTTTCCGAATGGGTCATCGACGTAGAATCTTTTTGCGCCTGGAAGCAGCTCATCTTCCTTGAAGGAGACGCCGTAGGTCGTGAGCCTTTCCTTAAGCTTGTCTATATTCCTAACGTAAATCGCAGGGTGAGCCTTTCTTGCGGGTCTAAAATCAAGCTCGATGCCTATGTGTATCTGACCGTTGCCGCACCTGAACCAGACACCCCCTCTTGCCTTCAGACTTTCAGGCTTGTCCATCTCTTCTAAACCCATGATGACATGGTAGAACCTTCTTGCCAGTTCCTCGCATCCGACTGGAGCGGCAAGCTGAACATGGTCGATTCCAAGGTATGAGAAACCGGAGTTCTCCACCAAGGCAAAATCCACGACCTTTATATATTTTTTACCAGACGGCCAGAACTTGCCCGCTCGATCTACGTTCCAGCATACCATGCATAGCTATTGGGATGGCTTACCATATGTTCCGTCGGCTATCACAAGACTGACTCCAGCTAATGAGGGACAGTCAGTCTGAATATAGCACTGTTTGCCTGCATAGTATCGCAGTCGGGGAACTCGTGTGACTTTCAGAATATGGTCCGAGATAGGCATCCGGTTGGTACAGTGTCAAATTTCTATTTCGCCTCTCTCCACATCCATACCGGTAGTGCAACAACGTACCGCGTCAAAAACCTTTTATCATGTGCGCTCTTTCGTATGTTAGAATGAAAGCCCTGATCCTCGCTGGGGGGTTCGGGAAGAGGCTCAGACCTTACACGGAGAGCATTCCCAAGCCCTTGCTTGAAGTGGCTGGAAAACCGATAATGATATGGCAATTTGAATGGCTTAGGAAGTATGGAATTGACGAGGTGATCGTCTGCGCCGGGTATCTCAAGGAAAAAATCATAGAAAAGGTTGGCAACGGTTCAAGGTACTCGATAAAGGCGGGCTACGTCATTGAAGAAGAACCCCTTGGTAAGGGGGGAGCAATAAAGAATGCGGAACATCTTCTTAAATCAGAAGATAGTTTCCTTGTCGTGAATGGTGATGTGCTCACTGACATCAATCCCAAGCGGCTGTTTGAAAGTCTTGGAGGTGATACAATCGGGTCGATTGCAGTGACGCCATTACCTTCCCCCTACGGTATCGTGGAATACAGAAAGGATGATTTTGTGGTTACCGCGTTTAGAGAAAAACCTAAGCTTAAGGACTACTGGATAAACGCTGGCGTCTACGCGTTCACCCGCGATATATTTGACTACCTTCCAGAAAGGGGCGAGGTAGAGGAGCGGACATTTCCGCAGCTTGCGAACCGTGGTGCACTCGTCGCTGTAGAGTATCCGGATGCGCTGTGGATAAGCGTTGACAGCCATAAAGATCTTGAGGAAGCAGCAAAGGCAATTAGCAGACCGCACGCAAACGCCTAAATGACACTGCGCACGCGACGTGTATACGTTTGCACTAGTTTGACTCTTTTTCAAAGTGGCGGCATGCGCAGAGCGAGTATATGTTCGTTTTCCCGTTCATCCTATCCTTGATCATGACATACTCACTAGGCTAAAGCATCGGAAGTTCTGCCTTTACTACCTCTTACTTCTTTATCCCTCAGGATCTCAGAGCACTTTGTAGGACCGCATTCTTGAGTTTTAAGGTGGTTCCCGTCCAAAACGTTGCCCCGACTCGGAGTATCAGTGCCTATATACATCCGCGTCTGTGCGCAAGCGCGATACGCCTTTACCCACGGCACTCGGGTGTCGAGGCATTCCAGACCACCTCTTGGCTGACTTTACCATGCCGTCATGAACCGGATTCGTAACACCCTTACACTTTGTCTTCAAGCAATGCGCATGGAGCCTATAGGCCCTCACAGGTAAGACCATTCCATCTGGATGTGCATTTATTCCTTTGAAATACCTAGGGCGGGTAAAGTCTTGGAAACGTTATAACGTTAGTAGATGAGTATCGCGACGGTCACTCGATACGTGAGATATTCCTTACCTTAGGACAGCCCGTTGTCATTTCAGTTGCTGATTGCTAACTTCTGATAAGGTAGATTGCATAAAAAAGGTTCAGCGGCGGTCTTCAGTCCACAGTGTTTCGTCATCGTGAGTCCGACCTTGAGAGTTCCTACATCCGACCGCCAGTGCACGTCATCAGATCGACAATAATAAATCCTGTTCTATCAGGCCGCGAAAGTCAGGGAAAGATGGTTATACTTCCGTCCTCGTTCCGTTTGATGGTAACGAAATCTCTCTTTGTCCTAAGCATGTTCGCGGGTATTGACACTCTGTAATAGTTCCCACTCTTGAGAACTTTTTCCGTAGGGTACTGAAAGTGAAGCTCATCCCGAACATCAGGGTCGAATACCCCTCCAAAGTGTTCTTCCACAAAAAGTTTCGACTTAATTTCGCGTATCAGATGCTGGGCCACGTCGGTTAGCGAACCCTCGTGCCATAAGTTTATGTCATGAGCTACCTTGACGACGACAAGGTTCCTGTCAAGATATTCTTGCTCGATCCACCATTCAGACCGATCCATCGCCGTAAACCATTACCTTTTCTGTGGCTCTTGGACAAATATTTTGCTTATCACGGTTGGCGTATGATCCTTCGGACATGGCTGATCCTGCTTGGATATGAAATCACCTTCCGTAAACTTACGTTGTATCACAAATCCACATGAGGGGCACCTGGTTTCGGTAACTATATCCACGTCGTCCTTACTCTGTGGAGCGCGGGAAAAGCTTGCGGCCAAGGCGGCAAGCGCTATTACTACTATAAGAAGCTCCAGCACACCAGTACCTATTTTCGGACTTCCTCCCAACCCTCCCAGTCCTCCCAAACCCCCCAAGAATATCAGAAGTAGAAACACGATGAACATGGCGAGCAAGGTGACAAACCTGCTCAGGTCAAATCTATAGCTCATGACCTTCGACTTTGAATAACATGTATCGTCAACTTATAAGTTTGGCTTAACGGCATGTGACGGTCTGATGGTAACGTCGCGAACAGCTTTTATTGGACGGGCCGGAAAAGGTGACATGCAAGATCAGGAGAGAATTCCCTGGACTAAATGGGGAAAGGCTCCTTTCGAGGCTGCTGGAAAAGATGATAAGCCCATACTCGTTTACGTCTACGCAAATTGGTCCCACTGGTGCCACGTAGTAGACCGCGACGTATTCGGCGAGCAATCAGTTGCCGCTCTCGTGAATACCGAAGTCATACCTGTGAAAGTCGATAGGGATGAGTATCCTGAAGTGGACCGGATATTTCAGTCTGCCATCGGTGGGGGATATCCTCTCATCTCCCTTATCACTTCTGATGACAAGATCCTTTATACAGCAAACTTTATACAGCCTGCGGACTCTAGAAGTTCTCCCGGGTTTAAAACGGTTCTGAAGCATCTGATTCAACTCTGGAAGGAGGACAGGCAGTCCCTACTGAATCGCTCAAGACAACTGAAACGCGGCCGTGATTCGCATAGTAAGGCGGAACTCTCAGCGAGCATTACCGAAACAGCCGTCGTGGATATGCTCACAAGATTTGACTGGGATACCGGCGGGATGGGCTCTAAAACAAAGTTTCCTCATCCCATGGTGGATCAGTTCTTTATGGCGTACTCTGCAAGGACCGGCGACGAACTGGGAATACAAGCAACCGGTATCACGTTGAACAGGATGTACTATGGCGGAATAATGGACCAGATAGGTGGGGGATTTCACAGGTATGCTGATGATTCCTGGTATGTACCTGGGTTCGAAAAGCTCCTCACACTGAACGGCGAAATCCTTTCTGACTATTTCAGCTACTGGCTCATCACACGCGATGCTGAGGCCTACGACGCGCTGACCTTCACGGGCGACTATATCATAAGAGAGCTCACGCTTGACTATGGTTTTGCAGTCAGCCAGGACTCGGACTCAGAAGATCGTGAAGGGAGGTACTATACTTGGGCACCTAAAGAGGTAGATGATGCAGTAGGAAAGCTGGCGGGTGCAGCCAAACGCATTTTCGACATAAAGCCGATAGCGGTGTCCGTCGAGCAGGTTGCAGCCGGCCCACCGGTAGCCGGTGTAGTAGATGGAAGAATAGTTCCAAGAAGATTGGTTGGTCCCGACGAACTTGGTCCGCTCTTGGGACAGGCACCGGAGAGTGCCTGGAGTACGTACTTACGCATCAGAACACTGATGAGAGAATACCGCGAATCCACGAGGAAAAAGCCCGCCATAGACACTAACCGGTACACGCACCCAAACTGTGTCGCTGCCGAAGCGCTTCTCATCTCCGGCTACGCGCTTGGTCGGGAAAAATGGATTTCCTCGTCACTTGGAGTACTCGAGAAGTTGGGTCGAACTGTCACACGCCGGCTGGACGGCGGAAGGAGCGGTTTACTGGAAGACTATGCATCGGCGCTTAACTGCGCAATCTCCGGTTACGAAGTAACTGGGCTGACTAAGTACCTAGATCTTGCGAGGAGTCTCGCTGATCAGGTTAGAGGTTTTCTTGGCGCAGAAGGCTTTGTGGATGCAGGAGGCGATGTTCCTATCCTGGACACACCAGAAGAGGCTCCGAACTCTCAAGCTTTCCGGGCGTTGTTCAGAGCGCACCTTCTCCTACCAGATGAGGTCAAATGGGAACAGTTTCAAGAACCCTTCGGGCAGACTCTTGGTGCCGCACTCATTTCTAAACAGGAATATGTGTCAAGCGTCTACAGGATAGCTGACGCAATATCAAATGGCGTATGCACGATTACGGTGGTTGGTAATGACGGACTAGCACGCGACCTTCACAGACAGTCCTTTTTGACATATTACCCGCTAAAATCGATAAGAATCTTGGAAACTGAAAGTCTCGCCAGAGATGAAGCCGCGTCCGCCTACTTAGGTTCGGTCCAGCAAGGTTCATTCGCCAATATCCGTTTTGGTCAAAGGTCGTTCACAGTCAACGACCCCGCCAAGATTCAGGAAGTCGTTCGCTCACATCTTATCAAATCAGAAAACCGGCATGACGTCTGACTCGTCTATTTCCCCCACATCTTCGCCACTTATCCCGAGCTCAGGCATGTCGGGCATTCTTACACCATACCTAGACACTGTAGCGCCAACTCTCATCACAGCATTTCTCCAAGCAAGTTCCTTTTCCTCCATCAAAGGAACACCCAGGCCTGCATCTCTTGCTATTGACTCTAGCTCAAAATGAGTTCTTTCAAAATCAGGCGGAAGTCTCCAGAAATCCTTTGGCGGCCGGTAAGTGATGAGTGACAGGAACACAAATCCAGCCCGTATCTGCTTTGTGACCAGTTTCTTCCTTTCCTCGGACATTTCGTTAAGACCCTCGTGCATAAGAAGATGGGTAAACGCGTAATGCCGAGTTTCATCTCGAGCGACGCTACGGAATGCGGAAGGAAATGGCTCAAGCCTGGCATGCCTGCCCATCTCCGTGAAAACTGTAGTAGCAGCTGCTTCGCCCATCATGAAAGAGGTCATAAGAACATCAAATGTATATTTTTCATAGGCTTGCTTGTAGGCGTTCCAGTATCTCGAACCATTGTACCACGTCCAGAGCACATTCCTACGAGCCCTTTCTTCTAGGTCGTTTGTGGGCTTAAACTTTGTAGGGAAGCCGGGCATCATGCAGTCTATGCTCCTTCCACACAACAGATTGTGCCTGCATTCGTCGCAAGTTACCGTCGCGATAAGAGCCTCATAGGACTTTTTGACATGCAGCTCCTGACCCTTTACTAGCGCAAATGCAAATACTGCGGTCGCATTGTCGAAGTTTGAAAGGAGTGCCCACCAGTAGCTCATTGCGATCCGTTCCTTTCGGTCAAGGCCCGAGGCCACCTCCCTCAAACGATTCCAGTCGAAATTCTCCTCATCCCACTGTTCACTCTTTGCACGTGAATACAACTTCCATGCCCGAGAATCTGTGAAATCCCACTCTATAGGGTAAATGTTTTCTCGAGGAAACTCAGGATCTTTGGTGTAGTCAAACTCCATATTTTATGTATTCTCGGATGTTCTATATAATTTCTCTGCTTGCTTCTGCGTAACATGCCGACTTCAGTTTAACTTGTCGCTATAGTTTTCTGGCTCTGCAAATCCTCACACGGAAATCCATAAGGTTTATTGGTTATCAGCGTGGAAAGCTGGTATGCTAAGTGAGACGGCAAGAAGGGAGGAACTCCTTTTACGTTCTGAGGAGCGCGAGCTCACTAGAGGCGAATACGCGGAACTGTTTCATCTGTTAAAGCAAGACAGTGTTCTTCCCCCTCGCTATACGACCCACATAATATCGTACTCGAAAAAGGTTTTCATTCCCCTCACCAATTTGTGTCGCGATAGTTGCGGTTACTGTACCTTTGCCAAAAAACCGTGGGAGGCGGAGGCAAAGACGTACAATATTGACGAAGTGATTGAGGTAGCAAAAAGGGGACAGGGGATGGGATGCAAGGAAGCACTCATTAGCCTTGGGGACAAACCCGAACTGGCTTATCCCGAGTACCGGAATCTCCTGAAACATATGGGCTACCCTTCGACATTCGACTATATCATCGGCGCATGTGAAAACATTCTCGCTCACACTTTGCTACTACCACACGTGAATGGTGGAACACTTTCCTGGAGCGAAATGAAAGAACTAAGAAGGGTAAGTCCGAGCATTGGCGTGATGCTCGAAAGCATTTCCGAACGACTGCTCGAGGCTGGCGGTGCTCACGAAAACTGCCCGGACAAGCATCCGAAGGCGCGTATAGCTATGATCAAAGCAGCCGGAAACCTCAGAATCCCTCTCACTACCGGTCTTCTGATCGGCATAGGAGAAACAGAAGATGAGATAATCGACTCGCTTCTCTTGCTAAGACGGATACAGCTCGAATATGGCCACATACAGGAGGTAATAATTCAAAACTTCAGACCGAAGAGAGGCACGAGAATGGAGAACTGGCTTGAGCCGGATATCCGGGACTTTCTTGCGGTCATAGCTCTAGCTAGGGTTGTGCTAGGTGGGCTCACAGTAATACAGGCGCCTCCTAACCTTGCACGGATCAACCCGGTTGAGTACGTCAAGCGCGGAGTTGGCGATTTCGGTGGGATAAGTCCTCTCACGGCTGATTTCATCAACCCGGAGGCTCCCTGGCCACATATTGAGTCATTCAGAAGATCCCTCGAACAGTCCGGGTACAGTCTCGAAGAAAGACTCTGCGTCTATCCGAAGTACACAGGTGACGAAAGATGGATTCATCCTGATCTGGCTAAGCGGGTGCGCCTTATGCAAGCCAAGCTGCAGGTGGTGCAAGCGTGAGGGCATTTGGTTCACTCCTTGAGGCATATTTTAAGGAGTCTGATCCTGAGATAGCAGCCGCGCTTGACCGCGTGCTTGACAGAAGGGATCTTACCATCGATGAGGCCGTCAAGCTGTTTCGCGCAAAGGGCGCGGATCTCACGCTACTCGTTATGGTAGCCGATTATCTGAGAAGGAAAAGGGTGGGCAACCTTGTGACCTACGTGGTTAACCGCAATGTTAATTTCACAAATGTGTGCGTCAAGCGGTGCGGATTCTGCGCCTTCAGCAGAGATCACAGAACCGAGGAAGGATATTTTCTTCCTACCGAAGAGATCATAAGGCGTGTAAAGCAGGCACGGGAATATGGTGCAACGGAGGTCTGCATCCAGGCGGGCCTTGCACCAGGCGTCGATGGCGGACTTTATGCGAGACTGGTGCGCGCAATAAAGGCAGAGGTTCCAGAAATCCATATTCACGCTTTCTCACCGGAAGAGATCAAGTACGCGTCAAAGAGGAAGGGTGTTGACTTTAAAGAAATATTACTTGAACTCAGAGAAGCCGGGATCGGGAGCATCCCCGGTACCGCGGCTGAGATACTGGACCAAGGCGTAAGAGATACAATATCGCCGGGCAGGATCAGGGTCAGTGAGTGGGTGGATATAGTGAAGACAGCTCACCGCCTTGGAATACCCACAACCGCAACCATAATGTACGGTCACATAGAAACCGATGAACAAAGGGTAAGGCACATTGCTCTTATTAGGGACATTCAAAAGGAGACCGGCGGATTCACCGAGTTTGTCCCACTAAGTTTCGTTCACTGGGAGGCTCCAATGTACATGAAGAAACTTATTGATGCAGAATACAGATTGCCAACAGGGGCAGACGTCCTGAGACTGTATGCGGTTTCAAGAATTATGCTCAATGATTACATACCAAACATTCAGGTTACTTGGGTTAAAGAAGGAAAGAAGTTCAGTCAGATAGCCCTTAACGCCGGGGCTAACGACTTCGGGGGAACCCTCATGAATGAATCGATCTCAACGGCAGCTGGTGCTTCAAACGGTCAGCTTGTTTCGCCAAAGGAGTTTAAACGCATGATATTTGACCTAGGCAGGGTTCCGGCTGAGAGGAGCACCCTTTACAGAATACTAAAGGTGCACGAAGAAAACGAGGCCTCCGATCACCCACTGGACACTGTGGAAGACGTTGAAGCCACTTTCGGCTCCTATGGAGCTCTTGTAAAAATGAATGAATATCGATTTGTGAACACCAAGTTCATCTCAGGCTAGGGTGCTTTCTGCTGATGAATGGTCTAAGCGGAGTCTGTGTCCTGCTCGGTCCGTCACTTACCCCGGTGTATGATGCCCAAATCGAATGGGATGACGGTAAAATCACCAGAATCAAGGGGAAAACCGACGGCGGTCCTTTACGCTTTGTTGTGCTTCCCTCGTTTGTTAATTCTCACACACATCTGGGCGACTCCATAGCCAAGGAAGCATCTTCAGGAATGACGCTCGAGGAGGCCGTTGACCCAGTAACCGGAATAAAGACCAAAATTCTTGAGAAGGCAGACAGAAGAGAAACTGTATCGGCGATTCGAAAGAGTCTTTTAAACGCGCTTGCATCGGGCACAGGATCCATAGTTGACTTCAGAGAAGGTGGAGAGGAAGGAATAAAGGCACTCAGAGAAGCCGCGCGCGACAGTCGTGTCGAAATACAGGTTTTTGGCCGTCTTTCACATCCCCCCGAACCGGCAAGGGTGAAGTCTCAGAGTGATTTCACAGAATCCGAGATTGAGGAGCTATACAGGGTGTGTTCAGTTTCTGACGGTTTTGGAATAAGCGGCGCGAACGAATACTCAGACAGAATGCTTCGTCGAATAAGACAGGTAGCCGAAGAATGCGGTAAAAAGGTCGCGGTGCATGCCCTTGAGTCGAGAAAGACCAGGTTGAGATCGATCGCGGCGTTTGGCAGGGACGAACTTGTCAGAATCACTTCCGAACTCAGGCCGAATCTGGTAATACACCTCACAGACGCAAGTAGATCAGAGATTCAATTGCTGTCAAGCCTCGGTGCCGGTATTGTCATGTGTCCAAGGTCCAACGCTTACCTTGGAAACGGCCTCCCCCCACTTGGCGTCGGTCTTGCTTTTGGTGCAGGACTTGGTACAGACAACCTAATGGTAAACTCCGCCGATATGTTCCGCGAAATGGAGTTCTCTTATAAAAGTGCCCTCGCATTTTCCTCTGACCCCAAATCCTTAAGCCCCAGGGATGTCCTGCTCGGGGCAACCGTGAACGGGAGCAGAATATTTGGAAGGGAAGGGATACAGGTCGGGGAGCCGGCTAGTTTCGTTGTGCTCGACCTCGAAAAGTCGGATTGTCTACCCGCTCTGAATGTGCATGCCACAATTGTGAACAGGTGTTCTCAAGAAAATGTCGTCTGTGTTTTAAGGGAAGGACAACCTATCTGGGGAACGCTGAATTTTAGTTAACCTTTTTTCATGCGCGGTGATCTCTCGCTAGTGCAACTACCGCACATAATTCTGAGCTTTGCAATGACACTCGATGGGAAGATCGCGACTAAGTCCGGAGACTCTTCCATATCAAGCGAGTGGGATAAAACACGTACGCATGCGCTCAGGGCTTCGGTAGACGCAGTAATGGTGGGATCAGGAACAGTACTATCCGACAACCCCAGGCTCGACGTGAGGTACGTGCAGGGTAAGGATCCTCTCAAGGTGGTAGTTGATGGACGGCTCATTATACCAGAAAACTCAAGGCTCGTAACGCTATTCGCAAGCAAGCTTATAGTTGGAACCACAAAAGCGGCTGATCCAGTCAAGTTGAGGAGACTAAAAAGCGCAGGCGTTAAGGTGATCGAGTGCGGTCCAGGACCGCACGTGGACCTTCTGTATTTCCTGAGAAGTTTGCATGAACTTGGCGTGCAGACGCTCATGGTGGAAGGAGGGGGGGAACTTAACTGGCACCTACTCAAGCTAGGCGTGGTGGATGAAATCTATGCAACTGTTGCGCCAGTTGTAGTTGGCGGCGTGCTCGCAAAGACGCCAGTCGAAGGAGATGGAGCCGAAAGTATCAAAACGGGCTTCATGTTCAAACTCGCGGGCACTCGCGTCAACCATGACGAAGTTGTTCTTCACTACTTGAGAGTCGAACGTCCGCAAGGAGACTAACCCTCATACGATCTGGTGAACGAATTCGAAATTCTGGGATGCCTGTTGCTGTCGCAACCAGTGGCGTCCGGCTGATGAATCTCAAGAGCCGACCAGATATACATTAATTGCGGTAGGGTCTCGGCCAAGATTACTGGCCCATGGATTTCCAAATGGTTTCATACTGCTATGGCATAGAGTGTACGGTGCAGTCCCGTAAGCAGTAATGAATAAATCTCCGAACGTTGAAGTGAACCCATGTATCTGATTGATGTAGACGGAGTCGTCAAACGAGGACAGTCACTAATCGCTGGTGCGCACGAAGCCCTGAATATACTTAGAAAGAAGGGAATTCCCTTTCTCCTTGCAACCAATAATTCCACAAAGTCGCCAGTCACACTTGCCTCGGAGCTACAGCGAGGCGGTCTAGATGTAAAACCCGAGGAAATTTACACATCGGCACATGCCCTCACATTTATGTTCAGGTCGAAATCCGAGTGGCTCGAGAAGGCAATGCTTGGAGTTTACGTCATAGGCTCCGAAGCTCTCATACTTCAGCTAAAAAGCTCGGGTCTCCCAGTCACGGATTCGGTGACAAAGGGGGTTGTTGCAGTCGGACTTGACTATGGATTCGACTACAACAAACTTACCAAAGCTTATCGATCGATAGTGGACGGTGCGTGGTATTCAGCCACGAACTCCGACAAGTTATACCCGGTAGAGGATGGGGAACTTCCAGGTGCAGGTGCACTCCTTGCAGCAATAGACAGATGTACCGGAAAAGTCCCAAAAATAGCCGGAAAGCCTTCTAGGAATTTCCTTATCGGCGCCCTGATGTCCGCCGGTTTTCGTGGTTCTTACAAGGATGTTGTCGTAATCGGAGACAAACCCGAAACCGATATTCGGATGGCAAATAAGGTAGGGTGCACCTCGGTTCTAGTGCTAAGCGGTATAACAGACAAGCACCACCTCAGTCAAGTACCGAAAGAAGACAACCCTAGCTACATATTCAAAGATCTTCTTGAGGCGGTGAAAGCTCTTGGGTGAACCCCCTACATCTGAATGTCAGGGCTTTCTGAATCCATCGCTAAACTCACCTAATTCCTGATCGCAAGTATGGCTCAGGCTTTGTCAGACTTCATCCCAGGACCGGTGAAGGAACGTTTCTCGAAGGCTATTAAATATAGGCAAAGACAAAGCCGATTATCTTTTGCCCACGCAAGGATTCTTACACATGGGGAGTTTGGAACAGTTCCCTGTGTCCAGAACGCTGCTGCGACCTGCCCACCTGACCTGCTGCATAATTCGTTACCGCGCATTGCTTCCTGCAGAAGGTTAGCTAGCGCAATTTGTACCCGTAGCAGTCTACTGTTACCGGGTGCAAGAAAGTGTCTCCGGGTCGTGGCTTTTGTGTTCAGCCCCTCAGGGACCAGCATTCCATGCTTACGTGGGGTTGTCTAACAGCTTAAATGCGAAACCCTCCCTCTGCCTCTTTGGAAAATCCGTTCCTTCCTTAGCGGCCCTACGTTGCAACCGTGCCTTCTTTATGGTCTTCATGAAAAACCTTGCGTTTAGACACAGAGCGAGCGGATGTAACCTAGAAGGAAAAGTAAAAGATTGAAGCTGAAACCCGAGTTCATGACGAAACCGAATAGCTCAGGTACACTTAACAGGGCTCATCACTCCGAAAGTCTTTAGACCTGCGAAGCAGATTGCATTCGTGTTCGATATCAGCATCAGAAAAAGATTGAATTCATTTACACTGGACGCTAAGTTGAAGGACGAAGGTTTCATCTGCGTTACTGGCGTGAACGGTTCAGGTAAGACTTCGTTATTACTTTCAATCGCGGGTTTTTACACCATTGACGAAGGGTATATCAATATCGGGGGCGGTGACGTGAGTAGACTACCGATACACAAACGGAGAATCGTCTTGGTAAACCAAGAGACACACTTTCCCGAAATGAAAGTTGAAACGCATCTTTTATGGGGAGCTAGGTCAAGACATTTTCGGGTGACAGAGGAGGAGGTTGCGGAAGTCCGGTTAAGGCTGGGTATCAGCTTTAGAGGGAAGGTTCGTGAATTAAGCCAAGGCCAGAAGCAGAAACTCAGTATCGCCACAGCTATTCTCTCTAAACCCAAGATGATACTCGTGGACGAGGCTTTCTCGGCAATCAGTGACAGAGAGACGTTTGTGGCAAACTTCCGAACCATTAGCAGTGACCGAAAAATAGACGTAATCTATACATCCCCCGAACTCGAGGGAAAGTTACTGGCCGACCATTGTTACAAGATGGAACAAGGGGTAACACGCAGACTTTTCTGATTCGGGTGTACAGTGACCCCTAAATTTCCATTCCTCACTGAAAGTTCATGCCCTCAGGTTCGTCGCTTGCCGTTTCGAACTCGATCAAGTACTTGAGGCTACTTCTTTCAGACGATACTAAAGTGCTCGAGTTCGTGGATTCAAGCTTTAGGAGCGTAACGCCTGAGGCAATACAAAGATGGGTGGACGAGAACTTAGAGCTCCTTCCGGAAGATGTCCGCCGACTTTATTTCGAAAATCAATTAACCTCTCCTCTTACGAAAAGGATCCTGAGGAAGTGGTGGGGCATTGTTGAGTTCTATCTCGGGAGCCCCGAGAACACTATCAACGCGTTGGTAAGAGCAAATGAAAGAAACAAGGAGATTCTCATGGAGCCTCGCATTCGAGAATACATTCATAGCCAACTCACGAACGCGTATCAGTATCTAAAGTCACTGGTTATGGCCTGACATATGGCTGGATAAGCCAGCCATCATCTTTATAAGTAATGACACTTTTCCTCGATCAAATGTCGGAGAGGGGACTGGTCATAGTGTATACGGGTGATGGTAAGGGCAAGAGCACGGCAGCTTTTGGTATGGCGCTGCGGGCCGCTGGCTATGGCTGGAGAATTGCCATTCTGCAGTTCATCAAGGGGAACTTCAGGACAGGAGAGGAAAAAGCGTTCCAAAGGTTTTCTGACCTTGTCGAATTCAGAAAACTTGGTATAGGTTTTGTCACATGGCACCCCAAAAGACCATACACAGAACACAAAGAGGCTGCTGTCAAAGCATTCGAGCAGGCCCAGGAGTACATAGTTTCTGACAGATACCACATGATAATACTTGACGAAATCAACAACGCCACAAGGTTTGGTCTGATACCAGTTTCTGATGTGATATCGCTCATTCGTGAGAAACCAAAAAGGCTTAATCTGATTCTAACCGGTCGCGGCGCAGATCCCAAAGTCTGCGATGTGGCGGATCTTGTGACAGACATGCGGCCGCTAAAACATCCCTTCGACAAGGGCGAATGGGCACATGCGGGCATCGATTATTAGAAAAGTGACTCGGTTGCAAGACCCTATACACGGGGGGAATGCCAGCTGCAATCTGGATTTCAGTGTAAATATGAATCCACTCGGTCCCCCAGCAGATTTACTCGACAGCATGCAAGAGAAAGTCGGAAGTTTTCGGCTTTATCATAGTAGTGAAAAGCTCAAGAGAGCCCTCTCTGAAGTGCTCGGTCTTCCATCTTCCTTATTCGTGTTCGGTGAGGGTGCAACCCGGATAATCTACGATCTCGCGACTGCCTTTCCATGTACTAGTAAATTTTACATAATGAATCCCACCTTCTCAGAGTACGAACGAGCCGTTATCAGGCTTGGGCGGCCCGCTTACCTACTCGGCCCAAATGGTGGGTTTGACCTGAATTTGAATGCGGCAGAGGAAAGATGCAGGAGCGGCGACGTTGTGTTCCTATGCAACCCCAATAATCCTACTGGAAAGCATATCAGAGCGGGGAAACTCATGGAATTCGTTTCGACACTCGAGAGGAGAGGGTGTTACGTGTGTATCGACGAAAGTTACGCTTGGACCACCAGTGGTGACGGAATCCAAAATGAGGTACCGTCACATGACTTCCTAATCGTGGTCAGATCCGTCGGAAAGCTTCTTTCACTTCCGTCTCTCAGGGCTGGATACGCTGTCTGTCCAGATAAAATTGCAAGGAGGACGGAAATCGTCCAGTCGCCGTGGATTGTGAATCCACTACTTGAAGTCGCACTTCTCTTTTCTGTTCAAAACCGAAAGTTCTTAGACGAATCGCGTGAGTATATCCAAGCTGAAAGGGAAAGGGTTCGTACCAGACTGATGGCGAATGGAGTGCGGGCAGAAAGGAGCCACACAAATTTTTACCTAATCGACGCAGAACAGTTTGATCTTACGGCTAAGGAACTCAGTTTGCAGCTCCTCGAAAAGGGAATCTCTGTGAGAGACTGCTCCAGCATCAGATTCATGGGCAACAACTGGATCAGGGTTGGAGTCAAGAAACGGAAAGAGGACGACGAATTCGTTAGTGCACTCGGCGAGATTGGATGAAGCCTGTCACTGATACTTTGTTAATACTAACGTGTTCCTTTCTATTCGATTATGTTGGCGAGCCTCCCGAAACCATTCATCCCACCGTCCTGATTGGCAGGTTAGAAAGGTTTGTCGAAAGCTCATTTGGAAAGCTGGAAAATACAAAGACAAACGGGGTTCTACTATGGCTTATAGTCATCGTGACTACTGGCAGCTTGACAGCATGCCTCCTTTTTGTTACAGACGAGTTCAACATGGCAGTCTATCTTCTTGCCTCTGTCTTCCTTCTTAAGTCATCATTTGCTCTTTTCACAATGGACAAACATGTCAGGCCAGCGCTGAAAGCCCTCGAAAGGGAGGACATCGACGGTGCAAGACTTTTAATACAAAGAATTGTACGCAGAGACACGAGTTACCTTAACCCGGAGTTGTTGTGCTCTGCGGCGATTGAAAGCGCGGCGGAAGGGCTTGTGGACGGCGTATGCTCACCTCTTTTCTTCTACGCTCTATTTGGCGTTACCGGTGCTATGGTGTACAGGGCTATCAATACTATGGATTCAATGGTTGGCTACAAGACAGCGCAGTACAAACACCTTGGGTGGTTCTCAGCCAAAGCTGACACGGCAGCTAATTTTCTTGTATCGAGACTCGTGGCATTCTTGACCGTCGCCAGTGCAGCCGTGCTACGAATGAACTGGAGGCAATCATACCAGAGTATACTTAGCAGTCACTGCACGACGGAGAGTGTAAACGCGGGCTACCCCCTATCTGCATTCTCCGGAGCGCTTGACGTTACGCTGGAAAAAAAGGGTCACTATCGGATAGAAGGCGGTTCCTCTCCGGATGCCCAGGCCGTCAAGAGAGCACTGACGCTAATGAAGGTTAATACAGTACTCTTTACAATCCTCTTTGTCCTTCCACTCGCCTACCTAAGGATCCAAGTATGGTGGACGCCTTGAAAAAACAGCGCGGTGGGGCCAAAGAGAAATTCGCGTGGCTACTTGCACCCTTTTCATTCCTTACGATTATCCCAGCAGGTTTTTTCACTGTCCAGGAAGTCGCAAATAGCTTCTTTATCTTTCCTGTCGTAGGCGTATTCACAGGTGCTGTGATGGGGTCTGTCGCCCTTTTCTCGCGAAGTTTGCTACCGAAGTACATCTCGTCCGCCCTGTCGGTTTTGGCTCTTGTGCTAGTCACAGGGGCCAACGAAATCGACGGAATGGTAGACTTTTGCGACTCATCGATGGTAGTCGGCAGTTCAGAGAGGAGAATCCAAGCCATGAAAACGAGCTGGCTCGGCGTAGGAGGGTTAGTAGGCGGTTTCTTTTCTCTTACGCTCCTCATTCTTGGCGTCGCCCATCTCCCCCCAAACAGCATACTTGGCGCGAGTATTTCGTCTGAGGCTTTCGGAAAGCTTTCGATGGTATACCTTGGAATTTCGTCGAAGCCCGCTGCTCAGGGCACAGGGGCTCAGTTTGTAGATGCGATAAGCAAAAGAAGATGGCTTTCTGGATTCGCAACTGCGGTCACCCTAGTCGTTTTTCCCTTAATCGGTTGGCGCTGGATAATGGACCTTTCTGTTACCATAGTATGTACAGCAGCACTACGCGGAATTTCCAACAAACTTCTCGGAGGCGTAAATGGGGACGTGTTTGGTGCGCTGAACGTGGTTACCGACACCGCGATACTTCTTTCCTTTGTACTGCGCGGGTGAAGAAATTGATAGCCTACGTAATGGCGGGAGGAAAAGGTACAAGAATGGGAAATACAGAAAAACCTCTCATTCTCGTATGTGGTAAACCGATCATTGAAAGAATCGTCGACGCCATCGATAGGTGCGATGCAATAAGTGATTTCTTCGTCGTGGTTACTGAAACTTCTGAATTTACGTCTAGGTTTGCCAAGGGCAAGGGATGGAAATGCGTGTTTACGGAAGGACGTGGGTACCTTGCGGATGCGTGGCAGGCACTGCAGGAAACTTCACAAGAAACAGGAGTCTTTGTGAGTTCCGACCTTCCGTTCCTAACTTCTCACATTCTTAAAAGATTCATTGACGAGTTCAGGGTCCATGGTGCGAAGGTGGGAGGGGTGTACAGGATACTTGAGGAAGGAGGCGTATCGCCCGTAGGGATTAACATACTCAGGATACCGCCGCTTCCCGCGGCAGAATTCAGATACTTTACAAGTGGCCTATACTTGCTTAATATCAACGCCTCCCAAGACGTCTATACTGCAAAGAGAGTCTGTGAATGCCAGGCTTATTCTGAATCATGACACCTCCCTGTTTACAACATCGTATTTGGCGAGATGACAGTAATCGTCAGCTCGGCCAACCGCGCTGAAATTGCCAAACTTCAGAGTTTCTGGGGTTTCTTGATCTCCACTCGTTATGGGCTGTTCTCCAGGACTTGCCCTACGCCGTTGCCGAGCATTCTTTATCTTGGGGGAAGCCCCGTTCGTGAGGACGGGGTGGTTCACCACAACTCGATAATGGTTATGAAAAGGCATCTCTCGTTCCGCCTAACCATCCGATAGTGAATATGCAGAAGGGCTAGGAATCATGCACTCCAAGCAAAGAAAGAAGGGAAAATAAGACTGGTTCGGACTGGGGAATAACGCCTACCCCGGCAAAACGACTCGTCGGCTTTCGCAATCACAGTGAATTATTCGTCCCAACAGGGGGTTTCTGCTTCAGCGTCCGGTATCTGCGTGTACCGTACACTACATGCAGGTCCATAGCGGCGGTCTTTAAAGGTGTGGACCCGGGCGGGAGGGGTCCTACTTTACCAAACCCATCTTCTTCATGTTTCTGGATGTGTTAAAGTTCCCGACTACTGTGCAACCACACACCTCATATGATATATGCTACCTGGTGAACTACCCTGCCCTAACGGACAGGGCTTCCTGCTTCCACGACCAGACTCGATCCCCACACCCTTGCGGGAGGGTTACGGTGGTCTCGGTCTCCACAGGCGTGAATTCCCCAGCGCACCGCGGGTACTCGTGAGCGTTTTTGCGCAGTCACACTTAAAGCCTTCGCAATCCCCGGGGGGCGAGGTTTTGGAAAGTAGCTACAAAGGGGACTATCCATCCCCCACCCACGGTGGGGTCTTCCGCCCCCTTTGAACCCCCAGATAAGATAAATTCAGGTCACGCTTTATGCCACCGCATTAGGAGCACAGCCTGGAAGATGCGTCGAGCTGCCTGTCACTGTGACGCTCTTGCCATGATTGTCAACCTTTAATTTTCAGCTTTTGTTTGAATGTGCTGTCAAGAAGCGCAGAGTCATCTGAAGACCTTGGAATTTCACTTAATATGGCCATGTACATTTCTTCTTTAGTTCTATCAGCGTACTCTGTGTGTCCAGATAATTCTGGAATGTTTTCGCTATATCATCCTTGTGTATGACGTGTTTATTGTCCTCTTCGAGAAAGTGGCTGTATACGAATATACAGCTACCAAAGCGTCTTTACAGCAAAATCTTCTGTGCTTCGTCTGGTTATAGTTTCACTTTGGTAGCAGTCAGAATTATTATAGTTTACGGGTATAGCCAATATATTTATAAATAATGTCGGGGGTTTGGGGAAAGCTGTAAAACTCCGACCTACAGGGAGGAGACACACGGACTTACCCGAGCGCAGGCTTTGATAGCTCGCACCTGGAAAGGGTGGAACTCGAGGCCAAGGGCTTTAGATTGAGCCTCTGGAACATATCCACAAGTACCCGCGACGCACGGGGAATCCACGCCTGTGGTCACCGGCGGGGGCCACCGTAACCCTGAAAGGGTACCAGGCCTGGTGGGGGAAGCAGGAAGCTCCGAAACTTTGGCTGAGGAATAGCTCACAGGCAATATGCCAACAAGGGGGAGGGAGTTATCCATCCCCTCCCTTACGAAAAGGAAAAGGGCTTTCGCCCCTTAACCTCATTCAAGTTAAATAGCCAACTCCAAGAGCAACTAGCTAAAGCCTTATGTTCGGGATTGCTGAAACGCATAAATCCATAGTGAGACGCGGGAGACGCGACCGATAACTTGACTTGAAAAAGACCAAATAAGGAAAGGCTTGCCATGGGACTCGTTCTTACAGTGCCAATGTATTTCGTGAACGCCCCCTGCTTCCCACGAGTCTGCTTACGGCGAGCATCGCAAGTGACACGATTACCATTACACTAGCAGCCGTTATCGCGACTCCCGGACCATAGTACCCATAGTACTCGTACACAAGTACCGAAGCCGGCTCTATACCAAAGAACGGCTTCTGCAGCACATAGTATGAGACTATAGCAACAGAACCGAACTCACTTAGCGCTCTGCTTGTCGAGGTGAGTAATGAGGAAACCACACCCCTCATGGCCGTCGGTATGACCACTAAGTAAAGCGCTCTCAGGTTTGAGGCCCCTAGACCCACGGCTAACATGAACGGTCCTTTGGGCGACGATTCTAGGGCTGACTGCACACCGCGGATATATACTGGAGCGGAGACAATAGTGAGAGCGATTACATATCCCTGAATTGTATCGAAGATCCCGAATCCGTGCTCTATCAAAGACCTGCCGAATGGCGTCATCGGGCTAAAGAAAAGAAGAAGAGCTATTCCGACTATCGGATGAGGAATAGACGCTGGGAGGTCGCCAATGGCTTCAAGCAGGCTGCTCCTTGCCAACGAAAGCTGAAAAGCTAGAGGGGTGAATATGAGAAAGTTTAGCACACCGGCGGCTAGCGAGCCGATAAGTGAAAGCAGGATTGACTGAAAAACGGCAGATTGAAAACCTTGGGCAGACCTGTAAACGACAAAACCATACCAGAGAAGTACAAAAATCGGAACTGAAAGGAGTGTGATGGATAAATAGGAGACGAATTTCAGCGAATCCATATTAAAGGGCACCCTCATACTGGAGGTATCCCTGCAACACAAGGTTTGTGATCTGCATGGGGGGTACGGTTGAATTATAGAGGAAAGCTGGCGAAAGCGGCACAAGGCCGAAGCCAGAAAGAACGAAAGAGTTCTTGACTACGAAGGAGACAAACTGAAATGCCTCCTGCTTATCCGGCGAGGTAGCGGGAACTGATATATACAGGTAAATGGGTGAGCCGCTGACTTGGCCGGTCGTAAGGTTATAGCTGAATCTAGAATAGAACCGCGAATATGAGGGGCTCCCAAGGTTAACGTCGGGCGGAAGCTGTATCATTCCCAAGCCTTTAGAGAGGGCGGAAGACTTGTAAATAAACAGGAACTGAATGTTCCCTGTGGTGAGTGGTGTGACAAGTTCAGCCGCATTTGAAGCCGTTACGTTCGAGTGGTTTATGATGACTCTGTGGACAAAATATTGACTGGAACCTGCATACAGGTACCCAGCCATTTCCAGCACAAGAAAAGCCCTGAAGCCGGCAGGGTCGGAATTAGGGTCGGATATACCTATCCTGAAGCTCCCGCTCGTCAGATTCGAGAAGGCATTGAAATAGAGGGCCGAACTGTTGAGTGAATACGCCCTCTTGAAGAGCTCGATTAGTGCGGCGCCATCTTTACTTTGAAGTGTCGCGTTCGAATAGGCAAGTACCATCTGGTCCGACGCAAACGCAATGGCCCAACCGGAATAAGCACCCTGTAGATAGTTTTCAGTATAAGCGTTAAGTACCACCGAAATGAAGACACTTGCTCTTTCGCCCTCAGCTATTTGCCTTGCCAGTGCAAATGATCCTCCGGTATCAGGTGGGGCCACGGGAATCCCGCTTTGGTGATGGAATGACTGTAGCATTGCAGTTGCCTCTCCCTCATAGGCGTCCGCCACGTAGGCCTGAAGAGGGGGGGATGCGGGTGTCACGTAAACTCGGTATAGAACAATTGCCGAAAATGCGATGATTACCATTAGTATTGCAATCATAAGTGACCTCATGCATCGATAAAATGATGTAAGCTTAAATGAGTTATGCTTATATTTTTTGTTGCATTGGGCAACACAGGTTATCTGACGCCGCTCCAACTACACATTCTCTCACTTAGAGCAAGGGGATTTACTCAAGAAGAGATTGCGAAGAAGCTTGGCCTGACCCGTTCTACTGTATCAGTAATAGAGGCGAGAGCGAAAGGCAAGGTCGAAAAGGCCAAAAGAACTATAGATGCCTATGAGACGGTCTGTGCGACAAGACACAATGTCGTTATCCCAAAAAACACTAGACTGGCGCAGGTACCCTTTCTTGTGTTCAAAGTAGCCGATGGCCTAGGAATTCATCTTAAGGTGAACATTATGGATATTATCAGGATGGTCAAGATAAAGTCGCCAAATTGTGTTGACCACGGAAGAATAACAAGGAGACTCGCGTTCACCATCAACGAAAGAGGAGAAGTATACCTAAGCAGGTAAACAGTTCTTGTGCGCACGGACATGATTATTCGCAAGTCAGTGCGCTGCTCGGCGGACATAGACAGGTGACAACCGAGGACTTCCCCTGTGCGTCGTCCTCGACACGCGCGTCAACCCTTGAAGTACAGTTTAGGATGTCGACAGTTTAGGATGTCGCAGGTAAGCTGTTCTGTGTCACTATCTTAATTGGCATCCAGAGTGGGTGGCAACTGTTTGATCTCGAGAATCATGTAGCAGGCGGTGCACGGTTCTTCCCTTTTAGGTCAGGAGGCTCCCGCTTAGGCTCCATACCCGCTTTCTACACATTCTTTCGAATGTAACCGTTTCGCGGCCGTCCAAGCAACTAGCATGATGATACCGTCGCTGACAGGCCGACTACCACAGATCATCATGTATCCGAATCACCAGTTGCAAGAGGCGAGAATTGAGATCAACTGTTAAGATGAATCATTTCTGCGAGTATGCGTGTGTGACACATCATGCCCGGCTCCTTTTATGTCGGAGACTCCCGGTTTATCAAGATATACTGAGACTATTTTTGTCGCACAGGCTGGTCTGATGCAGTGGTACTTCTCCTGTTGCCACTTGTAGTGGCAGACGCGTTAACCGACATTAGAACCTTTCTTAATTCGGCGCCGGACACGCTCGTACCTGATGCGAGATCCTTTTCCTGTTCAGACAAAACAAACCCCCAGACAAAGTTACATCCCTCGACGTCACAAACGTGAACTCCGGGATGGTTGACTTCCCTTCCACACCTGTGTATACTGTGTGTAACTCCCCTTCTATTTACCGAGTATTCTATAAGCGCAGAACACTTCGACTCCCTTACCGGAAAACGCGTACTCATCTTTCTTTCCGGATATCTATTGAGTATCTTGATATATTTAAGAGGCTCGAACCAAAAGGTGTTATTGTATCCGACATAACACCACATAAAACCTTCAATCCTCGCACCTTCACTCACATCATACGTTAGACTTATTGAAGCGTTACCGATGTAAACCGGGTGCCCGAATACCACACACTTGGTCCTGCTTGGTCATTTTCCCATGAAGCTACGCTAAGAATGTTAGGTTCGAACTACATAGCCTTTCACAAGACCATAAGGGATGTATTCTCAAGTTGCGCCCGTACTCCCTCAAAAGGAGTGGTCCCCATAGAGAACTCGCTACAGGGTCCAATCAATGAAACCATAGACTGTCTAGCCGAGGATAAGAATGTTTTCATTCAGAGCGAGGGTATTTTAAGGGTGAACTTTGTTCTTGCCAAGGGACCAGACACACGAACAATCAGCAAAATCGTGTCTAACCCCGCCGCACTCTTTCAGGTGTCTGGCCTTATCTCAGCCTTGGGCGTGAATGTGGACGAAGTGTCAAGTACTTCGCTTGCAGCCGAAATCGCGACACGCGAGAAGGGAGTGGCGGCCGTGTGTTCGGAAGCTGCCGCGAGATATTACGGCCTAACTATTGTACGTAACCACGTAGAAGATGCTCCTAGCTATACCAGATTTCTTGTTATTTCTCAGGGAAGATCAGAGTTAAAGGGAGTAAAGACCACGCTCCTTATTGGATTAAAACACACACCTGGCTCGTTGTTTCACGCCCTTGAGCCATTTTCCGTTCACGGTGTAAACCTGCTCATGGTATACTCGAGGCCTTTAAGAGGATCAAAGTGGGAGTACTATTTTTACCTAGATTTCGACGGAAACATCAGTGAACAGAACGTTAGGAAAGCGCTTAAGGACCTTGAGAAGGTGGCCGAATGGGTTCTTGTCAAAGGGAGCTATCCCGTCTTAGGCGTCATCAACCCTGACTAGCAAATGTCTCTCGAGAAGAATCTCCTTCTTGCTGAGAATTTCAAGCCCAAGGGCAAGACCGCTCACTATTACAATATATCCACCATCCCATGGCACTATTGGATACACCCTGCGGTTGGGGTCAGCAGCCATCCTAAGATAGGGCCATCCATCTCTCATAAAGAGATCAAATTCCTCCGACCCACCCACTTCAAGGTATCTCCCCTGCATAACCTTAAAGAGCGAGGCCATTTCTTCAAAAGGTTCAAGATGTTCGCCAATTGTTCCTTCTAAAAGTGAGAGCACATGAACACCGATATTGAAAACGGGCGCAAGCCCTGAGTTTGACCCAAGAGACAAACCTGTGTTCGAATTCTGCAGAAACCCGACAAAACCGGAAGAGACTCCAACCATTCCTGAGTGACACACAAATGTGTCCCTACCCAGGTCTTTGATGATCCAGCCATAGCCGTACCAAGCATCTGCGAACGGTGCGGCCAGCCTCGCTTTAACATAAGGTGAAAAAATCTTAGCCGCTAGGTCTGAGGGAATTCCGGTCAAGCGCTCAACTTCCAAGCGGTCATTGAGGGCAATCGAGTAATTTGCCATGTCAATCGCATTTGACACAAGCCCTCCGGCCGGATACATAAGAGGCACATCCGGAAAGTCAACCTCGACGTACCTTCCACCTTTGAAAGCATATGGCGTAGCCTTTAAAATGCGTGGTAAGCTTGTCCACAGGAAATCCGACCTCTGTGCGCCAAGTTTGACGAGTACCTCAAGTGCGCACTCCCGGTAGCTCCTGCGGGTGAGCCTCTGAATCGCTTCTCCAAGAATCATATACCCCTCATTAGAGTATGCAAATCGACCCTTTGGTACATATCTGGCTCTATCCGTAAGACGGTCGAATAGGAGACGAAAGGTCCAACCTTTGTTACTCTTTTTCTTGATAACATTGGATATTATCTCCTCCGCGATGCCTGCCGCTGGAACCCCTCCGGTGTGGGTGAGAAGTTCGTGGACCGTAGCTTGGCCTACGGCGGTATTTGAGAACTCGGGTAATACCTCGGAAACTACAGTGGTCAGCGTAAGAAGACCTTCTCCTATGAGTTTGAGTGTACACAGCGCAGTTACTGATTTAGAAAGCGAACCGAAACCAAAAAGCGTTCGTTCTGTGGCCGGAGCCTTCGACCTAAGGTCAGAATAACCAAAACCACGGCTGTAGATCACCTTACCATCGTGCCACAGCGCTATGCCCATTCCAGGTAGTCCAAGCCTCCTCATCTCAGCCTCTATATATTTTTCGACAGCTTGCACTGAACCTTGATTCACGCTCAAGTTACACCAAACCTTGCAATTTTAACTTTATGGATCGCTGTTCGGTTGTCCACTGCACACGTTGAAAGTTCTGGACCGGTTTATTGGAAGCCGAGCCGCAGGTCTACAATCACGTTTTTATCCACTTGTGCGTCTACTTAACATGCATGTCGACAGAATAAGCTGGAAGACGCTTGAAAAAAAGTTGACTGGGCAACGGGTCGTAGCGCTACTTCCGGTCGGAAGCCTTGAGCAGCACGGTTTTCACCTCCCACTTGGCACAGACACTATACTCGTCGAGTATATAGCGGAAATTGTCGAAAAAACTATCCCTGAGAAAGTGGCTGTATTCCCTACTTTCCCTTATGGTATTTCCGCTGAACATGCCGGATTTCCTGGCACGGTTACGGTCGGAGTCGAAAATTTTTCTGCCTCAATATACGAGATAATCCGCTCGATCTTTGAAGCAAGATTTCACAGCACCCTCATACTGAACGGTCACGGGGGTAACACGGATACCCTTAGGGTAGTGACCACCAAGTGGAACATGGCCCACGAAACGAAGGTTTATCTTGCTAGTGTACAGCTCAAAGAAGTTTTCAAGTCGGTTTTCGGACTAGACCTATCTATCCATGCAGGATACGCGGAGACATCCATGATCGAAGCGTTGGATCCGTCTTTGGTGGACACGGAAGGCTTGGATAACACACCCGCGACTGATTTTAAAAACGCAACTGAAGAAGTGTTTTCAGTTATGAGGGCCAAGGAGATTTCTGTGAGCGGAATGGTGGAACTTGGAAAGCCGTTCGCAAGCGGCGACCCAGAAAAGGGGAGGGCGGCTTTACAGACATTAGCGGACAAGGTAATACATCTCGTAAACAAAATTATAAAAACATCTTGAACACCAAGATGGGAGGATGACTTTCATATTGAAAATAGTTAACACTTGATATTCTGCGTAACCAAAAGCCGCGCCGCCAACTTTGAAGTTTTCAACCAGCTGAGACAACGGTGGAATATGCTACGACCTAGTCCGGGTTGCGTCGCCTTGCGTTATCCGGTACACCTCTCCCTCACGCTGGACCAGACCTGAATAGATTCCCCATTCAATAAGTGTAAGTTCAAGAAGATAGCTCCCTGCGGGGTTCGTATAAAGCGTGATCGAATTTCGCTGGAGCTCGGCAAGTAAAGCGTCGACGGTGAACGTTCCCAAGCGAAGTGCGGTTACGAAAGGCTCAACCCTCTTTATAGAATTCCTGAGAAGCTCCTTCCTTTTTTTTAGGCCTGCATGAAGAAACTCTAGACCCTTATCCGTTATTACTATGTCACCCTCGCCTATGGTGACAAAGCCTAAGTTTGCGGCCGTGTACACTATTGGCATCAAGTCGTCCAGATCAACCTCCATTTCATCTTCGAGTTCATAGAGGTCTGTGTTACCGTGGAACGTATTGTTAAGGGTATAAAGTAAGCCGATGAGATCAGCTATTCTCGCAGATGGATGGATTGTCTTTCCTACTGTTTTCTCAGTCATCGCAACAATCTGTATACTAGCCTCAGTTTATAACTGTGTCGCAGTTTGCACTGGTAGCACATCCCGATCTAAATGTAAAGCTTGACCTCAAGACGCGACCACACTTATTCTTTTCTTTTGCCATGGCCAAAAATTTCAGAATAAACAGCCCTGTACCCACCTGTGACAGTGTAGATAGGAACATGGAAATAGGGTTTCACTCTACGTAGGCGCACGTAGGTATGCGTCCGCACACCTGTCGTACGCGTAGTGGAGCTTGGGCTTCAGCGCATCATATAGGAACCTCACGGGTTCATCGGTCCCACTCCGCTCCGCCCCTGTCAGGACGCACCCACCCAGGAGGGAGGGTAGCACAACCGTGTCCCACCACTCCCTCTGGGAAGCGCCCTCCATCTTCAGTTGGATGCTCTTCTTTCCACCTTCCCACTTCTCGGTGTACCCGAACCTGAGCCTCATGTAGAGGTTGATGGCGGCGTTGAGTTGCCTGTCTATTCGGAGCCCGCACCCACCACACTCGAAGACGTCTGCCCCATTCAGGTCTCTGTTCTCCCACCCACACCTGGAGCAGAACGACGAGCTACCATAGGGGTCGAGCTCCTTCACCCCGGCTTCACCCATCCTTCCCTCGAGTATCCTTGTGATTGAGCGCCAGTCACTCCTCGAAATCCTCCGGTTCCAGATACGCGAGCGTGTGTACATGCCCTGCTTTTTGAGCTCTTCGAGGCCCACCGGGCCACACACCGACTGGATTACACGCGCGATTTCGAGCTGGTGTTTTCCCGCACGGTTTCTCTCCCTGTTCGAGTACTTCGCAAGGATGCGTTTGGCTTTTTTGGAGCGCGAAGCCTTCCTCTGAACGCTTCTTCTTTTTTCAAAGGAGGAGATGTGGACAGAAGCGAGCCTTGAGATGTCTATTCTAATCCGCCCAGTTTCAGGTGAGTAGCCGTCGAGCGAAAGCAAATTGAAGTCCCACGCAACCACTGGCTTGTAGTTTTGACCATCATCCTTCAAATGTATCGGTAAGTGCACCTTCTCTGGTGTGATTACCGGTTCGCCAAGCCCTGCCAAAGAAACTTCGGAGGGTAGCTTAAAGTATCTGCGGGAGAGGTCGAGGGGCACGTACACACTGGGTTTGACCGTGAGCCTGAGCTTGTCGCCCTCAAGTTTAAGGAGCGTCTGCTTAACCCTAGCGAAGAGTCTATGAGCAATGGGCATCTTCCTCTTCCTGTCACCCTTAACGTAGTTCTTTCTCCAAGACTTGAAAATCGAGTACGCCGTCATGGCGGAGTCAGCCCAATGCGCGGCGAAGAGCCAGCCATCGAGGATGCGATCCCTGAGCTCCCTCCTATACTCATTGCTGTGGACGTCCACCTTGAACTCGGGCAGGAGCCTATACTGCTTCTTCCGGGGATTCTCCTTTGCTCCCACTCTACTTGCGACCAGAGCTCTTCGAGCACCCTGATCACAGCGTCCCTGTAGGCTTGGAGCAGGGGGAGGAGCGCCTCGGGGTCAGCGCCGTGCCTTACAGTGTAAGTCCTGAGCTTCGATGCGCCTGCTACCGCTTCTACGCGTCCTTCGCCTGACGCCAAACCCTGTCAACCTCACTCCTAGGGTACCTGAGCTTCCCCGTAGGAAGCCGAACCGCCTTAATAAGCCCGCGGCTCTGCCACCCCCACAGAATCTTTACAGAATATTAAATATTTTGGCGACCTCCGTGGCCTTAAGCAGTTCGTCGTAATCCTCAGGCATCAAAGTAGTATTTAAAGCTAAATGCTATTTAAACGATCCTGTCTGGATAAGGCTTAAACGTGGTGGGCACCACGGTTCGGAATTGGTGAGCGACCGTGGCGTCCACCACGAATTCTTCAGGGATTTAAACTTAAGAGGAATAAGAAGAGGTTCGAGCTCAAGGTTGTCGCTTTTTTGCTTTACGCCTTCGGAGCCTCAGAAAAACCTCTGGCCTCTTTAAGGTGCTCTCTGAATCTCAAAGCGAGCGTTCATGGGTGAAGAAGGTTGAAGGGAAGCTTCGCTTCGAGCGAGCACCAAGCTCGCACAAAGTGATCGCTGTGGACTCGTGGTGAAGTGTGACGGAAGATCCTTGTTTGGGTTGCGGTTACGCTTACACCAAGCAATCTGGTTCGGTGTCTCATTAACCCGAACCACCGAGAACGCGCTTAGAAGGCTGAGAACAAGGTGTCTCGGAGACCCAGTTATACTCACGGATAGGCGTCCATGGTACCGTGAAGCCGTGATTCGACCGGGGTTCCAAAACCACGTGCACCAAACCTTCGGGTTACGTAGCTCGGTTGAGTCTTCGGATACCTCAAACACAGGACACGGGTGTTCTACAACAACATCAACCCGAGGAAAACACTTTTTGAACCACTCGTGGGCTTTCTCGAGCTGTTCATGAAGTGGTACACGCAGTGGAGGTGACAAGAGTGATGGCTTATCCGGACAGGATCAGACAGAGGGTGTTGCGGACACAGCGAAACGAGTATCGCAACGGAGCGTGGCGGTGGAGATGGTTGTGGGGGTCACCCCTTATAGTGACGTGGCCAACAGAAAGTTGGTGTGGGCACCCCTAAAGCCCTCGGTATCCGAAAGTGTCTGGTAGTAAACCCAACCGTCAGGTGGCCCTCCCACTCCGCGCTGGATGCTGGAAGTAGTCGCATACTGGGAGCACCAACGCTCCAACCCGCAAACACACTACTTTTCTAGCTTGTTGTGCCTGACGGTTTTGGATGCGAGCATGGCCGCGCTTATCAGGGTGGCACCAAGAGTCACCGCTAGGTAGGCCCTGTCAGGCGTGTACACGGTTCCAAGATAAGTGGTGAACAGGGCGCCCACAATACCGCTTAGCGCGGTGAGTAGACTAGTGAAGGAGCTCACCCTCGCGTAATACTCCTTGGGTACGGAGACAAACTGGTAAGCCGACCTATGGACGTCTCCGACATAGAAAATGATGCCCGCAAGGGTGAGCAGGGTAACTATGACCGGGTAGATGGGGAACAGGGCTACCACGACATCCATCGAGAAGGCCAGAGTGTATAGGAGGTAAACTTGTGCCCCACTTCTTGGCTTAACCCAACCCGCCAGAAATGTGCCCGCTGCCGTGCCCGCGGCGCCCAGCGCGTTAAGGAGGCCGAGCTTAAACGCGAAGAGTTTCACCCCGAAGAGCAAGCCTATCACCAGCATATAGCTACCCCCCATCAGGAAACTATTTGCTATAGGTTCAAGTGTGAAGAGTAGGTAGAGCCTGTTTTTAGCAGCGAGCTCCCTGAATGTGTGGAATCCCTCACGGAGGCTCTGAAGATAGCTTTCCCCACCTCCGCGCGGTGTGGCTGGGAGGTTTGGGAGCCTCCCGAAAAAGTATATTTGCAGAAAGATGAGCGCGAGCACCGCAAGAAGCGTGTACGCTAAGTCGTGGGTGAGCTCAACCACCACGCCCACGATTATGGGTGAAGCCGCGTTTGAAACCTGGAAGATAGTCCCAGTTACGCTACTAAGCTCCGCGGCCACACCCTGCTCGGAGATCCCCTGTCTGTAGGCGGAGCTTAGCGCCACACCCATAGTGTTAAACGCCAGGCTTGAAAGGGAGGCGATTACCAGGTAGACCAAGAATGAGGCGTGGGTGAGGAACACGTATACCAGTAGCCCCATTAGGATGAAGTCGAGCGACCTAGCGGTCACAAGAACACTCTTCTTATCCGACGTGTCAACCTTCGCGCTAAGGGAGAACACGAGCAGGGAGATGGCGCCGGGTAAGCCTAGGTTCAACCCCAAATAAAAGGTGTTATGATAGGTTGAGGCCACGTACAGTGTCAAAATAAAATTCGTGAGCCCGGCCTCAACTGAGCCAAACACATCCGCGAAGAAGAGGTTCCTGATGAGTTTGTCGCTAAGAAACGAGTACTTAGCCAACCACGACACCAGGCTTTAGCTATGGCGTTAACGCCGTTTAACGACTATATTCGTTTTCACGTATATTTGTTTGTTGGTTGTCCCAAACTTATTCGGACATTAGAGGACATGCTAGCTGGTTTGGGTTGCCTGTGAATATTCCTCGACTCCACCACGCAACCTTATTCGGATATATCTCCAAGGTTCCATCAGGGTTCAATCGTCCAACGATGTTCCTATCATCATATAGCGCAACTGTACACTTAGAGACTCGACCGTCAGATCTAATTATGTACGAGTTCATTTTCGCGGCATAACAAACATCATCAACAACTTCTGCCGCGTCCACTGGATTCAAACCCAGTTGTTTTGCTTCGCTGATGAGTTCCTTGATGATGCTCAAATCATTTATGATGGGTAGCTTATTGTCGTTAGGTCCACCTAGCCTAGACAAAGGCCTAATATACATGCTGAATCTCTTATCTCCGCACAGATTCTCGGAAAACCGTCTGAGGAGTCTACTTATACTTGCCTTATTCTCCGAGTTAGCGTGGACCCGTAACATCATGGAAAAACTAAGGGGTGTTCTGTGGGCGTCAATTATGTTTTGCATTATCCTAGCGAACGTCGGTCCACCGTCAGCTCTGACCCTTAGTTTGTTGTGCTCCTCCTCATCTCCGTCGAAGGACACCTGATAGTGGCTCACGCCTCTCTTCACCAATTGACGCAGTCTCTCCTCAGTAAGAAGGTACGCGTTGGTCGTCATCTCAGATGAGAACATGATGCCCGTAGAGCCTACTATTTCGCTATTTATAAAATTAAGAAGTTCAATGATTTTGTTGTACGCGAGTAGTGGTTCGCCTCCAAACCACGACACAGAGAGATACTTCAATTCGGATTTCCTCGCCATTAACAGGTTCTTTATGCCTTCAACCACGTCTTGACGAATTAATCCCTGGTTGAAACGTTCATAACAATACACACATCTAAAATTACATTGCTCCGTAGGTAGAATAATCAATTGCAATACGTCATTACGCATATACTTTATGAATCTTGGGTCAACTATGGTTTTGGTCAATTATAGCACCAAAAAAGAGCCCTCCCTTTGCTTCTACTAGCCCACCTTAGGAGGTTGGCCACACTTCCAGTTGAAGCAAGCACATCCTGTTTGTGCACGTAGGGGTTCGAATTCTGAGTCGCTTACGCTGTTGAACGGCGTACCTTGGACGGCTAAAACCCTTCCATGGTCGTCGAATAAGAGAGGGCATACTTTTTGGATGTCTGTAAACTCAGACATGATTATTATTATTATATACTTGTATATAAATTTATCTGTTTCCGAGAAGATTGTTGCATAACCCTATGTAATAGTTTTTCTTGAAGATAAGATGGGTTTTGCTTAGGCAGGTCAATAACCCAATAGTACATGGAAAGAACAGTAATAATAAAGATATGGTCCCTTTATAATGAATCCCTTGTCAGACGCATGAAGGATATCTTTGGTCTGAATGATATGGAAAATTTCAGGCTTGATCTGAAGAAACAGAGTAACAAGAAGAATGAAAGGCCTTTCATTAATAAGATCATTGAGGTCCTTGTCAGAATCAGAGCAGTGTCTAAGGCACCATTCAGCTCACTGGAATCATATCTGAGAATATTCCAGGAGATTCTCGGTATTCCGAGGATCTCATACACATCCATATTCAAAGGATAGAAAGGTCAGGGTGCCTGAGATCATGCATCCACGCGTGTGTGTTGCAGTAGATTCAGCAGGCTTCAAGACCACGATCAGAGGGGGCTGGTTATCCAGTAAATGGGCAAGGAAGAGAAAAGGGTGGGTCAAATTGTATGTCTCTGCTGACACTGAGAAGATCATGGCATCACGCATCTCCATCACCAGTAAGAAAAGCCATGATGTAGCTCAGTTCAGCAAGCTGGTCATGGGTAATGAGGTGAGAGTATTCGCGGGCAAGGCGTACGATTCCAGTCTAGGAGGATATTCAATGCACTGGCGAATAAGGGTACTGAGGCCATTATTCCCTGAGGAAGAACTTCCGCAAAGCTTTAAGGGGGATTTCCCCTTTAGAGGTAAAACAGTGAGAAAGGGAGACCTGGAATATAGGAGAAGATGAATGAAGACGCCTGCATGAATATGGGAAGCCATGAAGCGTGGAGGTATATTTCTCAAAGCTCAAGAGGGTAGTGAGTGAGATCGTCAGGGCAAGAAAACCGGAATACATGATCCAGGAAGTTGGATTAAAGGTGCTCTTACAACAAGGGAAAAGACAATAGGTTGAGGGAGTTATGCAACAATCTTTGTTTTGAGTAGACGGCGTGAGGATAATTACTCATACGTGCCGCCTGCGCTCGGTGCGCCAATATATGAACAGGTTCAAGAAGTACAAGTTGGTGAAGGGTGTTTTCTTAGGGTTGAAGTTGTTATAGAACACCCTAATCTTGTCATTGGGGTAGCCTAGAGCCGCTCAACCGGGCCACAAAGCGCGAAGGCCTGTTGGAAGTGGCTGTGGAAGCTAGCTCCCCCTCTTCAACCATATGCCTCACTGTGCACACCCTGAACTTTGATGCGCTTCCTACCGCTACGGTGGCGGCTACTTGTGCGCGTCCTTCGCCTGCCTCCAAACCCTGCCCACGTCGCTCTTCGGGTACCTGAGCTTGCCACTGGGAAGCTTCACCGATTTGATCAGCCACTTACTCTGCTACTCCTAAAGGGACCGTGATATTGAATATTTTGGCAACCTCCTTCGGCCTAAGCAGTTCATCGTAACCTTCAGACATCAATAATGCAGTATTGGAAGCCAATGGTTATAAACCCGTCTTCTTCGAAACTGCTGACTACGGCGTGATGGTGAACTACCTCGCCCTTACGGACGGGGTCTTCCCCTAAGATAAAAGGTCAAAGGCTTCGCGGAAGTTGGATCAGCATGCTGAATACGTAGGAAGTT
>Ga0080006_1158768_pt1 | contig 53491 bp, 45 predicted proteins | sample RS3BMetagenome_FD_69209 | JGI IMG/M metagenome (GOLD analysis project Ga0080006, IMG submission 69209) | Ferric oxide microbial mat and aquatic microbial communities from Rainbow Spring, Yellowstone National Park, USA - RS3B (SPADES... ... | reverse complement strand
TACATGCCGGCGCTCTCGGCCATGCGCCACAATCCCACCATTATCGCCTTTGCCCAGCGGTTGCGCGACCGTGGGAAGCGGCCGATGCAAATCGTCGTCGCGGTCATGCATAAGCTCCTGGCTATCGCCTACGGGGTCCTCAAGTCCCAACGCCCTTTCGACCCAAAACTGGCTTGGCGCTCAACACGGAATCTCGATACGGTTGCTTCGCAGCCTACTCGGGATGACATCGTTCGCAACCTACGCGGGATGACATCGTTCGCAGCCTACGCGGGATGACATCGTTCGCAGCCTACGCGGGATGACATCGTTCGCAACCTACCCGGGATGACCGCTACGTCGAGCTGTTCGACGAATCAGTCGTCGTTGCGGCGCGTGCGTAAGAAGTTGAGCTGCCAGAGATGAATGAAGCGTTGCAATTCTTCTTGAACCGCCGGCGGTGTATCGACGAACGCCATACCGTACGCAAACCTTTTCATCGCGAGATCGTAAAACGGAGCGAGGGCTTTGCTGCGCAAACGCATAGGCTCGAAGCCCGGTGGACGCTCGCGAACGGTTTCGGGGCGCAGCCCAAAGGGCGTCTGCTTGAAAACCTCTTTTTCGACGGTCATCTCGTCGAGAAAATCGGCGGGTAACTGGATATCGAGGTGAAGCAGCGAGCCTTTGATCAAGTCCTCGTCGGTCACCAGGCGGAGGCCGCCCGCCGAGAGATCGTTTGCAAGCGCCGAGCGGCGCCCTTTCCGGCCGTCGAGTTCGTAGAAAACCTCGAATTCTACGGGCATGCGAAACGCAGAGCGTTTCTGCTGCACGCCGGGCTGTGCGCGAAGCATGCTCTTCGTCGTCGGCTTCTTCTTTTTCCCGAACATGAACATTTGCAGTCGAGCCGTTAAGCCGGGCAGGCACCTCTTCCTGCATGCCCAAACACCCGGCAGAGAACCGTGCTTATCGAACGACTAACCGACGCGCTGGGAGCCGATGCCGTCAAGACCTCTCCGGAGGACCTTGCATGTTACTCCTTCGACGCATACAGCCAAGGCGTGCTTCCGAGCGCGGTCGTGCTGCCGAGCTCCGCGGCGCAGGTGAGCGCGGTGGTAAAGATTGCGCGCGATCTCGGGGAACCGCTAATAGCGCGCGGCTCGGGAACCGGCCTCTGCGGCGGCGCGGCTCCGGAACGGGCCGGGGTCGTCCTCTCGTTCGCGCGTATGAACCAGTTGATCGAGCTCGATATCGAAAACCGTCGAGCCCGGGTCGCGCCGGGGCTGATCAATCTCCATCTCAGCGAACGGATCGCATCATCGGGCTTCTTTTATGCTCCCGATCCGGCCTCGCAGCGCGCGAGTACGATCGGCGGGAATATCGGCACGAACGCGGGTGGGCCGCACTGTCTGGCTTACGGCACGACGGTCAACCACGTACTCGCCCTGGAGATCGTTGACGACCGCGGCGAGTGTTTTACAACCTCCGTGGAGGATCTCGGCTACGATCTGACCGCGCTCCTCGTCGGCAGCGAGGGAACGCTGGGCATCGTTACTTCGGCGTGGGTGCGCCTCCTGCGCATTCCCCCGGCGACCGGGGTCTGGCTCGCCGCATTCCCGAGTATCGAGAGCGCCTCAGAGGCCGTCAGCGCGATCGTAGGGGCGGGGATCCTCCCAACCGCCCTCGAGATGATGGACGCCACGATCGTCCGTGCCGTCGAGAGTGCCTACGCCGCGGGCTATCCCGAGGATGCAGCCGCCGTGCTGCTCATCGAATCCTCGGGAGAACCAGAAGAGGTCGCGAGTGCAGATGCGGCGATCGCAAAGATCGTGCGCGCTCACGGTGCAACGAAGTGGGAGGCAGCGAAAAGCGCGGAACAGCGCGATGCGCTCTGGCGCGGCCGAAAAGGGGCAGCCGGTGCAGTCGGGCGGATCGCCCCGAACTACTACACCCAAGATGTCTGCGTCCCACGCACTCGGCTACCGGAGATGCTTGCGGCGGTCGACGACGCTGCACGAAAACACCAGGTCGTGGTCGGCAATGTCTTTCATGCCGGAGATGGCAACCTGCATCCCCTGCTGCTCTACGATAAGCGCGACGCGAGGCAGGTCGCAGCGGTTATCGAGATCGGCAACCTCGTGTTGGCGCGCGCCGTCGAGCTCGGCGGCACGATTAGCGGCGAGCATGGCGTGGGCATCGAAAAACGTGCCGGCATGTCGATGGTCTATCGGACCGAGGATCTCGCAGCGATGGCGTGCGTCCGCGATGTTTTCGACCCGCAAGCATTCTTGAACCCCGAGAAAATTTTCCCGTCGGGGATCTCGTGCCGCGAGATGCGCACGTGAACGACGCGGAGATATCCGAAACGCTGGCGGCAGCGCACGCGCGCCATCGCCCGGTCGCGCTGCGCGGAGGAGGCGTTTTTTCCGGCATGCATCGCCGTGTCGTCGGCGCCGACGAGCTCGACTTACGTGCGCGCCGCACGATTCTCGAATACGAACCCCGCGATCTCACCATCGCCGTCGAATGCGGCGCTACCGCCGCACAGGTAGAGCAAACGCTCCGCGAACGCCGCCAATTTCTTCCGCTCGATGCGCCCAACCCGCTTCTAGCAAGCGTCGGCGGGGTTCTCGCGGCGGGGTGGAGCGGCCCGCGCCGCCATCGCTACGGGCGCCCGCGCGATCTTCTCATCGGGAGCGCATTCGCACTCGCCGACGGCACCCTCGCGCGCGCGGGCGGGATGGTCGTGAAAAATGTTGCAGGGTACGACCTGAGCCGTCTCTTCGTCGGATCGTTCGGAACGCTCGCGCTCCTTTTGCGCGCAAACTTTAAGGCGTTACCGTTTCCGGAATGCACGCGTGTTTTTCTCGCCACGCTCCCTGCGGGAACCCGCGAGCGCGCATTCGCTCAGGTGCGCAATCTCCGCCCCGAGCCTGCCGCCGCCTGGTGGGTCGCCGGGTTCACCCACGAGATCGACGGCGACGAAGGCGATGATGGGCGCATCGCGATCCTCCTGGAGTGCGAAGGCGCGCTCCTCGAACGCGCAACGTTAGATTGGCGCGCCGCACTCGGCCGCGCCGGAATCCCCGAGACCAGGCTGCTCGATGCCGGCGCCCACGCCGCCTTCGCCCGCTTGCTCGATGCCCCGATGCACCTGCCCGACGCTCACGCGCTCACCTACCGCAGCCCTTCGCTCCCATCGCGCGCGCTCGATCTCGCCGACGGCATGGCCGATCTCGTCGATCGCTTCGAGATGCGACGAGACGTGCTCGTCGATGTTATGAACGGCGACATCACGATACGAGCAGCAGGCGAGGCTCCAAGTTTTCCGCGAATGGTCGGCATGCTCGACGATGCCCTCCACGACCTTGCGCCGCACGCTCGCATTCTCTCCGGCGGTGGCGATGCTCACGACCGCCTGGATTGCTTCGGCTTGTTGCCCAATGCGCTCGCGCGAATGCGCGCGCTCAAAGAGCGCTTCGACCCGCGCGGCATTTTGAACCCTGGGGTTGCTTTTTTCGACGGCCTTCATACGTGAAGTTAAATGGCGAAATTTTCGCTGCGACGCGCATCGTGCTTCGCAGCCCGGTCCGTCGCCGCTTATTTTTTCAGCAACCACGGTTAGCCGCGGATCTCGCTCGTTTTTTACTACACGTAGTTCCTGAAGCTCAACGTGCCTTGCGTACCATACGAGAGCGCGCCCGTTCGATTCCCGACCCACTCCTTCGCCGCGAAGCGCTTTCGAGCATCGAGATGAAATCCTATCACGTGGCGGGAGCGGCGGTGCTGGCGACCTTTCTCCCGAAGCCGCAGATGCGCGCCTACGTTCGTATCGTCGCCCCGTTAGAGAGTATCTACGATTACCTCGACAACCTCTGCGATCGTCATCCGGCCATCTCTGAAAAAGCATTTCCGGTTCTGCATCAGGCCATCGCCGATGCATGCGATCCGGCGGCGCCGCTGCACGAGTACTACGCGTGCGGCCCGCACGGCGACGACGGCGGTTATCTGCGCACTCTCGTTACCGAGGTTCAAGGTCAGCTCAGCGCCATTCCCGAGATCGAGATGCTCGTGCCGTTTGCGCGTGAAGCCGCCTCGCTCTATGCGCGCATGCAAAGCACCGTGCACGGTGATAGGGAGAGCCGCGTGCGCGCGTGCCGAGCGTGCTTCGAGGAGTATCGCACCGAGTACCCGCAGTTGCGATGGAACGAATTTATCGCGGCGACGGGTTCTCAGTTTCAAGTCTACGCCCCGCTCTTCGCGTTACTCGATAGCGGAGCGCAAAGTGTCGCTCCTGCATATCGCGCTTACTTCCCCTCGGTCGCGGCCATTCACGTCTTACTCGATTCTTTTATCGATCGTGCCGAGGACCGGGAGCACGGTGACCTGAACTTGGTCGAGGGCGCCGACGAGGAATCCGATATCGCCGAACGCATCGCGATGCTCGCAACCGAAGCCGATGCGAACATCACTTGCCTCGAAAACGCGCGCGCGCATCGTTTCGCCTTGCGCATTATTGCGCTGTTCTATCTTTCGCACCCGAAGATCGAACGCGAAGGATATACGCTTGAAGCCGAGGCATTGCTCGCGCGCCTCGAGCGCTCGTTCGCGACAACGTAACTGCAACCGACCTCCATCGTTATGGCGTTCTATGGGCGATCGGAGGAAAGAATGCGCATACTTCTCGTAGGTGGAACCGGCTTTATCGGCCGTCACTTGCATGGGGCATTGCTCGCCCGGGGAGACGAGGTCGTCCTCGCGAGTATGCGCGAGCCCGCCGCTGCAGCAGAGCGCGCCGCCGGTTGCGAGGTCGTCGTCAACCTCGCGGGCGAACCGATCGCACAGCGTTGGAACACCGCGGTAAAAGCGCGCCTCGTAAGCAGCCGCGTTGCGGCGACAACCGCGTTCCTCGCGGCGCTTAGGAACGTGAAGCCCCGCCCGCGGGCCTTCATCGCAGCCTCCGCAGTCGGCTACTACGGCACCAGCGAGAGCGCGACGTTCGAGGAGGGCAGCCCCCCGGGGAGCGATTTTTTGGGGCATCTCTGCGCCGACTGGGAGCGGAGTTCGCTCGAAGCGCAGAGCCTGGGCATGCGCGTCGCCCTCATCCGTACCGGCCTCGTCCTCGGGCTCGACGGGGGCGCACTGGCAAAACTGCTGCCGATCTTCAAACTTGGGCTCGGCGGACGCATCGGGAGCGGCCGACAGTGGCTTTCGTGGATTCATATCGAGGACCAAATCGCTATCTATATCGCCGCTATCGACGGCGCAGAGGGGCCCATCAATGCAACCGCCCCCGAACCGGTCACGAATGCGACGTTTACCTCGACGCTCGCCGCGGCACTGCATCGCCCCGCCCTCTTTCCGGTGCCGGCCTTCGCGCTCAAGGCGATCCTTGGCGAGGGCGCGTCGATCCTTCTCGAAGGGCAGCGCGTCCTCCCGAGCAGAACAACTGCCCTCGGCTATCGCTTTCGCTTCCCGATACTCGCAGATGCATTGAACGCACTGCTTTCACCATAGCCGATCGCTCCGGCGCTTGACAGCGCTGGGTACGATAAGAACGGATTCCTCGTTAGGTGAGGCGTCTGCATGTTGGAGAGGCCGCTGCCCGGAAAGGTCGAGAGACCCCAATGGGTGACCAGGCGTCGTCGAGTCAAGGCGAAGCTTAATGCGGAAGGGGCTCGTTCCCACGGCGTGCAGTGCTAAAGCTCAACGTCGGGGCTACGTGGCGCGCGAGCGTCGGTTTGCGTCGGTCGTAAATACGAGGAACGTACGCTGACCGACTTTTTTTGCCGACCGCCGAATGGAGCCTCCAACGTATGAACTCCAGCACGATCAAACAACTCGTGCCGCGTCGCACCACGTGGCGTTCGGTATTGATGTTTCTCTCGGTGGTTGGGCCGGGTATCATTACCGCGAACGCCGACAACGACGTCGGCGGCATCCTCACCTATTCGCAGGCAGGGGCGCAGTTTGGCTACTCGCTGCTCTGGTTGCTCATCCCGATTACGCTCGCGCTAGTGGTTACCCAGGAGATGTGCGCCCGCATGGGCGCCGTTACGGGGAAAGGGCTCGCCGATCTCATTCGCGAGAACTTCGGCGTACGCGTCACGTTTTACGTACTGCTTCTCTTCGTGATCTGCGATCTCGGAAATACCGCGACTGAATTCGCCGGCATAGCTTCGGTCGCGCCGATTTTCGCAACCTGGCTGCCGGGCATTAACGTCGAGGCGTTCACGATCGCCATGGTTTTGGGCGCGGCAGCATTGGTATTTACGACGGTCACTCGCGGCAACTACAAAATCGTCGAACGTATTTTTCTCGTTTTCTGCACCGTTTATATTTCATACGTTATTAGCGCAATTATCGTCCACCCACAGTGGAAAGACGTCATCCATCAAACGTTTTTCCCCCATTTTTCCCACTCGACCGCATATTTCACGATGGTGGTCGCGATTATCGGAACGACGATCTCCCCTTGGATGCAGTTTTACATTCAATCCGCAATCGTCGATAAAGGGGTGCGCAAAGAGCAATATGCCGCCTCGCGCGTCGACGTCATTTCGGGGGCGCTCTTTACCGATATTATTGCGTTTTTTATCGTCGTCGCTTGCGCTGCTACGATCTACGTTCACAACATCGGCAACCCGCACCCGATCGTCGTCAACGCGGTCGGAGACGTCGCTATCGCCCTTCAACCGCTCGCCGGGCGCTTCGCGTCGATCCTCTTTGCCCTCGGCCTCCTAAACGCGGCGATCTTCACGGCCTCGATTTTGCCGCTCTCGACCGCTTATTATGTCTGTGAAGCGTTTGGATTCGAGCGCGGCATCGACCGCAGCTTCAGCGAGGCGAAGATTTTTTACAGCCTCTACCTCGGCCTGCTACTCATCGGCGCCTTCACCGTTATCGTCCCCGGGGCACCATTGCTTGCGATCATTTTTTACTCGCAAGTATTCAACGGCGCGCTCCTGCCGGTCGTACTCGTGCTTATGCTGCTGCTGATCAATAATAAACGATTGATGGGCACCTGGACCAATTCGCTGTTTTTTAATATCGTCGCGTGGATTACGGTGGTTATCGTAGGGGCGTTGACGGTAGCTTCGGTCGTCTAACTGCCTAAGCGCGCCTCGATACGGCGCCTGCGGGCGCCTACTCGGCGTGACAGCGCGATGCTCGGCGTGACAGTGCGATGCTCGGCGTGAGAGCGCACGCAGTGCGACAGCGTGCCCAGCGCAATAGCGCGATATGCGTGCGAGATCGACGGACCGGCAGCGCGAACGAAGCCGAGGCGACACCCGACGAGCGCTTAAGCGAGCGGCGAGGACCCTGACATTGCTTGTCCGAGCCGCGAGCGTCTAGCGAGGAGCGGTGCGCCGACGGCGCACGGGAGCGCGCACGGGAGCGCGCCGGGGCGCGCGCCTCGATACGGCGCCTGCGGGCGCCTACTCGGCGTGACAGTGCGATGCTCGGCGTGACAGTGCGATGCTCGGCGTGACAGTGCGATGCTCGGCGTGACAGTGCGATGCTCGGCGTGACAGTGCGATGCTCGGCGTGACGGCGCGATGCTCGGCGTGACAGCGCGATGCTCGGCGTGACAGTGCGATGCTCGGCGTGGCGGAGGTAGCGGCTTAGAGAACCGCGGCGGCGTCGAGTTCGTGAGCCTCGAGATATTTCTCGACATCCATGGCAGCACGGCAGCCCGCACCGGCGGCGGTAATAGCCTGTTTGTAACGGATATCGTTGACGTCACCGGCGACGAATACGCCTTCGACATTTGTGAGCGTCCCGTTTGGAGAAATAATGTACCCATGCGAGTCGAGATCGAGTTGACCGGCGAAGATCGAAGTATTCGGCGTATGACCGACAGCGATGAAAAGTGCATCGGCGTTGAAATCCGAAAGGCTCCCATCGATGAGGTTCCGCAAGCGAAGTCCCGTCATTTTTTCGGCACCGAGGACTTCATCGACCGCGGTATTCCAGATAAACTCGATTTTTGGATGACTCATCGCCCGTTCGGCCATGATCTTACTGGCGCGGAGTGCATCGCGACGGTGGATCACCGTAACACGGCTGCCGAAGCGCGTTAAGAAAAGCGCTTCCTCCATCGCCGAATCGCCTCCGCCGACGACAACAATCTCCTTGTCGCGGAAGAACGCACCATCGCAGGTCGCACAGGTCGAAACACCGCGTCCGCGAAGCCGCTCTTCGCCCGGGACGTCAAGCCAGCGTGCGCTCGCGCCGGTCGCAACGATGACCGTCTGTGATTCGTAACTCTTCTCGGCAGTGCTCACCAGGAACGGTCGCCGCGAGAAATCGACACTTACTGCATCCTCGTTAAGGATGCGCGCGCCGAACGACTCCGCCTGCGCGCGGAAGCGCTCCATCAATTCCGGGCCCAGAATTCCATCGGGAAAGCCCGGGAAATTCTCAACCTCGGTCGTCAACATCAATTGGCCGCCGTAGAGCCCGCCTGCGAGAACCAGCGGCTCGAGATTTGCGCGCGCGGCGTAGATAGCCGCCGTGAGACCGGCCGGGCCGGATCCGATGATCGTTACACGTTCCATAGCGCCTCCTTCGACCGCAGCCCCGGTCGCTCCGGTTGCGCGGGCAGCAGACTCCCTTCTCGACGTCGAAGAGCACCCTGTGAATCAATGGCCGAGACTCGAGCTCGAAGATACCGTCGGCGACGTCCTGCGCAAGGCGATGCGCGGGCGTCGAGTCGATCTGCGTTCGCTCTCGGCAGCGACGAACATCGCAGAGCGAGCGATTGAGGATTGGCTTGCCGACCGGGGAGCGCCGAATGCCGACGAGGCAAGCCGGTTAGCTGCAGAGCTCGGCATGGAGCCTTCCCGTTTCAAACGCCGCGCCGCGGGGGCATGGTATCCCGGCGAGGTCGCAACCCCACTGGTCACTCGGCACGCTCAGTTGCCGCATCCCAGCAACGGCTACGTCGTGATGGCCGCCGCTGCGGGGAGGACCGCCGCGCTCGTCGATCCAGCCGGAGATCCAAAAGTGCTGCTCGCACGGCTCGGAGAGCGCGACCTCGACCTCGCCTATATCTTCATCACCCACAAGCACGACGATCATTGCGATGCAGCCGGGGCGGTCGCTGCTGCATATCCCGACGCGCGCATCGTGATGCACGAAGTCGATGCTCCCGCTATCGGTGCGCTCGCCGCTCGAGCGATCCCCGTCCGTAAGGGGGATCGCCTCGAGTTCGGCACCGCGAGCATCGAATCGATACCGACCCCGGGTCACACCGACGGTTCCTCGTGTTTTCGAATCGGAGAGCTGCTCTTTACCGGCGATACGCTCTTTGCCGGAAGCGTCGGCGGCTGCTTCGGAGAACGCTTCGGCTACGACGATCTTCTCGCAAGCGTACGCCGCGAACTCTTCGTCCTACCGGAGAATACGGCCGTCTTGCCGGGGCACGGTCCGCCGACGCGCATCGGCTGGGAGCGTGCCGAAAACCCGTTCTTTTCCGCGCGGGATTCCCTGTAGTGACGCCCTCTCCACTCTGGTACCGCATGCGCGGGCTCATGATGTTCCTCATCATCCTGCTCAGCTTTTACCTCGCATACGGCATCTCGACGGCGCTCCATCAATCCACCTTGCCGACCCTATGGCAACTCGCAGGCAAAGGCGAACTCAGCCGCTATCAACTGCTTCTCGCCATCGGAGCGCTCTTTCCCATCGCCACATTCCTGATCCGTTCGTGGGGCGCGGCCTACTTGCGCGCTTCGATCGTATGGGCGGGAAGCGCGGCGGCAGATCGTCTTATCGTCGCCGGTCCCTTCCGCTATCTCCGCAATCCACTCTATTTCGGCAACCTTCTTCTGCTGCCGTGGCTCGCACTTTTTATGCCGCCGCTCGGCATTCCCGTCCTCATCATCGGTATGTTGCTCTTCATCGCCGCGCTATCGAGTTACGAAGGCGAAAACCTTCGCGCGCGCTTCGGCAGCGCCTACGAACGTTACGCAGCCCAGGTGCCAGCACTCATCCCACGCCTCGTTCCGATACCGGCGTCGAGCGACGCGCCCGCACCACAATGGAGCGAAGGGCTGCGATCGGAGCTCTACACGCTCACCTTCGCGCTGCTCGCCATCGCGATTGCGATTGCACCGAGCCTACTATCACGACCCTGGATATGGGGTGTCGTGCTCTTCGGTTATCTGTTGCAACGCTTTATCGCTCGCCCGCGTACCGGCGAGCCTACCGCACCTACTCCAAGCGAATAACGAACGCGAGACGTTTGTCGCGGTATCGACCGCCATATGGCCCTAGTGCGACGCATTTTCTCGAATTGAAAAGGCGAGGAGTGCCGCTCTGCAGTCAGCAAACTCGGGCGCGCATGCGCGATGATTCGCGGTATGCTTTAAGCCCGTAGTTTATAGCCGATCGAGATCAAGCGGAGAGCCACCAGCACGGCGATAGCGGCGAGCGCTGAAATTGCGCCGAGCGAATAATTAAGCGGGAGATAACCGTTGCCGGTGTAGCTGTACCGAAATGCGTCGATAATATAAAAAATCGGGTTGAAGAGCTCGACCGAACGGAGATTTGCCGGAAGCATCGTCGCCGAGGTAAAGACGCCGCCGACGAACGTCAGCGGCGTTATCACGAACGTCACGAAGGCCGCGATATGATCGAAGCGCTCGGCCATCAACCCGAATATCAGCCCGAGCGACGAAAACAGCGTCGTCACGATGACGATGCAGAGAACCGCAAGCCACCAATTTTGCGGCACGGCATGGACGAGAATGACGCCCAGTCCGCCGATTAAGATTGCGATCAAGAATGCTCGTGCGAGGCTACCCATGAGGAAGCCCACCAGGATCTCGCCGGCGGCAAGCGGAGCAACGAGCAACTCCTGAATGGAATTCATGAAGCGCCCCTGAAAAAACGAACTCGCACACTCATCGTACGCCGTCGAAATAGTTTGCAACATGATGAGCCCGGGGATGAGAAACTGTGCGTAGCTTACTCCACCGACGTTCTGGATGCGGCTTCCTATCGCTAAGCCGAACACGAACACATAGAGCAGCGTCGTAATAACCGGCGGCCACACGACCTGGTTGATAACTTTCAGCGAGCGCACTATTTCGCGCTTGGCAACCGTCAGCAAACCAACCCAATTGACGGCGTTCATCGAGTGAGCTCCAAGAACACATCCTGCAGATCGCGATCGCGAACGAGATCGCGAGTATCTTGCTCGGTAACAATTCGCCCCGCGCGCACGATAGCGATGCGCTTACAGAGGGCTTCCGCCTCCTCTAAATAATGCGTCGTCAACACGATGGTCGTTCCCTCCGCGTTGAGACGCCGCAGCAAATCCCAGAGTTCGAGGCGTAGCTCGACATCGACGCCCGCCGTTGGTTCGTCGAGTACCAAGAGTTTGGGCTCGTGAACGAGCGAGCGTGCGATCATCAAGCGGCGCTTCATGCCCCCGGAGAGCTTTGTGTATTCGCCGTGTGCCTTATCTGCCAGTGAAAAACGCTCGAGCAAATCATCGACGCGCGCACGTACGGCGGCCCCGCGAAGCCCGAAGTAACCGGCCTGGTAAATAAGAATGTCGCGAATGGAAAGATAGCGATCCAAATTGATCTCTTGCGGACAGAGCCCGATGAGGCGCCGCGCCTCTCGCCATTGCCGTTCGCTGTCAAAACCAAAGACTGAGATTTTCCCGGCCGTGGGGCGCACTAAGCCGACACAAGCACCGATCGTCGTCGTTTTCCCGGCGCCGTTCGGGCCGAGAAACCCGAAAAAGGCACCTTGCGGTACGTTCATGGAAATACCGTCAACGGCAACAAAGTCGCCGTACCGTTTCAGCAATCCGTCGATTTGGAGCGCGCATTCACTCATGGAATGATGTTCGTCAGGCGTTTGTATCGGTGTCTCCGCAACGTCGCAATCAGGCGCATGCTGCCTGGAATGCCGCACTCCGATAGCTGCGCGGCGACGCGTTTAACGTCGAAGTCAACCCGGCGGTGCTTCACCTGCCAGCCTCCCGACCGCAACGTGAGCAAGGCATAACACGCCCGCGGATCGCCGTCTTTGGGTAATCCCGCCGACGCGACGTTCACCAACAATTTTCCGCGCCACGCGCGTACATACGGCAAATGTAAGTGGCCGAAGGCAATCGTCGAAGCGGCCTCGGAGCCGATCGTCCGCTCCAACGTCGCATCGTCTGCATCGGGCCAGAGGTGTTCGTCGTCGTTTGCGGGGTTGGCATGCACGACCAGCAGGTCGTCGGGAATCTCGCCGATGCGTAATGCAAAGGGAAGCTCGCGTAGCCAGCTTAGCCATTTCTCTCCCAGTTCGCTGCGGGTCCATGCGAGACGCGCCTCTTCGCCTTCAAAGCGTTCTTCACCGGGCATCGCAAGATAGCGATCTGTGTTCCCGCGCACGCATTGGGCACCGATCTCCGAGAGGCGCTGGAGAACCTTTCGCGGCCGAGGACCATCCGCGCAAAGATCGCCGGCGGCAACGATCGCATCGGCGCCCCCTTGCGACGCGAGGTCGGCGAGGCAGGCATCGAGCGCTACGAGATTCCCGTGAATGTCGGAAAAAATCGCGACCCGCATGCCTTCACTCACGATCGTGCGACCGCCAACACCAGCGAGGACGGCGTCATGCCGATTTTGGTAAACTCGTAGCAATCGATTGCTTCGATGCTGACGCCGGCACGGCTGAGGATGCGCAGCGATTCACGGTAGCGAATGTCGACGAGCGCATGGCGTTCGTTGAGTAACATGAGCCCGGCTGCACGCTCTTCGCCGCGAGGAAGCACGATGCGCTGGAGCTCGGCAAAAGGTGCGGCATCGACGGCATCGTCGACAAATGCGACCGTATCGGAAGCGATAGGAGCGACGACCGACCGGAGAGAGAGGCTCTTGCGTGCGATTTCAACGTGCGTGCAGTGGTAACCATGGGCCGTCAAAAGCGAGGTCATGCCGCGGCGTCCGAGTTCGTTGCTCAGCGCGCCGACACCGAGAAATGCGCGTGCGCCGAGCAACATCACGTCATCTCCACTAAAAAATGCCGGAGCGGCGATATGCCCGGCGATAGGAATCTCCGCGCGTGCGAATGCGGCGCGCGTTCTATCGACTGCCGCTCGACGTTCCATGACGCTCGGGCGCATGATCGCGACGCCGTCCTCGAGACAGACCGCACTTTGGGCCACCGCGCTCTCCAGCGGATCGAGCGCCGAACCGGCGATTTCGATAATTTCGACGCCGAATGAAAGGAGCAGTTTACGCAAATTTTCGTGTTGTTCGAGCGCCCGAGCATAGATCGCCGAAGGCTCCGAGGGCAGTGGAACAGCTCTCTCGATCGCGGCGCTTGGCCGCACTAACGCGGCGCGACGCAACATGCCCGTCGGCGACCCGATAAGCCGAGGGCCGTAGTTGAGTTGAAGGTTCCCGCTCATCGCTGCCTCCTTCGGTTCGTTTCGAAGCCGGGTACCGTTAAATCGGCCTGCGGCGTAAAGTAATTTTCGAGATCGGAAGCCAGGAGATCGCCTAATGAGAGCGCGGGAAGCCCGAGGATCTCTTCCTCGGTTTTCAATACGCTGGCCGTGCTTGCGTGTGCATGCCCGAGGAAACCGCGTTTTGCATAGGGCGAAACAATGACGGCGAAGCTATGCTTTGGGTCGGTGCTGGTCGCACCGATCGCTTGGCGCGGCGATATAAAAATCGCCGTCGACCCCCAAGCATCGCTTTTGACGATCGCCGCGACGATCTTGCCGAGCGCCCGATCCTGAACCAGCGGATTATTCGACGAGAGTTCGATCGCTTGGTAGGCCGGGATATCTCCACGGGCCGCCTCGCGAGCGTACTGGGCCGTGAATGCAGCGGCCAGGGCTCGATCGCTCGCGCGTGCTCCAACCTTCGGCGAATATCCCACCGCGCCGTGGAGGACGTGCAACAGCGGAATGCCGATTGCAAGCGGCCCCTCCGGCACCATCGCGCCGTAGACGCGATAGCTCATCCCCGCACGGGCCAATGCATTGACGATATAGCCGCTTCGCGGATAGATATCGGGCGGCATCGCCTCGACGGCACGACGGCCGCGGAACGTATCGAGCAACCACGCCATCGGCGTAATCGTTCCGGAGTAGGTCAATTGCGAACCGAGTTCGCTATTGGGAGCATCGGCATAGTAATCGCCGACCACCGCAAATTCATTCGCTAACATGCGAAGATTCGGCGTCGAGTTAAAATAGGTAGGGCCGAGCGAGATATCGACGACGTGAGCGATCGCATCGCTCTTGCGGCCGGAGCGCAGCGGCGGGATGAGCGCATTCCCCCGCACCAGATGCGAGACTCTCGAATAGCGCAGCGCAGAGAGCGTGGTCCGCTCGAGCGGAATTTTCGTTAACACGATTCGCTCCAGCGTCGCGCTCTCACCATTGCCCTCCGCGTTGGCAACGAAGAGCACCTTATCATCGGGTGCAAGCGAAAGCGCAATCGGGCGTGCTCCGGTGGGAATGAGGCCCAGGCGGTGCAAGACACCCGGAGTGCTCGCATCGAGCACGGCGACCGCATCGAGCCCCGAGAGTGCGACGAAGAGCTCGCGGCCGGTCATCGAGGGCACCATTGCGGTCGGCATCGTACCGTAAGGGGCATTGGCAAAGAGGCGCAGGTCGATCCCATTGACCACGCGCGGAGATGCATCGAGGGCGACGGCTACGACGCGATCGACACCGGCGAGCGTCACGTAGGCGAAACGCCCTCCGGGCTCGATCGCGACCGACTCGGGATCGACGCCGCCGATCGTCGTCGCCCAGTCGAGCGGCGCATCGAGCGGTATATTTTCAGAGTTCGCCGTCGAAGAATCTAACGAACGAACCGCGAGATCCGAAGCCGACGCCGCGGCGCCGGCGACAAAGATGCGCGGGCCGAAGGCAGCAATTCCGGTCGGCAGCGCCCCGACGCTCATCGATGCGATCGGCCGGCGCGTCGCGAGATCGATCGTATCGAGCCGCGCGTTTCGCTCGTCGGCGACCAACAACAGGTGCCCCGATTCCGCCAACGCCAGCCGCATCGGCTCGGGGTCTCTACCCGGTAGCGAGATACCGGGGTGAAGCGGCACGAGCCGCCCACCGGCGCCGACGGAGAAGATCGCGATCTTCCCTGCCTGCGCCTCCGAGGCGACAAGTATGGTGCGCCCGGGCGACGCCGGGTCGTGCAGCGCGATCAATCCACCGATCGCCTCACGCCGTGCGCCGGTATTGGTGACGCGCGCAACGACCTGCATCGTGCGCGTATCGATGGTTCGCAGCAGTGTCCCGCCGCTCGGAGCGCTGCCACCGACGACGGCGTAGGCTCCCCCCGGGATCAACGCGAGCGCAGTGACGTTCGCCCCGATGGCGACGCTCTTCCCGACCGGAGCGACGATACGCCCACTCGGCAGAATCGCCACGTAGGGCAGATTGGGGTGCGGAATACCTGCCGGACGGTTTCCCGCGGGGGCGCTATAGAGGCGGGTGGTAGCGGGCGCGGCGCCCAGCAAAACGGCGGCCAATGCCGCCGCGATGAGAGAACGGAGTTGCACCCCCGTAGGCTACGGACGAAGGGCGGCGATGCCCTTCCTTTTCCTTAAGGAGCGGGATCGCTCTTTGAAATCGAGAGCGTCGATCGCGCGGTGAGCCCCGGCCGACACCTCGCCGGAGCCTTAGCGTTAGGGCTTATCGAGGCGGTAGCCGATGCCGCGGACACTCGCGATCTCCAGCGGCGCCGCAATCTCACCGATCTTTTTGCGCAGCGCAGCGATATGGACATCGACGACGCGCGTCGGCACTCCCGAGGTGTCGTTCCAGACGTGCTGGAGGATCTGCGCGCGGGTCAACAGCCGCCCCTCCGCCTCGGCTAAGAACCACAGGAGCCGAAACTCCAGCGCGGTCAACGTCGTGGTCGTCGTGCCGTGCACTAATGCGTGTTGGTCGCGGTCGAGGATCGCCTCGCCAACGCGGAGTTGCGAATCGAGTTCGCGCATGGCCACCGAGCGATCGCGGCGGCGCAGGAACGAGGCGACGCGCGCGACGAGTTCGTTGCCGGAGAAGGGTTTGGTGATGTAATCGTCCGCGCCGAGCCCAAGACCCAAAAGAATATCCTGCTCGCGCGTGTGCCCGCTCACCATCAGGATATAGCAATTCTGCGTATTGCAGAGCGAGGTGCAGACATCGAGCCCTGAGATATCGGGGAGCCCGACGTCGAGCACGACGACATCGGGGCGTTGATCGGCTGCGATTTCAAGCCCCTCAACACCCGATCCGGTTACGCGCACCTCGTACCCGGCGCGTTCGAGAACGCTACGTTCGAGAGCTGCGACATCGTCATCATCCTCGATGACGAGAATGCGTCCCTGCGGCATGGTTCCTCCGACTTCAAGTTCGGGAAACGGCTACGAGCGATTAGACCAGCGTCTGAGCGCTCTCTTCATCGTTCATTACGAGAGCGCGGCGAGCGACGCCTTCCTCGATGGCGGCCTCGCCGACGGCCTTGGCGACCGCCCCGACAACGCGCTGGTCGAAGACGCTGGGGATGACGTACTCGGCGTTCCGTTCCTCATCGCTCACCATATCGGCGATCGCCCGCGCCGCAGCGAGTTTCATCGCTTCGGTTATCCGGCTCGCACGGACGTCGAGCGCACCGCGGAAGATGCCCGGGAAGGCCAACAGGTTGTTGACCTGATTGGGGAAATCGGAGCGTCCGGTCGCTATCACCGTGGCGACCGGGGCGGCTGCATCGGGCATAATCTCCGGGGTCGGGTTCGCCATCGCAAAGACGATCGGATCGCGAGCCATCGTCGCAATATCCTCGGGCTGGAGTACGCCCGGAGCCGAGACGCCGATAAAGACGTCGGCTCCCCGCAAGACCTCGGCGAGCGTGCCGCGACGGTTCTCGCGGTTGGTGTTCTCTGCGAGCCAGCGCCAATGCGGGTTGTCGTAGCGGTCGCTGCGATTGAGCGCCCCCACCCGATCGACGGGAATAACGTCGCGGACCCCGGCACCAAGGAGCATTTTGATCGTCGCCGTACCGGCCGCACCGCTTCCCGATACCACGACCTGCAAGCTCGAAAAATCCTTGCCGACCACTTTCGCCGCGTTCATCAACGCTGCCAAAATAACGACCGCCGTGCCGTGCTGGTCGTCGTGCATTACCGGAATATCGAGCCGCTCGATTAGTTTTAGCTCGACTTCAAAGCACCGCGGGGCCGAGATATCTTCCAAGTTTATCCCACCGAAGACCGGCGCGATGCGCACGACGGTTTCGACGATTTCATCCACATCTTTCGTGTCGAGGCAGATGGGAAAAGCATCGATATCGGCAAATTGCTTGAAGAGCATCGCTTTGCCCTCCATCACCGGAAGCGCTCCGAGCGGGCCGATATCGCCGAGACCGAGCACGGCGGTTCCGTCGGAAATGACGGCGACGCTGTTACGTTTGATCGTGAGGGCGAAGGCTTTGCTGGGGTCTGCGGCGATCGCCATCGAGACGCGAGCGACACCCGGGGTGTAGACCGTCGAGAGATCTTGCCGTGTTTTTACCGGTATTTTCGGTTCTACGCGAATCTTGCCGCCGATATGAGCGAGGAACGTTGAGTCGGAGATACTGATGATACGTGCGTCCTCGATCGCTTCCACGCAGCGGCGGACGTCGTTGCCGATCTGTTCGGAGCTGACGTTCACCGTCACGTCGCGGATGACGCGCGACCGATTGACCGATCGCATATCGACCGCCGCGATGACACCGCCGGCATCTCCGATGGCGTTGGCGAGTACGCCGAAGGCGCCGGTCTCGTTCGGCATCTCGACTCGCATGATGAGTGTAAAACTGATTGCCACTTGCGCCACGATTACGATCCTCCTAAAGTGCGGATGGAGATCCGCTAATTTGCATCTCGGCCACCCGGAAACTCGGAGAGGTAATCGATCCGTCGAATTTGAGATCGTTTGCGACGGCATCGACGCCTGCGAGTATCTCGGGGAACGGGGCTGCAATCGTGAATTCTTCGATAGGTTCGGTTAGTTCACCATCGCGTATCTCGATTCCGCGTGCGCCCCGACTATAGAGCCCCGACGCATGTTCGGTTGCGAAGCCGATCGTCTCCAAAACGAGGATGCCGCGCGCCGTCGCCGCGATAAGTTCTTCAAGCGAACGCTTCCCCGGCGCAAGGAAAAAGGTGTTTGGTCCGATTCCTCCACCCGACGCATTCCCCGTGCTGCGAGCACCCAATCGCCGCGCGTAGTATGTATCGAATAGGAACGAGCGTAAGACACCGCGCTCGAAGACCGGGGTTCGCTGCGAAGGCACCCCTTCAGCGTCGAAGGGCGAGGAACCTAATGCTCCGGGGATGGTGCCGTCATCGAGAAGGTCGACGAGATCGCTCCCGATCCGCTCCCCGATTCGATCGACGAGCCACGAGTTGCCGACTGCGACATTTGCCGCACTGCATGCCGCAAAGATATCCGTTAGCACCGCTGCGGCAACCTCGCGGTCGAAAATGACCGCCGTCGATTGCGTTCGCGGCTTCGTCGCGCCATAGAAAAGGATCGTTCGCCTCACCGCTTCACGCGCGATCTCTTCGGGCTCGTCGAGCCTCGCTAAAAAGCGGGAAGCGCTCCCGTAGTGCGCCGTACGCTTGTATCGCCCTTCGCTTGCTACCGGAGAGGCCGAAACGCCGATCTGGGTTCCGCGATAACTTCCGAGTCGTCCGCGCGAATTTGCCAGCGCCATCGTAACGCTCGCATCGTCGTAATGCGAGCCGTTGCTATTATCGATACGAGGGTCGGCGGCACGGATCGATCGCTCGACTCGGCGCACGTCCTCGAGCCGCTCTTCATCGGCACGTGCATCGATAGCGAGATCGTAGAGAGCGAGTTCACGGTCGGGAATCTCGCCGGGCTCCGGCAGCCCGGCATAGGGGTCGACGGCGGTGTAACGCGCCTGTTCCAAGGCTTTTTCAACGCCGAAACGGATCGCTTCGTCGCTCCACTGCGTGCCCGTCATCGATGCTTTGCGCCCGTCGAGAAAGAGCCTCATCGAAAGACTACGCCCATCGGAGGCATCGAGCTTGGTAATGCGTTCGCCGCGTGCCTGCGCGCTAAAACGCCGCGCGATAACGATGCGCGCTTCGGCGTCGCTCGCTCCTGCCGCCAACGCGATCTCGACCGCTCGCCGCGCCCGGTCGCGAGCCTCTTCTTCACTCGCCATCGGTACCTCCGACGCTCATCGCCGATATTTGTAAGGTCGGCATTCCGACCCCGACGGGAACGTACTGTCCGCCCTTTCCGCACGTGTAATGACGGCGTGCGAGCCTTGCGTCATTGCCGACTGCCGTAACTTTCGTCATCGCGTCGGGGCCATTGCCGACGATGGTGGCATTTCGCACGGCCGCGCCCAGACGGCCGCGTTCGATGAGGTAGCCTTCGGCGATCATGAAAACGAAGTCGCCTTTCCCGATATCCACCTGGCCGCCGGCAAAAGATTTCGCATAAATGCCGCGATCGATCGAGGCGATCATCTCGTCGAGCTGCGCGTCGCCGGGCGGCATATAGGTATTGCACATCCGCGGTTGGGGCAGGTGCCGATAGGATTGCCGGCGCCCGTTTCCAGTCGAATGCATTCCCATGAGCCGCGCATTTAATTCGTCGTGAAGATAGCCGCGAAGGACTCCGCGCTCGACTAACACCGTGTGCCCGCACGGCGTTCCTTCATCGTCGAACGACGTACTGCCGCGCTCTTCGGGAATATCGCCGTCGTCGTAGATCGTGACGAGCTCGCTTGCGACGCGCTCGCCGATTCGGCCGCTGTAGAGGGAGACCCCGCGCCGGTTGAAATCGCCCTCCAAGCCGTGCCCCACCGCCTCGTGCAAGAGCACCCCGCCTCCACCGGCACCGAGCAACGTTTCGAATTCGCCGGCGGGAGCCGGGCGCGCTTCTGCGTTAACGACGGCGACCCTCGCCGACTCCCGGGCGAGCTCCTCGGGTGTCGTAGATTGGAAAAACGTCATGGATGTACGCCCACCATCGGCGCAATATCCCGTTCCCCGTTCGCGGTCGGAGCGCGCGATGCACTGCACGCCCAGGGTCACCATCGGACGACGGTCGTAACGGAACGATCCGTCGCTGCGGGCGATCCAAATTTCTTGTAGTTCGTCGAGGACGTGCGCGTTGACCGCAACGATACGCGTATCGACCTTGCGCGCAGCCGCATCGGCGCGCTCTAAAAGATTCGCGAGATGCATCGGTTCGGCGTTTTCAGTACGGGCGCGATCGTAGAGCGCGTCACCGGCACGGTGCAAACGCTGCAAACGCGCCGAACGCGAGGAACCCTCGGCGGTAAGACGGGCGATTGCCGCCGCCCGTGCGGCGGCTTCCAACAATCGTTCTTCGGTGAGATCTTCGATATAGGCGTAACCCGCCGACTCTCCAACGACGACACGAACGCCGGCACCGAGAACCTGCGAGAGCCCCGCTTCATGCATCGCACCTTCCTGCAGACGCATTTGGACGCTCGAACGACGCTCGCAAAAGAGGTCTGCGTACGCTCCGCCATCGCGGAGCGCGCGGGCGAGCGTGCGTTGCGCCGTCTGCGCTGTAAGCGGATCGTCTGCCATCTTCGCCTACATCAGTGAGAGCGCTTCGACGCTCCGACGCATCGCTCTATCGGGGTCACCGGGCGAGCCGTTAACCATGAACGCAAAGATGACCTCTCCATGATGACGCGTCCGCACGTAGCCTTCCAACGAAGATGCATCGTCGAGGTGGCCGGTCTTCGCACGAACGCGTCCATCGGCAGGGCCGAAATCGATGCCTTGTAGCGTTCCGTCGAGATCCGCGCGTGCTAGCAGCGGGTCCATATCGTACGCACCCGTACCGCGCGTTCGTAGCAGCAAGGTCGCCAACGTTATCGCGGCGACGCGATCTCCGTGGCTCAAACCAGAGCCGTCGAGTAGCCTCAGGCCGGGGGTCGGCACGTGCATTCGTGCGAGCATGGTTCGTTCGGCACGCACGCCGTCGGTGACGCTCGCGCGGCCGTAAACGGTCAGCGCAACTGCACGCAGCAATTGCTCGGCATAATGATTGTCGGATTGCACGAGCATATGACGTTCGAGATCGCGGAGCGTCGCCGAACGATGGTTCCACCAAATCGAAGTAGTCAGGGGAGCCGCTGCAATTTCGAAGCCCGGCCCGACGGCGATCCCGGTATGCTCGAGCGCCCTGCGCAAGAGGTCGGCGGCGTGACGATTGGGGTGGGCTACCGGAACCGAGTCGACCAGGTTTCCACCGACGGAGAGCGCCGAGGTCGGCGCCTGATAGGGAGCGCCGTCATTCTCGGGGTTCCAGTTGGGGTTGATGCCCGCGCCGACGCTCGCACTTGGATCGATCGCAATACGTGCGATGCTGGTGACGCCGGCAGCACGGAGAGCGCGCGCGGCGGCCTGGAAATCTCGCACGCGCAGGCTCGGGTCACCGGATCCCACCGCCCAAAGCGTGCCGATGCGCTGCGTGCTACGATAGGGCGCGCGGGCGACGAGCAGCGTCGGAAAGCGAAAGTTCGGGCCGAGCACGCGTAAGGCGGCCTGGGCGACGATAATTTTTTGCGCCGACGCGGGAGCGGCCGTACGATCCGCTCGCTCGGCGAAAAGCACGTGCCCGCGTTCGTCGAGGACGAGAAGGCTATAGCGATGTGCTCCTTGGAGCGACGATGCGAAGAGTTTCGCGATTTTTTCTGCGATCGCCGCACGCGCGCGAGCGCTCCATGGAACGTAGCGTGCCGGCGCGCGCACGGGGATCGGCGTCGCCCGAACGAGATCGAGAGGTGCAGCGGGAGGCGCCTCGGGCCGACGGTGCGCTCCGAACGCAAGAACGATCGCCGCATACGCTCCAAAGAGCAGGGTCGCGACGATCGCTATGCGCTTACGGAGTCTCGAGAGCCGCGATGCGCTCGGCGATCTTCTTTTGCTCTTCACGTAACCGATCGATATCTTCGCGTAAATGAACTACCTGTGTCGGAACGCGTAACCCCTCGCGGATCGTTATCGCCGCTTCAGCGGCATCGCGGCGGGCGCGCCCGTCATGAGCGTTACGTGCCAGACGATCGAGCGCCGCGAGCGCACGCGCGTCGCCCAATCCTTCGAGTGCGGAGATCGCCGCGAGTTGCACCAAAAACGCCTGGTCGTCAAGGAGAGCGGTCAGCGCATCGACTGCAGCGCCGCGCTTTGACTCCACGAGTTCGCCGAGCCGTCCCAGTGCGGCGACCGCGGCACGACGGAGCCCTTCGTCCTGGCCTGGAAGGCTCGCGGCGAGAATAGGCGCGAGTGCACGCTCGTCGGCGAGCTCCGCAAGCCCACGCACCGCACCGGCTTCAATAGTACCGTTCCAACTCCGTCGCTCGCTTGTCGCAGTCAACTCATCGAAAGCGCGTCGATCGCGCGTTCGCCCAAGCGCATGCGCTGCCGCGCCGCAGACGAAATACGATCGATCTTCTCGCGCGCATGCAATCAATGCGTCGGCAACCGCGGCCTCGCGCCAGTTTCCAAGCGCGTCGGCGACCGCACGGCGTACTTTCGGGTGCGCGTGGGAGATAGCGCGAAGCAGAATATCGCGCGCCCACGGCGAGCGACTCGCCCCTAACATACGCGAAGCTTCGGCGAGCACTCCCCAGAACGGCTCGTTCGCGAAGGCCTCTGCGAGCGCCGTACGCGCTGCGGCGCTTTCATCACGCACTAATTCCTCGGCCGCGCGAATGCGCGCGATCGGATCGGGATCGCGTGCGAGAACGTTTGCAGCCGTACGAGAACCCAGCGCGAATCGAACTCGTCCGAGAATGGCCGCCCCGGGATCGATACGGATGAGTTGAGGTTCGCTTGCGCACGGGATTACGAAGCGTTCGTTCTGCCGCTCCACTCGCAGCGTGAGACGCCGCTCTCCCGCGATCGATTCGTTTCCCGCATCGCGGTGGAGCGCAGTGGGTATCTCGTCGCAGAGCCCGACGACGAGATCGAACTGAAACGGCGGGTGCTCGTCGTCGATCGATTGTTCTTGATCGACGGCGACCGTCAGCGCCGATCGTTTCTCATCCCAGGTAACGGCGATCTTGAGTTCGGGGTGTCCCGCCTTCATCACCCAAGTATCGAAGAAAGCGCGCATATTGCGCCCCGTGCTCTCTTCGATCGCGCGCACGAGATCGATCGTTTCAACGTTGCGTTGAGCGTTTTGTGCGACGTAATGGCGGATCGATCTCCAGAATCGCGCCTCTCCAAGATCTCGGCGCAACAGGTGAAGAACCGCCGCTCCTTTTTCATAGAGATGTCGATCGAAGAGCTCGATCGGGTCGCGAAAGCGATTGCAGACGATCGGGCGACGATAGCGCGTCGCATCCTCTTCGAGGTAGCGGGCAAGGCAACCGAGGTGGTGATAAAGATATTCGTCGTATCCGAGATCGCGCTCGAACCAAACCCCTTCGAAAAACGTCGCAAAGCCTTCGTTGAGCCAGGCGTGTGCCCAATCGCGGCAGGTGAGCAAATCCCCGAACCACTGGTGGGCGAGCTCGTGCGCTGCGAGATAATCGGCAGAGTAATCGATTGCGGCGCGCTCGTCGTGGAGCACGCGGTCGGTCTGCGTCGTCGCAGACGTATTCTCCATTCCGCCGAATATAAAATCGCTCACGGCGATTTGCGAGTAGCGAGCGTACGGATACGGCGTGCCGATCCGCTCTTCGAATAGCTCGATCATCGCAGGCGTCTTCCCGAAAGCCCGGCGTGCGTCGGCGGCACGCCCCGGTAGTGCGTAGAGAAGTACCGGCACTTTGCCGCTTCCCGCGGTACCGAGATCGATCTCCTCAAATGGGCCGGCGACCATCGTCATGAGGTAGGTGCTGTGTTTGATCTCTTGGCGATAGCGAAAAAGGCTCTTGCCGCCCTCGTCGCGCCGCTCGACCAGGGCGCCGTTCGCAAGCGCGAAGAGCCCTGCATCGACAACGACGGTCGTCTCCGTCGGTTGTTTGGAGTGCGGGTAGTCGAGGCATGGGAACCAGTAGCGCGCATTTTCGTCTTGACTCTGCGTCCAGCAGTGCGCGACTTTCTGCGGATAGCTCGCGCTCGGAGCAATAAAAAAGAGCCCTGCGCGCGGCTGCGAGGCTCGATAGACGACGCTCACTTCGCAACGCTCGCCCGAGCCGAGGACCGGATCGAACGTTACTTCCAAACGCCCGTCTCGCAGGGAGAACGATTGCGGTGCGCCGTTACGAGTTACCGATGAAACGGCGAGGTCGACGGCATCGAAAGCGAGCCTTTCGACGGGCTCGTCGAGCGCGCGTAGGCGCGTCGTGCAGACGCCATCGAGGACGGCTTCGCTTAAACGCGGCTCGAGGGTGAGAAGAATCTCCTCTACTTCTACCGTTTTGTCGGGGCCGTATCGATCGCGCGCTCCCGGCAAAGCAAAGGCACGGTGGGCGTCCTCGATACGCTGCACGAAAGTCATCGGGGCGTATTTCGCTCGTATGGCCCTTGGAGCCCCCCGGTGACCGAAAGAACGGCACCGGTAATAAAGTCCCGTTCCGGTGCGACAAAAAACCGAACCGCGTCAAGGATATCTTCGAACGACCCAGCGCGACCGACGGGGTTGCGTGCGGTTAGCTCGCGCGCTTGCGACCGAGTCAACGCCTTCTCGCGAATGTCGCCAGGCTCGATAACGTTCACGGTAATGCCGCTGCCGGCGACCTCGGCGGCGAGGGTGCGAAGCAAGGAGACGAGCGCACTCTTCGCCGCAGCGTGCAGGCCGAGCCCCGGCGCAGGTTGTGCGAGCGAAGAGCCGTTCATCCCGAAGGCCACGATCCGGCCGAACCCCGCAGCGCGCATCGCTGGAAGGAGCGCCCTCGCAGCGAGCCACGTGCTGCGGAGGTTTCCGTCGAACATCGCACGATAGCCCTCCTCGTCAGCATGCTCTAAACGAGCAAAACTCATGGGACCGACGGCGTGAACGAGCGTATCGAAGGGGCCGTGTTCGCTCTGGCATGCAGCGAGCGCACGTTCGATCTCTGCGCTCCCGGCGAGAAAATCGATGCGCGTCGCACTCGCGCGTGCGCCTGCATTGCGAATGCTAGCGAGGCTCTGCTCCGGTGAAGTCTCCCGCCATGTGATCGCAACGCGTTCGAACCCATCGCTTGCGAGCCCCGCAGCGATTCCCGCAGCGAGCCCGGAGGCTGCCCCCGTTACCAAGACCGAGCGCCCGTTAATGTGTCGCACCTACGGGAGAGAGTTCGGCCTGCACCGCACGCCGATCCGCGCGCCGCTCGAGGGCGCCCATCCACGTGTTATAGATCATCGGCACGAGAAAGAGCGTCAGCACGAGCGACGAGAGCAAGCCGCCGATAATGACGGTTCCCATCGCTTGGCGCCATTCAGCCCCCTCGGCGAAACCCAAAGCCAGCGGCAACATGCCGAAGATCATTGCGGCGGTGGTCATGAGAATCGGACGGAAGCGCGTGGCAGCGGCTTCGAGAACGGCTTCGCGCACGCGCATGCCGCGCTTACACAGCGTGTTGGAGTAATCCACCAGAAGGATGCCGTTTTTCGCTACCAAGCCAAAGAGCATGACGATGCCCAACATCGAGATGATATTGAGTGACTGACCGAGTTCTCCGGGAAGATGCCCCATGAATGCAAGCAAGATCAACGCGCCGACGATGGCAACGGGAACCGAGAACATCACGATAAGTGGTTCGAGGAGATTGCCGTAGAGAATGACCATGAGCAGATAGACGAGACCGAACGACGTCAGCAATGCTATGCCCATATTCACGAGTGTTTCGGAGAGGAACTGCGTGTCCCCCTGTGCCTTGAGGTGCACGCCGGCAGGCAAGAAACCAGGTTCCCGCAGCTTCTTCTCAAGCGGTGCAACGACCGCTCCGAGCGCGTAACCCGGCAAGATGTCGCCCAATACATTGACGACGCGCTGCCGATCGTAGCGCTCGATCTTCGTCGGCGCTTTCTCCCAGCGAAAGCGCGCCACATCCCCAAGCGGCACCAGCGTACCATCCGATGCGCGCACCTTCACGTTTTCGAGTTGAGCGAGCGTGCTCCGATCGGCCTTCGGAAACTGCACGTACACGTCGATAAGGCCGTTGGGCGTGCGGACACGCGTCGCTACCGCACCGGCGACGGCGATGCGTGCCGCTTCGGCGGCCGCAGCAGGGGAAATGCCGAGGAGAATCGCCTTCCCGCGATCGATCGCGACGCGCAGTTCGGGCGCGGCGACCTCGGCTGAGGTCTGCACGTTGACCGACCCCTTCGTCTGCCGCAGAACGTTCGCTACTTTTTCAGCGGCGGCATCGATTTCGTTGTCGGGGCCTTGCACCGCGTAGAAGATCGGCTGCCCGCTCCCACCGCCGGTATCGCCCGCGACTTGAAAATCACCGCCCGGTGCGAGCGCAGCGAATGCACGGATTTTCGCGATCGTGCCGTTGGTTTCTCCGCGATCTGCCGCGTGCATGTTCGCATCGAGTTGCGCGTAATTGCCGCCGGTCAACGAGCCCCAGCCCGAAGGCATTCGCCCAACCGTCGAGCTCACCGATTTTACTCCCGGAAGCTTCATAATCGCCTGCTCGATCGCATCGACGCCCTTCGCCGTAACGCCGATCGGCGTGCCCGGAGCATAGGCCAGGGTCATACGAATGTGTCCCGTCTGTTCGGCGGGAACGAAATCGAAATTTATTCCACCGAGGGCGGTCATCGCTACGGCGAGCACCGGTGGGATCAACAGCGTTGCAATCGCGGTTCGCCGATGCGCGCCCAGCGTCGCCATTCCACGCAACCACGGGTGTATGGCGGCTCGTCTCCGAAGAAAAGCCGCATATCCATAGGTCGCCGCGGTTCCGAGCATGACGATCGCATCGATGCCGATCGCATTCGCGCCATTACCGACTAACGAAAGAGCATTTATTAATAGGATCGCGCAGACGAACGCGACAAAGCTTCCGTGCCGTAAAGCAGCCGGCAGCAAGCGCGTGCGATAGAGATCGAGTACTGCCCCATAACGATGCACGAAGAGATTGAGCAATAATAGTGCGAGAGCAAAGACCCCGAACACATTGAGAATGGTCGCATGGAATACCGCTCCAAGCGCAAAGAGCAGCACGGCCGCAACCAAAACCGAGATATGTGCCCTCTTGGCATCTAAAGCCGCAAGCCAAAGCGGCGGCTCTTTTTCTATTTTTCTTACGCTCCAGAACGCTGCAAGCATTGGGGTGAGCGTGAATGATACGAGCAGCGAGAACAACGTAGCGATAACGACGACCGCCGCATACTCCTTTAAATATGCACCGACGATGCCCGGAAGAAAGGCGATCGGAAGGAACACCACCACGTCGACCATCGTGATAGCGACGGCGGCGCCGCCAATCTCGGTGCGCCCATCGATAGCCGCCGCACGAGCGTCCTTCCCCATCTCTCGATGCCGGGTGATATTTTCCAAAACGACGATCGAGTCGTCAACTAAGATCCCGATAATCAACGCCAACCCCATCATCGACATGCTATCGATATGAAAGCCGAAAGCGTTCATCAGGACGAACGTCGAGAGAATCGAGGTCGGAATCGAAATCATCACCACGGCAGCGTTTCGCCACGCGTGCAGGAAGAGCATCATCACGATTGCCGTCAAAACGATCCCTTCGAAGAGCGATTGCCAGACGCCCATCAACGATTTTTGCGTGAAATCGGCTGGTGCATCGATCTCGTGAAACGTCACCTGCGGAAATTGTTTTTCGATTTGCTGAATATGTTCGCGGGCTACCTGCGTAGTAGTTATCTCATCGGCGCCGATTGCACGCCCTAAGCTCACGTAGAGGCGAGGCTTCCCGTTATAATGCGAGATGGAACGCATTTCGATATGCCCGTCGTCAACGGTTGCAACGTCGCCGACGCGTAGGTTCTTGTTACTGACGCCGGGGATCGCAAGCGGGATACCGGCGATATCGCTCGCATCGTCGATACCCGAGCGAATGGAGACCGTCGCTTCGCGCGTCGGCTCTTCCAGCAGACCACCGGGGAGATTCGCATTGTTTCCGGCGATTGCGTTAAAGACGTCGCCAAGCGTTGCCCCGAGGCCATCGAGCGCGGCGGGGTTTGGGCGCACGTTGAATTGCCTCGTTGCTAAACCGTAGACGTCGACGGCTTGGACGTTGGGAATCTCCTGCAACATCGGTTCGATTTGGTTCGTCGTCAGATCTGCAAGTTGCATCGGCGAGAGCGTCGAGGAGCTCAAGGCGAGGTCGAGCAAGGGCTGCGACGCGCCGTTGCGCTCGACCGATGGCGGGTCCATATCGGCCGGCATGTAGATGCGCGCGGTATCGACGCGCCGCTGTACGTCGATGGCAGCAATATCCAGGTTCGTCCCGAGCTTGAAGCGCACCAGAACGACCGCGCTTCCTTCCTGAGTGGTCGCGGTTACCTGATCCATGTTCTGGGTGCCGACGAGTTGGTCTTCAATCGGTTTTACGGCCAACTTCTCCATCGTCTGCGGCGATGCACCAGGGTAGCCGGCGGCAACGATGACGAGTGGATAATCGGTTCCCGGTGGGTTCGCGCTGCGTCCGATTCGCGAAAACGCTATTGCACCGGCGACGGCGAGGGCGATGAAGATCGCAGCGGTGACCATCGGCCGGGATATCGCAAAACGGGTCAACCACATACGCCCTCACTCCTTCGCTGCCAAGGGCGTCGGCGCGCCCCGCTGCATACTACGCCGAAATCGCCTCCCGAGTTTCAGGAAGGCGGAAGCGCGGGGCTCGATCCCGAGAGCAGCGCTCGCCGTTGGACGAGCGCCTTTCGCAGCACTTCGAAATCGGCCTCGAACCCATCGAGCGCGCCATCGATATCCGCCGCCTCCGGCGTCAAGGTGTCGGCGCGTTCGTAGAGTGCAGTCGCCGCGGTTGCCAGCCCAACGTCGAAAGCGAACAACCGATGGAGGGCCGACAGCTCATCGCGGACGCGCGACCAAATGGGATCGGCTCCCGGCACCTCCAACGTCACGATCTCCGAGCCTGCAGCATCGAGCCGAACGGTAAGCTCGTGAAGCGCTTTCGCACGTCGCAACGCATCTGCAGGCGGGAGAGGCTGTTCGCGCGTGGCGGCGGGTATCGAACGTTCGCGATATTTCGCCTCGAGCACACGGATGCGCGCCGCTGCATCGGCGAGCAAATTCGAAACGCGCTCGCGAACGAGCAAATCGTTCGATCGCGCTTGGTTGCGCGCGTCGTAGAAATTGAAACCGAATCCGCTGAGTGCGACTTGCAACACCGCTACCGTCGGGTCGTGCGAGGGCTGCGACGGATCGAGCAGCGCCCGCACGACATCCTCCGACGGTATCGCCGGATTCATTTCCCCGATGCCGATTCGATATCACCCTTGCCGATCGGCAGCACCGGCGTCGCCCCGATGGAGAACGGTTGCCCGATCGCCATATTCGGCGCGCTCGATACTCCGCGTTCGGCCATGAGAATCGCAGCGTAATAGCGCACCGCTTCCATCTCGGAGAGCCCGAAGGCTTTGAGTGAGATCAAGGCGCGCATCCGTTCGTCGTTGGGGCGTACGAGCACTTTGACGGTGTCGAGCGCGATGCCATAGCCATCGAGGAACTCGCTCAGATGCGTGCGCACGAGATCGGTGAGATCGTGAATCTTCTCGTTCACTTTCTCCAGCGGCGTCACCTGAATGAGCTGATTGATCGCCTGCTCGACGACCGGCCCTGCGTAGTCGTTGATCTGATCGGTGAGCAATGCATGGCCGCGATACGGCATGTGCTGGACGAGTTTGAGCGCACCATCTTTGGTCGGCACGTGGATGTAATAGTCGACATCGTAGCTCATCTCCGCCATCTCGGCAGAGAGCGCGATTCCCGAGGAGCGCACGACGAGTTTCGCGCGATTGATATAAATCGCTTCGTATTGCCACGGGCTCTGCCCGCCGAAAAATCCTTGAACGAACGAACCGACGAGCGGCTTGTCGCCGGTCGTGATCGGATACTGGCCGGTTTCGTAGACATTGAGAATGGCACCGCGCGATTTCAACACGCAGAAATGATTGCTTTCGACGGTGAGCAACGAGCCGCTCACGATGCTCGAGGAGGGATAATGATAGATGAGAACCTCGGGGCCCATCACCTCTTGGCCGTTGTTATCGAGGGTGGAGATGACGCTCATGATCGGCATTCGTTGGGTTATCCTTTACGGGCGAGTGGTGGAAGTGGAGCGAGCGCGGCACGCGCATCGAGCGCGCTTTGCGCGGTGAGTGGAGCCATGGGTTCGCAAGCACCTCGTATCGGCGTGCGCGCGTGGAGCGCGTTCGTTCGCGGCGGCCGCGAGCTTGCGGCCGCGGCGAAGGAGGCCGGGGTGCCGGGCGCTTCCTGGGGGGCATCCTCGGTCGAGAGATCGCTCGCCGTAGGCTCGTTCGTAGGCTCGTTCGAAGCCTCCGGAGCCCAGGAGCCGGCGCGCCAAGCAGCGCGCCAACGATTGCGACCGGTACCGCACGAGCCGCCGCGTCTCTTTCCGACGAACAAAAACCACAGCAGCGCGATGCCGACGAGCGGGAAGATATGCTCCACGATCCGCTTCTACCGTGAATCTCCGGTTTTGTTACGCTTCCACTCGATCGAGCAGATGGAGGAAGGAGCCCATGACGTTTCCTGCCCGCGCGCCGAGCCGCAGCGGGACCCCGCCCTCGCCATCGATTTCGAAGAGCGCCGCGCGATCGGGTTCGCATTCGACGCTTGCGAAATGAAACTCATGCCCACGCAACGCCACCCCGGCATCCGCGAACGGCGTATCGGTGAGAGGGCGCAGGTTGCGGTAGCCAAGGTGCAAGCGCGGCCGAGCGAACGAGAAACGCAGCGGCAGCAAACCGAGCATGGCATGCTCGCTTGCGTCGCGATCGGCGAGCGACTCACCGAGCACCATATATCCGCCGCACTCGCCGTAAATCGCAGCTCCACGTGCGCGCGCGGCCTCCATGCCCGCACGAAAAGTGGAAGCTGCGGAAAGCTTCGCCGCGTGAAGTTCGGGATAACCACCGGGGAGATAGACGGCATCGGCACCGGCATCGGGGCCCTCGTCGGCGAGTGGCGAGAAATATGAGAGCTCGGCTCCGGCGCGCCGCCACCCATCGGTTATATGCGCGTACGAAAAAGCGAACGCGAGATCGTCGGCGATGGCGATATGAGAACCGAGCGGTGCGAGCGGGCTTTCCTGCGACGATACGAGATCGGGGAGCGGCGCCGCCAGTGCAAGCAATGCATCGAGGTCGAGTTGCGATGCACATGCCGTTGCGGCGCGTTCGATGAATCGCTCGAGCTCGCGATGCTCGCGTGCCTGTACGAGGCCGAGATGGCGCTCCGGGAGTGCGAGCTCGGCGTCGCGCGCGAGCGACCCGAGGCTACGAATCCCGATCGCTTCCAGCGACGGGACGATCGTCGCGGCATGCCCGGCCGAACCGACGCGATTGAGAATCGCTCCGCACACGCGCAACGCCGGGTCGTAACGCGCGAGACCGAAGGCGACTGCCGCCGCCGTCGTTGCCTGCGCCGCAACGTCGAGCACCAGAACGATCGGCAGATCGAAAACCTTTGCGAGATGAGCGCTCGATCCGACACCGTCGCGTGCGCCGTCGAAGAGCCCCATCACTCCTTCGATCAACACGATATCGCTCTCGGCGGCGACCGCAGCGAGCTCCGAACGGAGTGTCCGTTCGCGCATCCCCCAGAGATCGAGCGTCGCGGATCTCCGTCCACCGGCGACGGCGTGAAAGGCCGGGTCGATAAAATCCGGGCCGACTTTCGCCGACCCAACGCGCAAGCCGCGGTTGCGCAACGCGCGAATGAGCCCGAGGGTCAACGTCGTTTTTCCGCTTCCCGAAGCGGGGGCAGCGAGAAGTAGCGCGCGTGCGTTCATCGGCAGAGGCTATAGCGCAGAGCGAATGCTCCTACCTCCGGCGGCGAGGAAAAAGCCCCGCCCGGCGTTCTCTAGCGTTCTCCCTCGCCGCCCTCTCGCTCGAGCGTTCCGACGGTTGCTCCGCCCGAGAGCCGCGTTTCGACCGGATTCCGCGGAACACGGGAGCTGGCTAATCCGTCATCTTCGCCGTCACCACCGGCGACCCGCGGCGGCCGCGCCGGCCCAAAACCGAGCCGCTCCCACTGCTTCCGGAAAAACTTTTCAAAGGCGCGCTTGCTCATAGCAGCACAATAGCACAAAAAAGAGACGCCAGGGAGCTCCTTCAACGAACGTGGTGCGCAAGACCGGACTCGCACCAAACAGGAGCAGCACCCGTTGAAGGTGTTCGTTGTTTTGCTGCTTTGCAGCGTCGAGGGCAAGGAGCCTAGGGACGAAGTGCTCATATCGGGACCACGAGTCCCATAGACACCAACGTCGGCGCTGCGAAGTAGTAAAACTGGCGCGCAAGACCGGACTCGAACCAAACAGGAGCAGCACCCGTTGAAGGTGCTCGTTGTTTTGCTGCTTTGCGGCGTCGAGGGCAAGGAGCCTAGGGACGAAGTGGTCATCGGGACCACGAGTCCCGTAGCGACGCCGCCGTCGGCGCTGCAAAGTAGTAAAACTGGTGCGCAAGACTGGACTCGAACCAGCACGAGATTGCCGTTCCCCACTCGCCTTCGGCTCATGGGGACCCGAGGGCGTCAAATTTCCGCTCCGCGCTTCGCGCTCCACTGCGGGAGCAATCTCGCGCTGGTTCGGAGCATCCACCGAACCCAAAATAAAAAAGACCCCAAGGGGTCTTTTTTATTTTGGTGCGCAAGACTGGACTCGAACCAGCACGAGATTGCTCCCGCTAGCCCCTCAAGCTAGTGCGTCTACCAATTCCGCCACTTGCGCACGAGGGCTACGCGACTATACGGCCTAGTGCATACCCGGGTCAAGGGCATCGCGCAGGCCGTCGCCGATAAAGTTTATCGAAAGTACCGTGAGGAGGATGCCGATGCCGGGGAAGACCGCAGCCCACCAGGCGTTCTCGACATTGACCTGTGCCCCGGTGAGCATATTGCCCCACGAGGCGGTCGGGGGCTGGATCCCCATTCCCAGGAACGAGAGTGTCGATTCGAGCACGATCACGTTCGCGACGTCGAGGGTCGCCTGGACGATGATCGGCGCGACCGCGTTGGGGAGCAGGTGGCGAAAGATGATCCGCAGGTCGCCGTTGCCGACCGCACGCGCCGCCTCGGTGAATTCACGGTTGCGCAGGCTCAAGAACGAGGCGCGCACCAAACGAGCGGGGTTCGGCCACGAGAGGACGCCGATCACCAAAACGATCACGCCGAAACTCAGGCTCGCTCGGCTCGAAGTTGCGACGACGATCGCGGTGAGCACGAGCAGAAGCGGTAAGATCGGGATCGAGAGAAAGACGTCGGTGATGCGCATCAACAGATAATCGACCCAGCCGCCGTAGTAGCCCGAGATCGCGCCGACGATCGAACCAATGACGATCTCGATGATCACCGCAAAGAGCCCAACCTGAAGCGATGCGCGCGCGCCGAAGAGCAAGCGCGAAAGTTCGTCGCGACCGACCTCGTCGGTACCGAGTGGATGGCCGCCGCAGAGTTTTGCATTTTCGAAGCACGGCGGCAGCGGCGTCCCCTGCCAGTGCACGTTATCGATGTGATTTGGCGGAAAGGGCGCGAGCATGGGGGCGAAAACCGCTACAAGCACGATGCAAACGAGCACGACGAGCCCCGCCATCGCCAAACGGTGACGGCGAAAACGCTTCCACAGCGTTACTTTCGTAAACGCGACGTCCTCGTCGTACGAAAACGGCACGGCTTCTTGTATTGATTGACCGATCGACATACTTGGCCCTCGTCCTAATCGAATTTCACGCGAGGGTCGAGCCACGCGTATGTGACGTCAGCAACAAGATTGAAAAACACCACTAAGATCGCGGTGAGGTTAAGGTAACCCATCAATAGCGGGATATCCGACTGTTGCAGCGCGTTGATGAAGAGCCGGCCCATGCCGGGCCACGCGAAGATCGTCTCGGTTACGATCGCGCCGCCGATGAGGCTGGGCATCGATAACGCGATGACCGTGACGACCGGTATCAGTGCATTTTTGAAGCCATGTCGGAAAAGAATCGTGCGGAACGGCAAGCCTTTCGCGGCTGCGGTACGCATATAGTCGGTCTTCATGACTTCGAGCATCGAGGATCGCATGAAGCGGCTGAATAGCGCGAGTTGCAAGAGTGAGAGCACGAACGCCGGCATAATGAGGTGATCGATGCGGTCGCCGAGATTGAATCCGCTGCCGCTACTCATTCCCGCAGAGGGCAACTGAATTTCGTATCCGAACGGAAGTGGAATGCCGTGCACGGCAAATAGCAACTGCATCATCAGCGCAAACCAGAAGACCGGCATCGACTGGCCGAAGAACGCCAGCGTAGTGATGATATAGTCGGCGGTCGAATACGGGCGAACCGCCGAAAAAATACCCAACGAAATCCCAGCGGTGATCGCGATAATCAGCGATGCGCCCATCAATTCCAGCGTTGCAGGAAGGCGCTGGAGAATCGCCTGCGTGACCGGTTCGGCGTTACTGGTCGAGTAACCAAGATCGCCGTGAAGCGTCTTATTCAGCCAAAAATAATACTGAACCCAGATCGGTTTATCGAGGCCGAAATTATGTCTGAGCCGCGCGATATCCGCTGCGGTGATATGGGGATTGGTAAGATAGGGCGTCAACGGCCCAGCCGGCGAGCTCTTCATTGCCACGAGGAAGAGCACCACCGAAATCAGCAGCAGGAGCGGAATCGCTTGCAGCGTTCGCCGCACGATGTAGGTCAGCAAAGCCCGCCCTGATTAGGAGGTGACGCGGCCGATGCCTGCACCGGTGAGGGCAGGCAAGGAAAGAATCTCGCGCGCCTGCACCGGAGTCGCAACCGGGCGCCCCGCTTCGTTGGCGATGCGGACGATGCGAGCGACAAGCTCCCCGTTGGTTGCGAGGCGCCCCTTACTGTAATAGATATTATCCTCGAGGCCGACCCGAACGTGCCCACCCATCGCGATCGCCGCCATCGCCAGCGGCAACTGTGCACGCCCGATTCCTGCGACCGACCAGGTGCACCCTTTGGGGAGATCGTGCAGCAAATCGCAGAGGTTCTCGACGCTCGCCTCGAGCGCGCCAGGCACGCCGAGGACGAAATCGACATGCTGCGGAAGTGCGATCGCCCCCTCGGCGGCGAGACGGCGCGCGTTGGCGAGATGCCCCTTATCGAAAATCTCCAGTTCGGGTTTCACCCCGTATTGGTTCATCGCCCCGGCGATCGTGCGCATGATCGGGAAGCTATTTTCGAAGATCTCATCGCCGAAGTTGACGCTTCCGCAGGTGAGCGTCGCCATCTCCGGACGCAATTGCAGCACCGCGGCACGCTCCTGCGGCGTCATGCCGATCGCACCGCCGGTCGAAAATTGTACGATGAGGTCGCTCTTTGCACGAATCGCTTCGTATGCGGCCCGGAAACGCGCGACGTCGTGCGTGTTCGTGCCGTCGTCGTTCCGACAGTGCACGTGAATCAACGATGCGCCGGCCTCGGCGACCTCAGCCGCAACCTCCCCTAATTGCTGCGGCGTTACCGCGAGATGGGGGGTCTGCTCGGGCGTGAGCTCGGCACCGACGGGGGCGCATGTGATAATCAGTGGCTGCATACAGCTCGCTTTCGACGTGCCGCGCTCGCGCTACTCTGCAAGGCCCTTCACGATCGCGCGCGCGCGCTCGACGATCTCTTCATCGACCCCGAGCAAGCCCGCTAACGCCAGGGCGTCCGAGCTGCGGTGCCGATCCTCCGAGAGCTCTTCGATGCGATAATCCATACAATCGGCGAGTGCAGCGAGCACGCGACCGATATCTTCGCCCGATCTCGCCGTCGGGATGCCGCGCAAGCCGCGCACCGCGAAATGTCGTGCCCCGGCGGCCGCTGCAACCCCGGAAAGGTGGGTTGCGGCGATCGTAGCAGCCCCGCGTTCGCGCGCGGCATGCAGCGAGGCAACCAAGATTGCAAAGCTCTCGCGCGGCGTGGTCGTGCGCGCGAATTCATCGATCAGCAACAAGCATCGCGGCGACAGCACCGCAAAGGCATCGCGCAACCGCACCGCTTCTCCGGCGAAGGACGAGAGTAGATCGCCGCGCCGCTCTTCTTCCGGGCCGATGCCGAGCCAGCGAATCATCGGCGGCAACGCGAAGCGCGCTCGCTGCGCCGGAACCGGCAAGCCCATCGCTGCACAGAGCATGATGAACCCGATCGTCCGCAGCGCGACCGACTTTCCTCCCATATTCGGCCCGGTCACAATTGCAGCGCCGTTCCACGCAATAGTCGAGGGAACGAATGCACCACCCACCGCCTCCAACCGCTCCTGCAACGGAGGCCAACGTCCCTCGACGACTTCGACCTCACCGTCATGCACCAACTCGGCCGGACGACAAGAAAAGCGTCGCGACCACAACGCAGCGGCGATCGCGGCGTCGATCTCGCCGAGAGCCTCGGCGACGCGCGCGAGTGCATCCCCGAGGGCGGCAACCCGTCGGGCAAGCGCTGCCCGCACGCGCTCTTCCGCGAGCGCAACCTTGCGCGCGAAATCTTCGCGTCGCTCGAGCAGTGCGCGGGTCTCTTCATCGAGGTCGATCTCGCAGAGCAGGTAGGTTGGGGCCTCGCGTATCACGCGCACGCCGGGCGGCAATGCGCCGACGAGTGCCTCACGCATGACGATAAACTCTTCGTCGACGCGCGCCCCACGCCCCAACGCTGCGGCAACGCCGCGTTCGAGACGCCCCCGCGCGCTTTCAAAGCGGGCGCGCGCTTCGTCGAAACGCTCCCGTTCGGCACGCAACTCCTCGTCGAAAGAATCGTGAAGATAGAACGCATGGCTTCCGACCCGCCCGCGCTCGAGCATATCTCGCAGCGTTTCCAGCTCGTCTCCCGCACAATCGGGAAGCTCGTCGCACGAGGAGAGCATGCGTTGCAACTCCAGGGCCCCATCGGCGAAACGCAGGAGTGCGAGTGACTGCGCGTCGTCGAGTGAATCACCGACGGTGACCCGGGCGAGCACCGGTGCGATATCGGGCAGTCGCGCGATCGTCGCATGCGCTCTCTCCATCGTCTCGCGATCGAGGCCTTCGGCGATGCGCGCGATGCGATTGCTTTGATCGCTCGCTTCGCGTTCCTCGCCGGGGAAAAATCGCCGCCGAATGCGGCCGTCGCGCGCGCCGTACGGGCTGCGCGGCGCGAGTTGGGCGAGCAACCAGTCTTCACCGATTGCAAGCGCGCTCGTGCGATCGAGTAATTCCGGCGCGATCATGCTGCACTCGCGGCAAAAAGATCGAAGGTCGGTAATTTCACGGCCGCGTGCACCGCCTGAAGCAGCGCCTTCGGCTCGACGCACCCCGCACGGCCGACGGAATTGACCGTCACAGCAATGGGGCGAAGCGGATGCTCGACCCGAAGGGATAATCGCTCGAGCGCCCCGAGCAGTGCGCGCCCTCTTAACGTCACGCGCGTCGCATCGCGAACGACGATCGGTCGTTTTTCCCCTGATGCTATCAACTCGGCAGCGCGCATCGGCGTGAGTGCGCCTTCGATCCGCACGGCATCGATGCTCCGATCGCCTCGTGGCAATGCAAGCAATGCGACGAGCGCTCGCACCTCCCCGGCGATAGCCTCAATGCTAGCTGAAGCAGCCGCGCCGCAACTAACGATGACCGCGTCCTCTTCGCGCAGTGCGGCGATACGGTCGATTGCACCGTCGATTGCAACGAACTCCGCTCCGTGGGCGAAGAGCGCCTCAACGCTGCCGCGCAGCCCCGACGCGGTCGGCGCACCGACGAGTTCGAGTTCGCTCTCGGTACGCACGCGTACGATGCAGAGGGCCCCGCTCGCGCTCTGAACTTCGGTCGCCTCGCACCATTCCAGCGCAGGCGAGCGCGGAAGCGCGCCCAGCGCCCCGGCAACGAGGGTGCCGGCGGCGAGCCGCAGGCGTGGTTTTGCAACCGCATCGACGAAATCGTTCGCCTCGCCGTCGCGACCGATCGAGGTGAGCCCGACCTGCATTCCGCGTGCGATCGCGGCGCGATAGATCGCTCGCATGACGACGGTCTTGCCGACGTTCTTTCCCGTACCGACCACGGCGACACTGCGCGCGCCGATCGCCAGCGCACGATCGAGCAACAGATCGGAGACCTCCATAAGCGAGGCTTTCGCTACCCTATGCCCAGCGCCTGGAGCAGCGCGAAACCCGCCCCCGCAACGACCAATGCAACGCCGGCAAACAACTCCGCCGAGGCTTCAACGCGTTGTCCCAACATGCGCCCGAACGCGATCCCTAACGTCGTCGATAGCACCGAAACGACGCCGATGGTCGCGAGCGTCACAACGATCGGAACGCCGATGTAGTGGATCGAAAAGCCGACCCCGAGCGAATCGACGCTGACCGAGAGTGCGGCGAGCAGCAGCCCCCAGCCGCGGGAGAGATCGAGCGGTGCCGATTCGCTTTCACGCCGCGCCTGCACGATCATCGCGAGCCCGAGGACGATGAGGACACCGAAACCGATGTAGCCTGCATGGAGGCCGAGCGCGCGCCCGGCGAGGCCGCCGAGCCCGAGCCCGAGCAACGTCATCCCAATCTCCGCCGTCGCAAAACTCGCGCCGATTCGCACGCGCGCGCCGAGATCGACGCCGCGCAGCCCGACGCCGATCGAAACCGCGAACACATCGAGGGCGAGCGCGATCGCGACGAAGAGAACCTTCAGATATGCCACGGGGTAGGGGCTACCTACCGCGCAGCCTGATTGCCCGAACCGCCGAAACTGGGGCGTGAGATCGCGAGCAGTTGATTGACTGCGGCTCGCAGTTGCGAGATCGTGAACGGCTTATTGAGAAACAAGTTCGCGCCGGCGTTTTTCGCACGTCCGTCCATCGCATAGTTGGTATGGCCGCTAATCATGAGAATCGGCACGCCGCGCGTGCGCTCGTTCGAACGCAAACGCTCGATCAGATCCAACCCGGAGATACCCGGCAACATGAAATCGCAGATAATGATATCGAAAGGATCCTCGCGGCCGATCGCTACGAGCGCACTCTCGGCATCATTGCAAACGATCATCTGGAAGGGGCCTTTGCGCAGGACGGTGTCGACCAACGTGCAGATTGCGGGGTCGTCGTCGGCGATAAGTACTCGCCAGTTGCGCTGCGGCATATCTTCAGACATTAGCACTCCGGCCTAAGCCCGGCCTCGCCAATTCGGTCAACGCTTCGTAAAATTTCGGCACGACGAAGTGGGGGTTTCTAGCAGCGCTCGGCCTCGCCTGCGTCGAAGAGGGGCGCATGGCAGTCATCGACCGGCTTTTCGCGCCGGATTCCGTATTTCAGAAGAAATTTTTCTTCCTCGCAAAGCGCTTCGTCGCCGGAGAGTCGACCCGAACGGCCCTCGAGGCAGTCGCCCGGCTCAACGCCGAGGGAATGACCGCAACGCTCGATTTCCTCGGGGAGGACGTGCTCGACCCCACCGCCGCAGCCGCGACCCGCGACACCTATCTGGAGATGCTCGATGCGATCGGCACCTCGGGGCTGCAAACCAACGTCTCGGTCAAACTTACCGCTATGGGGCTGCTCATCGGCGAGGAGGTTGCATTCGAGAACCTTGCGATGGTCCTCCGCCGAGCCGCCGTAAACCCCGATCCTTTCGTCCGCGTCGATATGGAAGGAAGCGCGCTCACCGACGCCACCCTGCGTGTCGTCGATCGTGCCTTCGCGCAATTCGGCAACGTCGGCCCGGTTCTACAGGCCTATCTCAAACGGACCCCGGCCGATATCGCCCACGCTATCGAGCTGCGCCAGCGCGTACGCATCTGCAAAGGCGCCTACAACGAACCCGCAACGATCGCGCTGAAAACGATGCCTGAGATTCGCAAGCAATACCTCACCGTAGCGAAACGGTTGCTGCTCGAAGGAAATTATCCGGCGCTTGCAACGCACGATATCGGCATAATCGCTGAACTCGAGCGCTTTATCTCCGAACGCTCCATTCCGAAGGATCGCTACGAATTTCAAATGCTCTTCGGCTGCCGCCCCGGGTTGCAGCGCGATCTCGTCGCACGCGGGCACCGGGTGCGTATCTATGTCCCGTTCGGTACGCATTGGGCTGGCTATTTCTTTCGTCGCGTTATGGAACGGCGCGAGAACGCGATCTTCGCGCTCTCCTCGATCTTTAGTAAGTAACGCCGGTGCGCGCCGTCCTTACGCGCGTTACCAAAGCGAGCGTCCGGGTCGGCGGCGAAACCGTCGGCGCAATCGACCATGGACTCTTGGTTTTGCTCGGTGTTGCGCGCGATGACGACGAAAACGACGCACGGAGCATCGCCGAGAAGATTCTCGGGATACGGATATGGAACGATGAGACCGGAAAAATGAATTGCGATATCCACCAGTGCGGGGGCGCCGTGTTATTGGTCTCGCAATTCACCTTACTCGGTGACGCTCGAAGCGGCAAGCGGCCTTCGTTTTCCGCCGCAGCACCGGGCGAGCAGGCGCGCCGCCTCTACGAGTTTGTCGGCACCGTACTGGAAGGAGGCGCGCTCCGCGTCGCTTACGGGCAATTCGGCGAGCACATGGCAGTGGAGTCGATCAACGACGGCCCGGTGACGCTCCTTCTCGACTCGAAGCGCCTCTTCTGATCGGCACGTAACACCGAGCCTACTGAGCCGCTACTGCGGGCACGTCGATATCGGGAATCCGCTCGACGCGAATCACGCGGTCGGCTTCGGAGAGCCGCGCGAGCACGGAGAAGCCGGCAATCATCTTGCCGAAAACCGTAAAATCGCGGTCGAGATGATACTGCGGCGAAAGCGTAATATAATATTCAGTCGAGGCTGAATCGCGCGCTGGTTTGCCTTTGGGATAATCGAGGCCCATCGAGATAATGTAACTGTTTTGGAGCATCGGGTTCTCCTCGGCGCCGATCGTGTAACCGAGACCCGGCGCATTGGCCGATGGGTCCCCGGTCTGCACCACGAAATCGGGAACGATGCGGAACCACGGTTGATTATCGTAGTAGCCACGCGCGGCCACGTTGAGAAAGTTCTCGACCGTCAGCGGCGCCCACTCGGGGAAGAGTTCGAGATAGATGTTCCCTTGGGTCGTCACGATGCGCACGCGCGGGTGTAGCCCTGGCGCCGGGCCGACCATCTGGGCGGCGGTCGTCGGATCGAGCGAGAGCGAGGGCGAGATTGCCGAGGCATTTGGGGCGGCGGGCACGCTGGGCTGTGCGGAGCGCGGCAGCGCCTTGAGACTATCGAGCGGGCTGCGACGGAGCGGGGGCAGGTGAACCCATGCGGGAACGCGCTTCCAATGCTGCGTCGGGGGGAGCCCTTTGAGCGCGCGAATCGATTCTGCCGCCTGCTCCTGTACCCGCCAAGATCGATCCCGGAGCATCGGTTCGAGCGCCGAGAGTAAGGCGGGGTCTTTGCTCGCGCCGATCGCCCGCACCGCCTCGATGCGAATGACGCTGTCGCCGTCAGCGAGCGCCCGGAGTAGAACCGAGCGCGGCACTCTCGCTGCATAGCCTCGAAAAATCGCCCACATCGCCGCGCGCCGAACGGCAACCGACCGATCGGTTGCGAAGACTCGCAGCAGTGCGCTAGCTGCGGGCAGCGCCTGCGTACTCGTTGCGAAGGCAAAGAGGTCGATCGCCGCGATCTTGCGCACGATCGGGTCGCTATCGTGGAGCGCTGCACCCATCTCGGCGCGGGCGACGCGGGCGAACCAAGCTGCAGGGACCTGGTCGGCTGCGACCTCGCGATCGAGGGCATCGAGCGCCCCCACCCGGACGGCACTATTGCGGTCGTGCATGCCGCGCAGCATCGCCGGGATGCCCCGACCATCGGCGAGCAGACCCAGAGCGAAGAGCGAGAGCGCGCGCACCGCGGGGCGGGAATCAGCCACGTGGTTGAGCAGTGCCGGCGCGGCCGCGGGCTCTTTGGTTCTCCCGAGCGCAAGCGCTGCACGCGCCGCTAAGAGCGTATCGCCGTCATCGAGCATATGGGCGAGCGCCCCATGCCCCAACGAGCGCCGCTGCTCGAGCATGAGAAGCCTCGTCGCCGGCGAGGGTGCGGAGGCGGCGCCGCCCGGAAGCCCTGGAAGGGCGAACGCCGTTACGGCGACGAGGGCGAGCATGCGGGTACTCGAGGTTCTCACGATGGTTCTCCAAGTTTTTTTTAGGATATCGAGCCTTGAAGCCCAACCAAATGCGCTTCCAAGGCGTTCATAACAGGTAGGGAGCGCGGCGTCCTGCCGACCTCCGACCACATACCATGCTCCGGTGGGGGCATAAGGGAGCGACGAGCATGTCCGACGAGCGTGAACCTCAGCCCAAGGCCCCCGGCATGTCGGTCCGCGAGGCCGGCAAAAAAGGCGGCCAAACCGTCAAGGCCAAGTACGGCCCAGAATTTTATGAAGCGATCGGGCGCAAAGGTGGCTTAGCGACGAAGAAATCGCATGGCCATGCGTTCTACGAAGAGATCGGGAAGAAGGGTGGCAAGAAAGGCGGCGAAGCGACCCGAGATCGATATGGAGCGGATTTTTACGAACGCATCGGCCAAAAAGGTGGCCAACGCGTCAAAGAGCTCATCGAACAGGGCAAACGCGCCGCGCTCGTCGCGGAGGAAGAAGAGCGCGCGAGTTAATCTGCGCGCGCTCGGCGTAGCCCTCGCCTTTATTGCTACGCTCGCCGCGACGCTCTTTCCCTCGCAGCGCGCCCGCGCGATCGTCATCCCCACTCCGCCACCGGTGCGGCCGCTCGCTGCAGATCTCACCCGGCCGCACGCCTCGGCGCGCTCGCTTTTTTTTACCCTCGACCAGCCACTCTCATCGGTAACCTCACAGCCTGGTGAAGTCGTGCTCGCGCACCTCACCTACCCGCTCGTCATCGACGGCATCACGCTCGCGCCGGCAGGTACCCCGGAGCGAATCAAGGTTCTCAACGTGCGCGCTGCCAGTAGCGGCGACGTCTACGGCTACGTCGATATCTATTTCGAGCCGCTCCCGCTCGCAGATGGCCTCACGCTGCCGCTGGTCGCTCCTTCATCGCGGCTGACGGTTCATACCACCATCGGCCATGAATCGACCGTCGGCGTCGAGGATACCGTTGCAAATATCCTCTTCCCACCGCACGTGCTCTATCAGGTCTTTCGGCGCGGGCGAAATATCGAACTTGGAAAAGGGACGCAAGTGCGCGCGCAAGCGGCGGCGCAGATCGTTATCGTCGGTGGGAGAGCACTCATCGCAACGCCACCCCCGCTTCCCGTGCTCTCCGCAACGCCCTCGGCGGCATTCACGCCGATTCCGTTGATGACGCCGGCGCACCCACACCTGCGGCGAACGCGCCCATCACCGACGCCGACGGCCTCACCGACGTAAGAAAGGGATCATCGATGTTCCATCGTTTTGTAGTCTCCCTCGCCTCGCTCGCACTGGGCATCAGCCTCATCGGGGCGGCACCGCTCTCCCCGAAACCACAGGGTGCGGAGATCGCGTTCGTTCGAACGATTCAAGCCGATCTCGGCAAGCGTTTTGCGACCATCGCCGATGCGCGCCGTGCCGGATACTTCCGCTACACCAACGAGGACAATACCGGAGCGATCAGCTACGCAAACCTCCATTGGCGCAGCACCGGCCCATCGCATCCAAGCCAACTCTGGTATGACGTTCACGGGCATTTACTCGGTGCGGATTTCTCGGTTCCGGTCGGGGATTCGCCCCAGCGGCCGAATCTCTGGGGTGTGAACCCCGCGCGTTGGATCCATATTCCCGCGCACGTTCATTGGGTCGTACGCGGCCCGATGGGCAAAGATTCCTACCACGCGACCTCGCTCCAAGAATTCGTCGACGCAGGGGGTGACCCGCTCTTCCCCTCGGCCTCAACGCTGGTAAAGATGGGGAAAGTTCAAACCGCAAGCAGCGTGAAGCACCTCTTCGAGTATCCCTCGATTTGGGACTTAATCGTCTGGATTATGCCGAACCCGAATGGTGCCTTTGCCGAAAAAAATCCACTCGTACACCCGACGAAAAACGCAGGAATGGGCGGGATGTAACGGCGATCAGTCGCCCTGCCAATAGTCTTTTAGCACTTTTCCGCGCGAAGGGTGCCGAAGTTTGCGCAGCGCCTTCGCCTCGATCTGGCGGATGCGCTCGCGCGTCACACCGAACTCTTGGCCGACCTCTTCCAGCGTCCGCTGGTGCCCGTCCTCGAGCCCAAAGCGCAGGACCAACACCTTGCGCTCCCGATCGGTGAGATGCTGCAGAACGTCGGCCATCTTTTCCTTGAGCAGCATGACCGAGGCCGCTTCGGCGGGGGCGATCGCTTCTTGATCTTCGATGAAATCACCGAGATGCGAGTCTTCCTCTTCCCCGATCGGGGTCTCGAGCGAGATCGGATCTTGGCTGATTTTCATGACCTCGCGCACTTTTTCGGCGCTTAAGCCCATCTCGCGCCCGATCTCTTCGACCGTCGGCTCGCGTCCCAAAACTTGGAGGAGTTGTCGCGAGACCTTCACCAAGCGGTTGATCGTTTCAACCATATGAACCGGTATGCGAATCGTTCGCGCTTGGTCGGCGAGCGCACGCGTAATCGCCTGGCGAATCCACCAGGTTGCGTAGGTCGAAAATTTGTAGCCTTTGCGATAATCGAACTTCTCGACCGCCCGAATAAGGCCCATGTTCCCTTCCTGAATCAAGTCAAGGAAGAGCATGCCGCGGCCGACGTATTTCTTAGCGATAGAAACGACGAGACGGAGATTCGCCTCAGTCAGTTGGCGCTCTGCGAGCGTCGCGTCGGGGGTCAGCGTGCGGCGCACCCGACCGTTGGCTTTCTCTGCAAGGATTCCGGCCTCGATACGCATCGCGAGCGAGCGCTCTTCTTGCATCGTCAGCAGGGGCACGCGCCCGATCTCCTTGAGATACATGCGGACGGGATCGTCGAGCGAGAGCGTATCGGCGATGACCGCCTCGGCGACATCGGCCTTGCTCTCTTTTTGCTCGTCGACGATCTCGACACCGGCGGCGGCGACGTCGTCAAGTAACTGCTCGAGGTCCTCGGGGGTGATATCCTCGATGACTTCGACCGCGGTGTTAATTTCAGTATAGGTGAGAGAGCCGCGCGTTTTCCCTAAGGCGACGAGCCGTTCGCGAATCTCCGAGAGAGAAATGACGGGCTGCGCCGCGGCGCCGGAGGGCGCGGGCGTAGGGGCGGTCATCGTCGCAGTTGCTGTTTTCTTTTTTGCCATAGACCATAGATACGTGAGTCAGCTCGGTTCATTCGAGCCAACCGTTGTCAAGACCCTTTGTCGTTGCCGAAAGGTTACGCTTGCAAGCGTTTCGTGAGCGCCGCCAACTCTTCTCGGAGCGCATCGGGAATGGGAGCCCCCGCCTCTAGGAGGGTATCGACCTCCCGATTCAGCTCGTCGAGACGGCCTCGTTCTCGCTCGCGTTCGAAATGCGCGAGAATCCTCCGAACGTGCGCCTTGGCCTCCTCGACGCTAGGATAACGGGGCGTCGAACTCCGATCGGCCTGCCCCAATGCTGCAACGATCGCCAAAAGCTCGGCGTCGTCGATAAAAAGCGAGAAGATCTCTCCCGAGCTCTCCGCGTCGCGCCCGCGCTCGAAGAGCGCTATCAGAATACGCCGATATCGTTCGTCGCGAAACTCTTCGGATGCGATGGAATCGGCAAAGAGCGCGATGAGTTCGGGGCGTTCGATGAAGATCGCCAAAAGTTCGCGTTCGTTCGACGGTGCCCCAACGGTCGCACCGATATGCCGGGTGCCGCCGATACCAGTTGCAGACGGACGCGCAAACCCCGCGATTGCATCGACACGCGCCGCCGCGCGCAGATCGTCGACTGCGAGCCCGAGCCGCATAGCGACGTAGGTGCGCCAGCGATCCCACTCCTCGCGGGGCACGAGACGGCGCACGATCTCCTCTGCTTCGCGGGCGATCGCCGCCGGATTCTCGAAACCGCTCGCAAGCCGAGCAATACGAGGATCGAGTTTAAATTGCACGGCCGGAACCGCGTCGGCCAAGAGCCGCTCGAAGCCGGAACGGCCGTGCGTTCGCACAAAACTATCGGGATCTTCCCCTGCAGGGAGCACGCATATCCGCAGGCTCGCACCGGCGCGTTCGATCTTGGTTGCAGCGATATCGATCGCACGGAGCGCGGCTGCGTTCCCAGCGGCATCACCGTCGTAACAAAGAATGATTTGGTCGGCGTATTTACGGAGTTCGTCGGCCTGTTCTGCAGTAAATGCAGTGCCGAGCGACGCGACTGCATTGGCGATTCCCGCTTGGTGGAGCGCGATGCAGTCGAGATAGCCCTCCACGACGATGAGGGTGCTGCTCTCCTTCGCAGCGCGCCGTGCGATCTCCAGCGCGAAGAGCACTTGCCCCTTTGTATAGACCGGCGTCGTGCTGGTGTTGAGATACTTCGGCTCGCCTTCACCGGTGCTACGCCCGCCGAAGGCGACGATTTCGCCCGTCGTATTACGCGTCGGAACCATGAGACGATCGCGATAAAAATCGTAATAGCCTCGCTCTCCCTTTCGGACGAGCCCCGCGCGCTCGGCAAGCGCGAGATCGAGTCCGCGACTCGTTAATTCGGCGACGAGCCCATCCCAGCGGTCGGGAGCATAGCCGATAGCGAAGCGTTCGATCGTCGCATCGTCGAGGCCGCGAGCGCGCGCGTACTGCCTACCCCGGGAAGCATCGGGCGACGCCAGCATGCGCTGGAAGTAGGCTGCGGCAACTGTATTGATTTCGTAGATGCGCTCTTTTTCGCTCCGCGCACGAGCCTGGTCGGGGCGTTCGGGCTCGAGTTCGACACCCGCACGGTTCGCCAGCATGCGCGCGGCCTCGGGAAAGGGGAGATTCTCACGCTCCATAAGGAACGAGATCGCATCGCCGCCCTTCCCACAGCCGAAACATTTGTAGAAGCCACGATCCGGATGAACGTGAAAGGACGGCGTTTTTTCCCCGTGAAAAGGGCAGAGGCCGACGAAGTCGTTCCCGCGTTTTTTCAAGGGAACGTACTGGCCGATAAAGGCGACGAGATCGGTGCGCGCGAGAACCTCGCGAAGCGAAGAACGGTCGAAAGCCACTGCCCTACGGGGTTTCCGTTTACACGGGAGCGAAGCCTACGCCGGGTGAAGCGCATTTTCGACCCCATCCACCGCTTCATCGAGCTCGCCCCGGAAGAGGCGGCGCTGCTCGATTTGCCGGTTATGCAGCGCATGCGACGGTTGCGCCAACTCGGGCTCGCTTACCTGGCCTTCCCTTCGGCCGAACATTCGCGCTTCACCCATGCTCTGGGCGCGATGGCGATAGGGACACGCGCGTTCGACGCAATCGTCGAACACGACCGTTCGCTCTTCACCAACGATCGCGAGATCGACGCGCAACGACGGCTCTTGCGCGTCGCGCTTCTCTTACACGACATCGGGCACGGCCCATTTAGCCATGCATGCGAATCGGTTCTTGGGATGCGCCACGAAGCGCGCACGGCGGCGCTGCTCGCGCAGGGCCAGTTACGCACGCAGATCGAGCGGCTCGATGTTGACCCCGATGACGTTCTCGACCTTATCGTGGGGTCGCCCAACGCGCGATATCCGGCGTTGCGCGAGCTCGTCAGCGGCCCGAACCTCGATGCAGACCGCATGGATTATTTACAACGTGATTCCTATTTCACCGGCGTCGTGAACGGCCGCTACGATGCCGAGCAGCTCCTCGCATCGCTCCGGCTCATCGAACGCAACGGCGAACTCGTTCTCGGCATCGACGGCCGCGGCGTCGTCGCGCTGGAATCCTTCGTGCTAGCGCGCTACATGATGTTCGCTTCGGTGTATTTCCACCATACGACCCGACTCTTCGAACGAATTCTCCAAGACGTATTGCACGAATTGTGGCCCGACCCGCGCGCGCTCGATCCGATCGAAGAGTTTCTACGCTGGGATGACTTTCGGGTATTCAACGAACTCAACGAGCGGCAGAGCGTTGCGGCGGCGGCGTTGCGCGAACGCACGCGGCTCTATGGGCTCGCCGCGGAGTTTAATGCCGAGCACGACCTTCGAGCCTTCGAAGCCTGCGAAGCGGCGCTGCGCGAGCGCTTTGGCGACGCTGCGCTCTGGGCCGATTCACAATCGCAGCTCCTCCACCGGCTACCGCTCGTGCTCGACGAGCCGGGCTCGCGAACGGTCTGGGTCGCCGGTGCCACCGGAGTCGTCGATGCACGCGAGGCCTCCGATTTAATCGCGAAGCTCTCAGGGCGGGTCTATTGGCGCAAGCTCTTCGTCGCCCGTTCCGCCGGGAGCGCCGCCGAAGCACGCGCGATCTGTCGGGAAAGCATTGCCGCAATTCGGGGCTAAAAGCCAGCGCCGCCGCACCAACGCCGCGAGCGGTTATTTTATGTGGGCCATGAGTAAAGACGTCGCCACCGTAATGCCCCCGGTTAGGCCGACGAAGAGCGTGAGGAGCGCGCGAGAGAGCCGACTATCGTAACGCGCGGCGAGCGCCTCGCCCCGTTGTTCGAGGGTTAGCATTCTACCATCGAGCCCGACGATCTTCCCGTCGAGTCGCGCGGCAACGGCGTCGATCTTCCCGCCGAGTCGCGCGGCAACGGCGTCGATCTTCCCGCCGAGTCGCGCGGCAACGGCGTCGATCTTCCCGCCGAGTCGCGCGGCAACGGCGTCGATCTTCTTGTCGAGCGTAGCGGCAACGGCGTCGATCTTCTTGTCGAGCGTAGCGGCAACGGCGTCGATCTTCTTGTCGAGCGTAGCGGCAACGGCGTCGATCTTCTTGTCGAGTTTATCGCATTCTTCGCGGAGGTCGGCCTTGGTGACGACGTTCTCTTGTAACACCATGCCGAAGACCTCGGCGACGGCTTCGGCGTGCTCGGGGGTATCGCCGGCCTTTTGGAGCCGCTTGGAGATCGCGAGCGTATCGATCCTACTCATAGTATCGGCCCTCTCCGGATCGAGATTCAGAGGGCGAGCGTACCGAATTGAGATTGCGCGGAGCTTGCCGATCTACGACCGAGAAGCTAACGCCGCCTGCGCGGCCGCGAGGCGGGCGATCGGCACGCGATAGGGCGAGCAGGAGACGTAATCGAGGCCGAGCCTGTGGCAGAACGCCACGCTGCTCGGTTCGCCGCCATGCTCGCCGCAGATACCGATTTTGAGCCCCGGGCGAGCGGCACGGCCGAGCTCGACGCCCTGACGCATGAGCGCACCGACGCCACGTTGGTCGAGCACCTGGAACGGGTCGTCTTTGAGAATGCGTTTTTCAAGATAGTGTGGGATGAACGAGGCCTCTGCATCGTCACGGCTATACCCATAGGTCGTCTGCGTGAGGTCGTTGGTTCCGAAGGAAAAGAACTCCGCTCGTTGCGCGATCTCGTCGGCAACGACACAGGCCCGCGGCAGTTCGATCATCGTCCCGATGTGGTAGTCGAGGTTGATACCGCGCTCGGCGAGCACCGCGTCGGCGACCGCCTTGGCAGCATCATAGGTAAAGCGCATCTCCTCGGGTGTTCCGACACCGGGAATCATCACCTCGGGGCGAGCATCAACGCCACGCGCTACGAGCGTACAGGCCGCCTCGAAGATTGCGCGCACCTGCATCGCGTAGATCTCGGGGTAGAGAATGCCGAGTCGGCAGACGCGAAGGCCGAGCATCGGATTCTGTTCGTGCAACTGCTCGACGCGCCGCAAAAGCGCTTCGCGCTCTTTGTAGCGCGGCGTTTCGGTGCCCTCGCGAACGCGTAATTCCGTCGTTTCGACGAGCAACGATTCGAGCGACGGCAAAAACTCATGCAGCGGTGGATCGAGCAAGCGGATCGTGACCGGAAGGCCCGCCATCGCTTCGAGAATGCCGACAAAATCATCGCGTTGAAACGGTAGTAAGCGCTCGAGCGCGCTCGCGCGAGTCTGCACGTCAGCGGCGAGGATCATCTCTTGCACGACGGGCAAACGTTCGCGCGCCATAAACATATGCTCCGTGCGACAGAGCCCGATACCCTCGGCGCCGAGTTCGCGTGCTTTCCGAGCGTCCTCGGGTGTATCGGCATTCGCCCAAACCTGCATCGTGCGCATGCGGTCGGCCCACGAGAGAAAGGTTTCCAACCACTGGGGCAACGTACTCGGCGGAGCGAGCAGCGGTGCCTCTCCGAGAATCACCGCGCCGGTGCTGCCGTCGATCGTCAGCCAGTCGCCCTCTCGAATCGCAACGCCGGCGAGCAGCGCGCTGCCCGCACGGCGATCGATCTGCAAGGCTTCGCAACCGGCGACGCATGGCTTCCCCATACCGCGCGCGACGACGGCTGCATGCGAGGTCGCACCACCCTTCGCCGTGAGAATGCCCTCCGCGGCAATAATGCCGTGCATATCATCAGGGGTGGTCTCGACGCGCACGAGGATCGTGCGCTTTCCCCGCTCGCGCCACGCAACCGCCTCGTCGGCGTCGAAGACGGCCTGCCCGCTCGCCGCCCCCGGCGATGCATTGAGGCCGTGTGCGGCCGGAACGATCGCCGCTCCGGGATCGATGCGCGCGTGAAAGAGCGCATCGAGCGAACGGGCGTCGACGCGGCTCACCGCGGTTTGCTCGTCGATGAGCCCTTCCTCGACGAGCGCGAGCGCGATTTTCACCGCCGCTTCGGCACTCCGTTTCGCGTTGCGCGTCTGCAACATATAGAGTTTTCCGCGCTCGACCGTAAACTCGAGATCCTGCACGTCCTTGTAGTGCCGTTCCAGTCGATGGGCGATCTCGACGAATTGGTTGTAAACCTCGGGCTGACGATCCTTGAGATCGGTGATGCGCTCGGGCGTACGAATGCCGGCGACGACATCTTCGCCCTGCGCGTTGCGAAGATACTCCCCGAAAAGTACGTTTTCGCCGGTATTGGGATCGCGCGTAAACGCCACCCCGGTTCCGGAATCGTCGCCCATATTCCCGAAGACCATCGCCATCACGTTTACCGCCGTCCCCCAATCGTCGGGGATACGGTTGTAGCGACGATAATCGATCGCGCGTCGTGAGTTCCACGAAGCAAAGACGGCCGCGATTGCAAGGCGCAACTGTTCGTGAACGTCCTGAGGAAACGCTCGCCCGGCCTCGCGTTGCACGATGCCCTTAAATTCCGCGACAAGCTCGCGCCACGCGTCGGCATCGAGTTGCGGGTCGGTTTTCACGCCTCGCGCTAACTTCGAGCGATCGATCGCTTCCTCGAAATGATGCTTTTCGATATCGAGCACGACACCGGAAAACATCGCAATAAAGCGACGATATGCGTCCCAGGCGAAGCGGTTGTTTTTCGTGCGCGCCGAGAGGCCAAGCACCGTTTCGTCGTTGAGCCCGAGGTTCAGGATCGTGTCCATCATCCCAGGCATCGAAGCACGCGCGCCCGAGCGTACCGAGACCAGTAACGGGTCGCGCGCATCCCCGAAGTCTTTTCCGATACGTTGCTGTAGCGATGCCATCGCGGCTTCGATCTCGGCATCGAGCCCGTCGGGGAAGCGATTCCCGGCGGCGAAATACTCGACGCAAGCGGTCGTGGCGATCGTAAATCCCGGCGGGACGGGGAGACCGGCGCGCGTCATCTCGGCGAGGCCGGCGCCTTTGCCTCCGAGCAGATCGCGCATTGACGCGTCGCCCTGCTCGAAGGTAAAAACGTACCCCATGTTACCGGGTCGCTCCGGATATCGCGGCGTGCAGATAACCGGTGAGGCCGTCGACGGATACGCGTTCCTGCGTCATCGCGTCACGATCGCGTATGGTCACCTTGCCATCCTCGAGCGAATCGTAGTCGAAAACCAGGCAATACGGCGTGCCGATTTCATCTTGCCGACGATAGAGTTGGCCGATATTCCCTTCGTCGTACTGGGTCCGAAAGTGCGGACGCAACGCCGCCTCGATGCGCTTTGCCCCTCCGACGAGTTCGGGCTTGTTCCGGGCGAGCGAGAAGACCGCTACCTGTACGGGCGCGATAAAGGGATGGAAATGCAGGACGATGCGCTCGCTGCTGTTCCCATCGGCACCAGTCACCGTTTGCTTTTCGTATGCATCGACGAGGAACGTGAGCGTCGTGCGATCCATGCCGGCCGAGCTCTCGATGAGTAACGGGGTGTAATGTTGCTTTGATGTCTCATCGAAGAAGCGAAGATCTTTCCCGGAGAGCGCCATGTGTGCGTCGAGATCGTAGGTGCCGCGATGCGCGATCGATTCGAGTTCGCCCCATCCCCATGGGAAGAGATATTCGACGTCGACACCCGCTTTTGCGTAATGCGGACGTTCTTGCGGCGTAAGTTCGTAGAAGCGCAACCGATCTTCCGCGATTCCGTAACTTGCGTACCACGCCTTGCGACGCGCGACCCAATCTTGGAAAGTTTCCATATCGCGCCCGTCGTCGGGGACGAAATACTCCAGCTCCGCTTGTTCGAATTCGCGAACGCGGAAGGTAAAGTTTCCGGGGGTGATTTCGTTGCGGAAGGATTTTCCGATCTGCGCGATACCGAACGGCGGCTTTTTCCGCGCGCTCTGAAAGACGTTTTTGAAATTGACGAAGATCCCTTGCGCCGTCTCGGGGCGGAGGTAGGCGAGCGATGCACTATCTTCCATCGGCCCGATCTGCGTGCGCATCATCAGATTAAAGTTCCGTGGCTCGGTGAAGCTGGCTTTACTTCCGCAATCGGGGCACTGATTCGGATCCTTGAGATGATCGAACCGAAAGCGGTGTTTGCAGACCTTGCAATCGACGAGCTTATCGTGGAATGCATCGACGTGCCCGGAGGCCTTCCAGGTGAGCGGATGCATGACGATCGATGAATCGAAGCCGACGACGTCGTCCCGTAATTCGACGGTATCGCGCCACCAGGCGTTCTTCACGTTGCGTTTGAGAACCGCGCCCAGCGGGCCGTAATCCCAGAAGCCGTTGATGCCTCCGTAAATTTCGCTGCTCTGGAACATGAAGCCGCGCCGCTTGGCAAGCGCGGTAATTTCGTCCATCGTCACGCGGACGCCGGTGCTGCTATCCATAGGGGCGACTACGTTTCTCAGCAGGTACCCAAAACCCTCACCTCCCAGGCTTCCGAGCAAGGCCACTCCTCCAAGTCGCAACGCGCTGGGGGCGAAGCCTCGACGCGCCTTAGAACATTGGCAGCGAGCGGGCGCGATCGTTGCCCGGTTGGGCGCGCTCGCCGACCACCTCCACCAGTGCGACCGTTGTGATTTGTATGGACAAATCTTCCTGCTTCTACGCCGCCGGTTTCACCGTCGTCTGAGGACGACGACCAGCGCCTTCGGCTCCACAGGCTGACCCGGCCCAACTCTCCGGGTATCGTGCGAGGTTGCGCGCCGCGTTCGTATCGCGGTCGTGGGACGCGCCGCACGATGCACACGTCCAGGTTCGTTCGCGTAGTTCCAGCGCCTCGTTCTTC
>Ga0080006_1118064_pt1 | contig 53504 bp, 44 predicted proteins | sample RS3BMetagenome_FD_69209 | JGI IMG/M metagenome (GOLD analysis project Ga0080006, IMG submission 69209) | Ferric oxide microbial mat and aquatic microbial communities from Rainbow Spring, Yellowstone National Park, USA - RS3B (SPADES... ... | reverse complement strand
GCGGCGGCGCTGTGGGGGGGGGCGGGGCGTCCAGCGGGGGGGAGAGGATGGCGGGGGGACCCATCGGCGGCCGCCCTCCTGCCTGCGGAGCCACTCCTTGCGGCGGCCATCCGGCGCGGTCAATACGGGCGTCGGGACCGTCACCGGTCAGCACCGAACGGCACAGGGGGATCGGCCATGACGGGATCCATCGCGGCGACCCTGCCGCGGCTGCACTGCCCCCCGGCGGGGCTGTCCGCCAGGCCTGATCCAGCCCGCGGGCCTGATCCCACCCCCGGCCTTGATCCCACCGCCAGCCCTGATCCCACCCCCTGCCCTGATCCCGCCCCCAGCCCTGGGGCTGCCATCGCGATGTCCGCCGAGCAGGCGCACTACCTGGGCAGCGTGCTGCGCCGCCGGCCGGGCGAGCAGGTGCGGCTGTTCAACGCCGGATGGGGCGAGTGGCGCGCCGAGATCGTCTCGCTCGACAAGCGCGGCGGCACCTGGCGCGCGCTGGAGCGGCTGCGGCCGCCGGCCGCCGAGCCCGGTCCCACGCTGCTGTTCGCCCTGCTCAAGCGCGATGCCACCGACCTGCTGGTGCGCATGGCGACCGAGCTTGGCGTGTCCTCTCTTCAGCCGGTGCTGACCGCGCGGACCAATGCGGCACGGGTCAATCTCGAACGGCTGCGCGCGATCGCCACCGAGGCGGCCGAGCAGAGCGAGCGGCTGAGCGTGCCGGCCGTGGCCGCGCCCGCCCGCCTGGATCTGCTGCTGGGCGCCTGGCCGCCCGGCGAGCCGCTGCTGGCCGCGGTCGAGCGGCTCGCCACGCCCGTCCGGGACGAGAACCCCGTCGCCGTGCCCGGCGCACGTCCGGGCAGCCTGCTCATCGGCCCGGAAGGGGGCTTCACGCCGGCGGAGCTTGACGCCTTGCGCGCCTGTCCCTTTGTTACGCTCATCTCGCTGGGGTCGCGTATCCTGCGGGCGGAGACCGCGGCCGTTGCCGGGCTCGTCAGCCTGCAGGCAGCGCGGGAGCGGTGGGGAGTGGGGCCGCAAGCCACCGCGCCAGAGGCAAGCCCGGACTCCGCCGGGCGCTAGAGCGAGGACATCGTGTCAGACGCCATCTTCGAGCGGGCCGGCGTTTGCCGTCGCTCCCGCCAGTCATCCGCCGTGGGTCGTGATGTCCAACCCGGGTGAGGAGGACACGACTCCGATCACGCCCGGCCCGGCACTCGTGGCGACCCTTGCCGGTCGCCTGGCTGCCGGCTGCAAGCCAACACAGGATTGGCGGATCGGAACGGAGCACGAGAAGTTCGGCTTCCGCCTCGACCGGCTGAGCCCGCCGCCCTACCAGCCGGACGGCATCCGCGACATCCTGGCCGCCATGGCCGCGGAAGGAGCGGAAAGCTGGCAGCCGATCGCCGATGGCGGCAACCTGATCGGGCTGAAGGGCCATGGTCCGGCCGAAGGCGGCTCGATCGCGCTCGAGCCCGCCGGGCAGTTCGAGCTGTCCGGCGCGCCGCTCGCCACCCTGCACGACACCGCGCGCGAGATGGACGCCCATTTCACCGCCCTGCGCGCGGTGGCCGAGCCGCGCGGCATCGGCTTCGCGCCGCTCGGCTTCCATCCCACCGCGACGCGCGAGCAGATGCCGTGGATGCCCAAGAGCCGCTACGCGATCATGCGCCGCTACATGCCCGAGGTCGGCAGCCTCGGGCTCGACATGATGCTCCGCACCTGCACCGTGCAGGTCAATCTCGACTTCGCCTCCGAGGCCGACATGCGGCGCAAGCTGCAGGTCTCGCTCGCCCTGCAGCCGGTGGCGACCGCCCTGTTCGCCAACTCGCCGTTCCGCGACGGCAGGCCCAGCGGCCTGCTCTCGACGCGTGCCCATATCTGGACCGACACCGACCGCGCCCGCTCCGGGATGAAGCCGGTGTTCTTCGAGCCCGGGTTCGGCTTCGAGCGCTATGCCGACTGGGTGCTCGACGTGCCGATGTATTTCGCCAGCCGCCCCGAGGGGCTGGTCGATGCGGCCGGCTTGTCGTTCCGGCGCTGGATCGCGGGCGAGGAGCCACGCCTCGCCCACCTGACCCCAACGCTCGGCGATTTCGACGACCACCTGACCACCGTGTTCACCGATGTGCGCCTCAAGCGCTTCCTCGAGATGCGCGGCGCGGACGCCGGCACGCCGGCGATGATGATCGCCCAGGCCGCACTGTGGACCGGCCTGCTCTATGACGAGGCGGCCCTCGCCGCCGCCGAGGCGCTGGTCCGCCGCCATCCCTGGCCCGACTACGTGGCGCTCCGCGCGGAGGTTCCGGCCACGGCACTCGCCACCCCTTGGCAGGGCGGCACCCTGCGCGACCTGGCACGCGACATGCTGGCCATCGCCGCGGACGGTCTCGCCGCCCGGGCCTGCCGCGACGCGGGCGGGGAGGACGAGCGGCGGTTCCTCGAACCGCTGGGCGAGATCGTGGGGGGCGGCCCGACCCAGGCCGAGCACTGGCTGCAGCGCTACCATGGAGCATGGCATGGCGAAACCGACCGGATCTGGAGCGAGGCCGCCGTCTGACGGCAACGGTCATGACCTCACCCGCCGCCATGCGCTCCTGGTGACCGCCCGTCTTGGCGCGGCCGGGCTTGGAGTCGGCGCCCTGGACGTCGTCGGACTGGAAGCTGCGGGCCTCGCCGCGGCCGGAGCCTCCGTGCCCGAACCGGCACTCGTCGCGGCGGCAGGTCCGTCCACCGTCAGGCTGCGCCTGCTGGAGACCTCCGACCTGCACATGTTCGTCTACGACTACGACTACTACGCCGGCCGCCAGGACAACACGGTGGGCTTGGCCAAGACCGCGAGCCTGCTGCGCGCGGCGCGGGCGGAGGCGCGCAACAGCCTGCTGTTCGACAACGGCGACATCATCCAGGGCAACCCGCTCGGCGACTACATGGCGCTGCCCGGCCATCTCGCCGGCGACCCCGAGGGCCACCCGATGTTCCGGGCGATGAACGAGCTCGGCTACGACGCGGCGACCTTCGGCAACCACGAGTTCAACTACGGCCTCGACTTCCTGCAGGCGGCCCTGCGCACCGCGCGCTTCCCCTTCGTCTGCGCCAACATCGAGACGCCCGACGGCCAGCCCTTCGCCGCGCCCACCATGGTCCTCCGCCGCCGCGTGGTCGACGAGGCAGGCCACCCGCACGATCTCAGGATCGGCGTCATCGGCCTGGTCACCCCGCAGATCACCGTCTGGGACAAGGCGAGGCTCGCCGGCCGCATCCGCACCACCGACATCGTCGACGCCGCCGCCCGCCATCTGCCCGACCTGCGCCGCCAGTGCGACCTGGTCGTCGCACTCTGCCATTCCGGCATCGCCTGGGGGCCGCGCGCCGGCGGCGACGAGAACGCGGCCCTCTATCTCGCTTCCCTCGACGGCATCGACGTGGTGTTCACCGGCCACCAGCACCGGGTCTTTCCCGGGCCGGATTATGCGGGCCACCCGCAGATTGACGCCGAGCGCGGCCTGCTGGCCGGCAAGCCCGCCGTGATGCCCGGGTTCTGGGGCAGCCATCTCGGCGTCATCGACCTGGTGCTCACCCGCACCGGCCAGCAGCCGTGGCGGATCACCGGCTCTGCGGTCGAGGCGCGGCCGATCTACCGCCGCGAGGGGCGGCAGGCGATCGCGCTGGCGGCCGACGACGCCGCCGTGCTGCGCGCGGCAGCCCCCGAGCACGAGGCAACCCTGCGCTGGATGAGCCAGCCGGTCGGTCGCACGACGCTGCCGATCACCAGCTATTTCGCCCTGACCGGCAGCGACAGCTCGCTCGGCCTGGTCAATGCGGCGCAGCTCTGGTACGTGCGCCCGCTGCTGCAGGGACCACTCGCTCATCTGCCGCTGCTCGCCGCCGCCGCACCCTTCAAGGCGGGCGGCACGGGTCCAGACTCCTTTGTCGACGTCGAAGCTGGCCCGCTCGACATGAAGGACATCGCCGGGCTCTACATGTTCGCCAACACCGTCTGCGCCGTGCGCTGCACCGGTGCCGAGGTGCGCGAATGGCTCGAGCGCGCGGCCTGCATCTTCAACCGCATCGACCCTGCCGTGGCCGGCCCGCAGCCCTTGGTCAATCCGCGCCTGCCCACCTACAATTTCGACGTCATTGCCGGCGTCACCTACCAGATCGACGTCACGCGCCCCGCGCGCTACGGCCCGGACGGGCGGATCATCGACGCCCGTGCCCACCGCATCCTCGACCTGCGCCATGACGGGCGGCCGATCGACCCCGCGCAGGAGTTCGTCGTCGTCACCAACAACTATCGCGCCGATGGCGGCGGCAGCTTTCCCGCCACCGGCGCGGGGCGGATCGTGCTTGCCGCCCCCGACCTCACCCGCGACGTGCTGCTGCGCTACGTCATGCAGCACCAGCCGCTCGTCCCGCCCCGGGATCCGGTCTGGCGCCTGGCCAGCCCCGGCCGGCCGGTCGAGCTGGTCATCCGGGCCAACGAGGCGGCGGCGCGCCATCTGCTGCCCGGCATGCGCCGGCTCGACGAGACGCCGGACGGCTACACGCGCTACGGCTTGTCGCTGGCCTGAACCAGCCGGCGCTCCAGCAGGCTCACGATGCCGTCGTGGTCGCTGCGCAGGCAGACCCGGATCGCCACCCCGTCCGCCGCGCGCCGGGTCATGCCGGTGTCATCGACGCTGATCCGCAGCGTCTCGGTCGGGCACAGGCGGGGTGCCAGCAGGAGCGCCACCGGCACGACGTCGAACACCGTCGGCACCGGCCCCCATTTGTTGCGCGCCGCCCATTGTGCCCAGGCGAGGGTCAGCGTGTCGGTCAGCCCACTGCCGGCGGCGAAGATCCGGTCGCGCACCATCTCGGGCAGCCTGATCTCGGTGGAATCGACCGGCAGCAGGGTGAGTGGCACGCCCGCATGCAGCAAGGCGCGCATGCCGGCCGGATCGCTGGCGAGGTTGTATTCCGGCTGCGGCTTGCCGCCCGCATAGCCGACATCGATCGACCCCCCCATCATCACCACGCCCGCCAGCCGGCGGAAGGTGGCCGGATCGCGCGCGATCGCGGCACCTATCGTGCTCGGCGGCGCGATCGCGATCAGCGTGACGCTGTGCGCCGGGCGGCTCCTGAGTTGCGCGAGCAGGAACGAGACCCCGTCCGGCCCGTCACGACGCGGTCCGCGCAACGCCAGCCGGGACTGGGTGAACAGCGTGCGCGGCGCGGTGGCCGGTCCCCCCGCCACCGCAACGTCGCCCCGCCCGGCCGCTCCCAGCTCCAGCCGCGCCAGCCTGGCGCGCAGGCCCGTGTCGCCGAAACTGGTGATCACGCCGAGCAGATGCAGCTCCGGCGCGCGCAGCACCAGGGCCAGCGCGAACGCATCGTCGATATCGTCGCCGATGTCGGTATCGACGATCACATCACGCGCCGCCCGCGCCGGCGAGACCGCGAGCAGGGCAAGCCCGAGCGACAGGACCAGCGCGCCGCCAAGTGCCGCAGCGTTGCGCGCAGCCCTTTGCCTGGGCAGGCCGCTGCCGGACGGGAGATATCGCTGTCGCTGCACGACTTGCAGACCATCCCGCCGCCGCCAGCACGTCAAGGCCGTTCGGGTGTTCGTCGTCCCGCGGACGACCGTCAGGGCAGGAGGCGGGTCAGCCGAATTCGACGGGTTTCGATAGCCGGCTTCAGCGGGATCGATGGACGACAATTATAAGCTTCAGTGGCGAACCGAGCCTCCGGGGTAGAGTGAAACCTCCCTGGTGTTCAGTGGGAAGGTCTGCACTCCGAACCTCTCAGCGGCCGACGTTCCGCCCGCAACCGAGAGCGTGTGGATCACCCAGCCCACCATCCACCACGCCAAAAGCGTGTTCCATCACCGACGTTGCAATGATGTTCCGGAGGCGCCGGTAGTCACCGTCCGCGCCGCACCCGCCAGCCGGACATGGCTATGCAGACAAAGGTTGGCACCTTAGCCGAAAGCTCAAATTGTTCGCGCGAACCGGTGCGGTTAACGTCCGTAGAGCTCGCATGGAGCCCGGTGCAACTCCGGGTGGCTATTCCGGCCGCCGATCCGCCGGACAACTCCCGACACGCCTCATCTGACCGCGACGCCGGTCGTGTGATTCCCTGTCGTGATTGTTGCAATGGCGAGCCATGTAGTGCCCCCCTCAAGCCGAACACCTCCCGCCGGGCGCCGCACTTGTCCTGCCGCGCCCGAACGCCGGCGCGCTGCCGGACGCTGCGGCGCGCCGAGCGGCGCCGGCAACCCGCAATGCCCTCCTGCCAGGACGAAGCCCGAATGCTGACCAGTTCCTTGGCCAGACCGCCGGTCCGATCCCTGGCTACATCCCTGGCCACATCTCTGGCCGGGTCCATGGCTGGCTCCTTGGCAGCCCGGATCCCGGGCCCGTCGGCGCCGGCCTGGGTGCTGGCGGAAAGCCTGGCCTCGGCGATGTTCTCGTTCGGCTCGCTGCTGCTCATCGGCCGGGTGATCGGGCCGGCGGCGGCCGGGCTCGGCGGCCTGCCGATCGCCTCGTTCCTGCTGCTCGAGATCGTCGCCGGCGCGCTGTTCTCGAACAGCCTCGTGCAGCGGACGGCACTGAGCCACAAGCATGTGGGCAGTGCGGTGGTGACCTCGCTGGCGCTGGGGCTGCTGTGCGCGGTCCTGCTGGTCGTGGTGACGCCGCTGTTCGGCTCGGCCGCGGAGGTTCCGATGCTGCGCGCGCTGTCGCTTGCCCTTGCGCCGCTGCTGCCGATGGCGGCGTTTGCCGGCACCGTCTCCGGCCTGCTGCTGCGCGAACGGCAGTTCCGGATGCTGTCGTTGCGCCTGCTGATCGGTCAGCCGGTGGCTCTCGCCTGCGGCCTGGCCGCAGCCCGGCTCGGCGGCGGCGCCTGGGCGATGGTCGCCGTTCAGGTGGTCGCCGTGGTCATCACCTTCGTCCTGATGCTGTCCTCCGCCCGCGCCCGCGTCCGGTTTGCCTTCGACCTGTCGGCCCTGCGCGACCTGCTGCGCATCGCGCTGCCCTCCCTGCTCGGCACCTTCGTGTCCTGCGGCAAATACCGGTTCTTCCTCATCGGGCTGGGCGCCTTCGTCGCGCCCGCCGTGCTCGCACTCTCCAACTTCGCCTTCCGCTTCCTCGATGCGCTGCTCAGCCTGGTGTTCCAGGGGATCGGCCGGATCGGGGTGTCAAACCTGTGCCGCCTGCAGCACGACCGCGACGCGCTGGCCGAGTATTACGGCGAGCTCACCCGCCTCCTGGCGCTGATCGGTTTCGCCCTCTGCGCCGGCGTGGCCCTGGTCGCCCCCGACCTGGTCTGCGTGCTCATGGGACCGGCCTGGGCGCCGAGCGGCCGGGCGCTGGTCGTCGCCGCGTCGGTGTCCTCGCTGTCCTGCCTGTTCGGCGACTATGCCAGCCTGTTCCTGGCCGTGGGCAAGCCGCGCCTCAACCTGCTCCTGGCGATCTTCTCGATGGGCGTGTCGATCTCGGCGCTGCTCGCCCTCCGCCCGCACACGCCGATGCAGGCGGCGCTGGCCTGGAGCGCCGAGGCAGCCGTTCTTGCCCCCGTCATGACAGGCCTGGTGCTGAGGGAGCTGGACCGCCCGCTCCGCTGGCTGGCGATGAAGATCCTGCCCGCCGTGATCGCCACCCTGGCGATGATCCTGGCGGTCTGCCTCGCCCAGCAGATCCCGTTTCCCGACCGGGTCACCCGCCTGATCTCGGCCGTCGCGGTCGGTGCGGTGACCTATGGCGCCGTCGCCTGGATTGCCCTGGGCCGCACGCTGCCGGTCGCCTTCACCCACGCTCCCGCCCGCGAGGCGAGCCTCGAAGCCGTCTGACGACCCAGGCCGGCGCGCGCGAAGCCGGGGGCGCCGACCGCAAGCCGCACTCCATGTCTCCGGCCTGAGCCCGGTCCGGCACTCGCCCCTTCGCTACCCCCTGGGCTCGAGCCCGGCGCCCAGCCCGGCCTTTGGCCCGGTTGTTGCCTTCGCCCGTTGCGGATCGCCGCGGCGCGACACACGCTGCCGGCGCACCGTGGCTGCCGCCGGGCAAGGGAGACAGTTCTGGACCTGCATTTCATCGAGAGCGTCCTGCAGCCGGGCGAGCGCGGGGCCTTGCCGTCCTTCGAGGCCGGCGACGCCTTCCTTGCCGGCGGCACCTGGCTGTTCTCCGAGCCGCAACCGGGCCTGCGGCGGCTGATCGACCTGCCGTCGCTCGGCTGGGCGCCGGTCACCGCCACGCCCGACGGCGACCTCGCCATCGCCGCCACCTGCCGTCTCGCCGAACTCGAGCAGGCGTCGCGTGGCTGGAAGCTGGCCGAGCTGTTCCGCGACGCCATCCACTGCCTGTGGGGTTCGTTCAAGGTGCTCAACGCGGCGACCGTCGGCGGCAACCTGTGCCTCGCCTTGCCGGCCGGCCCGATGGCCGCCCTGATGAGCGCGCTGGACGCCGAGTGCCTGATCTGGACGCCGGACGGCGGCGAGCGTCGCCTGCCGGCGGCGCAGTTCGTCATCGGCGCCGGCCGCAACGCCCTTGCCCCCGGCGAGATCCTGCGCGCGCTGCAGGTCCCGGCCGCCTCGCTCGGCCGCCGCTACGCCCTGCGCCAGGCCTCGCTCACCCGCTTCGGCCGCTCCGCCGCGCTGCTGATCGGCAGCCGCGCACCGGGCGCGCCAGGATTCTCGCTCACCGTGACCGCCGCGGTGCAGGCGCCGCTGCGCCTGCAGTTCGCAACCATGCCCGACGCCGGGGCGCTGCACGCGCGCCTGGCCGCCGCGCTGGCGCCTGACCTGCTGCATGACGACGTGCATGGCGCGCCCGACTGGAAGCGCCACATGGCCCTGCTGCTCGCCGGCGAGATCGGCGCGGAGCTCGGCTGATGCGCCTGGTGCTCAACGGCGAGGCGCGCGAGGCCGAACCCGCGCCCGGCCAGTGCCTGCGCACCGTGCTGCGCGGGCTCGGCGCGTCGGGGGTGAAGAAGGGCTGCGATTCCGGCGATTGCGGCGCCTGCACCGTGCTGATCGACGGCGCGCCGGTGCATTCCTGCATCACGCCCGCCTTCCGCGCGACCGGCCGCGCGGTGACCACCATCGAGGGTCTGGCCGGCGAGGACGGGCTGCACCCGATGCAACGGCAGTTCGTCGAGGCGGCCGGCTTCCAGTGCGGCTTCTGCACGCCGGGCATGATCCTGACCGCCACCTGCCTGACCGGGGCCGAGCGCGCCGACCCGGCGCGTGCGCTCAAGGGCAATATCTGCCGCTGCACCGGCTACCGGAGCATCGCCGACGCCCTGCTCGGCGTGCGCAACATCGAGCCCGAGGGCAGCAACCTCTCGCAAGCCTGGGGTCGCAGCCTGCCTGCCCCGGCCTCCGAGGCGGTGGTCACCGGCCGCGTCCGCTACACGCTCGACGCGCCGGCCGCGCCCACGCCGGCCGCAAACATGCCGATACCGGACGTGGCGCCCCCGGACGTGCCGCCCCCGGACATGCTGTCCCCGGACATGCCACCCGGGCGCCTGCTCCATTGCCGGCTCCTGCGCTCGCCGCACGCCCATGCCCGGATCGGCTACATCGACCGCCGCCGCGCACTCGCGGTGCCCGGCGTGCGCCTCATCCTCACCCACGAGGACGTGCCGCAGCGCCGCTACTCGACGGCGCGCCACGAGAACCCGCACGACGATCCGGCCGACACGCTGATCCTCGACCGCCACGTGCGGTTCATCGGCCAGCGCGTGGCCGCGGTGATCGCCGAGACCGAGGCCGCGGCAGCGCGCGCCAGCGCGCTGCTCGACATCACCTACGAGATCCTGCCCGCCGTTCTCGACCCGGTGGCGGCGAGCGCCGACGGTGCGCCGCTGCTGCACGGCAGCCCGCGCAACGTCGTGGCCGAACTGCATGGCGGCATCGGCGAGGCCGAGGCGGCGTTCGCCCGCGCCGAGGTCAGGATCGACGCCACCTACCGCGCGCAGCGCCTGCAGCATGCACATCTCGAGACCCACGGCGCGATTGCCTGGACCGACACGGACGGCAGGCTCACGGTGCGCAGCAGCACCCAGGTGCCGTTCCTGACACGCGACGCGCTGGCCACCCTGCTGGACCGTCCGAAGGACAGCGTGCGTGTGCTGTGCGACCGGGTGGGCGGCGGCTTCGGCGGCAAGCAGGAGATGCTGGTCGAGGACATCGTGGCGCTCGCCGCGCTGCGCACCGGCGAGGCGGTGTCGCTCGACTACAGCCGCGAGGAGGCCTTCGTCGGCGCCTTCGGCCGGCATCCGATGCAGGTGCGCGTGCGCCTCGGCGCCGACCGCGACGGCCGGCTCGCCGCGATGCTGATGGACGTGGTCTCCAACACCGGCGCCTACGGCAACCACGCGCCCGGCGTGCTATATCATTCCTGCGGCGAGTCGATCGGCGTCTATGCCTGCGCCAACAAATGGATCGACGGTCGCGTGGTCTACACCAACACGCCGCCGGCCGGCGCCTTCCGCGGCTACGGCCTGAGCCAGACCAACTTCGCCGTCGAATCGGCCATGGACGAGCTGGCCCGCGCCCTCGGCAGCGATCCGTTCGACCTGCGCGCGCGCAACATCGTCCGTCCCGGCGACGCGATGGTCTCCTATGATGCGTCACCGCACGATGTGGAATATGGCAGCTACGGCCTGGATCAATGCCTGGCCCTGGTGCGCGAGGCGCTCGCCCGCGATCCGGGTGCCGCACCGCCGCCGGGTGCCGACTGGCGCACCGGCACGGGACTCGCGCTCGGCATGATCGATACGGTGCCCCCGCGCGGCCACCTGTCGCGCGCCTGCGTCTCGCTCGACGCGAACGGCTGCGTCACCGTGCGGGTGGGCACTGCCGAGTTCGGCAACGGCACCAGCACGGTGCATGTCCAGTTCGCGGCCCACCTGCTGGGTGTCGCAGCACGCGACGTGCGTCTGGTGCAGAGCGACACCGGCCGGGTCGCCTACGACACCGGCGCCTTCGGCAGCACCGGCACGGTGGTCGCGGGGCTGGCGACCGAGCGCGCCTGCCGGGCGCTGCGCGCGCGGCTGCTCGCCTTTGCCGAGGCCGAGCTCGGCCTGCCGGCCGCCTCGGCCGAGCTGGCAGGCGGGCAACTGGTCTCGGACGGGCGGCGCGTCCCGCTCGCCACCCTGGCCGGGCGCGCCGCCGCGCTCGGCGTCACGCTGGAAGGCGAGGGGGCGTGCAGCGGCTCGCCGCGCTCGGTCGCCTTCAACGTCCAGGCCTTCCGGGTGGGGGTGAATGTCGATACCGGCGTGCTGGTCATCCTGCGCAGCGTGCACGCCGCCGACGCCGGCCGGGTGATCAATCCGGCCCAATGCCGCGGCCAGGTCGAGGGCGGGGTGGCGCAGGCGATCGGGGCGGCGCTGACCGAGGAGGTGCTGATCGACGGCGAGGGCCGCATCGCCAACCCCTCGTTCCGCGCCTACCACGTGCCACGCTTCGCCGACATCCCGCGCACGGAGGTGCTGTTCGCCGACACCTGCGACCGGCTTGGTCCGTTCGGCGCCAAATCGATGAGCGAAAGCCCGTTCAATCCGGTCGCCGCCGCACTCGCCAACGCCATCGCCGACGCCACCGGCGTGCGTCCGCGCGCCACCCCGTTCCGCCCCGACCGGCTGCGCGCGGCGCTGCTTGCAGCGAAACGGTAGGCATCTTGCGCGAAGCTCGACGACACCCCTATTTAGGAAAAGCCGGTCGATCGGACCGGCGCAAGACGTTCTCGGGGCGGGGTGCGATTCCCCACCGGCGGTGTTTGCGGCCCACCCTTGCCGGTGATGTCGCATGAGCCCGCGAGCGCCCGCCTTTGGTGGGGTCAGCAGATCCGGTGCGACTCCGGGGCCGACGGTATAGTCCGGATGGAAGAGAGCGCAGGCGGGCACGCGGCTCCCGGAGCGGGAGCACTGCGTGGTTGCGCGCGCGCCACGGGTGCGTCCTTCGGGACGGGATGATGCTGGCGCTTTCTCGCAATACCGATGACGACCGCCCCGTGGGCGAGGGGCTCCCGGCAGGATCGCGCGCCACCGCGATGCCGCCCAGCGTCGTCGCGGGCTTCGAGGCGGCGATCCGTGCGGCGGTGGAGCATCTTGGCGCCACGGCCCCGAACCCGCCGGTCGGCTGCGCCCTGCTTGACGAGGCTGGTGCGATCCTGGCCGCCGCCGGCCATCCGCGCGCCGGTGCGCCGCACGCCGAAGCGCAGGCGCTGGCCGCCTGCCGCGAGGCCGGGCTGCTGGAGCGGGCCCGCACCGCGATCGTCACCCTGGAGCCCTGCAACCACCAGGGCCGCACGCCGCCCTGCACCGAGGCGCTGCTCGCATCCCCCTTGCGTTCGGTCTGGGTGGGGGCTGCCGACCCCAATCCGCGCGTGGTCGGCGGCGGGGCCGCCCGGCTGCGCGACGCCGGCCTCGCCGTCCATGCCCCGCCGCCGGACAGCCGGGCGGCACAGGCCAGCGCCGCGCTGATCGCCCCCTTCGCGTGCGCCAGCCTGCGCGGCCGGCCCTGGATCACCGTCAAGCAGGCGCTCGATGCGCGGGGCAGCATGATCCCGCCCGCCGGTGCCACCACCTTCACCGGCCCCGAGGCGCTGCGTCTCGCCCACCGGTTGCGGCGCGCGACCGACGCCATCGTCACCGGCATCGGCACCGTCCTGGCCGACCGGCCGCATTTCACCGTTCGCCATGTGCCGGACCATCCGGGCCGCCGCCGGCTGCTGGCGGTCGCCGATCGCCAGGCCCGGCTGCCCGCAGGCTATGCCGGCGACGCCGCCGCGCGCGGGCTCGAACTGCTGAGCGGCCCCGACCTGCCGGCGCTGTTCGAACGTCTTGGCCGCGAGGGCGCGCTCTGGGCGATGGTTGAAGCCGGCCCCACCCTGCTCGCCGAGATCGAGCGGCTGGGCCTGTGGGATGACTGGCTCACCATACGCCACGGGGCGGACGGACAGGACGCGGTGAGCATCCGGACGCGGCGGAGTCCGAGCCCGCTGCTCCTGCTCGACGGGCTTTCGCAGATCGAGGCGAGCGAGGTGCCATGAACGACCAGACCGAGTTGACGCGAAGCGGGGACGAGGCGCTGAGCCCGGCCCTGCGCAGGGCGGTCGCGGCCCTGCGGGCCGGGCGCATGGTCCTCATGGTCGATGACGAGGACCGCGAGAACGAGGGCGACCTGGTGCAGGCGGCCGAATTCGCCACCCCGGAGTCGGTCAATTTCCTCGTCACCCATGCGCGCGGCCTGGTCTGTCTCGCGCTGGACAGCGCGCAGGTCGAGCGGCTGCAACTGCCGATGATGGTCCGCCACAACACGGCCCCGCGCGGCACCGCCTTCACCGTCTCGATCGAGGCGCGCGAGGGTGTGTCGACCGGCATCTCGGCGGCTGACCGGGCGCTGACCCTGCGGCTGGCGGCCGATCCGGCGACCAGGCCCGAGGCGCTGGTCTCGCCCGGCCACATCTTTCCGCTGCGCGCCGTGCCCGGCGGGGTGCTGGCCCGCGCCGGCCATACCGAGGGCTCGATCGACCTGCTCGCACTTGCCGGCCTGCGTCCGGCGGCGGCGATCTGCGAGGTGATGAGCGAGGACGGCAGCATGGCGCGCATGCCCGAGCTGCGCCGCTTTGCCGAGGCGCATGCCATCCCGGTGATCAGCATCGCCGAGCTGGTCCGCCACCGGCTGCATCACCCGTCCGCCCCGGCCGGCGCCGGGCTCCTGCCCCTGGCGCCGTCGGCCAGCGCGCGCCTGCCCAGCCTGTTCGGCACCTCCGGCGAATTCACCGTCCACGCCTTCCGCGATCCGCGCGAGGGGCTCGAACATCTGGCGGTGGTGCGCGGCGATCCCTCCATCGGCCGGCCGCTGGTGCGGCTGCATTCGGAGTGTCTGACCGGCGATGCGCTCGGCTCGCTGCGCTGCGATTGCGGCGCCCAGCTCCAGGCGGCGCTGCGCCGGATCGACGAGAGCGGCTGCGGCATCCTGCTCTACCTCACCGGGCATGAGGGGCGCGGGATCGGGCTGGTCAACAAGATCCGTGCCTACGCGCTGCAGGACGAGGGGCTCGACACGGTCGAGGCCAACCACCAGCTCGGCTTCGCCGCCGACGAGCGCGACTGGGGTGTTGCCGCGCGCATGCTGCTGCATCTCGGTGCCACGCGGTTCGACCTGTTGACCAACAACCCCGAGAAGATACGCGCCTTGCAGGCGCACGGGCTGGTCGTCGAGCACCGCGTGCCACTCGAGATGCCGCCCGGCCCGCACAACCGCGCCTATCTCGAGGCCAAGCGCGCGCGGCTGGGTCATCAGTTCGGGCAAGGTGTGGCGGCCGAGTAGCCCCGGACAGCAGGTTCAAGCGAGCAAGCAGCACAGCTTGCCTGGAGGAGCACGCAAGACATGGTCTCGACCCGCGACACGACCGGGGCATCCTACGGCTTCGCCCGGCCGCCGCGCCTGGCGCTGGTGGTCAGCCGTTTCAACGAGCCGGTGACCGGCGGCCTGCGTCGCGGTGCCCTGGAGTGGCTCGGCGAGCACGGGGTGGGCATCGACGAGGCCGACCGTTTCGACAGCCCGGGCGCCTTCGAGCTGCCGCTGCTCGCCCAGACGCTGGCGAAATCGCGCCGCTATGACGGAGTGATCTGCCTCGGCTGCGTGATCAAGGGCGACACGGCGCATTTCGAGTTCATCAGCCTCGGCGCCACGGTCGGGTTGATGCAGGCAATGCTGGCCACCGAGGTGCCGATCGCGTTCGGTGTGCTCACCACCTACACACAGGAGCAGGCGACCGTACGGTCGGCCGACGACGCGCACAACAAGGGCCGGGAGGCCGCCGCCGCCTGCCTCGACAGCCTCGCCACGCTGCAGCGGATCCGGGCCTCGACCTCCCGGTAGGGATCCGGCAGCGCACATCGTCATGCGGCTGAAGGATCCGGTCCGATGCAGCCCTAGGCTGGAGCGTCCGCGACCTGCAGGCGCCGGGTCGCCTCGCCGGTAAGTGTTGCGCCGGCGAGTGCGGCCCCGGCGAGTGCGGCCCGGTCGACCTTGCCGTTCACCGTCAGGGGCAGCGCGTCGACCACGACGAACGAGGCCGGCAGATGGGTCGGCGGCAGCACGTCGCGGCAATGACGCCTGATCGCCGCGAGGTCGAGGGTCGCGCCGGCCGTGGCGCGAAGTGCCGCGAGCAGAAAGGGAGCCGCCGGGCGCGGCACGAGCACCGCCACGCACTCCGCAACACCGGCCGCACCGCGCAGCGCCGCCTCGATCTCGCCGAGTTCGATGCGGACACCGTTCAGCTTCACCTGGTCGTCGGCCCGTCCGCGGAAGACGACCGAGCCGGTGTCGAGATCGAGTTCGACCAGATCGCCGGTCCGGTAGAATCGCTGCGCCTCGCCGTCGATCGCATGGCTGAAGAACGGCGTCTCGCCGACCGGCCGGAGATAGGCCTCCGCCACCTGCTCGCCGCCTATCGCCAGGCCGCCGACCACGCATCGGCCGTGTTGTTCCTGTGGCTCGACCAGGAACATGTTCCGCCCCAGCGGAGCGCCGAGCTCGATCCGCGTCGCACCGGCCGGGACCGGCCAATTGGAGATGGCGAGCGTCGCCTCCGCCGGACCGTAGGAATTGTAGAGCAGCGTGCCGGGCAATTCGGCATGGACGCGCGCGGCGAGCGGCGGCGACCAGCGCTCGCCGCCGCAGAACAGGGCGCGCAGCCGGTGCCCCGCGATCCAGCCCGGCCGGTCAAGCAACGCCTCGAGAAGTGCCGGCACCAGCCCGAGGATCGTGACCTCTTTCGCGACAAGCAGCCGGGCGGCGGCGCGCAGATCGAAACGCGCCTGCTGGGCAAGGACCACCAGCCGCGCACCGACCAGCAGCGGCAGCACGAACTCCCAGACATGCACGTCGAACGACAGCGCCGACTTGAACAGCACGGCGTCCCGGTCCGTGGCCTCGATCAGCCGCTCGACGGCATGGAGCCGCCCGAGCAGCGCCTGCTGCGAGACCAGGATCGGCTTCGGCTCGCCCGTGGTGCCCGAGCTGTGCACCACGTAGCACGCCCGTCGCGCGCCGGGTGGTGCGCTGGCCGCGGGCTGCGCCTGGGCAGCACGCGCGAGGATCGTGAAGCCCGACCGCGCCACGGCGATCCGGCCGGCCTCGACATAACCGTCGGGTGCGGCACCACCGTCCGCCACGACCGCCACCGCCGGACGCAGGCGCGCCAGCATCGCCGTGCTGCGCGCCGCCGGCAGCTCCGTCGACACCGGAACATAGACCCCGCCCTGCCGCCAGACGGCCAGCGTCAGCAGCACCATCGCCAGGCTGCGATCGACATGGAGTGCCACGAGATCGCCCGCACGGATCGGCAGGACGATCCGCCGCACCGCGTCGAGCAGCTCGCCGCGGGTGAGGGCCGCGGTCGCGTCCTCAATGGCGATCGCCTGCGCGTTCGTCGACAGGCGGGCCTCGATCTCGCGCCAGACATCCTCGCCGGCTTCAGGCACGTCCCGGGCGCGCAGCAGGAAGGCGGCCCGGCCGCCCGGGCCCTCGATCACCTCCACCCGGCCCGTGTCCGGCCTCACGCGAGCACCTGCCTGAGCCGCCGCCCGAGGATCGCGGCGACCTCCGCGCCCGGCCTGATCATCGACAGGTGATCGCCGGCCACGATCTCGACCTCCATCCGGCGCACCAGCCGCCGCCAGCGTGTGCGCGGGTCGTGCGGTGCCCCGCGCATCGGGGTGATCGGGCGGATGAAATGCAGGTCGAGCGCCAGCCGGCGCGGCCTGTAGGCGACCTGCGCCGCACGTCCGGCCTCGACGACCTGGGCCAGCCGGTCGGGCATTGCCGCGAACCCGGCGGACGGTCCTGCCCCCGGCGGCTGGCCTCGCCCGCGCAGCCGCATGGCGATCCTGCGCGAAGTGCCGCCGAGTTCGGCCGCGAGTTGCGCAGGCGGGGTGGCGGCGAGCTGCGCCAGCCGGGCGGCGATGGCGCGTGGCGCGAAGCCCGCGTCGGGATAGGTGTCGATCAGGCTGAGGAAACGGACCTCGCGCCCGGCCTCGGTGAGGATCCGCGCCATGGCGAAGGCCACGAGGCCGCCGAACGAGTAGCCGGCGATGAGATAGGGTCCCTGCGGCTGCACGGCCAGCATGGCCGCCACCGAGATGGCGGCGATGTCCTCGATCCGGTGCTGGACCGGATGACCGTGCAGGGCTGGCGCCTCGATGCCGAACACGGCCAGGTCGGCGCCGATGCGGCTCGCCACGTCGCGAAGCTCCATGGCTGCCCCGCCGATGCCCGCGACGATGAACAGCGCGGGGCCGGGCGGCCCGGGACGCAGAGTGACGATCATTGATGGCGCGGCCGGAAGATCTTCCCGCAGTCTCGCGACCAGCGCCTCGACGCTGGGCGCCTCATGGACGATGGAGATCGGCAGTTCGCGGCCGACCGCGGTCTCGATCTCCAGGGCAAGCGTCATCGCCAGCAGCGACGTGCCGCCGCATTCGAAGAAATCATCGTCCGCGCGGACTGTCCGGCCCAGCGTGTCGGCAAAGACCGACATCAGCACCTGCCGCAGATCCGCCGTCTCGGGCCCGCAGCCGCCCGCCTGCACGTCAAGCACGAACGCAACTCCCGGCGGCGACGGAGGCGAGCCGGGGCAGGGTCGCGCCGTGACCGGCCAGCCAGTTGCCGATCAGCCTGGCCGCCGGCGCCTGCCACGCATCGGGCGACAGGCCGGCCTGCACGCCGGGCTCGACCTCCGGCCGCTCTGGCGGCCGCTTCTGTTCACCACGGGTGAAGCGCGCCAGGTCGCGGGCATATTCACGACCCAGCGAGTTGCAGCCATATTCCGGATGGCCCTGCAGGCACAGCCAGGGTGCGCCGCGCTCCAGGACAAAGAAGCCCGCACCGGCCGCCGGCGAGCGCGACAGGATCCGGCCACCGGCCGCCTGGAGCGCTTCCAACGGCAGCGTGCCCCAGCGCGAATGCGGCACCGCAACGATCGCGGGCAGTCCGCCGGCGAGCGGATCGTCGGCCGACACGGCCTCGGCATAGAGGCCGAACAGCTTGCGGGCGAGCAGGACCCGGCCGATGCCGGCCGCATGCAGCATCGCCGCGTGGGCCGCGAGGCAGGACAGCAGCAGCGGCGTTCCGGTGCTCTCGGCCCACCGGAACAGCCGGGCCAGCGGGAGCCAGAATGGCTCGTCCTGCAGACGATGCTGCGACGGCTCCGCGCCGGTCACCACCACCATGTCCGGGCGTCGGGCAAGCAGCCGCTCGGCGGCAACCGTGCCTGCCAGGCTGGCGCCGGGCGTACCGGCCAGCACCCCGATCTCGACCCGGGCCCTGCCGTCGGTGGCACGCTCGAGCAGCCGGCGGAAGCGACGCTCGGTGGCGATGAACGCAGGCTCGCTCGCGTTGTTGACCAGCAGCACCCTGAGCAGCCCGTCAGGCGCACTGACCGGCACTGCCACCGGGACCGCCGCCTCGCGGAACGTTCCGCCGTCCATCTCAGGCGGGAAGCGCTGCCCGCGACGGCGCGTCATCGCGCTGCGACGCGGTCAGGGCCTGGTCGAGATCGTCGAGAATGTCGTCGATATGCTCGATGCCGACGCTGAGCCGCACGGTCTCCGGCGTGACTCCGGCGGCGAGAAGCTCGGGTCCGGTGAGCTGGCGATGGGTGGTCGAGGCGGGGTGGGTCGCCAGCGACCGCACGTCGCCCATGTTGACCAGCCGCTTGAACATGCCGAGCGCGTCGAGGAACCGCCGTCCCGCCTCGAAGCCGCCGCGTATGCCGAAGGTGAGCAGCGACGGGCACCGGCCGCCAAGCAGCCGTTCGGCCAGCGGGTGGAACGGGCTCGTCGCGAAGCCGGCGTAATTGACCCAGGCGACGCGCGGGTCGTCACGCAGGAAGGCGGCGACGGCGCGCGCATTCTCCACGTGACGCTCGACGCGCAGCGGCAGCGTCTCGAGGCCCTGCAGGATCAGGAAGGCACTGAGCGGGGCGAGTGTCGCGCCCGTGTTGCGCTGGCCGACCGTGCGGCACCGCGCGACATAGGCGGCGCGCCCGAACTGCTGCGTGTAGACCACGTCGTGATAGGACGGCTCGGGCCGGGTCAGCATCGGGAACTTGTCGGCATGCAGATCCCACGGGAAGTTCCCGCCATCGACGATGATGCCGCCGAGCGAATTGCCGTGCCCGCCGATGAACTTGGTCAGCGAGTGCACCACGATGTCGGCACCGTGCTCGATCGGGCGCAGCAGGATCGGTGTGGCCACCGTGTTGTCGACGATCAGCGGCACCCCGTGCTGGTGCGCGGCGGCGGCGATGGCCGGGATGTCGGCGATGTTGCCCGCCGGGTTGCCGACGCTTTCGCAATAGACCAGGCGGGTCTTCGCGTCGATCAGCGACGCGATGGCCTCGGGCTCCGCACTCGCCGCGAACCGCGCCTCCACGCCCTGAGTGCGAAACAGATGGGCAAACAGCGTGTAGGTCGCGCCGTAGAGCTGCGAGGTGGTGACGAAGTTCGTGCCCGCCTCGACAAGGTTGGCGACGGCGTAATGCACGGCGGCCGTGCCGGCGCTGACGCTCAGTGCCTCGACGCCGCCCTCGAGCTGCGCCACCCGTCGCTCGAGCACCGCATTCGTCGGATTGCCGATCCGCGTGTAGATGTTGCCCGGCACTTCGAGATTGAACAGCGCAGCACCGTGATCGGCGCTGTCGAACTCGAAAGCCACCGTCTGGTAGATCGGCACGGCACAGGCGCGGGTGGTCGGGTCGCCGTCATAGCCGCCATGCACGGCGATGCTCTCGGCACGACGACCGCAGGAGCGCCTGGCGCCCGGCAGGCCGTCCCGAGGCGGCCGGACGCAATCCACGCTCAGGCCACTTCCAGGTCCAGCGGCCGCGCCGCATGCTGCCCGATCGCCATCGCGATCGCATCCCAGAAGGCCAGCCGCGCGGCGAGCGCGTCGACGGCGGCCTGCTCCGCTTCGCTCCAGCGCTGCGCATCATCGCCGCAGAGCCGCTCGAGCATCTCGATCGCCTGTGGCCCGTGCTTCTCGGCGTCGAGCTGGCAGTGGCATTCGAGATAGGTCAGCAGCGTCTCGTACTCCGCGCGCCGCCGCTCAAGCTGGCCGACGAGCCCGCTGAACATCGAGGGCACGACGTTCTCCCGTCCGCAGGTATAGGCAGCGGCGATCACATGCGGACGCGAAAGATCGATGCTGCGCAGCGTCGCACGATTGAACGCCACCGCGGCCTGCGGCACACCCGCCTTCGAGAACGCCGCCTCGATCTCGCATCCGTCGGCGACCAGCGATACCAGCTGCTCGATGGTTGAGGTGTCGGCGCCCACTTCGCGCATGGCGCGGAGATAGAGCTCGAAATGCCCGATCGGCTCGCCGTCGATGCAGTCGCTCTCCTCTTCCAGCACGAACTCGTTGATCAGCCGACGCACGGCGGGATGGCTGACCGGCCGCCACGGGATCTCGACGCAGGTCAGACTCCGCTGCAGGCCCTTGAGGAGCGACATGAAGTCCCAGACAGCGAAAACGTGATGCTCCATGAAGATCCGCAGACCCTCGGGCGATTTGACATTTTCGTACAAGGGATGGCGCGCGATCGCGGAACGCAGCGACGCGGTCCGGTCGAACAGCATGCCGATGCGGCGTTCATCCTTCATTGGGGTGCATCCTGGCGATAGGCGTTCAACGTGCTGCGCGCGCAACCATCGAGTGCTCGACGGTCCGTCTTAATTTTTGTACTGCGTACTCCCGCCTTTGCGGCGAACGGTTGTTCCCACTGACCGCCTGCCCAGCAGGATGACGGTTTGTTTGGTTGCGGTGCGTACCTGCTCAGGCGACCGAGCCGGGACAAGGGGGCGGATTGCGTTTCCGCGCCATCGGTAACCGAGCCTGCATCGGTTTCAAACTTGTCCGAATGGATAAGGCGGTCGACAGGACCGGCCATTTGCCGAACGCTGCGCCCGTCAGTCGCCGACGAGCGCAGCCGGTCGTGCGGCGCTCAGGCGGCTCGTAGCGCCGTCTGCGCCTGTGCCGCGATCTCGTATGAGCGCACCCGCGCCGCATGATCGTAGATCTGGCCGGCGATCAGCAGCTCGTCCGGGCTATGGCGCGCAACGAAGCGCTCGAGCCCGTCCGCGACCCGAGCCGGGTCGCCCACGATGGCCATGGCGAAGGCGCGCGACACCATCGCCTCCTCCATCGGCGTCCAGAGCCCCTCCATGCTGTCCACCGGCGGCTGCAGCTTGCCGGGCACCCCACGGCGCAGGAGAAGCATCTGCATCTGGGCGGAGGTGAACAGCCGACGCGCCTCGGGCTCGGTGGGTGCGGCGAACACGCTCAACGCCAGCATCAGGTGCGGCTGGCGCAGCGTGGCCGACGGCTCGAAGCGGGCGCGGTAGAGTTCCGCTGCCTCCTCCATCAGGTCGGGGGCGAAGTGGGAGGCAAAGGCGAACGGCAGGCCGAGCATGGCGGCGAGCTGGGCGCTGAACAGGCTGGAGCCCAGCAGCCAGATCGGCACCTCCAGCCCCTCGCCAGGGATGGCATGGACCGACTGCCCCGGTCGGGCAGGCTGGAAATACCCCTGGAGCTCGACCACGTCGTGCGGGAAGCGCTCGGCGCTGGCCGGATCGCGCCGCAACGCCATCATGGTGCGCTGGTCCGAGCCGGGCGCCCGGCCGAGCCCGAGATCGATGCGGCCGGGGAACAGCGAGGCCAGGGTGCCGAACTGCTCGGCAACCGTCAGCGGCGCGTGGTTGGGCAGCATGATGCCGCCCGCGCCCACCCGGATCGAGCGGGTGCCGGCAGCCACATGGCCGATCACTACGGCGGTGGCCGCCGATGCGATCCCCGGCATGTTGTGGTGCTCGGCAAGCCAGTAGCGGTGATAGCCGAGCCGCTCCGCCTGGCGCGCGAGATCAAGGCTGCGCTGCAAGGCGAGGGCCGCGTCGCCCCCTTCGACGATCGGGGACAGGTCGAGTACCGAGAACGGGATCATGCGTCCGAGATGGGCGCCGCATGGCCCGCAGGCAAGGCACCCGTCTCGTCTTGGTAGCCGCAGCCGGACTCGAACCGGCACGCCTGAAGGCAAGAGATTTTAAGTCTCCTGTGTCTACCGTTCCACCATGCGGCCCCCGCGGGTGGTGATAGACCGGAGCATGGTCGCAGATCCAGCAGGCGCGGTGCCGGCAGCCTGGAGGCAGACCCTGCCGGGACGGCTTCAGCCTCAGATCAGCCGGTGCGCAGCAGGGCCGGTCCGTGCAGCTTGAGCCAGCCCTCGGCCCGCGCCCGGTAGGGCGTCAGCCGGTCGACCTCGCGCCAGAACGCAGCACCATGGTCCAGGTGACGCAGGTGTGCGAGTTCGTGCGCCACCACGTAGTGCTGGACCTCGACCGGGGCCATCACCAGCCGCCAGCTGAACATCACCGCGCCCTGCGAGGAGCAGCTCCCCCAACGGCTGCTGGTGTCCTTGATGACCAGCCGCTTGGGATGCAGTCCCGAGGCGGTGGCGATCTGCCGGCTCACCTCGCCCAGCACCCGGCGTGCCTCGACGCGCAGGAAATCGAGCACCCGGCGCGCCAGGAACGCGCTTTCGCCGCTCACCCGGATCTCGCCCTCCTCGATCCAGACGCCGCGTCGCGCTTCCGGCACCCAGCGGATCCGGTGCGGGACACCGCTGAGCTTCACCGTCTCGCCGGCCTCGAAGGCGACCTGTCCGGGCAGCGCGGCGAGCTTGCCCGCCACCCAGCGTGCGTGGGTTTGCAGCAGGGCGAGGCCGGCCTCGCGCGCCGCCCGTGGCGGGAGGGTCACAACAACGGTGCCCGCGCGCGGGTCGATCCGCAGCGAAACCCGCCTCGCCTGGCGCGACCGGCGCCAATGGACCGGGGTCTCGCCGTGGGGCAGCAGCAATGTCTCGGCGACAGGCAGGAGAACAGACCGCGCGGCCGTGCGGCTGGCCGGCCGTCCGCGGCTCACCGGCAACGTCCGGTCCCCTGGGCACCGCAGACGCGCGCCGCCGGCTCCTCGGGCGCGGACGGCGTGCGGGGCGGGAGTGCGGCTGCCGGCCGCCGGCCCCGCGCAGCGCGGCCGGGCCAATCGACAAGGTGGTGCTCGAGCGGGCCGGCGTCGCGCTCGCGGATCACCCGGTCGCGAACCGACACCCCCGCCTCATGCACGCTGTCTGCTCGTCCGGACACCAGCGGGTGCCACCAGGACAGGTCGCGCCCCTCGCTCAGCCGCCGGTAGGCGCAGCTCGGCGGCAGCCAGTCGATGTCGGCCAGTGCCTCCGGCGTGAGCCGGACGCAATCCGGGACCCAGCGCTGCCGCCGGCGGTAGTCCGAGCAGGCGCAGCTGTGGGTATCGAGCAGCCGGCAGGCGACGTTGGTATGCAGCACCTCGTGTGTATCGGCATCGCGCAGCTTGTGCAGGCAGCATCGCCCGCAACCGTCGCACAGCGACTCCCACTCGGTGTCGCTCATCTCGTCGAGGCGCTTGCGCTTCCAGAACGGCACGGATTGCGGCATGCGCCCACGATACGGAATTGGTTCGGCCAGCGGAAGTCGAGCCGGAGGGGCCAAGTCCCAGGGGCCAAGTCCCAGGGGTCAAGTCCCAGGGGTCAAGTCCCAGGGGCCAAGCCCCAGGGGCCACCGCAGGACATCGTCCCCTGGCGGCGTCCTCCGGCCGGGCCGGCTGGAAGGCTGCCTCAGCCGTCCAGCCAGAGCCACGCGCCGGCGAGCAGGGCGGCCAGCAGCAGGCTGCCCAGCAGGCCGGGTCCGAGCTGCGGCAGCCAAAGGTGGCGCAGCCGGTCGAGTGGCCCGGCCCCGAGGCCGATCGCCGCCCGGCGCTGGTTGGACTGCAAACGCAGTGCCGCGATCGCCGCCGGTGTCAGCACCGCTGGCAGCGCGCAGGCCACTCGCCAGATCAGCAGCGTGCCGGCGCCCGGCGGGTGGCGGACGAGCTGCCCGAGCAGCAGGAACGCGGCGAGGCCGGGCAATGCCAGCAGGACGATGAGGCCGGTCAGCCAGGCCGGACGGTGCACCGGGCCGCCTTACCGACCGCCGAGCCAGCGGTCGAAACGTTGACTGAGCGCCGCGAGATGTTCCGCCCAGAACGCGTCATCGACCTGCAGCGTGGCCTTCGGCTGGTTGGCAGCGGTGGTGGGGGTGATCGTGGTGGGGGCGGCCGTGGTTGGGGCAGCCGTGGTCGGGGACGCAGGGGTGGAACCAGCGGGAGTGGAGTCTGATGGGGTGGCAGTTGCCCCTGTTGTCGCCGGGTGGGTGCCGGCCGGGTACGGTCCGGGGCCCGACGGGGCCTTGGCATCGGCCGGCGTTCTCGCATCAACGGGAGCGGATGCCTTGGCCAGGAAGGCGATCAGCTGCTGCGCGCTGCGCCGCTCTCCCGGGTCCGTCTGTCGCGGCATCGCCCAGCCAAGGTCCATCGCCAGGCTGCCGTTCGGTTGCATGCCGAAGCTGCGGTGGCCGTCGCGATTGGCTGCGGCAATCTCCCCGGCCGCGGCGCTGGTCATCAGCACCCCGCCGCTCTCAAGGATCTGCTCAGCGTCGGCCGGCGTGTTCCACCACACGATGTAGGGCTTGAGCTGGTCGAGCTTCCTGAACGCGCGATCGACGCCATCCGAGGTGGAGAGCGTGCGGTAGATGTCGCCGGGCGCCACACCATCGGCCATCAGCGCGATCTCCAGGGTTCCGCGCGGATCGCGCTGCAGCCCGCGCTTGCCCGGCCGGCGTGCCACATCCCAGAAATCGGACCAGCTCGGCGGGTTGTCGACCCGGCTCTTGTCCCAGGCCAGGAGGAGATCGATGTGCCCGTCCGCCACGCCGCACTGCTGCCCCGCGCTGTCCGGCCGCTGGTCGGCCGGGTCTCGGGTCATCGGCTCGGGCACGAGCAGCCCTTCGCGGCAGGCGACACGCAGGGCCGCCTCGCCGATCAGCACGAGGTCCCATCCGGTTTTGCCTTCCGCCGCCCGGCTGCGCAGCGTGGCGAGCGTCCCGTCCCAGACCTGGGCGCGCACCGCCTCACCCGTCTGGGCGCGGAACGCCGAGAAGAGCCCGCTTTCTTCCGATTGCTGCAGATCCCCACCCAGAGACGCGACGACGATCCCGGTGGGCGGACCAGCTGCCCCGGGCTGGATCGCCTCCCGCTGGCCCCCTCCATGCTGGGTCGGACCATGCTGGGTCGCCCCATGCTGAGCGGCGTCGTGGTGGGCCGTTTCATGCTGGGCCGCGCGCCCTGCCGCCGGCAAGGCGAGCAAGGCGAGCGGAAGCAGTGTCGCGCCGAGCAAGGCTCGCCTGGAGGAAGATGCAATCCCCGATCGGACAGAACGGCGACAGAAGCATGGCGACGGTAGGTGGCGGCGCTCAGGAACGGGCACGTTCTTGCATGGTCTCGCGGTTGTCTGCCGGTAACTGCCGCCTCGGGGGGCGAGACTGTCTATCGCACTCTCCACCCGTGGAACAGTCGCGGCCGGCCCGCGAAGCGCTTGTGGCACCGACCCGCGGCCGGGATCTGCGACGTGGGCATCCGCGACTGGGAAGCTGCGCCTGGGAAGCTGCGGCTGGGCAGCTGCGGCTGGGCAGCTGCGGCTGGGCAGCTGCGGCTGGGCACCCGTTACTGGGGAAAGGCGGTCGCGTGCACCGCCTGCCAGGCCAGCAATGCCGACCGGTCGGCATGCAACGAGCCGAGCGGCTGCGCCGCCGGCCGCCGGGCAAGGATCTCGCCACCGCCGGCCAGTCGGAAACGCAGCCTCAGATGGTCGCCGAGATGCAGGATTTCCGCGAGCGTGCCGGCGAGCCGCTCCTCGCCGAATGACTCCTCGTCGGACACGAACGCCGTGGCGATCCGCTCCGGGCGGACGCAGACAACGCACAGGCCGCCCTCCTCAAGGCCCGGGGCCGCCGCGCAATCCATGCTCGGCCCCGCACTCAGGCGCACATGGGCCACATCGTCCTCGATCCAGGCGACGCTGCCGGTCAAGCGGTTCGCTTCCCCGAACCAGACCGCGACCGCCTCGTTCGCCGGACGGTCCAGCAGTTCCGACGCGGTGCCCACTTGATGCAAGCGGCTGCCTTCGAGAAGTCCGATCCGGTCGCCCATGACCAGAGCCTCCTCACGCTCGGTCGTGGCGAACAGCAGGGAAAGGCCGCGGGCGCGCACCAGCCGACGCAGGATCTGCCGCAGGTCGCGACGCTCCGTCAGGGTGAGACCGCTCGTCGGATGCTCGAGTACGATCAGCGCCGGCTCGCAGACCAGGACCCGGGCCAGGGCGACGCGCACGCGCTCGGCAGCCGCCAGCGAAGCAGCGCGCCTCGGCGCAAGCCCCTCGAGTCCGAGCAGGGCAAGGGTCTGGCGGATCCTGTGATCGCTCTCCGTCCGGCCCAGCTTGCGCGCGGCGAGGGGAAAGGTCAGGTTTGCCAGAACGCTGAGATGGTCGAACAGCGGGTCGCGGGCCGAAACCAGCCCGATCTGGCGCCGTCCGGCCGGCAGGTCGCCTATGTCCCGTCCGCGCAGCAGGAGTTGTCCCGGGCTGGCCGGGCGATAGCCTGCCAGGGCATCGACCAGCGGCTCGACGTCGCGGACGCCCGATGCGAGCAGGGCCAGACACTCTCCCTCATGGAGCACCAGATCGAGCGGCCGTTCCGCTCCGACGGCCCCATCAGCCGCCGCCGGCATCTGCAGGTGCAACTCCAGCAGGTGACCCGGAGCACTCACCGCCAGCGCCTCGGCGCTGGAACTTGTGTAACGACGTCGCGTTCTTGAGCCACCGTAAAATGGGGGAATTTCATGGCTGTGTCCGACAAGGTCGACGATGTCACGCAAGATACTCGTGAACAGCTTCACTCCCTAAAGCTGATGGTCGAGCAACTGCTCAACGAGCGGGTCACGCCCGCACTTGCCGGCGCCGCCGATCGTGCCGAGACTGCGGTGACCAGTGCCCGTGACATGACGAGTACCCAGGTGGCCAACGTGTCCGACAAGGTGCGTGGCCAGCCGCTGATCGCCATAGGCATCTCAGCCGTTGTGGGATACCTCGTGGGTCGTCTCTCCCGCTAGCATAGGTCCCAATGAAAGCTGTCGATCACGGCAAAGCGGCCGCTTCCGCGGAAGCGGCTCGCCTGCAAGCCATGGGCCTGCGCTTCGGCCGGCGCGTCGCGTTCCTTGTCGTCGCGGCGCTGTTCGGTTTGTTCACGCTGATCTCGTTGCATGTCCTGCTGTGGATGCTCTGCTACGGGCCCTGGCACACCGGCAAGGTCTGGGCTTCGATCATCGTTGTCGGTTTCGATGTGGTGTGCGCAGGCCTCTTCCTGCTGCTCGGACGTGGCAAGCCTCCGGGCGCCCGCGAGATCGAGGCGCGGATGGATCGCGATCGCAACCTGGCCGCGATGCGCAGCGCCTTGGCGCTTTCCGCGGTCGCCGCGACCGTCACCGGACCAGCCGGACGGCTCGCCGGACGCGGTCTGATCGGTGCCACGCGCGGCCTGTTTCGCCGTGCGACCGGTCGCGGCCCGGTGCCTGACCGGAGGCGCTATCGTTAGCGTCCTCCACCCGCCCGCCAGCTGGGCAGGCCTTGTCCGGACACCCTACGCCTCGACGTCAGGGCCATCCTGCTTCAAGCCGAGTGGAACTCAGGCCGTAACACAGTTCGCCCCGGGTGCTCCGCCGGCGTGAGGCTTAGGTGCCCGGGGGCCCCGCAGGGGGGCGTCAGGGTCAAAGTTCGCGTGAACGGCCACGCTGCGCGACGATATCATCGAGAGCGTGCTGGTCGCGGCGCTGCTCGCCGAGCCGTGCTTCCTGTTGCCGCGTTTCGACCAGAAGCTCGACTGCACGGTGGGCCGCACGGGTCAGGCCGAGTGCCACCCGCGCCCGATCCACGTCGCAGGCCGCCTCCCGTTCGGCGCTTCGCGCGGCCTCGAGAGCCTTCTTGCCCAGCGGCAGCCAGCGCGCGAACGCATCCACCACCTCATCACCAGACGCGAGATCAAGCGCCGCCGTCACCTCCGCGGCATAGCGGCTTTCCTCCTCCTCACGCGCCCGTTGCCTGCTCTGCTGACGCTCCAGCGCTTCGGCAACAATCCGCTGCGCCTCGTCCAGGTGGCCCCGGCGGACGCGCAGCAGGGTGGCGAGAGTGTCAGACGCGCTCATGCCGCCACCGCCGAGCCGCGGAGGACCGCCGCCAGCCGGTCGAACGCGCCGTCGAGTTGCACCCCGTCGTCGCGACCCTGGCGCAGCAGCGCCTCGATCTTCGGAGCCAGTTGCACCGCCTCGTCCACTGCCGGATCACTCCCCGCCTTGTAGGCCCCAAGTCGCACCATGTCCGCCATGTCGGCGTGCAGGGCCAATATCTGCCGCGCCCGCCGGGTGAGCGCGTTCTCCTCGGTGCCGTTGCAGCCAGGCACGGCACGAGACAACGAGCGCAGCACGTCAACTGCCGGGTAGCGGCCCGCCTCGCCGATCTTGCGATCCAGGATGACATGCCCGTCGAGGATGCCGCGCACGGCGTCGGCAACCGGCTCGTTGTGGTCGTCGCCCTCCACCAATACGGTGAACAGCGCGGTGATCTGCCCCGCAGTGCCGTCCTCCAGGATCGGCCCGGGACCGGCGCGTTCGAGCAGTCGTGGCAGCTCGGCGAAAACGCTCGGCGGGTAGCCGCGCGTCGCCGGCGGCTCGCCTGTCGCCAGGCCGATCTCGCGCAGTGCCAGGCAGAAGCGGGTCACGCTGTCCATGAGCAGCAACACCGACTTGCCCTGGTCGCGGAAATGCTCGGCAATGGTCATTGCCGAGTAGGCGGCCTCGCGGCGCATCAGCGGCGGCGTGTCGGACGTCGCCACCACCACCACCGATCTGGCGAGACCCTCGGCGCCCAGGTCGTCCTCTATGAACTCGCGCACTTCGCGGCCGCGTTCGCCGACCAATGAGATTACCGCGACGTCGCACTTCGTGTGCCGGGCGAGCATCGACAACAAGGTGGATTTGCCGACGCCGGAACCGGCAAACAGGCCCAGCCGCTGTCCGGTCCGGCAGGTGGTGAACAGGTTCATCACTTCCACGCCAAGATCCAGGCGCGCTCCGAGCCGGGCCCGGCGCGTTGCGCCCGGCGGTGCGGCTCGTACCGGACGGGCCACCGGCCCGGCCGGTAGCGGGCCCTTGCCGTCCATTGCCTGGCCGAGCGGGTCAATGACCCGTCCGAGCCAGCCGTCGGTCGGTGCGAGCCGGCCCGGCATCCCGCCCCCGATCCCGAACACGGCGCGGCCGCCCGGTCCCATGCCGTCGAGCGGTCCGAAGGCCATGGCGTTCGCCGCCTCTCCGCGGAAGCCTACGATCTCGGCGGGTATCGAGATATCCCCGCGCCCGTGCAGCACAACCTTGTCGCCAACCGCCACATGGCGATCGAGCCCAGCCAGCTGCACCGACAGGCCATTGATCCCCGATATCTGTCCCGCAATGCGAGACGGCTGCAGCTGCGCGAGAGAGGCCCGTGCTTGTTCGAGACGGCGGAAAATATTTGGAGAGCCAGCCACGCCGCGCGCCTCGTTGATATGACGGGTTGAACAGCATCATTAGACAGGCGAATGGTTAACAAGGAGTTGGTATCGAATTTGATACACAACCAACATGAAAATACCTCGACACGACACAATCTAAGGTGGTAAATTCCTGCCATCAGAACCGATGGTGGTGACAATGCGTGTGCTTCTGGTGGAAGACGACGTCACGGCTGCTAAGGGAATATCCCTTATCCTGAAGAATGCCGGATTCACGCTGGATCACACCGACATGGGTCGCGAGGCCCTGGAGATGGTCCGCCGCTATGACTACGACCTGATCCTGCTCGACCTCATGTTGCCCGACATCGAGGGCTATGAGGTTGTCCGCCGGATGCGGGTCAGCCGTGTCGCCACCCCGGTGATCGTCCTTTCCGCATTGTGCCGCCCGCAGGCGAAAGTGAAGGCATTCGCCGTCGGCGCCGACGACTTCATCACCAAGCCGTTCGACCACGCCGAGCTGATCGCGCGTATGCAGGCGATCCTGCGCCGCAGCAAGGGCTACAGCGAGCCGACCCTCCGGGTCGGTGGCCTGCAGCTCAATCTCGACAGCCGCGAGGTGTCAGTGGATGGGCGGCCGGTGCATCTCACCGGCAAGGAATATGCGATCCTCGAGCTGCTTGTGCTCCGCAAGGGCATGGTCCTGACCAAGGACGCCTTCCTCAACCATCTTTACGGCGGGATGGATGAGCCGGAGATGAAGATCATTGACGTGTTCATCTGCAAGCTGCGCAAGAAGCTGCAGGCCGCCGGTGCTGGTCACCTCATTGGCACGGTGTGGGGGCGTGGCTACATGCTGCGCGACGAGGACAGGTCGGCTTCCGCACTTCCCATGACCCAGGACGAGACGGCCGGCCTGGAGATGGAGCTCTCCGCCGCCTGACATTTCCTGTGCCATCGGACCTGTTCAGGGCCGCCGGCGATGCCGTTGACATCGTGCGGTGGCTCTGCTCCGGCTTGGCTCAGACGGTGAACTGCTCGACGATGATCCGTTCCGAAAGGCTCTGGTCGGGGTCGAACAGCACGGTGGTGCCGAGGCTGCGGTCCTCACTCACCGCCACCGAGACAACATCTCGCACTTCCGTGAAGTCGGCCACCGCTGCTACCGGCCGTTTGTCACCTTCCAGGATATGCAGTTCCACGTCCGCGGTGCTGGGCAGCAACGCGCCACGCCAGCGCCGTGGCCGGAAGGCGCTGATCGGGGTCAGCGGCAGCAGATTGGCCGACAGCGGAACGATCGGACCATGCGCGGAGAGGTTGTAGGCGGTTGATCCCGCCGGTGTGGAGAGCAGCACGCCGTCGCAGACCAGTTCGGTCAGGCGCACCCGGCCATCCACCAGGATGCGGATCTTCGCCGCCTGCCGGCTCTGGCGGAACAGGAACACGTCGTTCAGCGCCAGCGCCTCCTCGACGACACCGGACTGGGTCACCGCATGCATGCGCAACGGATGCAGGACCGCACCCTGTGACCGGACCAGCCGTTCTGGGAGGTCGTCCTCGACCAGTGGGTTCATCAGGAACCCGACCGTCCCGCAATTGATCCCGTACACCGGGGTGCCTGCGTGCAGGACGGTATGGAGGGTCTCGAGCATGAACCCGTCCCCGCCCAGGCAGACCACCACTTCCGCGTCCTCGACCGGCACGTGGCCGTAGCGCGCCCGGAAGCGTGCGAGATTGTCCTGCGCCATCTCGTTGTCGGCACCGACGACAGCGATCCGGGTCAGCTTGTACCCGGGCGGCCAGATGGTGCTGACCGGCGAGCCCTCTGCAGGCGGCAAGGCAAGTGTATCGCTCGTGGCTGGATCCTGCTCCCTCGCGTCAGCTCCGTCGGACGTGCCCTGCGAGTCCCGCTCGCGCACGCACTCGGGTCGCGGCAGCAACTCGTCCATCAGGTCAGGCGCCGATGGTCCACGACCGGAATCCCGGCCCTGACCCGCTCGGTAAGGGTCGGGTCGATGCGCGCAGTCACCCAGCCCGGTCCGTTCGACGCGCATCCGACTACGGTTCCCCAGGGATCGACGACCATTGAATGGCCGTAAGTCTGGCGAGCCGCCCCATGACCGTCGACATGTCGCCCACACGTGCCAGCCGCGGCCACCCAGCACTGCGTCTCGATCGCGCGAGCCCGTAGCAACGTCTCCCAATGCGCTTCGCCGGTTTCCGCGGTGAAGGCGGCCGGCAGGAGGATGAGTTCCGCCCCCTCGCGCCGCAGCCTGGTGAACAGTTCCGGGAACCGCAGGTCGTAGCAGATCGCGAGCCCCGTCGTGAGCGGGCCGACCCTGGCCGTGACCACCGAGTCGCCGGCGACGTACGTATCGCTTTCCCGGTAGCCCTCGCCATTGGGAGTCACCACGTCGAACAGGTGCAACTTGCGGTAGCGGGCTATCTCGGAGCCGTCCGGAGCGAACACCAGGGCCGTGTTGGCGATCTTGTCACCGCACCGCTCGCCGATCGAGCCGCCGTGCACATGCAAGCCATGTGAGCGGGCGAGGTCGCGGAGCATGACGTAGGCACCTCCCTCGAGGGCAGCGCCGCCGGGTCCGGGGAGCGGCTCCGCGGCCGCGCGCTTTGTCGCCTGGTCACCGCCCAGGCAGGACCACATCTCAGGGAGCATCACCAGATCAGGCCGATCGGCCTCGATGGCGGCCACCATCAGGCGTCGGGCCTGCGCGATGTTGTCCGCCTTGTCGCTTCCTGGCGACATCTGGATGACGCTGATCCGCAACCAGGATCTCCGCTGCGAGGGCCGTTACGGGCCGTCCCTAGGTATGCTTCGATCCGGCAGCAAAGTTCTGCGGGACGAGCCGCAGCAGCTCTTCGGGCACCGGCTCGCTGAGTGTCCTGTCATACAGGCGCTGCAAACCTATTTGCAACCACGTCTCAAAAGACGGGGCAATTGGGATGTCAGAATTACGTGGGTCCCGATCAGGCATGATAGTAACGAAGCGTCAGATGTGGGTGCAGAGTTGCAGGACGCGATGCTGACCATCCTTCATGTCTGGCTCTTTCTCAACAGGAAGTGTTCATTGCCGCAGGGCGCGCGCGACCCGATGCACCTCTTCCAGCGCCTGGGTATTGGGGTGACGGATGGCCAGCATCGTCTGACGGCGCACCGCCTCGCCCACGTTCGGGTCACGGCGGATGATGCCGCACAAGGCGGGCGTCGTGCCGAGAAAAGTGGAGCAGGCCTTCGTCAGACTGGTGAAGGCGCGCTCGCCGCTGCTCAAGGTCGCCGCCTGGTTGATGACCACCCGGACGTCGGGTTCAGGCCCCGCCCCCTGCCGCAACGCCCAGTGATCGCGGACGTGCAGCTTGAGGACGGCGTAGGCGTCGGCGATCGCGGTCGGCTCGTCGGTGGTCACCACCAGCAACGTATCGGCCCAGGCTGCGAGCCTGCGGGTCATGCGATCGATCCCGGCACCGAGATCGAGCAGCACGGTGTCATAGGCCTGCAGGTCGCGGAGCCGCGCCAGCATCGCGTCCAGCTCGGGCAGCGGCATGCGGCCAAGCACCGACAAGCCGGAGCGTCCCGGCAGGATGGAGAACGGCCGATCGCTGCCGTCCGGTCCGGTATAGTCGATCACCGCCTCCAACAGATCCACGCGGCCGGCGGCAACATCGGAAAGGTCGCGCGCCGGCGTGAGACCGAGCTGAATGTCGATGTTCGCCAGGCCCGGGTCGGCGTCGAGCAGCAGCACGCGCGCGCCGCGCCGCGCCAGCAGATGCGACAGCGTGATCGACAGCCACGTCTTGCCGACGCCGCCCTTGCCGGAGGCAACAGCGATCGTCCTGCCCGCTTGTGCCGCCAGCTGAGTGCGGTCGAACACGAAGCTGTTCATGGACAGGGCCTCACGACGTGGAAACGCCGCGTCGCTGCGCGGCGATGTGCAGCGGAAGTGCCGCGTGACGAACAATGGTCGGTGCGGGATCGGCCGTCCGTCCGGCCACCGACGCCGGCGGCTGTCGCGGCGATGCGGCCGACGCGGCATGACGCTGCAGATGGTCGGCCAGCAATCGGGGGCTGAAGGGGACCAGTCCGTCGGCAACGCCGTTGCCGATGCCCGCCTCGGCAAGCGCCAGCCGCGCCGACAGGGCCGGCTGCAGGATTCCGCCCAGGCGTCGCGTCTTGTCCAGGCGGGTGGCGATCAGCGCGCGGGCCCCGAGTGCCGCATAGGCGGCGGCAAGGTCCTGCGCTTCATCGGGGTCAAGGCCGCCCGACATGACCAGCACCGGGCGAGCCTGGGCGGCATCGAGCAGCTCCTCGATCGACCGGGCCTCCTGGCGGTCCTGGGCGTCCAGACCAGGGGCGTCGATCAGCACCGGCTGGCCGTCCGCGCGCCGCGCGAGGGCTCGTGCCAGCATTGCCGGGGTGTCAGCGACAATCATGGTCAGGCCGAGCAGCCGGGTGAACGCCGCGAGCTGGTCGATCGCTCCGGCCCGCTGACCGTCGGCGGTAATGACGAGCGGCTCCCGCCCGGCCAGGACCAGCCTTGTCGCCAGACGGGCACAGGTCAGCGTCTTGCCGCTGCCCGGCGTGCCCACGAGCAGGAGCGGCTTCTCGCCAGGTTCGAGAGCGAGCGGCTGGAAGCGGAAACAGCGTTCGCATGCCGCCTCTAGCGAGCCGTGGGCGAGGGAAGCGGCAAGCTCCGGGTCCAGCCCGTGCCAGGCGAGCAGCGCCTCGCGTGGCACGCGCGGCGGCTGGCGCTTGACCGAAGCCTCTCCCGCATGCGGCGGGATGGAGAGCGGCTCGAGGTCGTCAAAGGGCGACGGCCGCCGCGGACCGGCCGGCCCGGCCGCAGGGGCGCCGCGCCGGCCAGCATCGACCGCGGGAGCGGGCAGGGCGGTTTCGATGGCCGCGGTGACCTCGACCAGCCCGTCGCGCGTCGTGTCGGACAGGATGAGCGCATCCGGGCCGAGTTCGCCGCGGATCTGCGACATCGCCTCGGCCAGCGTATGCGCCCGGAAGGTCCTAAGCCGCACGACGCGATTCCCATCCGACTAAGATTGGCTGCATCACAGCGACTCCAGCGTACGGATGCGGACGCGGGGCGAGATCTCTGCCTGCGACAGGACCGACACGGCCGGACGCAGCCGCTCGACGATTGAGCGCATCGGCCCGCGCAGGACTCCGGTCACCAGCACCACCGGCATTTCGCCGGATGCGGCAACGCTGTCGAGCGCCGTCCGCAGCCGGGCGATGAACTCGTTGAGCCTGCTCGGCGCCATCGCCAGCTGTCGTTCCTCCGGTGGCCCCACGAGGCTTTCCAGGAAGGCCTGCTCCCAGGCGGGCGAAAGCGTGATCAACGGGATGTAGCCGCCCGGGCCTACGTGCGAATCGCTGATCTGGCGCGAAAGCCGGGTCCGGACGTGCGCCACGATCAGCGACACGGCGCGCACGCCCGATCCGCAGGCCTCCTGGACGCCCTCGAGAATCGTCGGCAGGTCCCGGATCGAGATCCGTTCGGCGAGCAGCGACTGCAGGACCCTCTGCACGGCGCCCGCCGAGATCTGCGACGGGATCAGGTCCGCGACCAGCTTCTGCTGCTCACGCGGCAGTTCGTCGAGGAGTTTCTGCGTCTCGGAATAGGAAAGCAGTTCCGACATCGTCTCGCGCACCACTTCCGTGAGGTGCGTGCTCAGCACGCTGGCGGGATCGACCACCGTGCAGCCGCGAAACAGCGCCTCCTCGCGCTGTGCGGTGTCGATCCACAGTGCCGGCAGCCCGAAGGCGGGCTCGTTGGTCCGTTCGCCAGGCAGGGCGGGAACGCCCCCCTTGGGGTCCATGACCAGAAGGCGGGTCGGGCGCAACTCGCCCCGCCCGACCGCGATCTCCTTGATCCGGATGCAATAGGCGTCTGCCGCCAACTGCATGTTGTCCTGGATGCGGACCGGCGGCATCACGAAGCCCATCTCCTGCGCAATGGTGCGGCGCAGGGTCTTGATCTGCTCGGTGAGCCGTGGATTGTCCCCGCCTGCCAGGGGCAGAAGTCCGTAGCCGAGTTCGAGACGGATCATGTCGATTTTCATCGCCTCGGTGATCGGTGGCTCGGCGGCTGCCGGTGCGGCAACCACCGAGGCAGCGTCCTCCTGCGCGACCTGGGCCGGATGCTTCCAGCGCAACCAGGCTCCCCCGCCGGCAAGCCCGCTGATCGCCAGGAAGGGCAGGGCGGGCAGGCCCGGCATGACCGCGAGCACTGCCGCGGCGCCGGCGGCCAGCGCCAGCGGCTTGGGGTTGGTGCCGAGCTGGGCCATCAGTGCCACATCCGCACCGCCTTCGGTGCCGCCCTTGGTCACGACGATGCCAGAGGCGGTCGAGACGAGCAGCGCCGGGATCTGCGCGGTCAGGCCGTCGCCCACCGTGAGCGTGGTGAAGGTCGCGGCGGCGTCCGAGAACGGCATGCCGTGCCGGATCAGCCCGATCGCCAGGCCGCCGAGGATGTTGATCACCGTGATCAGCAGCCCGGCGATGGCGTCGCCACGCACGAACTTCGCCGCACCGTCCATCGCGCCGTAGAAGGCGCTTTCCGCTTCGAGCTCCTTGCGGCGCAGCCTCGCCACCTTCTCGGTGATCGAGCCGGCCGACAGCTCGGCATCGATGGCCATCTGCTTGCCGGGCATCGCATCCAGGCTGAAGCGCGCCGCGACTTCCGCGATGCGGCCCGAACCCTTGGTGATCACCATGAAGTTCACCACCAGGAGGATGGCGAACAGGATGAGCCCGATCACCACGTCGCCGCCCATCAGGAACCCGCCGAACGCCGCGACGACGTGACCTGCGGCGAGCGGCCCCTCATGGCCGCGACTCAGGATGAGGCGGGTGGTGGCAACCTCGAGCGAGAGGCGGAACAAGGTGGTCAGCAGCAGCAAGGTCGGGAACGAGGTGAAGTCCAGCGGTCGCTGAAGGAACAGCGCCACCATCAGCACCAGGACCGACAGGGTGACGGACAGTGACAGGCCGAGATCCAGAACGATCGGCGGTAGCGGGAGCACCAGGATGGACAGCAGGGCAACGACGCCGAGTGCGAGCCCGATATCGCTGCCTGGCATGTAGGGCCGCAGCTTTGCCGCGACCCCGGCGAAGGGCGAACTGGCCAGAACGCCGGCGAGAGCTGTCTCGGCCATCGCTCAGGCCGCCCAGCTGCCCGAGGGCGGGGGCACGGTCAGGCCCTGGCCGGCATAATCGCGCAGCTTGTTGCGCAACGCGCGGATCGAGATGCCCAGGATGGTCGCGGCATGGGTGCGGTTGCCCGCGGTATGGTGCAGGGTCTCGATGATCAAGGCCTGCTCGACCTCGTCCATGCGTCGCCCGACCAGGCCACTGATCCCGGACCGCGGGGCCGCCGAGGCTTCGGCCCGGGTGGTGGCCACCGGCAACAGGTTGAACAGCTCCGGTCCGATCTGCGGCGTCTCGGCGAGCAGGACCGCGCGATGCATCAGGTTCTCCAGCTCGCGCACGTTGCCCGGCCAGCCATACTGGCAAAGCAGGCGTAATGCCTCCTCGCTCAAGGGACGCTGCGGCAGGCCGTTCATGTCCGCATAGTGCCTCGCGTAATGTTCGGCCAGCACGGGGATGTCCTCAGGACGCTCGCGCAGCGCCGGCAGAGCAAGGTTGACGACGTTGAGACGGAAGAAGAGATCGGCGCGGAACCGCCCGCCCCTGACCTCCGAGTCGAGATCGCGGTTGCTTGTCGCCAGGATCCGGACGTCCACGCGCACCGGGGCACTGCCACCGATGCGGTCGACCTCACGTTCCTGGATCGCACGCAGGAGCTTGGCCTGCAGGCGCACGTCCATCTCGCTGATCTCGTCGAGCAGCAACGTCCCCCGGTCGGCCGCCTCGAACTTGCCGATCCGCCGCCCCGCTGCGCCGCTGAACGCGCCCTTTTCATGGCCGAACAGCTCCGACTCGAGAAGGTGCTCGGGGATCGCCGCGCAGTTCAGCGCGATGAACGGCCCGCCCGCCCGGCTCGAGCGCCGGTGGATGTGGCGCGCCATGACCTCCTTGCCGGTGCCCGACTCGCCGGTGATCAGGACCGAGGCTGTCGCCCGGGCCACCTGCTCGGCCTGCCGCAGGACGGCGAGCATCGCCGGGTCGCGTGCCAGCAGGGTGTGGCTGTCGCCCGACGCTGCCTGAAGGAAGGCGGCGATCAGATCGGCGTCCGGTGGCAAGGGCAGGAAGTCCCGCGCCCCGCTGCGCACCGCCCGCAGCGCCGCCTCCGGCTCGGTATCGAGGCCGCAGGCGATGACCGGCACGACGATCCGCTCGCTGGCCAGCGACTGCACGAGGCCGCCGATATCCATCTCGACGTCACAGAGCACCAGATTGACACCGGCATCCGCGCGCAGGCGCGCAAGTGCTGCCGCGACGTGGTCGGCCTGGTCGAGCTGAGCGCCGCGCTCGACCGCCATGGCCGCCGCACGCCCGAGCTCTCCGCCGAGGGAGCCGATGATCAGGACCCGCATGTCAGATGCCCCGATCCGCCTTGACGATCTCCGTCATGGTGACGCCAAGACGGCTTTCTCCCACCATCACGACCTCGCCACGGGCAACCAGGCGGTTGTTGACGTAGATGTCGATCGCCTCGCCGATCTTGCGGTCGAGCTCGACCACCGCGCCACGTCCGAGCTTGAGTAGCTGGCTGACCTGCATGGTCGATTTGCCAAGCACGGCGCTGACCGTGACCGGAATGTCGTAGACCGCGCCGAGATCGTGCGAGTTGCGCGAACCGGCCGGCTCGCTGACCACCGGAGCGTCGGACATCTCCGTGAGATCAAGCTCATTGGACATCGGAGGTCTCCGCGCTCAGGCTGACGGGGGGTGGAACTGCGAGGCTTGGAAAGAGGGCGAGAAGCGTCGCGCGGATCTGCTCGCACAGGCCGCGCGTGTCCCGGTTCGCTTCGCCGCTCGACCAGCGTACCGCGACATCCCCGGGGGCGAGCGCCTCGGATTCGATCCACGAGACGCTTGCGTCGGCATCCGCCAGGAGGTCGGCGGTCGATTGCTCCACCGCGGCGCGCACGGACGGATGGATCCTGATCTGCAGCTCTCTTGTCTGGCGTAGCGGCGGGAGGATGTTGCGCAGGAGCAAGCTGATCTCCGAGGTGGCATGCTGAGCGCACAAGCCCGGGAGCGCTGCGACGACCGTGGCAAGCACGGTCGCCGAGAGTTGCTCGAGCGCGTCCTCAGTCACTCTCGTCGACTGCTCGTGGGCCCGCCGCAACTCGTCGGCCAGCGTGGTGAGCACCGCGAGACGCCTGGTCTCCAGTGAGGCCATGAGAACCTGTCGCTCCGCGCGGCGGCCTTCTTCGCGAGCGGTGTCCACCGCGCCACGAAGATCCTCGAGCGTGAAGCTGGGCTCGACCGCTTCTGGCTCGACCTTGTGCTTCTCCGGCGGCTGCGAGAACTCGAGGGTCGGCTCGTCAAAATCCACCGCGTAAAGCACGCCGGCAACAGGGGAGGCAAAGGCCTGAGAGAACTTCATCTCAAAGCACCATCTGCTCGTCGCTGCGGTCGTTGATCTCGATCTCGCCCGATTGCGCCAGGTCCTTGGCGATCGCCACGATCTGGCTTTGCGCCTCGTCGACGTCACGCAGACGCACGGGGCCGAGGGACGCGATCTCGTCCCGGAGCAGCTTGCCGGCCCGCTCCGAAAGCACGGACAGGAAGAGGCTCCGTATGGTCTCCGACGCGCCCTTCAGTGCTACCGGCAGCTTTGCCTTCTCCACCACGCGCATGACCTTGCCGATCGCGTCCGGCGGCAGGCGCGCCAGGTCGTCGAACGTGAACATGAGCGACTTGACCCGCTCGGCAGTTTCACGGCTGCGATCCTCGAGGGCGGTCATGAAGCGGCCCTCGACCTGGCGATCGAGGTTGTTGAAGATGTCGGCAACCAGCTCATGGCTGTCGCGTCGCGTGCTACGCGCCAGGTTGGACATGAATTCGGACCGCAATGTCTTCTCCACGCTGTCCAGCACGTCGCGCTGGACGCTCTCCATGCGCAACATGCGCATGATGACCTCCATCGCGAACCCGTCCGGCAGGAGCTCCAGCACGCGCGCGGCGTGGTCCGAGCGGACCTTGCTCAACACGACGGCAACGGTCTGCGGATATTCGTTCTTGAGGTAGTTCGCCAGCACCGCCTCGTTGACGTTGCCGAGCTTGTCCCACATCGTACGCCCGGCCGGACCACGGATCTCCTCCATGATCTGGTTGGCGCGGTCACGCGACAGGGTCTTGAGGAGCAGGCGTTCAGTACTGTCATACGAGCCGACCAGCGTGCCGGACGAGCCCAGGTTCTTAGCGAAGTCCTGGCACAGCTTCTCGACAGCGTCCGCCGGGACGTTGCCGAGCTGGCTCATCGCGAACGAGATCTCCTTGATCTCTTCCTCGTGCATCATGCCGAACAGCTTCGAGCACTGCTCCTCGCCGAGAGCCAGCATCAGCACGGCGGCCTTCTCGGCACCACTCATCGTGGTCGTGGGCTTCCTGCCTGACATGTCAGCCGGCCTCCTGCTCATGGCCCAACCAACTGCGGACAATCGACAGGCTTTCCTCCGGGTGTCGGCTGACCGTATCGACCAGTTGCCGGAGCGACGAGGCTCGCATCCGGCCCTCGATGTTGGCGACGCTGATCATGCCGTCCTCGGCTGACTGGTTCGGGTCAGCCGGGGCGGCGAGAAGTGCTACCCCGCTGCCAGGGGTGCCTGCTGCCCCGGCGATCGCCCCGGGCGCTCCGGGCAGGCTCAGGCTGGCTGAGCCCATCGCGGCTGCACCGCCCGGAGCCCGGGCCGCAGTGAGCCGCATGACCATGGGACGGACGACGAACAGCAGTGCGAGCAGGACGATGAGACCGAGAATGGCGCTCTGGGCGATATGCATGAGGTCGGCATGGGCGAAGTGCCCGATCATGCCGCCGGCTGCGACCGGCGTGTCGTCCGGTGCGGGCAAGCTGAAGGGCATGCTGACCACGCTCACCGTGTCGCCCCGCTTGGCGTCGTAGCCGATCGCACTCTTCACCAGGGTCGCGATATCATCCAGCTCCTTCTGGCTGCGCGCCTTCCAGACAGGCTTGCCGCCTGGGTCGCGCATCACCGTGCCATCGACCATGACGGCGATGCTGATGCGGCTGATCCTCGGCTGGTCCTGAACGGTGGTACGGACCGTCTTGCCGATTTCATAATTGCTGACCTCTTCCTGCTTCTCCTCCTGGCTGCCCGTCTGGGGCTGGCTGGCGGCGGCGTTCGGCAGGTTGTTCTGCACCGAGGTCGTCTGTTGTGCCTCCGAATTCTTGCTCTTGTCGGAGGTCGTCTGTTGCGAGCGGAGTACCTGCTGGTCGGGATTGAAGCTTTCCTGTGTCTCGCGGACCTGGCCCTGGTCCATGGTCACCGCTGCCTCGGCGCGGACGCGATCCGCCCCGACGGTCGGCTCGAGCATCGCCTCCACTTCGCGGGAGAGTCTCAGCTCGGTCGCCTGGCGCAGGTCATCCACGGTGAGTGCCGTGCCCAGAGCGCCCGTCGGCTGGCCGGCCCGGGCGAGTACGTCGCCGCGGCTGTCGATGATGGCGATGTTCTGCGGCTTGAGGCCGGGCACGGCGGCCCCGACCAGGTTGAGGACCGCCTGCACACCCTCGGGATCGAGGCGCCTCGCCCCTACCATGGTGAGCAGGATGCTGGCCTGGGCCGGTTGCTGCTCGGAGGCGAACGGTTCGCGGTGCGGGAGCACGAGGTGAACGCGTGCGTTTCGCACGCCGTCGATCAACCGGATGGAGCGGGCGAGTTCGCCCTCCATGGCGCGCGTCTCGTTGATTGTCTGCTCGAACTGGGTGGCGGTCAGGCTGTCGCCTCTGTCGAAGATCTCGTAGCCGATCGAACCGCCTGACGGCAGTCCGCTCTTGGCCAGCAGCAGCCGGGCTGCGGCTACCTGGTCGGCCGGAACGAGGATACGGTCATCTTCGCCGCCCAGCTCGTGCTGGATGTGCGCCTTGTCCAAAGCATCGGAGATCTGGCCCGCCTCGCGGATATCGAGGTCGCCATAGAGCAGCGCCATGTTCTGGCCCGAGCCGCCGTGCAGGGCAAGGAGGGCGATCAGCCCGAGCATCCCCAGCCCGACCGCGCCCATCATGGCGAGCCGCGCCGGCCCGAGCGCGCGAAGCCCGTCGAGAAGCGCCTTCATGAGGCCTCTCGCGGCAGGACGAGGACAAGGATCGGGTGGGTCATCGCCCTTCTTCCTGGCTGGCTTCTCGAGCCGCGGCTATTTGCCGCAGGCGGCAGTCTCCTCGATCGCGTTTACTGAAAGGTTAAACACCCGGCAGATTTTGCCGCCCGGCGAGGGTCAGGCGACCCGTGGCCGATCAGACCGGCGACGGGGAGGAGGGCTGCGTGCAACCCGGTCTAGCCTGACGATTGAGAGACCGAGGTGACGGTGCTCATGTCGACGCTGCCGCTGCCGAGCTGCAGCATCACGTCGCCGTTGCTGCCTTTCGTGACACCGGTGACCGTGCCGGTCATCGTGAAGGGCACCGCCGAGTTGTTGCCCGAAGCGTCCTGTGTCTCGACGGCGACATTGTACATGCCGTTGGCAACCGTGTTGCCGGAGTTGTCGGTGCCGTCCCAGGTCCAGCTGTTGCTTCCGGCGCTGGAGGTCTCCTGGACAGTCTTGATGACGTTGCCCGAGCTGTCCGTGACGGCGATCGCCACCGGTTCAGCGGTAGCCGTACTGAACGAGAGCTTGGCGGTACCGTTCTGGAGCGGGATCTGCGTGCCGCTGAAGGTCGCGGTCTGTCCGACCAAAGTGTTGTCGGAGGTCAGCTGGCCGCTTTGCGCGACGGAGATGAGCTGACCCAGGTTGGTGTTGGTATCAACCTGCTGCTGCACGCCGGCGAACTGGGCGATCTCGCTGGTGAACTGGCTCGAATCCATCGGCGAGCTCGGATCCTGGTTCTGCAGCTGCGTGGTCAGCAGCGTCAGGAACGAGTTGAAGTCGCTGGCGATCGAACCGAGACCGCTCGAAGCGGCGGTGCTGCTCGAGGTGCTTGAGGAAGCGGCCGCGGCCGACGAACTGGAGCTGCTCGTTGTTGAAGAGGCGGTCGAACTCTGGCTCGTGCTTGCGGCCTTCTCGGCAGCACTCAGCAGCGAAGCAGAGGAGGAGATACTGCCGCTCATGATATCGTTCCTACTGTGAAGCCCTAAGTCAGGCGGTGATATTGAGGCCGGTGAAAGATAATCGGCGCGGGACTGCCTGCGCGCTGAGGATTGTTATGTCGCCTCGCTGCTCGCCCTGGTTGGCGCCACCGGAAGCCGACGTCTGGAACTGTTGAGCGAAGCGGCGGTCATTCCCGCCCTGGCTACTCCCGCCCTGGCTACTCCCGCCCTGGCCACTCCCGTCCGGGCCATTGCTGCTTTGGCTGCCGCCGCTCCATTCGCCCGTGCGACCGCCCGACGCGCTCGCCGAATTCGGGCTGGATTGGCCGGCTGAGGTGCTTTCCGAGCTTGCATGGCTCGCGCCCACGAAGCTCAGCGTCCGACCATCGTTGGGGACCGAGGCTGCGTCCAGCGCGGCGTGCAGGTGGTGGGCGTTATCGGAGAGGTCGCGCAGCGTGTCTGGGTTGGTGGCCGAGACGGTGATCCGTGTGGCGCCATCCGCATCCCGGATCAGGCGCACCTCGACCTGCCCCAGTTCCTTGGGGCTCATCGACACGGTGATCTCGTGACTGCCATCGCCGTGGCTCGCCAGCGCGACCAGCGGAGGGAGGAGCGAGCGGGTGGCGGCCGAGGTCTCGTGTGGGCTCGGCTGACCCGCACTCGCCGCCGGCGCGGCGGCGGGTGTCGCAGCCGTGGGCCCGGCCAGCACCGAGACGCCCGACAATTGGCCGTCGGCCGAAGCCGGTGCGAGCGGGCCTGCCGGCGTGATGGTTGCCCGAGAAGCCGTTCGGTCGTCCGCGCCTGCGGACAGCGACCGCGCCCAGTCGGTCAGAGGCGCTGGAAGATGAGCTTGCCCGGTCTGAGCGGCGGTCACCGGTGGCATGGCGGTTGCGGCCGGGGCGGTCAGGGTGTCGGTCGTTGCGCGAGCGCCCGAAGCCGAATCGAGCCAGTGCGAAGCGGGTGTCAACGTGGCAGGGATCGGCGACCCGTGTCCCGCCGCCGCAGGATGCTCCGATGACGCCGCAGGGCCAACCGGGTCCGCTGAGCCTGCAATGTCCCATGACCCGGTGCCGGCCGCGCGGCTGGTCTCGGCGTGTCCAGCACCGGGGGTGGAGGTGCGCGTTGGCTGACGCCCGCTCTCGGCGCGCGGGGAGGCAGCCGAGCGCCCCGCGGCTGCCGGCGCTTCGGCAAGGCCCACGCCGGCCGAAGCGCCGCGCGCAAATGGCACCGCCGCCACGGGAGGTTGGAAGGCCGGGTCGGGAACCGTCATGACTTGCTGCGGCACGGACTGGCTGCCTGCGGCGCTACCCGCTGTCGCCTGGTCCCCACCCACGCTCGACAAGTTGGCGCTGGATCTATGCGCGCCGGCGGCGGAGACACGCGCCTCCGCTACGACCTCGCCACTCGGCGATCTGGGCAGATCCGTCCTCTCGATCGATGCGCCCGTATCGGAAGTGCTCGCATCGCTGGTCGCCGGTCCAGACGCAGTCGCGGCGGCGACCATCCCGTCTGAACCGTCCTGGCCGGACATGGTGTTGTCAGGAGCGACCTGATGCGCGGCAGACTGCAGGGTCGGCACCGATGCGTGCAGCGCTTGCGAGAGGCCGCCGCGTGCCGTCGGCGTCGCTCCGCGGGGCCTGGACGGGGGAGAAGACGACGCGGGTGCGCGGCCGGCATGCGTGCTGCCTGTGCGGCCCGTCATGTCGAGGCCGGGGGTCCGTGAGCCCGCGCCGGAGCCGACAGGCGGCTGCGGTTGGAGCTCAGATGGGGTCGGCTGAGACGGCAGGACATAGCTCGGTTCCGAAACGGCATGCGTCTGCGCAAGCGTTGCGGATCCTGACCCGAGGGCGTTAAGGGTCGGTAAAGAAGTGGCAGCACCAGACAGAGTTTCAGCCTCTCTACCGACAGGTGAGCTCACAGTCGGCGCGGCCTGCGGGTTACCACCCTGCTGAGCGCCGGCCCGAAGAACGGACGTCGTCTGGGCGTAGATGTTTGGCAGCAGAGCTGAGAAGGTCTGTCCCTCCTGCATGGCTGGCTCGGGCTGTGCCACACTGCCCTGGACCGTCGCGCCGTGGGCCGTCGCGCCCTGGGCTTTCGCGCCCTGGGTCGTCGTCGCGGCGTCCGCCGACCCGAGCGTTACTGACTGGCCGCCCATCATCGTCTGCGTCGGCCGTGGATCAGCCAGTCCGGTAGCGGCCGAAGCAGCTGTAGGCTGTCCGGGGGGCTCGGATTGCTGCTGTTTTGCCTGCTCAAGCACGCCCGCGAACTCCGCGCCTTGCGACCGGCCAGCCGATGATGTCGACGCCCGGCCCGCCTTTGCGGACGCCGCGGCGACGGCGAGCGCAGTCTTCTGGCTGGCACCGATCTCGGCCAGGAGGTCCTTCGAGGAAAGTGCGCTGTGCTTCATGACAGGCGCAAATCTGCAAGCGCCGGGCCAGCTGTGAAGTCGGCTCGACCAGGAGGGTTTCGTCAGCCGGCCGGGCGCGCTTCGGCCAAAGCTGCCCGGCAGGTTCTGCCGACCGGCAGATCCTGCTTGTCCCAAAGGTAGGTCGCACCGGCGCCAACCAGGGAAGAAACAGGTGGCACGTTTCCTGCTGAAGCGGTCCCGACAATCCGCATCGCCGAACAAGGAAGAGCAGCATGTCGGTCTTCAGTGCCCTGGACACCGCAGTCAGCGGTCTGACGGCGCAAAGCGTCGCATTCAGCAACATCAGCAACAACATCGCGAACAGCCAGACCGTGGGCTACAAGGCGGTTGATACGAGCTTCGCCGACTATCTCGGCTCGACGGGAGCGCTCGAGGGCCAGTCGGGAAGCGTCATGGCTTCGACCCAATATAACAACCAGGTTGCCGGTGCAGTTACGAGCAGCAGCGCCGACGCGGCGCTGGCCGTCAACGGCAACGGCTTCTTCCTGGTCAGTGAGGTCAGCGGCGCGTCCTCCACCAACGCGCCAACGTTCAGTGGCACTCAGTACTACACGCGGGCGGGTGACTTCCAAAGCAACAAGGACGGATACCTGGTCAACAGCGCGGGCGAATATCTGGACGGCTACGCGGTCAATCCGACCACCGGCCAGCTCAATACGAGCGCGTTGCAGCCGATCAACGTCAACAACGTGAAATACAATCCAACCGCAACGACCGAGGTGACGATGGCGCCAACCGTGGTCGGCAACTCCGCTTTCGTGGCGGGCACCACCACCGCGACCCCGCAGACCTCGACGCAGACCGTCTATGACAGCGCCGGTGCGTCGCACGTCCTGACCCTGACCTGGACGCAGACGGCGGGCGCAGCTGCCGCGACCGGCACGACGGCCGCCACCGGCGGCACCTTCAAGCTCGACGTGGCCGGCACCAACACCACGCCGGATCCGACGGCAACGGTGACCTTCAACGTCAACGGCACGATCCAGTCGATCACGTCCGCCGCCGGCACGACGTCGACCACGGGTGCGGAGGCGAGTTTCTCGACCGGTTCGGTCGGCGCCGACACCAACGCGATCACCTTCAATCTCGGCCAGATCGGTGTGGCAACCGGATCGACCACCATGGACACCAGCAGCAGCGCGGTGTTCACACCCGGCACCACCACCCAGGACGGCACCTCGAGCGGCAACTTCACCGGGTTCACCACCGAAAGCGACGGCTCGATCGTGGCGCAGTTCGACAACGGCCAGTCGCAGCTGATCGCCAAGGTGCCGGTCGCCACCTTTGCCGACCCGAACGCGCTCAAGGCCCAGGATGGGCAGGCCTACACGGCGACCAGCAACTCGGGTGTGGCCACCGTGCAGCTCGCCGGAACCAACATCGCTGGCACCTTCGAGACGAAGTCGGTCGAAGGCTCGACCACAAGCCTCGACACCGAGCTGACCAACCTGATCGTGGCACAGCAGGCCTACGGGGCAAGCGCGAAGCTCGTCACGACGGCCGACGACATGCTGAACACCGCGCTCGGCATGAAGCAGCAGTAGCGTTTACTTCGGGTTAACCCGCCCCGGCCTAAACAAGGGCAGGAGGCCCTTCAATGGCCGGGGCGGCGCACTCATGGACCTGAACACATCCCTGAGCATTGCCTCGAGCGGGCTCAGCGCGGTCTCTTACGAGCTCGGCGTCGCTTCGCAAAACATCTCAAACGCAAGCACGCCGGGCTATGCGACCGAGGTGGCCAACGTGTCCTCCCGCCAGAGCGGCGGCTCGGGGAGCGGCGTCGCGATTGGGCTGACCACCCGCGAGACGAACACCGCGCTGCAGAACAGCCTCTATGCGCAGAACGCCGTCGTGGCGGGACTTGCCGTGACCAACAACGCGCTCAGCGCCGTCAGCAGCGTGCAGGGCACGACAAGCGCCAGCGCCGGCTCGAGTGGCACGCTCGCGGACAATGTCGGCAACCTTGCAAATGCCTTCACGACCCTGGAGGCCACGCCGTCCAACAGCGTCTCCCAGCAGGAGGTGGTGAGCAGTGCGAGCACGCTCGCCCAGTCGATCCAGAGCCTGTCCGCCACGTACCAGAACCAGCGGCAGGACGCGCAGCAAGCCATCGTCTCCGACGTCGGACAGATAAACCAGAACCTCGCCCAGATCGGCTCGCTTTCGTCGAGCATCATGAAGGCGCAGGCGTCGGGCATCAGCACTGCCGACCTGGAGAACCAGCGCGCCCAGGTGATGTCGAGCCTGTCCAGCCTGATGAGCGTCAACTTCAGCGAGACATCCAGCGGCGACATGCTGGTCACCACGGCGGCCGGCCTGTCGCTACCTACCAATGCGACCTCCGGGCCGCTGTCGACGACGACCACGACTGTCGGTGTGACCGACAGCTACCCGGGCACGATCGCCGGCATCATGCTGGGTGGCCAGGATGTCACCGGCTCGCTGACCGGCGGCTCGCTCGGTGCCAATATCACCCTGCGCGACACGACCCTGCCGACCATGCAGGCGGAACTCGACTCCTTCTCCTCGACATTGGCGACACGCTTCTCGTCACAGGGCATGACCTTGTTCACCGACGCTTCCGGGGCGGTCCCGGGAACGAGTCCCACCGCCGCCTCACCGGCCGGGACGCTCGGCTTCTCTGCGTCGATCCAGGTCAACCCGGCGGTGCTTGCCACCCCCTCGCTGGTGCGCGACGGCACGCAGGCGATCCAGGATCCGACCGCGGGCGCCCCCACCGTCGCCGGCGCCGTGCTGACCGGTGCCTCCGCCTTCACACCCAACCCGACCGGCGGCCCGTCGGGCTTCACGACCCTCATCTCGCGGGTCCTTTCCTACACGTTCGGAACCTCGATCCAGGCGGGCTCGACCCAGCCGGCGGCCCAGACCTCCGGCCTCGGCGCCACCGGCACGCTGTCCGCGCCCTACAGCGGCACGGGCAACCTCTCGACGCTCGCCACCGCCCTGACCAGCAGCCAGGCCCAGACCATCAGCGCGGCCTCCTCGGATCAGAGCACACAGACCTCGATCCAGACGACGCTGCAGACCAACCTCAATTCCGCCACCGGCGTTTCGGTCGACGACCAGATGGCCCACGTCGTCTCGCTGCAGAATTCCTACGAGGCTAATGCCAAGGTGGTGGCAGCCGTGCAGAGCATGTTCACCGCCCTGCTCAACGCTGTCTGAGGAGCGAGCACATGTCCGCAACGATCAGCGGCTCGAGCGGCCTGATGCCGACCCTGCTACGCAACGTCGATCAGCTCAGCGCCCAGAACAACCAGCTCACCGAACAGATCAGCACCGGCCTGGTGTCAACGGATTATGCCGGGCTCGGAGCGGACGCCTACCAGGCGATCAGCCTGGACCCGCAGATCAGCCAGCTCGGTGCGTGGCAGACCAACATAACCCAGGCACAGGTCAAGCTCTCCGCCACCCAGAGTGCCATGACCGGCATCAACTCGATCGCCACTAGCCTGCAAACGTCGCTGCTCACGCTGCAATCGAGCAGTTCTGCAGGAACAATCGCCACCATGTCGCAGCAGGCGCTTCAGCAACTGACGCAGCTCACGTCGCTGCTCAACACCAGCACCGGCAGCAGCTACGTGTTCGCCGGCACGGCATCCGATCAGGCGCCGGTGCCGTCCTCCGATCTCGCCAGCAGCAGCGTGGTCTCGGGCATCATCAGCGCGGTTGCGCAGGTGGGCACGAACGGGGCAGCCGCAACCGAGTCGACCACGCTGTCGATCGCTTCAGGTGCGAGCGCTGCGGGCAGCATCTTCTCGAGCCAGCTGTCCGTCTCGCCCGCCAGCGCGGCGACGCTCGTGCCGCAAGTCCAGATCGGATCGGGAGACATGCTGGCCAGCGGCCTGGTCGCCAGCCAGGGAACAGCCGCTTCTGCCTCCAGCACCGGATCGCCGATCGCCGACCTCATCCGCGGCCTGGCCACCGTCGCCGGCCTGTCGCAGGCCGGTCCAAGCAGTGCGGGCTATCAGACGCTGGTCTCGGACACGCTGACGCAGGTGGGCAGTGCCGTTCAGGGCCTGCAGACCATGACCAGCCAGGTCGGCGCGATGCAGGACCAGGCGACCAGCCAGTCGTCGCTCCTGTCGGACACCACGGACGCTCTGCAGAGTCAGCTGACCAACATCACCGGCAGCGATCTTGCGACCGTCCGAACGCAGCAGGTCGCGGTGCAGAACCAGTTGACGGCGAGCTACACGCTCATTTCCGACATGCGGACGATGAACCTCGCACAATATCTCTGAGGCGGGTCTCTCCGACCGCAGCCGTTCCGGAGCCATCGGAGCGTAGCGCCGATGCCGCGCCGGAGCGATGGCCGGTGCCTGTAGAAGCTCGGTCAGCTGGTCGACATCGTCCCAAGGGTCGCGCCGGCAAGCCTACATAATGAAGCGCAGCACCATTATCAGCAGAATGGGCGAATACCGAGCTGCTTTTACGTGCGATTAATGCGGCTGCGGCAGTCTGAGCTTAAGTGGCGCCAGTAGCGGCGCACTTGAGCGATCGGAGCAGCAAAATGCCCAACCTCGTCCTGGAATTGAAGCCAGGCGACATGATGGTCATCAACGGGGCCAGCATACGGTTCCGGACCAAGAGCCGCATCGAGTTGCTCTGTCGCGCGCGTTTCCTGTTCGGCAGGCAGATCATGGCGGAGCAGGACGCCACCACGCCGGCGCGCAAGCTCTATCATCTGCTGCAGACCGCGTACATCGGGACAGAGGGCGAGCGGGAGAAGGCGCTGGCGCAATTGCCGGCGCATCTGGCGCCGTTCGAGACCGAGGCCGGTGCGCTGCCGCCTCTCTCGGTGGCCGACGAGATCCGGCAGAAGGTCAAGTCGGACGATTTCTATGCAGCCCTGAAGCTCGGGCGCGGCCTAATGGAGCGGGAAGCCCGACTGGCCACGCCGTAGCATTGTCAAAATGACGTCAAATGTTGTTCGGTGGCACCATGAGGGAGCGCTAAGTCTAAGGTCTTAGGTAGCGTTCGATACTTGCGCGAGCCGATCTCCTGGCATTATCTGTTTGCGCTCGGGCGCGTCAGGATCCTGATCGCTGGCGGTTCCGCTCGCGCTTTTCTGCATCCGGGTTCTCCGGGCCGGATGACCCTTTTACTGCCGATTGTCGAAGCCGAGACACAGGTCAGATGCAAAGCCATCATCCTGCCCACCCATCGTACAAGCTGATCGTGCGTGACCGGAATGGTGCCGCCCTTGCAGCACCCACGGTCCTTGCCGTCTTGGCAGCCGCAGCCATGCTATGCTGGCCCGCTCTGCTGAACGGCTATCCGCTGGTGTTCGCAGATACCGGGACCTACCTGTCCCAGGCCATCCAGCACTATGTCGGCTGGGACCGGCCCGCCTTCTACAGTCTCTTCCTCTTCGCCATCCACTGGAAGACAACCACCTGGTCGATCGTCGTCGTCCAGGCGCTGCTGACACTCTACGCGCTCGATCTCACGCGTCGCGCCTTCCTGCCACGGCTCCCGCGCACGGCCTTGCTGCCGGTCGTGGGGCTGCTCTGCCTGCTGACGCCGCTGCCCTGGTTCGTGTCGCAGATCATGCCGGACCTGTTCACCGGTCTGCTGCCGGTCGCGCTCGCGACCCTGGTGCTTGCGCCCGTCACTGTCGGACGTCTCGAGTTGCGTCTGCTCGCCCTGCTCACCGCCTGGATGATCGCCTTCCATCTGTCCCACATCTGGGTCGCGGTCGGCGTGCTCGTGCTTGTGCTGCCCCTGCGCCGGCTGTTGATCGGTGGCAGCAGCGTCGGCTACGCGAACCTGCGGCGGGCCATGCTGCCGATCCTGCTCGCCCTGCTGATGGTGTGCACGGCCAACGCTGCCGCCTTCCGGCGTTTCTCGATCTCGCCCTTCGGCAGTGTCTTCCTGTTCGCCCGGCTGGTCTATGACGGGCCGGCGATGAAGACACTGGATGCCGATTGTTCCACGATGCACTGGAAGGTCTGCCGCTTCCGGCTCGATTTGCCCCCTCATGCCGATCTGTATCCGACCTCGGACCATTTCCTGTGGCTGTCCGGTGGCCCTCTCGTTCAGCTCGGCGGCGGCAAGGTGTTCGCACCGGAGGCCGGCGCGATCGTCATGCGCACCTTGGCCGAACACCCGCTCGCAGTGGCCGAGAGCGCCCTGGTGAATTTCGGCCAGCAGGCCCTGCGGTACCACACCGGCGACGGCCTGCATGCGTGGCCGAGGGAAGTGGGGGGCGTGATTGCCAGAAGCTTCCCGCGCGCCGAGTATCAGGCGTTCATCCACTCGCGCCAGAACCGGGACCGGCTGCAGGCCCCGGGGTGGCTGGAAGCCGTGAACGGCCTCGCGTTCTGGATCGGCCTGGCGGCAACCACAGCCTGCCTGGTCCATGGCCTGGTTCACCGACGCCCGCTCGCCCTGCTCTGCGGCGCCGTGCTGGTCTGCCTTGTGGTCAATGCCGCGGTCGCCGGAATGCTGTCCGGGCCGCACGATCGCTACCAGAACCGGATCATCTGGCTCACCTTGCTCGTCCCGTTGATGGCGGCGGCCGAGCGGCTCACCTCCCGCGCGCACCGGCCGCAGGCGCTGGCAGCGCTCGCCAAGGCGACGCGGCCGAGCGAGGCTCCCCCCAGCCTGCTTGCTGCCAGTTTCGTCGAGAGTGGCTCCTTCTCAATGGCCCCGGGCTCACTCGCCTCGGGCACCCCGGGCGGCGAGGGCCTGTAGGATGCGCGCCCAGGAGCGGATGCCGCGGTGGAAGCTTTCCAGCGCGTACTGCTCGTTGGGTGAATGGATGCGGTCGTCGTCGCGCGCGAAGCCGATGAGCAGGCTGTCCACGCCCAGCGCCTTCTGAAGCTCGCCGACCACCGGGATCGAGCCGCCGGAGCCGATCGTCACCGCCGGTCGCGCCCACTCCTCGCCCAGCGCCGCGAGGCAGCGTTGCAGCTCCGGCCCGTCCGACGGCACCGAGCAGGCCGGCGAGCCGCCATGGGCGGTGAACGAGGCGGTGCAATCGGCCGGCAGGTGGCTCTGGACGTAGGACCGAAAGCTGGCCCGGATCGTCTCCGGATCCTGGCCGGCGACAAGTCGGAAGGAGATCTTGGCGCGCGCCTGCGCCGGCAGCACCGTCTTGAACCCGGCCTCCTCATAGCCGCCGGAGATGCCGTTGACCTCGCAGCTCGGCCGGGCCCAGACCTGCTCGAGCGCGCTGAAGCCTGCCTCGCCCGCGGCAACCGACAGGCCGACCGGCTCGAGCATGGACCGGTCATCAAGCCCGAGGCCGCGCCAGCCTTCCCGGACCGGCTTGGGCGGCGTCTCCACGCCGTCATAGAAGCCGGCCAGCGTGACGCGGCCCTGGGCGTCGCGCAGCCCGGCGATGAGGTCCGCCATGACATGGATCGGGTTGCGCGCGGCGTTGCCATACAGGCCCGAATGCAGGTCCTGGCGCGCGGCCTGGATCGTCACCTCCTCGGCGACCAGCCCGCGCAACGCGGTGGTGATCGCCGGAGTGCCGTCGCCGGCGAGGCCGGTGTCGCAGATCAGGGCGAGATCGCAGCGCAGTTCCTCGGCATTGGCTTGCAGGAACGGCAGCAGGTTGGCATCCCCGCTCTCCTCCTCTCCTTCGAGGAGCACCGAGATCCTGATCGGCAGGCGGCCGGCCGTGGCACGCAGCGCCCGGCAGGCCTCGAGAAAGGTCATCACCTGTCCCTTGTCGTCCGACGCGCCGCGCGCGACGATCACCTTCCCGCCCGTGGCCGGATCCTCGGCGAGCACCGGGTCGAACGGGCCGCTGCGCCATAGCGAGAGCGGGTCGACCGGCTGCACGTCGTAATGGCCGTAGAAGAGGACGTGCGGTCCCTCGCCGGCGGACAGGTCGTGGGCGACGACGATCGGATGGCCAGGCGTTTCACGCACCGATGCCGCGAACCCCATGCCGGACAGGTCGCGGGCCAACCACTCGGCGGCGAGGCGGCAATCACCGGCATGGGCCGGCTGGGTCGAGACGCTCGGGATGCGAAGCAGCTCGAACAGTCGGTCGAGGCTCTCGTCGAGCGTCCGGTCGATGTGCTGCAAGGAGGTGTCGAGCATCGTGTTGGGCATCGCGGTCCCGTTTCCCGGAAGTGGCTGCTTGCCGGGGCAGGGGCCCCGATCAGCCCGGATGCTCCTGAAAAGGTGCCGCCGGGGCAAGACCCCCGAGAAAACCCAAGCCCGTCCTTACACGCCGCTCATAGCCACCTCCTCGAGGATGGTCTGGATGGAGAGTTGGTAGTGTGTGGGGCTATTTTCCGCCTCGAGGCGTTTGAGGGCGCCTCTGCGGACTGTGTTCCACAGTTCTGGCGATGAGTAGGCGTCGGTGATGGCGTGTGCGAACTGTGTGGGGTCTGCGGGTCCGGCGTTG
>Ga0080006_1197681_pt1 | contig 53582 bp, 39 predicted proteins | sample RS3BMetagenome_FD_69209 | JGI IMG/M metagenome (GOLD analysis project Ga0080006, IMG submission 69209) | Ferric oxide microbial mat and aquatic microbial communities from Rainbow Spring, Yellowstone National Park, USA - RS3B (SPADES... ... | reverse complement strand
GGCTGGCCAGACGCACATGCACCGGGCGCATCTCTAACTCCACGGTCTTGCTGGTACGGAACGCCCACTCCACCATGGCCAGGTCCTTGTAACGGGCGTGGACATCCTGGGCGTTGAGCTGAGGTGGGGTCAGGTCGGTCTTGAGCACATAGCAGCCGTCGAGCTTTTGCTGCTCAGCTAAAGCGGATTCATCGATGGTCAGGGCGAGAACTCGTTCCTGCACGGTGACTTGGACCCACGCATCGAGTCGTAGTTTTCGGCATTGCGCCACGATCTTGTCCACCGCCACCTGAACACTGGCCCTGGAATGCTCTCGAAGATACTTGTTTTGGCGATCCACCTGGCGTTGCACGGCATGAAGTTTGTCTTGGCGAGAGGTTCCCATCTCCATGGCACGGATCGGGTTGCGACGCATGATGTAACGCGGGCCGTCATCGGGGAGCACTTCCGCGAGTTCCTGATCGAACAGTGACATGGTCAACACGCCACGGGCCAGCAATGATTCGATTTGTGGCTTGGTGATCGCGGTGATGTAGTGGAAGCCCTGTGTGGTCAAATCCTCGATGGGCCGGCCCCGGATCATCCCCCGGTCACCCACAAAGGTCACCTCGCCGCCGCCGAAGCGATCGGCGACCTTGCGGATCTGACTGGCCATCGTTGCGGTGTCATTGGTGTTGCCGGTGAACACCTCAATGGATAACGGTTGCCCTTGGGCGTTGCAGAGCAATCCGATGGTGATTTGCCGTTTGCCCTTTTTACCATCGCGGTTATAACCGAAGGCGGCCAGTTCATTGCGGACTCCCTCAAGATAGCTGCTGGTGACATCGTAAAGAAAGAAAACATTCCCGCTCGGCCGTGCCGACGCCGCAAACATCCGATTCTCAATAGGCGCCTGATTCGCATCCAGCCAGTCCAGATTGGCATACAGGTCGTCTTCATTGAAGTTCTCTAATCCGAGAATATCACAAGCGGCGTGGCTGGAAGCCAGGCGTACCGCCGAGAGTCGCGAGCCTTGATCGATCACGCGGGCGATGATCTGCCAGAGAGCCAACTTGCCTTGGCGGGTGGAACCCAATGCGGCCTGTATGCCCAACTGTCGGGCCATATCGTAGACGGCCCAGACGGCCCCGAATGATGGTCCCTGAAGCAGGGCAACCTCTTCGCGCAGCGACACCAGAGCCGTCAGATCGCCTTTGTGTTGCAGGGCCAGTTTGATGGCGTCGATTTCCTCCGGGGAGCAATGTGAGATATTGGCGACGGTACGGTGTTTGACCTTGCCGTCAACGCGAAAGGAATCACGCAGGAGGTGTCGAATGTACTTGCCGGATTTACCTGTATCTACATGCATAGTGGCCACATTATAACACATATAAACCAACAAGCAAGTGAAATATCAAAAATAATCAATTATTTCAGTGGCTACACGCAAAAGCGAAAAACGCACGTAAGATACTGCAAATAAAAGAGTTACGTCAAAACGACGCTGGAACATCCGCTTCAAAGTTGCTCAACGCTCAGCGGAATTCGCTTTCATCCACCGGGTGGCCAGCGGCATGTGCTCTACCGTCTGCTTTCTCCGAACTCCTGCTCTATTTTTGCCTGCGGCAAATATCGGAATGAGAGCAGTGGGTACAAAGTAGGCTGTCCCGAGGCTTCGGGACTCTATTTTTGCCTGCGGCAAAAGTGCGCCCGGCGGGAATCGAACCCACAACCGTCCGCTTAGAAGGCGGATGCTCTATCCAATTGAGCTACGGGCGCGCATGGACATTACTTTAACGCACCGGGGCCGAATTTGGAAAATAGCGTCCGCGCAATAGCGCCCGTGCGATGACGATCCTGCGATTGTTGTCAAAGCTTCCTCATCTTGTGCGCCAGTGCGATGGCTTTGAAAGTTCATATTAAATTTCCAGCAGCAGCCGGGTGGGATCTTCCAGTGATTCTTTTATGTGCACCAGGAAGCTGACCGCCTGCTGGCCATCAATCAGGCGGTGATCATACGAGAGTGCCACATACATCATCGGGCGGATGACAATTTGATCATTGACCACGACCGCACGCTTTTCAATTTTATGCAGGCCGAGAATGGCGCTTTGGGGCGGATTGAGAATCGGGGTGGAAAGCAGCGAACCAAATACTCCGCCGTTGGTGATGGTAAACGTGCCACCACCAAGTTCTTCAAGCGTAATTTTTCCTTCGCGGGCGCGCTGCGCCAGGCGTTTAATTTCCGCTTCGATTTGGGCCATGGAAAGTTTATTGGCATAACGCACCACCGGCACCACGAGGCCTTTTTCCGTGGCCACCGCCACACCAAGATGCACATTGTTTTTATAAATAACAATCCGATCCTGGATTTGCGCATTGACAATGGGGACAGCCTTGGCGGCGGCGCACACGGCCCGGCCAAAGAACGACAGGAAACCCAGGCCCACGCTGTGCGTTTTTTCAAACTTCTCTTTGTACTTCTCCCGCAAGGCCATCACGGCGGACATATCCATTTCATTAAAGGTGGTAAGAATCGCCGCGCTGTGCTGGGCTTCTACAAGTCGGCGGCCAATGGTTTCCCGCAGTTTGGACATTTCCACTCGCGTTTCTTCCGGGCCGTCGCCTTTGGCAATTGGCGCGGCGGCGGCAGGCTTTGTTGGAGCGGGTCGTGCCGCCGGCACCGGCGTCGGTGCGGCCACGGGAGTCGGTGCGCTGTTACGGGTTTCCAGAAATTGCACCACATCTCCCTTGGTGATGCGATTGCCCGGCCCGGTTGGCGATATGGCGGTGGGATCCACATTGTTTTCTTTCACAATGCGTTCCACGGCTGGAGACAGCGGCTTGGCAGCGGATTTGTCACTGCCGGCAGCTTTTGTACCTGCCGTCGGGGCACTTGCAGTTGCACTTTTTGCAGCAGGTTTCGCAGCAGGTTTCGCAGCACCGGCAGCGCCTTGTTCAATGCGGGCTACAACATCCCCGACATTAACCGTTTGTCCGGCGGTTTTTACGATGCGCAAAACGCCCTGCGATCCGGCTGGTAATTCGACCGTGGCTTTATCTGTTTCCAGTTCCGCCACCACATCATCGGACGCCACTGGATCACCATCGGCTTTTACCCAATTGGCGATACGCGCTTCGGTTACAGATTCCCCCAATCCGGGGACGAATAAATCTACAAGTGTGTTACTCATAATGTATGGGTTCTTTCATGATATTCGTGACGTAGCCTCGCGGCACATTTCTCAACCGCCTGTATCTTATAACGCGCCGCTGCGCCGGCGAAAAGTCCCGCCGAGCACCGGATGAATAATCTCCCGGCGCGCCGGGATTGATCCAGTGCCGCCATTTCACCACCGGGTTGTCACCACGGTGTTCTATCGCGACGGCACCACGGCGGTGATCCCGCGTTTACTTCGCAATCGGAGCGCCTTCCGTTACCTCCACATCGCTGGGGCGGGTTTCGCGGGTAGCTGTGGCATGTTCTTTGCCAACCACGTCGGCCACGGACAAATTCAGTGCCCGGGCCAGTATTTCCGCCTGTTCATGCACATGACGCTCATGCGAGCCGGCAGCCGGGGAACTCGACGGCTTGCGGCCAATATACGTCAATTTCTGCATGCCCGGCCAGTGGTAATGCAATTTTGCACCGATAAATGGATACACGCCATTATTCCGCGGTTCCTCCTGAACCCAGACCATTTCCACACCCTTGGGATACGTGCGGGCGATTTCGGTAAGCCGGTCGGCGTAGAACGGATAAATCTGTTCCAGGCGAAGAATGGCGATATCGGTAATGCGATTCTTTTCACGCTCGGCCAGAAGTTCATAATAAATTTTACCGCTGCAAATCAGCACGCGCCGCACGCGCGAACGATCCAGTTTGGAAGTTTCATCAATCATTTCTTCAAATTGCCCACCGCTGAATTCCTCCAGCCGTGAAACCGCCATCTTATTTCTAAGTAAACTCTTGGGCGCCATGATAATCAGCGGCTTGCGGAAGCTGCGGTGCATCTGGCGGCGCAATAAATGGAAATATTGGGCTGGGGTTGTGGGGTTGCACACCTGAATATTATCTTCCGCCGCCAGTTGCAGGAATCGCTCAAGGCGGGCGTGAGAATGTTCCGGCCCCTGGCCTTCGTAGCCGTGCGGCAGGAGCATTACCATACCATTGAATTTACCCCATTTGGTTTCCGCGCTGACCAGAAACTGATCAATAATGGGCTGGGTCATATTCACAAAATCGCCGAATTGCGCTTCCCACATTACCAGCGCATGGGGATCGGCTGAAGAAAATCCATATTCAAAACCCACGACCGCCAATTCTGAAAGCATGGTGTTGATGATGGTAAATCGGGCTTTGGCCTCACCGAATGCGCCCAGCGGATTGTATGAATGGCCATTTTCCGAATCAAAAATGACCGCATTGCGATGGCTGAAAGTTCCGCGGCAAACATCCTGCCCGGTCAGGCGCACCCAAATGCCTTCATCCAGCAATGATCCTATGGCCAGCATTTCTCCATTGCCCCAGTCAATGCCTTCTCCCTTGCGCACGGCATCAAGCCGCTGCTTATACATTTGCGCCACTTTAGGATGCGGAGAAAAATCATCCGGAAATTTACAGACCTTTTCCGCGATACTTAGTAATTGCTGGGAACTCACAGCCGTATCCACACGCCAATCCCGAATGTCGCGCGGCACTTTCAACAAGTCTTTCCAGGGGCCATGCACCGGCGGCGCTGCATCGGTGGGCTTAAACGTCTGGGCATATTCATGGGCCTTATCCAGGCGGTCATGAACGTCGCGGGCCATTTCATCAAGCTCAAGTTGCGTAATTTGCCCGGCATCCAGCAGGTGCTTGGCATAAAGCTGACGGGTGGTGGGATGTTTGGCAATTTCCCGATACATCACCGGCTGAGTCACACTGGGATCATCTAATTCATTGTGCCCGCGCCGGCGATAACAGACCAGGTCAATAATCACGTCCGCCTTGAAACGCTGGCGAAACGCGATGGCCAGACGGGCGGCCTGTACCACCGCTTCCGGATCATCACCATTAACATGAAATACCGGCGCCTGAATGGCCTTGGCGACGTCACTGGGATAGCGTGTGAATCGACCATCATTGGGGTTGGTGGTAAAACCGATCTGGTTATTGACAATAATGTGAACCGTGCCGCCCGTGCGATACGCTTCCAATTCTGAAAGATATAACGTTTCCGCCACAATGCCCTGTCCGGTAAATGCGGCGTCGCCGTGCATGAGCACGGGCATCACGCGTTGCCGCGTGGCGTCACCTTTTCGGTTTTGCTTGGCACGGACAATACCTTCCACCACCGGATCAACAATTTCAAGGTGGCTGGGATTGGCGGAAAGCGATAAATGCACGGATCGGCCTGATCGCGTGGTGTAATCATAAGCGTAACCAAGGTGATACTTCACATCTCCGTCACCCATGGATTTCTGCGGGCGATCCAGCACTTCGGCCATGATCATTTCATAGGGCTTGTGCATGCTGTGTGCCAACACGTTCAGGCGTCCGCGGTGCGGCATGCCCATGACGATTTCATCCACACCGTTTTCAGCTCCCTTTTCAACCACTTCATCCAGGAGGTTGATCAGCGTTTCCGCGCCTTCAATGCTGAAACGTTTGGTGGTGGGGTGCCGACGTTGCAGGAATAGTTCAAAATCTTCGGAGGCGGTCAGACGTGACATGATAAATTTGCGATCATCATCCGACAACTGCGGATTGTTGAGAGTGGGTTCCATTAAATCTTGAAGAAACTGGCGCTGATCAGGATCACGTATGTCCATATATTCAACCGCCAATGTGCCGCAATAGGTGCTGCGCAACATGGAAATAAGTTGCCGGAGCGGCACGCGCCCGCCGCCGCCAAAACTTCCGGCGTTCACCGATCGATCCAGGTCCGCTTCGCTTAAGCCAAACTCGTTCAGGCTCAACAGCGGATGCTCGGTGGCGTTATGCCCCAGCGGATCCAAATCCGCAATCAGATGGCCGAGTTCACGATAACTGTGCACAAGATCAGAGACCTGCAAATCCGGCTCGCCATCCACCGGTGCACGCGCGGGTGCCGACGCACTGACGCTGGAAACCGGGGCATCAGCGGCGAGATCAAACCCGCGAAAAAACCATTGCCATTGCGGGTCAACGGATTCGGGGTTTAGCTTCCATTGTTCATAAAGATTTTGCAAAAATTCGGGACTCAATCCCTCCAGCGATTGTTGAGAACCGCTTCCGACAACGACCGACGTAACCACGTTTTTTCTCCGAAAATCTGGGCATTTTTATTGCCCGTACAACCTCTGTTCTACATAAATAAGCTTAGGGAGGCAAATGCCCAAGGGAAAATCCAACAAAAAACAATAATCGTGAATGCGAATTTTTCTATCCTCAAACAGGCCAATCACCCGTGGGTCCCGCGGGAGCACCGGATGGTAATCTGGGTGATCCAGTGTCGCGAGCCAACCACCGGGTTATCACCACGGTGCTCCATGACGCGATGCACCGTTATGCGATAACGCAGTGCAAGGCACCGCGGTCCGCGCCCCGGGAGCACCGGATGACAATCCAGTGCCGCCAATTAACCACCGGGTTATCACCACGGTGGTCTATGACGCCACGCGGCCCCTAATCTACTACGTATCGGCATAATGCAATGCTTTGCATTATCGGAAGTGGTCCAATGTACCAAGCTTAGCCGCCCATAATTTTTCTTTTGGAAATATTCCTTAAGATTTTTCTTGACTCCGCCGATAACTGGTGATAGGATGATTTGTGGTGTGAAGCAGGAGCGATTGTTTCGTATACCGTCATCATCATTGGCTCCGGGATTCCGGTGCCAGCGGCTTTCGAGCCGTGGTTTTTCTTTTTTTTCCGCTCCTACGCAACCCACCGCCATGTTCGTCTGATCCGTGGCCGGTAATACCGGAACCTTTGGCGCGGGTCTCGTAAAATATCTGATCAGGTTCCGGTGGTATGGTTGCGCCCCACAAAAGGGCGGCGTTCAAAAACTTAGAATTGTGTGTCCAGCTCTGAACTTAAAAGAGCTAGACAGCTTTTGAGGTGGCTTGTATTCGGGCTGTGCAGTCCGGAGCCACCCCGCGCAGGCTCATCCGAATCGGCAAGGCCATTGGGAGCGTTTCCCGTGGCTTGAAATAGCCGATGCCATCCTTGGCTCCAGCGCGGCGTTCAGTTCCGATAACATTACTGACCTTGTGCCGTTTAGGCGAGATCGGTGAATTATCGGTGGCAGGGCACGCAATTAAGTGTTTCTCTCTTTTTCGGAGGCTTCCATTATGCGAAGTTACATCGTCAAAAAACGAGGGTTTACCCTCATTGAGCTGCTTGTGGTGATCTCGATCATCGCACTGCTCATTGCCATTTTGTTACCCAGCTTGGCTCGTGCCAAGGAACTGGCCAATCGGGCAGTCTGCTCGGCGAACGTTCGCGGTATTATTCAATCCTGTTACATCTACGCCCAGAGCAACAACTCCCAGTTCCCCGCAACCATGGCCCCGCAGACGGGAACAACCAGCTTAACTATTACGGAAGGCGGAGCCCCCGGCGGGCCGAACACTCCTCCGTCGACGACGAACGCGACCGCTGGCGCGGTGACTTCGTCGTGGTACACCGGCACGTCCGCCGCAGCGGATCCACTGTCCTGCCTCTGGTTGCTGGTGCTGCAGGGCCAAGACACGCCGAAGAGCTACATTTGCCCTTCGGATCCGATTGCGACCACGCCGTCGCTTGAGTATCAGACCGCGAACACCGGAACCGCGGCTACCTATTACTTTAACTTTGATAATATCTTGGCCACGGCAGTAAATACCAGCGGCCAAGGCGAAAGTTATTCTATCGCCTGCCCGTGGAATAATAACGGTGGCGTCGGCGGCTGGTGGACGGATAATTCCGGTTCGGATGTGCCAGAAGTCAGCGATATGGCTCCCGCTTCTCCAGGGTCGGTCACCACATCTGGTAGCACGTTGCAGCGCAACACCGCGCAGTCTGTCACCGGCAACACCTACGGCAACTACATTTACAATTCCGGCAACCACAATGGCGACGGCCAGAATGTCGGATTTGGTGATGACCACGTTTCGTGGGAAGTGAACCCGTATGTCGGTCAGAGCGGCGACAACATTTTCACATTCCAGTCAGCGGCCGCAGACGGCCCGGGAACATCGGGTTACGCTGGCAACCAGCAGCAGGTCACCAATACCACGCCGACCGTGTCTATGCTGTTCAATACCCCACCATATGATATCTGCATGCTTCCGGCACGCGATGTCAGCAGCGGTGCATGGTAATCCGCTACCATTATCTCTGTTGAACTGAAAACATTCTGCGGCCCGTTCCAATGCGTTGGAACGGGCCGCTTTCTTTTGCGCCTGCATGGTTTCGTAACACCTGCGCACCGCCCAAGAGCACCGGATGATTAATCCGGTGGTTGATCCAGTGCCGCAAATCCACCACCGGGGTATCACCACGGTGCTCTATCGCGACGGCGCCCCGCCGAGCACCGGATAATTATACTCCGACTGCGCGGATCGGCTGGACGGCGTCAAGGAAGAAGCAAGCACCAATCATACCTTGACCGCTACTGCGCCATTTGGTAACGTGGTAATATATTTAACGGAAGATATTGCAGACGCGTTGCGGGACGATGCCCATGGCAAAACAGCCTTGGCCGATTGGCAAGCAAAAGGGGATCTAACTATATTTCCCAGATTTTTACGTCTGTCCCGTGCCTCGCGGCACGCCATTTGCGCGTTTGTTTTCTTTGTTATTTTTTCCTGCCTCTTTCTGGTGCGAATTCATTTTAATATGGCACATGGCATTCTGACTCAAAACTGGGGTATACCGGATTCTTCCCAGTGGATCTGGTTCTATGCCTGGTGGCCTTACGCGATATCCCATCTGATCAATCCAATGATGTCATACAAGGTATGGGCACCAACCGGCCAAAATCTTGGCATGGCCGTTTCCACGCCGTTCACAGCGATTATTTACGCGCCGATCACATACCTGTTTGGACCAATCGTAACCTACAACGTCAGCATTTTGTTGGCCTTGATCACCAATGCGTGGTGCGCCTATTTACTGTGCTATGAAATCACACGATGTTTTTACCCAAGCGTCGTGGGAGGGTGGATATTTGCCTATTGCCCGTATGTGCTGTACGACATGAATGGAAAGCCATCCCTCATTACCTTGTGGGCGTTGCCGATATTGATTTTGCTTTCGATCAAGTACGCGAAATCTCAAATCAGCGACCGCCGGTTCATTTTATTGTCCTCGCTGATTTTAACAAGTCTTTTCTACACGACGGACGAAATATTTGTCACATTCGTACTCATGTCGGGCATAACAATTCTGGTATCGCTTTACCTGTATAGAAGAACCTCCATTTACACCAAATTGATACGCCTCTGCGGGCTGTCATTGATCAGCCTGATGATTACGACGGTGCTGGCATCACCGTTTATTTACTACGGGTTGTTCGGCCCCGGGGCTTTTATCGGGGCCATTCATAAACCCATTGATTTTTCAAATGATCTGATGAGTGTTGTTATTCCTTCACCATTTATCTGGCTGGGAGGCACGGCCTTACACCATGCGTTTCTCCACCTGGGCGGGTGGCAACTTGATGATTATCTCGGGCCTGCGGTCTTGTTGACTATGACTTTGTTTTTCATCCAATTCAGAAAACACGCATTTGGCAATTTGATAATGGTCATCGTGATTCTCTCGCTGGTACTAAGCTTCGGCTCCCATCTGGTGATATACGGCCACGGAACGCCAATTGGACTGCCTTATTGGGTACTTTATCATGTGCCGGTACTTAACAAGGCTATCCCGGCTCGTTTTTGCTTATACGCATACATTGCAATATCGGTTGCGGTTGCAATTTGGGGATCTACAAAACCAAATTTTTTCAAATGGACTCTGTTGGCTTTTTGCATTATTACATTAATGCCGAATGTCTTCAGCGACCAATTCGCGAGCACCCCCGACAACCCGGTATTCTTCGCAGGCAACTGCTACAAATCGTACATTCATAAAGGCGAGAATGTGATACTGCTTCCCTATGGAATTAACGGTGACAGCCTCGTATGGCAGGCGGAGGACGACTTCTACTACAGCATCGCCGGTGGGTATTTCTATCTTGGAAGCCCTTGGTACGCTCCGGTCGTCAGCGACTTGTACAGTGGATCCGCCACACAGGGATTTTATACACAATTTAAGCATTTCGCCCGGGAAAAAGGAATTTCAGCGCTTATAGTCAGCGACCGCTATGCCAACAGGTGCCGGTCACTTTTAAGCCATTTACACACCAGACCGGTGAAAGTTGGCGGTGTGGAAATATACAACATCGGAAAATAATATCCGCTCCCAACGTGAAATATCGTGTCCACCCTATCCCTTTCCTTCCTGATCCAGCTCTTCATTCGCATACAAAACGCTGTATTTGAGCATGACACCGATGGTGGTTTTATAACAAATTACCAAGCCGAATCGGCCCTGTAAAAAGCCGCCGCGGAAGATGTAATATTTTAGAAATGTCAACACTGGCCGAAACAACATATCCATCATTTTGGCATGTTTGCCGCGGGCACGCAGGCTCTCGGCAAGTATTGCGGCATGTTCCGCCATGCGTGGGCCATCGTTAATATCCGTTTTGATAAAGGGCGAAAGGCGATTGTGCAAAAGATGCCGCGTGAGCTTGTGTACACGGAAACCCGGCCTTGGCCGGCGGATTTCCGGGGCGCTTTTTTCATCCCAATCCACACGCTGTTGATGGATCAGCCGGGCCTGATAGTCCGGCGACCAGCAGCGCACGTAGCGCCGGGCGATAAAGTTTTTTCGCGGCATTTCGTACATGGCGATGGCGGACGCTGGCGATTCAGAAAGAGCCTGAATTTCCGCAGCTAACTCCGGGGAACATTCTTCATCCGCATCCAGCGCCAGTACCCATGAATGGCGGCACTGCTCCACCGCAAACTGCCGCTGCTGGTTATAGCCAGTCCATGGGTGGTTGATAACCCGCGGTTTGGCCGGGTGGCTGGCCGCTTTTTCAACGGTGCCATCAGTGGATCCCGAATCAACCACCACGATATCATCACACCAGGTGACAGAATCCAAGCACACGCCGATCTTGGCAATTTCATTTTTACAAATTATGCACACCGATATTCGCATGGCGAACACGTTAGCCGAAAATCCGCCAATTCGGAAGTGCAACGGGGAACGAAATGGATGGGGCGCGGCAATTTTTCCGGGCGGGTTCAGAACAACATAATCGTGGTAAAACTTCCAAGTTCTGGCCTTTCACCGGCGCAACGGGGCGTAGATGTTCAGGCTTCCCACCGTGGCGATCTTGTTGTAATGCTCGCCGGTGGAATGGCGAATCAAGTACGTGGACTGATTGGTGGCATTACCAATCACCAGCGTGGGAGCCTTCTGGCGAAAACCCGGGACCGGAATCGACGCATTAAAATAAATAAATTGCGGACGCGGGCGCAGGGCGGTGATCAGTGCCGATTCGATGGCATACGGCGGCAGATTCGTGCGACCGGATAAACCAATGTTCATCGGGTGCCCTTCAAATCGACGCATAAATGCCACAAGTTTTCCAAGTGTCCGAGCATTGACGCTGTGCTCCCTTACCAGCAAGTCCGTTCGCGAATGCAATTCTATGGCGGACTGCCCAAGCAATGTCCTGGGGTAAAGAAAAGCGAATGGCAAGAGCGCAATAACCGCTCCAATGGCCGCCACCGGACGAAACCAGCGGAATGATTTACCACTGATCGCAACTGCGGCAACGGGCATGAACAGTGCGGGGATCGGCACAAGCAGATGATTGATCGGCTGTTGCCAGCGGATGACGGCGGCCATGACCAGCAGGCATCCGATCGGCAACATCGCAAATAACAGGCAGCGTTTGGCCCGGTGTGTGTCCGGTTCCAACCACACAATAAAAGGGAGCAGGGCGATGAGAAACATCTGCATGGGCCAACTGATGCGGTACTCGTTGTCAGGAAAGAAAGCGACGCCGTCATAGGGACTGGCAATGCCCGGTATGGGTTGAGTGGCGCGAGGATCCTGTAAGTTAAGCCGCAGCGCCGACGCGATGTGTCCAATGACGCTTCCAACTGCTTGATTAACAATGTGGCTGGGGCCCGCCACCATGGATGCGGTATCGCGCAGCAGATTTTCCAGCAATATATCCGGCGTAAATTCGGTGTTTAGCACCTGGAGGCTGGGATGCTTTGCCGGTGACGGACCAAAGGGCCCGCCGAACTCGACGATATTGCGCGTGTAATATCCGGCATTAATCAATATGACCATCAGGGCAATCAGCAGTAAATAGCCGGTACTTCTCCAACGCACACAACGCCAAAGCCCGATTGCAGCCATGATTGCCAATGGTACGCCGAATACATAGGCGGTGCCGTGCGTAAGTGCGGCCAGGCCGAAAGTTACAGCCAGGAGGATGAGTTGCCCAAAATTGCATCGCCGATCCAGCAGTATACCAAGCAGCCAGTATGCAAGTACCTCCACCCAGAAAGCCTCCATGAGTTCAGGCTTGAACGTACTGGCCATTCCGAAGGCCATGGGAATCGTGAGGATAAAAAGCATGGCCAATATCTGGCTTTCCCGATTTCCGCCAAGCCGTTTGGCGATCGAACTACCCGCCAGACCCAGCAGCAGCAGGCTCAAGGTTCCGAATAGATTGACAGCCCAATCGCTGCCGTGAGCAAGGATCATGGAATTCAGGCCGAGGTATTCCATGAATCCCGGCATAACCAGAACCGGGCAATAGTTAGCCGGGAAATCCTCCAACGAACGATCCTGCATCCACGCAATGATGCGAGGCAGATGATAATTCAGTGCGTCTATATTGTTGGGGGGGGCGATTAAAGCGGTTATCAGCACCACCAGCATGACTAAACCGATCATGAGACAGGCGATTACCTCCAGCCAACCCAGTGGCCGCGAGCATACTGATTTAGCAGCACTTGTGGTATAGGCAATGGACGTGATGGCGATTGACGTTGGGATCAGCCACGCGACCAGCAGCGGCCAGAACATCAGTGAATGAAAGAATCCCAAGAATTCGGTGACCACCGTGGTCCAAAGCGAGACAGCCACGACTGCCATAAATAGCGAATCCCGGCAATCGAGGCCTGGAGCGGTTCTACTTCGCCACGCATGGATCGCGGCAAAAATCAATGTCACGGAAACAAGTGGTAATAGGCCCAGTAAAAACATTATATTATACGTTCTTCCTTTTTTGCCAATCGCAAATAAAATAAAGCGAATCGGGCCAAGGTACAATCCACGAACAACCGATCTCAATGATAATACCATGTAGATAAGAGCAAGAGGCAAGCCGCACCGCTTTTCCAGGTCGGCCATGAGCGAATGCTTATTTTGCTGAATTATGCGGTCGCCATTGAAAGGCCAGTCCAATGTGTGGCGTAACAAATATGTAGGCAAATGGGGACGTATCACTGGTTGATCCGCGGAGCATCACACCCGCTTTGGCCCAGGGATCGGTATTGGTCAGGCTATCGACTCTGGCGGTGATGACCGTGTTGCCATGCACCTTTCGGGTAAATAAATTGAACTGATCATGTTTATCCCAGACATCCGAACCGCCGCCGGTAACCGTCCAAGTTCCGTTAGATTCCCGGGCAGAACCAAGCTTTCCAGGGTAGCCAATATTGGCATCAGACCAGGAGGATTGCGTGTGGCTCATCGCAACATGTGAAAAGCGGGACGTATTCAACGAAGTGTCATTATGAGCGCAGACTGCCATGCCCGCGAGAATTCTTGAACGACCAAACGCAATAGGCTCAGGTAAACCCACCTGTGTCCATTGTTGTCCATTTTGTGAATAATAAGCAGAGGCGGTATTTCCCCGGCGCACGAGCTTCAGCCAAACGGGCGTATGTACGCCACTTACCACGACCGAACCGGTGTAAATAGAAGTCGCCTTACTGCGGGAATTTCCGCCGGCCTGCTGCACAGTCCGACTGGCCGACGTTGCTGCACGAGCCACTTCAGCAGCCCCGGCATACGCCGGTGCCGCGTTTGTATCAATCGAACTTGCGGAAAGGTTGCTGTTCACCACGGGGGATGAGGGTGATGCCACGTACTGCGGCTGATTACTATTATTGTTACTTGCGTTATTGGTACTGCCACCACTGGTCATATAAATTACAAGCCCTCCAATTGCCAATAGAAATAGCCCCCCGCCGACAAGCCATATCTTCGGACTGACATGGAATCCATCGCCGTCCATGGAACGCTTGCGCGAAACACTGGCTTGCGACGCAAAACGTTCTTCAATTTTCTCCATACGGTATGTGGCGCGGTACGTAGGCCCGGAGGCCGTCTGGGATGTGGCTTTCTTACTGGATAAATCCTGCACCAGAAATTCTTCCAGCGGTATCCAGTGTTGACGATCAGCAGACACCTCGTGCCCACGGGTCAATCGGCGGCTTTGCGCCATGCGGCCGATCATAGATCGTGGATATGGCCCGGTAACCTGGGCAAGATAGCGTGTGTAATACCTGGTGGTTTCATCCGGCATGGTTGAGCCATCTCCAGTGAACTGAATATTGCCAAATTGTCAGTCGGGGCAATGCCTAAAGAGTATTGCTCCGGCGATACGCATAAGACTTATCGGCGAAATCGGAGATTCTGATAAATAGTTCGATAACCCGTTGTGCGATTCTACTTACATTCATATTAATGAATTATTATTTCCCACCTTTTTTGCATCACCTTGCCGGCATAACCGTTGTACAATAATGTCACATGGTGATTTTGTGTCTTGAGGTGCCCCATGCCCATTGCAAATGTAACCCGTCGTGTGGTCATGACTTTGGCGAGCTTGGGAATTCTACTGCCAGCCGTGGCTGCACGCGCTGATTTTTTTAACCCCAAAGCGCATATTCCGCCCCGCGCGCACCGGGTGCGCATGTCCGGCGGTGAAGCCACCGCCCCGCTGCCCTTGCCCGCCACGCCCGTGCGCCGATCCGAACATCACCGCAAACCCGCGCCACCGGCTCTGATTGGCATGTTGAATCTCAACGTGATTAAAGATCATCGTGTCATGAATTATCCCACGGAAACCATTGACATTGAAACACTCATGAATTGGACCAACTCTCAGTTGGGCCTGCACTACCGTTATGTGCAGGTGGATCCGATGAAATTCAGTTACAGCCCCACCCAATTACCCGTGCTGTATATTACCGGCTGGACCCCCCTGCCGCACTTTAGTCAGGCGGTGCTGGCGCGCATTCGCGGTTACATTACCGCCGGCGGCACACTGCTGATTAACTCCAGTTGCGGCCGGCCGGAATTTAATCAAAGCGTGATTCAGTTTGAACATGATCTGTTTCCCAATCGCCCCTTCGGCCCATTATCACTTGATGATGCCCTGTATCATGATCTCAATCGTATCAGCACCATGCGTTTCCGCAAGGGGCTTGGGCCATGGAAACAGATTCCGGCATATCTTGATGTTATGTATATGGGTTGCCGAGCGGCCATTATTTTCTCACCCATTGACATGAGTTGGGGTTGGAATGCCGCGTCCCACCCGATCAAAGGCGGCACCCTTTACGCCCAGCAGGACGCCCTGCGACTGGGAGCCAATATTCTGACGTATGTACTGGCTAATTTTCAGTATGGGCGAGCTTTTGAAATTCAGAAAATTTATCAGCAGCAGCGCATCCCCACACGCGATCAACTGGTCGTGGCGCAGGTGGTTACCAACGGTGATTGGAACCCCACCCCGCATGGCCTGCCGAACCTGTTGAAATTTATCGATCAGAAAACCACTTTAAGCGTGCAGTTCAAACGCCAGAAAGTTACTTTGGATTCCTTGAAAATCGGGGCCTACCCCATTCTCTATATGACCGGTCTGCGCAACTTCGCATGGACCGCAACAGAAATCAAAAATCTCCATAACTATCTTCACGCCGGAGGCGTACTGATTGCCGATGATGCCATGGGGGCCAGCGCCTTTGATGAAGCGTTCCGCAAGGAAATTAAATTGGCTCTGCCGCATCATAAGTTACAGATGCTGCCGCTGGATTCCCCAATTTATCATGATGTGTTTAACGTGGAACATGTAGATTACTCGGCGGTGGTGCAAAGCACCGCTCCCACACTCCACCGCCCGGTGCTTGAAGCCATCACGATTGATGGCACCCCGGTGGTTGTTTATAGCCGCTTGTCACTGTCCAACGGTTGGGAAGATCTACCGAACCCGTATGCGAAGGCCTATTCAACGGAAGATTCTTTGAAGCTTGGGACCAATATTCTCGTATACGCCATGACGCATTGAAGCCGCAAATGGTGTCGCGGATCATGTATCACAACGGTGCCGCTAAAGGCAGTGGCGTTTTATATCGCGAGCGTTTACAAGGTAATGTTAATATTCCGGCGGTAGGTTTCAAACAGCGCCATAAACTCACTATTAAATACAAAATTAAACTCTGGAAATTTCATTCCCGCCATATTCTGATCAATATGGGAAAACATTAATTCCACTTCGCCAACAGCGACTTCATTGATCGTTCCATCAGCTCCGGCGCTGCGGGACCTGACGGCCCCCTGAATGGAAGCTCCAGCGGGAGAGACATTGGCAATTGTGGCATCATAAACAAGCTGCTCCCCCGGACGAACCAGGCGGATGAATGTTGCACGACCGATTTTTGCCAAGATCACCTTTTCCTTAAATTCTCGCGCCGCCCCCACCAGAATGCCACTGGTCTGGGCCATACCCTCAATCATCAGACTTGCGGGCATAACCGGAAAACCCGGAAAATGATCATGCAGATGATCTTCCGCCAACGATACATTTTTAATGGCTACCGCCCGCTTGCCGGGTTCAAAGAGTTCAAATTTATCAATCCATATCCATCGCATCGTAACACTCCTGCCGAACCGCCGCACGAAAAAAAGCCCCGGGCGTTTTGCCCGGGGCCTCTTATTTGCATTTACCCGTCAACAACGCCGAATCAGATTAAACCATCTTTCTTGCCGATGTACTTAATCAAATCAACCACCCGGTTGCTGTAAGCCCATTCATTGTCATACCAGCTTACAAGTTTAAAAAAGCGGCTGTTAAGTTCAATGCCGGCCTTGGCATCATAAATGCTGGACCGTTCATCCGTGGTGAAATCGGTGGATACGACTTCCTCGTCGGTATAACCAAGAATACCCTTGAGTTTGCCTTCCGATTCCTTTTTGATCACCGCATTAATTTCAGCCAGGGACGTTTCCTTTTTGGTGCGGACGGTCAAATCCACCACTGACACATCCGGCGTGGGAACGCGGAAGGACATACCGGTGATTTTTCCCTTCAGTTCAGGAATAACCAGGCCAGTGGCCTTGGCGGCACCGGTTGAAGCGGGAATCAGATTTTGACCCGCACCGCGTCCGCCGCGCCAATCCTTCTTGGATGGCCCGTCAACGGTAGGCTGTGTCGCCGTGGCGGAGTGGATGGTGGTCATCAGAGCCTCTTCCACACCGAAATGATCATTGATCACTTTCACCAGCGGTGCCAGGCAGTTAGTGGTGCAACTGGCATTGGAAACGATGGTGTCGGTTGCGGCGTTAAACTTTTCTTCATTAACACCCAGCACAAACGTGGGGGTTTCCTTGTCTTTCGCCGGCGCGGAAATAATCACGCGCTTCGCTCCCGCCGCCAAGTGCTTCCCGGCACCGGCCATATCCGTAAAAAGACCGGTTGATTCAACCACATAATCCACATGGAGGTCTTTCCACGGCAACTGCGCCGGATCGCGCAGGGCGAATGTTTTGACGTGATGGCCGTTGACCGTAAAGCCAGCCTCACCGTCGGCTTTAACTTCGCCGGCAAATTTGCCATGGGTGGAATCGTATTTCAACAAATACGCCAAGTTATCCGCTGGAACCAGATCGTTAATTGCCACAAATTCAACTTGCGGATCATTGATGCCCGCGCGAAACACAAGGCGCCCAATACGTCCAAAACCATTGATGCCAACACGAATTTTTGCCATTTGAAACTGCTCCAGAATAAACAACACGTCCAAGGAGTCTAACATCCGCAGCCCGACACATTCTGGCCGCCCGGAAGACTCAAAGCCCAATATACTAGTGCTTCTTCACGCGCCAATCAAGGAACGGTCAAGTCCGCTGCCAAGCCCGCGGAAGTATAGCGCATTGGGCAGCGTGAAATCAATGAGTGAAATTCAAGCAAAGCTGCCCGATTGTAACACGCGCCTTCGCACGCGTGCAGCTTGATTATCAGCGACACCATGGCCTGCTAACGCTCAGGAGGTATTTCACCCGTGGTGGTGGGACATGATATCCAATCCCACGACCATCAGGTCGTAACCGGCGTGCGTGGCGACGTCAATGCCGAAGCCACGAAAAATAAATATCCCCGCAAAGTAAATTCCGGCGATGGTTCGGATGATAAATGCACCCCATGTCGGCTGTTCATTGCCCAGGAAATGGTATAGCGAAAACAATACCGCCGAGGCAATAATAATAACCGGTATGGCCTTGGCCACGGACATGCCAAACAAGTCCACCAGGATCATATTCAATACTGTAATCAACACGAGGCGAAACAGCAGTTCTTCATAAATCCCCGCACCAAGGGATAAGACCACTTGGGTCTGCCAGGTAAGCTTATTCATAACATGCGCTACCGGATGCGCCACCGCCTGCATGGTAATACCATGGGCCACGGCCACAAATAAGATAACCAGCGCCACCGCCCAGAGAAAACTTTCGGCGCCCATGGCGATATAAAGCCCCGGTTCAAATTTTAATGGATCTTTCCGCGCCACGTGCCAGCCCAGGAGAATCGCCACCACGGCCAGCGGCGGCAAATAACTTCCCACCGCACCGAACAGTGAAAAGAAATTAAGCATCAGTTCAAAGGCAATAATATTGTGTGTTTGCCCATGTACCGCACTCCATGGGTGCAGTACCGCCCCGACCTGATAAATAATCAGCAGCGGTGCGATAAAAATCAGGCACTGTAAGGGCCGATGGCTGCGGTCAAAGTACCCTTCACCGGAGCCAAATCGCAACCACTGCGGTTCCTTTCTTGCTTTGCTCATACCAAAACGCCTCGGACAAAACCGGGCGAATCATATACGCCTGCGGCAGTTAGTGGAACTCAATGTCGAGGCAATTCCTTTTGGGCTACGCCGCGTACGCATATTTTATTCAAAGGCCGCACTGACATGCTGCAATTCTTCCGGGGTAAGTTCAAACGCCATCCCGGCGGCGTTGTGGCTTGCCTGCTGCGGATTGCGGGCACCAACAATGGCAGCAGTCACGCCGGGTTGCTGAATCGTCCAATTCAATACCACCTGCGCGAAACTTTTTCCGTATTTATCCGCAATCGGCCTGATTTTTTCCAGAGACGCGAGCACTCTTTTACGCGTCTGCACATCAAATAATTTATGCTTGGAGCGATGATCGCCGGGGGGAAACGTTCGATCCGGAGTAACGGTTCCGGTAAGCAGGCCGCGTTCCAGAGGGGAATAGGCCAGCACCGCGATCTCGTATTTCCGGCAAAACGGAAGAATGTTTTTTTCAATATCCCGGCGCAACAAACTGTACGGAGGCTGCATACTTGCCAGCGTGCCCGCGGCTGCCTTGGTTAAAAGGTCCATGCCGAAATTGCTTACGCCCACAGCCCGAATCTTTCCGGCGCGTTGCAACGCGTCCATCGCGGCCAGGGATTGTTCAATGGGTGTTGAAGCATCCGGCCAATGTATCTGGTAAAGGTCAATGTAAGACGTACCCAATCTCTTCAGACTCTCTTCACATTCATAAATGATACTCTCCGGCTTAGAATTGCTGCGGATCGTAATGGGAATACCGTTGCGATCCACCGTTTCCGCGGGGTTGGAACCCTGCTGCGTTGGATCATCCCACCGCCGCCCGCATTTAGTAGCCACCACCACGCGATCGCGCGGAATATCCTTTATTGCTTTTCCAACCAACTCTTCGCTGTACCCCTGCGCATATATGGCTGCAGTATCGATGCAGTTTATACCTGAATCCAGCGCCATGCGTATCGCGTTAATAGACTGCTGTTCATCGCTGCCGCCCCACATCCAACCGCCGATCGCCCACGTGCCTAAGATCAGCGGTGTGATGTTAATTCCTGATTTTCCAAGTGGACGAAGGTTCATCATCATTGCAATCCTCGCGTTTCTCAGAAGCATCGCGTTAGTCGGTATTGATGCATTTTATCGCTCATTTTTAATCGCCGATTCCGCCAGTGCGGCATCGGCCCGATCTTTCAGCTTCGCAATTGCTTCCATAATTTGTGCCGTAACGCCCGCCAGTACAGCCGCATCTCCACTTTGCCCGGCCAAGCCATTAAAGCTAAGCGGTGCGCCATAGTACACGCGCACCTTCGCGGGCCGGAGCAAATCTTTTTTGAAGCTCACATGCGGATGTGTACCGGTTATATACACTGGAATGACCTGCGCGCCGGTGGTCAAGGCCATTATAGCCGCCCCATTGTTCGCGCTACGCAACTTTTTGCCGTCGCCGATGGTGCCTTCCGGGAATATTCCCACAACATGCCCCTGTTTCAACTGCTGCATGCCAGCCTCAAGGCCCGCGGCCTCCGGTGCTGATGAATCCACGGGTATATACCCCAGGGCGGAAAAAAAGTGTTTCAGTAGCGGCAACTCATACGTTTCCCGCGCGATGAGAAATCGTACCAAACGCCGTCGGCTTCCTATGCCCACGGCCAGCGGATCCAATGTGCTGTTATGGTTGGCCGCGACAATGGCCGGGCCGGTCACCGGGATGCGGCAGGCATTGCCCCGTTGCCACCGATGGCATAATTCCATATACATGGCCGCCAAGCGTCGGGCAACCGCCGATGTAATCGGGAACGGCTGGCGCCGGTAATAAATAATCAGCAGGCCGACACCCAGCACCGCGATTACCACGCCGGTTCCAACGATGATATTCATGATGTAGGAATCGACATTTTTCCAGAACGCGATTGGCACTGTGGGCACCAGCAAGCCGAAGGTGGTAATGAGATCACGCGCTCCCATGACTCGGCCACGGATGTAATCCGGCACCACCCGCTGCAGCAGGGTATCAACGGTAATAAACATAATGGCCCCGAACATCGCCGCAATCGTCAGCCAGATCAGAAACGTTTCCCAATGGGCCGCCCATGCGGCCATCAGCAATCCAACGCCGATGGCTACCGTGGACCAACCAATACCAATTTCTTTAGGAATTCCATTGCGTGCTCGGCTGACCAGTACTGCTCCGATAATCATACCAATCCCGGCCACGCCCAGAAAATACGCAAAATCACTATTGGAAAGACCAAATCGCGCGGTAACAATAGCGGGCATACAGTTCAGGATTACCGCGCTGGCGGTGGTAAAAGCGAGTTCCAGCAATATAGCCTGCAGCGGATGCTTGTGGACTTTAAGATAGCCCAGTGCAATTTTTAATTCCTTAAAAAGACTGTTGTGTTTGGCACCGCGCACTGGATCGGGGCGATCCATGCCGGGCCGCATCCGCATGGAAAAAACCGCGAATGCCGAGAGGCAATACGTGCCTGCATCCACATACATGGCGATATCCAAGCCGAATTTCAGCAATAATCCGCCCAGGATAAATCCCAAAAGTGTGGAAATAGTCCCGGCAACCGAAAGAAACGAGTTGGCCTGCAACAATTCTTTTGGATGTACCAGATTCGGCACAATCGCGGCGCGGGCCGGTGAAAATATTTCACCAAAACAGGAGAGAATAATCTCTGATCCAAACAGCATGACCAGAAGTGCCGGAGTGGAAAGTGTGCTGTGATAGGCCGCCACCAGCAGGACGGTTCGGGCGATAATGACAATGATACTGCGCACCAGATCGCAGGAAATCATGACCCATCGTCGCGGCAGGCGGTCTGAAATGGCCCCCCCAAGCGGTGCCAGCAGTAAAAATGGCAGAAACATCGCCAAATTAAGCTGTGCGGCATGTTGCGCCGATTCCACGTGGCGTTTAAGCACCACGTAGCATAGCAGTTCCAGCATGACCAGAAAATGCACCCGGTCGCCAATGACGGAAACCACATAGCCGCTCATTAAAAGAAAAAAATTACGGTTGCGCAGCAGGGGCGGAAATTCCTGCAACAGCGGTGTATCCGCCGAAATGCTTTGAGCTGCGTTTTGCGACATTACCTCTCCGCGCTTTGCAGGGAAATACCCTGCACTTAACATCAACATTCCAAATTGTGGACTCTACCGCCCGCCGACGCAAGGCCACGCCTTCAATTAGCCAAACGCGCCAGAACCACAGATGATGCGGTGAAAGTTTAAATTTGACAAATCCGTGCCATTGATTGTGCCATTGATCGCGGCACATTCGCTTCAACCGGCGAATGGCTGATTTCCCGGAAAGTCGTTATCGCGCCGTTATTTTGTTTCCTTGACTGTGTAACGCCCTTGGGCGCGGCCCACGCGTAATGCTTTAAGCCGGAATGGGACGCTTTATCTTGAACGATCAGATGCAGCTTCAGGCCGGAAAACCAGACCGTGGAGGCGTTCCCATGCCGGGCCGCCTGCATCATGCTTCCGGGCGGCTGCGTCGATGGGCGGCCAGGATGTCTGCTCGAGTAAGAATACCCAGTAGCAGGTGCGGATCGTCCGCGTCCACCACCACCAGGTGACCGATTCCTTCTCTGGCCATTAAATTATCCGCATCACGCAGGGACTCATAAAGATGAATTACAATGGGCGGACGAGTGGTTATTTCCATAATCGGCCTGGAAAGATCAGTCGTAGCGGCGAGAATATCATGCAGAGAAACCACACCCAACAATCCTCCCTGTTGATCCACAACGGGAAAAAGGTGATGGACATACGTGCCGCCCTGCTCTGCGACCAGCGCTTGAACCTCCCCAACAGATTGCCGCGCCCGCAGACATACAATGTGTCGTGAACAGGCGTCGCGAACCAGCATGCGGTCCAGAAAATCCGCATGCGGCTGCAGCAGAACGCGACCCGACCGGCGCAGAAATTTCTCGGTGAGCATGTTGTCTTTCATCAACGCGCATGACACTAGAAAAGCAACAGCGCATCCGACGACCAACGGAGCCAGGCCGTTGGGCTGCAGCGTCGTTTCAAATGCAAATACAATCGCGGTCATCGGTGCCCAAGTGGCACCCGCCAGTATGGCCGCCATACCAACCAACGCGGCGGTCACAATACTGATACCCGCGTGCGGAAACAGCGTGGCAAACAAACTTCCAGACAGAATCCCCAGAGCTGCACCAATATTAAAAAGCGGGCTGATGATGGTCCCGGAGTTTCCACTGCCCAGCGATATACTCCATGCCACACAGCGCGTAACCAGAAGGATCCCGGCCGCCTGCATCGCCATTTCTCCGGAAAGCATGGCATCTATATTAGAAAACCCGATCCCCATTGAACGTATGTCAATAAGACCACAGATTCCCACAACCACGCCGGCCATCCCCGGCCACCACATCCAATGGACCCGCCGGCGCTGGCCCCAAGCCTTGAAAAGTTCGCCGACTTTGTAAAGCCAGCGCGTGAGCAGCACGGAGAATAAGCCGGCGATAAGTCCCACAACTGCATAACTCAAGAGTGCTTCAAGTTTAGGAGCCGGTAACGGAGGCAGGCGAAATAATGGACCCGGACCGTCAATGATGACATGCAATATTTCGGCCGTTGCGCTGGCCAGTCCGACAACCACGAGCGATATCGGATTTAATTCAAATAACAGCAGTTCGATGGTCAGCAACACGGAAGCCACCGGCGCGCCGAAAGTCGCTGACATTCCCGCCGCCGCTCCCGCCGCCAGCAGCACGCGGCGCTGGTGGGTTGTGAAGTAACGCAGGCGGCCCAGCAGTGAGCCAATCGCGGCACCGGTTGGGATAATAGCCTCAGGCCCGAATGCTCCCCCAGTTCCGATGCTGATTCCTATGGAAATCGGCTTGAGCACCGCCCCCAGCAGCGGAATACGTGCTTCGTGGAATAACGTGCTGTCCATGGCTTCCGGCAGGCCATGTCCACGTATCATCGGTGAGCCGTATCGGGCCAGTCCGCCCACCAGCAGGCCGCCGATGACGGGAACAAATAGCAGACCAATTCCGAGTTTATTCCCCTGCGGCGCGGCTGTTGTGAACGACAATTTCCAATAAAAAAAGACATTGGTGACAAAATAGATCCAGTGGATAATGCAAAAGGCGGCCAGTTCACCCAACCCGCCGAGCAGTAAGGCTAAGACACACAGCACCAGTCCGCTGCGGCCGAGAATTCCGTACGAGGAATTGCACTGCGGTGCGGGCACGGGTGAATATGGACTCTCCGCACCGGGTGCTGGAATTTTATTATGTTCCTCCATGCGTGAAACTCCGCTGGTAGAGTTGCTGCGGCGAGCATTACGGTGAAGCGCTATCAGCTTAACCGTCGATGCGCCGAGAGTAAATCGGTTCGTGTTATCACACCAATTACGCGGTCCGGATGATCCGGCTCGGTAACAATCAGGTGACCTATGTTATAGCGCGACATGAGATTATCCGCCAGCCGCAGCGGACTGTCCGGCTCAATGATCACGGCTTTGCGTTTGATTAAATCGCGTACCATCCCCGCGGGATTCGCACGCGTGTCGAGAATTTCACGATACGACAGCACGCCGATGAGTTTGCCATCGTCGTCGATCACGGGAAATTCGTGGTGTTGCAATACCGACCATTTCGCATAAATAATCGCGCGCGTTTCCGCCACAGTTTTTGAGGCATCCAGGCATACAGCCTGCCGGGTATAAGCATCACGCACAAAAAGGCGGTCCAGAAAATTTGTGGAGTATTCCGTCTGCACACGGATGCCCCTGCGGGCGATTTTTTCGGTCATGATGGTGTCACGCATCAGCAGGCAGGAAACAAGAAACGCCGTGGTACAACCCGCCAGCAACGGCAGCAGTCCGTGCGGCTGCATGGTGGTTTCAAAAGCAAAAACGATGGATGTAAGTAACGCCCGCGACGCACCCGTGAATAAGGCGGCCATACCTACTAATGCGGCCACACGCACATCCACACCGGCATCAGGAAATAGATGTACCGCCGCCATGCCCAACAGCAGGCCCAGAGCACTGCCGAGAGTAAACAAAGGTGCCAAGGTGCCTCCCGACGTGCCGCTGCCCAGCGCCACGGTCCAGGAAATCCATTTCAGTACAAGGAGCATCAGAATGGCTTTGAGGGCCATGCCCCCGGTCAGCAGATGAGAAATGTTGTCATATCCAACACCCATGGTGTGATTATCAAAATAACCGCAGATACCCACCACCACCGCTCCCATGGCCGGCCACCACATCCAATGCACATGGCTGTATTTTTCAAAGCCATCTTCCACCAGATACAACAATCGCGTGACGCCCGCGGCGGCCACGCCTGCAAATAAACCAATGATGGCATAAATCACCAGCGACCAGTGTTCCGCCGGGCCTACATTGGGCATCGCGAAAATCGGTTTGTCACCCATGAAGATGATCCGCAAACCCGCAGCGGTGGCACTGGCTAATGCCACGGGGACCAAAGACCGGGCGCGAAATTCAAATAGCAGCAATTCCACCGCCAGAAGGACTGCTGATACCGGGGACCCGAACGTTGCAGCCATGCCCGCAGCCGCACCGGCAGAAAGCAGAATTTTGCGTTCATCGGCCGTGGTATGCAGAATCTGCCCCACGAGGGATCCAAATGCCCCGCCGGTTGCGATGATAGGTCCCTCGGCACCAAATGGGCCGCCAGTACCGATGCTGATGGCGGCAGAAAGTGGTTTCAACAATGTGATGCGCTTGGGAATGCGACTTTGATTGGTCAGAATGGTTTCCATGGCTTCGGGAATGCCATGGCCACGGATACCTGCATGGCCGAAGCGGGCCATAAACCCCACCACAATGGCACCTACAATCGGTACTGCGATAATCCAAATTCCCAGATGTGCGGATGTAGGATCAGCAAAGGAAAAGGAGAACCGCCCGTAAAAACAGAGGTTGGTCAGCAGGCCGATCAAACGCAATAACGCGATGGCAGCCATTGCCGCCACCGCCCCGATCAGGATTGCCAGGGCCGCCAGCCGCCACACTTCGCGCCCGAAAAGTGTGGCGTGAGCGGTCAATTGTTCATATTCCATTACCGGGCCAAGCGACGGTGAAACCCCGACGCCTTCGGTTGTGGACCCTCGATCCTCAGGAGATTTCACAGCTTTTTTTTGCCTCCAAAAAAGTCAATTAATGCGTTGTATCCGCCAGAACACTCCGCAATAAATTGTTTATATTATGTCCATACATCTTGCATCGTGTTGCCCGCATAGGGTTCCGTTACTTGTGGGCGGTGTAAGGGACTGCGCGATTATCCCGCACTGTCCGTCAGCAGATTATGCTGCTTCATGGCCGCATCCAATACGCCATTTATAAAAGCGGAACTGTCTTCCGTGGAATATTCTTTGGCCATGTTGATGGCTTCATCAACTACCACCTTGGCAGGCGTTTCTGACTCATGCGTGAGTTCCCACAGCGCCAGTCGCAAAATATTGCGATCCACCGCCGCCAGACGGGTAATTGTCCAGCGGGGAATCAACCGCGAAGCCCATTGATCGGCGTCGTTGCGATAATCCCAGGCTCCGCAGGCCATGCGCGTGGCAAGTTGCCGCACATCATTATCGTCAGTGGCCTGATTGATAAAGTTTGGCAGCATCTGCGCTATAAAAGCATCGCCCTGCACCTCCGCCTGATAAATTGCCTGCAGGGCAATGCGGCGGGATGTCGATCTTTTTTGATTAGTTATATTCACAATATTTCCTGTTACGAGTTCTTGGTGGCCGGCAATTGTTGCAGGACATCGGCCATTTCCATGGCGGCGCACGCGGCATTCCAGCCGGCATTGCCCATTTTCAAGCCGGCTCGATCCATTGCCTGTTCCATAGTATCGGCGGTGATGATGCCAAAAATGGTTGGCACGCCGGTGGCCGGGCCGATTTCAGCAATTCCGCGGGCAACTTGTTGAGCTACATGGTCAAAATGAGCAGTCTGGCCACGAATGATACAGCCGAGGCAGATAATGGCAGAGAATTTTCCACTTCTGGCCAGCCGCGTCGCGACCGTGGGAATCTCAAAGCTTCCCGGCACCCAAATTTTGCTGATCTGCTTTTCGTTTGCGCCATGGCGCACAAGGGCTTCTGCCGCACCATCGGCGAGCCGAGATGTAATTAATCCGTTAAATTCAGCGGCGATAATGGCATAATGCTGTTGCGGTTTAACACAAAGCTGACCACGGACATCGGAAATCATAAGCACGTCTCCACCAAAACAAGCCCGTTAGTGTAGCGGTTTGGCAAAAGACAGTCCAACTTGATTGGGTAGGCCAGAGCGTTGGGGAGTCAAATTCGCACCGGAATTCCGCCTTTTTAGGACTGAAATCACTGAAGAAGGCGTCTCATTCAAAAGCCGCGTTGAAAACTTTAATAATTTTCTACTTTTTATTTGACAGCACACACATAATGGATTATACTCCCACTCAATGGAGTTGGTCTGAAGGTGAGGGTGACACGATATTTTCCGTCTGCCCTGTCTAAAAAGATGGCGAAAGCATCGAAGAAGTTGATACGCTTTTTCACCGCTCGCTGTTTTTGTAAATAACGCAATCAACGGCGATTAGCTTGTTGTTGTCAACAAACCGCCATTGGAATGCTGGCCATTATTTTCTTTTATGGGAGATATCACAATGAAGACCGCAACATTATTCGGAATTGCCGCAATGGGAATGGCTGCCGCTGGAGCCACCAACGCATTTGCCACGCCCGTGCTTCAAGTTACAGTTGGGAGCCACACGGCCACTCCAACCGTAACAGCGCTTGGGTCTGGCACCTATTACTTCGCCGCCAGCACAACTCCGGTAGGTGGGTTTTCTTGGGGCGGCGTTTTGGCGCAGGTAAATGCCACGACGAATCAATTTACGGTTGACTTGACCACAGTAACAAATGGTAATACTGGCAACTCCAATGGAACCATATCCTTTATTGCTGAAGAAAACATATCAGACCCAAACGCCCAATCCATGCAGGCAGCGGGTGGCACTATCGCCACAGGCGCAACTTCCAATCAGACCGTAGACTTTAATAGCTCCGTGGTATCATCAATTCCCAGCACGTTGGCTTTCCAGGATTCTGGAGCTATGGGGCTAAATTCAATGTCCTCACCAACTTCACCCTCTTCATCCATCGCATATAATTCGGTCGGAGCGAATTTGGCCGCATTTAGCGGTGAACTGACCGTTATTAACACAGTCACCCTTTCCATTAATCCAAGCGCGTCGCTTACTTCCGGCAGCTTGACAACGAACATCAGCAATACCGCTGTTCCCACACCTGAACCGGCAACATTGGCTTTGTTCGCGGTGGGCGGCTTGGCATTGCTCGCCGCAGGACGCCGTAACAAATCACGGGCCTGATAAAACGAAATTAAAATACAAAAAGGCCGCAATAATTAACCATTGCGGCCTTTTTTATGCGCATCGCCTATCTAACCAATATTGCCATAAAAGCGAAAATATCGGGTCCTAAAATAGCAAAATCTAAGGGTAAAAAAAACTTTAACATTTTGTTAATTTTTTCTTGACTTAAGGTTCTTATCGGATTATACTCCTCAGGTGTCTTAGATAACCTTGAGTGTAAAGGGCTGATATTAACTTTTACAATCAAGTGACGGTGCGGGCGAATTTAGTCCGTGGCGTGCGGTAGCGAAAACTGATCGAAGGTATCTAGCCCATTGGAGTTCGATGGGCGGCCAATGATCAGAATTATTTTTTTTTGGCCCTTTTTTTAGGGAGATGACTATGAAAAAGTCAGCACTGTTCGGAATCGCGGCACTGGGTATGGCAGCAGTTGGTGTTCCCCATGCGTTTGCCACAATTGAAGTGACCTTGAACGGCCATGTCATCGGATTGTCCTCACCGAATTCTTTTGTGAGTTCCAGCAGCTACGGCGGCTTCTCGTGGAGCGGGTTAAATGTCACCGAATCCGTTACCAGCTCCGGTGCATATCAACTGAGTTTTACCGTAACGGGCCTGTCTTCATCGAACTCCGGCGTGGCTACCGCAAATTTTCAAGCAACCGATGATGCCATCACCTTACCGGCACATATGGGCATCAACACAATTCAAGGGGACGTTACCGCGAACGTAACCAACGGAACAACTTCGGAATCAGTCATGTCCGGCGGACAACTGAATCCGTTGAGCAGTGGCGGTTCCACAACCCTCCCAACCATTACCTTCGTCAATAATCCTAATTTGCAGGCCTACAGCGAAACCGGCCCGATGGTATCCACTATTGCGGCAAATAATATGGGCACCATTGAGCTGCTTACATCTGACTCTGTTGCCATATCGTCCACAACAGGGATCAACAGCGTTAATTCGGTCATCAGCGCATCAACAACAGCTGTAACCACTCCCGAACCAGCCACGCTGGCTTTGTTCGCCGTTGGCGGCTTGGCGTTGCTTGTTGGCGCTCGTCGCCGCAAAAATAAGGCCTGAACCATTTGGGTTGGGTAAAAACTTAAATAATATTGAAAAAGGCCGCAACTGATAGCTGCGGCCTTTTTTGTTGCGCGGGTGGGAAAAAAGGCACAGTGATATTGTTTCCATGCTGTGCGCAAGACGGCGGACAACCACTGACATACGGGACTTCAATGTCCGGTGAAATCATGGGACAGCAAGCGACGTGCGATTTTGAATGTATATGAACTGCCCACCGCCTCTGTCAGGGTGTCAAAATCTTTTCCAGTCGGTCGATGCCTTTATCAATTTGCTCCATGCTTGTAGCAAAGCTCAGCCGCACATGATCGGGGAAACCGAAGTCGTTGCCGGGGACCAAGGCGACATGCGCTTCATCCAGCACAATGCGGCAAAATTCGATGGCATCTTTGGGCTTGGCACCGGTTTTACCCAATGGCTTACCCAGAGCGCCCGCAATACTGGGGAAGGCGTAAAACGCCCCGGTTGGCCGAACGCACTTAAAACCCGGTAAACGATTGAGCCGCTGCCAAATGTGCGCGCCGCGCTTTTCAAAAGCTTGTCGCATTTTCTCCACTTCATCTTCCATGGCCGGATTGCTTAACGCTTCAACAATGGCCGGCATACAGAAACTGGTAATGTTGCTGGTCATCTGACTTTGGAGTTTATTCATGGCATCAATGAGGGCCTTGGGACCTGCGGTGTAGCCGATGCGCCAGCCGGTCATGGCGTAGGTTTTGCTTAAGCAATTGCAGGTAATGGTGCGGTCTTTCCAGGTGTTCCAATCAAGGGCCGCCCAAGAGCACGTTTTTTGATCGCCAAAGAGCAATCGTTCATAAATTTCATCGCTGCACACCCAGATGTTGCCGTGCGGCTTGATAACCTCCGCCAGAGCCGCGAGTTCCGCAGGCTGGTAGGTATGGCCGCCTGGATTACTGGGAGAATTCATGATGAACATTTTTGTTTTTGGCGTAATGGCGGCGGCAAGTTGCTGCGGTGTAATTTTGAATTCGTGAGCCGGATCCCCACGGATAATCACGGGAACGCCACCGGCGAGCTTAACCATTTCCGGATAGCTGACCCAATAGGGCGCCGGGATCAGAACTTCATCACCGGGGTTCAACACTGCCATGAATGCCACATAAAGTGAATGCTTGCCACCGACCGATACGATGATCTGTTCGGGGGCATATGGGAGTTTGTTATACCGGGCCAGTTTATCAGCAATGGCTTTGCGGGCTTCCGGTGTGCCGACCGTGGGTTCATACTTGGTTTTACCGGCGCGCAAAGCGGTGATGGCGGCCTCCTTAATGGGTGAAGGCGTATCAAAATCCGGTTCCCCGGCCCCGAAGCTTACCACATCCACTCCCTGCTTTTTCAGGGCATTGGCACGAGCGGTAACGGCCAGCGTGATGGATTCAGCGATTTGATCAAGGCGTAAAGCTAATTGCATTAATAAAATCCTTTCAATTTCACACTATTATATACATCCGGCCCATAAATTCGATCCAGCCGCTGCAGAAATTAATGCGTTGCAATCGGCCGGATCGCCGGTGATTTCCGGCGTGATTCTCAAATGCGGTGCGGGCTTTTTGCTCCAAAAAGTAGCCGCAACGCGCTGCGGATGGGAACAACTGAAATCGAATAAGCGGTTCGGAGCATCAGGGAACGCGGGCGGCCAGGCGAATGCTTGCGTTGCTTCTGCCAGCATCCATAGACGCGGTTTTTGTTAACGCCGGACGTTGAGGATCGTGCATTACGACCATTTTTGTTACTTCGCTTCCTGAATAACGGGAAATGCTCATCAGAACCGATGGGAATATTCCCAGAAGGATCACCAAGGCCGCGGCAATGGCGGCGGAAAATTGGATCGTGCCGGGCCGGCGAACGGTAAAGGGCGTCCACGGGTCCCGAAGGTACATGGAGGTAATGATGCTGAGGTAATAGGCCGCGGCGATGGCGGCGTTAATCATCACGATGACGGCCAATATGCCATGGCCACTGGAGAAGGCGGCCTGCACGATAAAGAGCTTGCCGAGGAAGCCGACAGTGAAGGGCATACCAATCAGGCTTAACATGCACACGGCCATACAGGCTGCGGCCAGGGGATGCTCGGAGGCGATGCCAGCAATATCATCAAGATCTTCCGCGGCATCAAGTTTGCCCTGCAGATAAACCAGAACGGCAAAAGCACCGACGGTCATAATGCTATACGCACCGAGATAAAACAGCATGGCACTGATGCCATTGGTGGTGCTATGGCTGATAAGCAGCGGGCCGACCGCCAGGCCAACAAGCATATAACCCGAATGGGAAATGGAGCTATAAGCCAACATGCGTTTTATGTTGCGTTGCAGCAATGCCAGGACATTGCCGATGGTCATGCTCAACACGGCCATAACCATCAACAGATCAGGAACCGCCCGGGCGGCACCGTGCGAGAGTCTCCATCCCGTAAGATTAAAGACCAAAATCAGAGCAATAAATCCCGCCGCTTTCGGGGCAAAGGACAAGAAGGCCGTCACCGGTGTGGCAGTTCCCTGATAAACATCCGGGGCATAATAATGCAGGGGCACGGCAGCAATTTTATACGCGATACCAATGACCACCATCAGCAGGCCAATGATGGCCACATAGGGTACCTGGGGACTGGCGGCGAACGCGGCGGCAATTTTGCTGAAGTCCGTGCTGCCGGAAAAACCGTAGAGATAGCTGAATCCGAAAAGATAAATGGCGGCGGAAAGTGAGCCTAAGAAGAAGTACTTGATACCAGCTTCTTGAGCGGTTGAGTTTCCGCGGCCCGTGGCCACCATGATGTAAGTGGGAATGGAGACCAGTTCCAGAGCAATAAACAGCCAAATCAGATTATTCACTTTTGCCATCATGCTTACCCCGGCGAGGGAAACAAGCATCATGGCAAAATATTCACCGCGAAACGTCTGATCAGATTTCGCAGGATCCATGGCAAATGGCATGTCCCAAGATAGCAATACCAGAAGAATGCCGACTCCGGATGCCAAAAGCGTGTCATAGGTGCAGAAGCTCGCCAGCGGCCAGGCGGAACCGGCATCCACCATTCCGATCCGCCATCCGGCGATAAAGGCCAAGATCAGGCTGATCAGTGAAATCCACTGCGTACTGCGGCGCACAGAGTCAGATTTTGCGACACCAATCAACGCGACAATACACGCCGCAACGATCATGATGATTTCGGGGCAAAGATGATTCAGCGGGATATTCACGTATAAAGCCTCTTTGAATTCAAAACATTACCGAGCTAACCGGGCCGGCAATCGCAGGGCAACGGTCCCATTTGAACCACCGGCAATTGGCGTAACAACTCCAACGATTCCGGATTTGTGCGCCGCACCGACAAGGTGCGTACCCGAGTTCGTTGAGGTTTTAAGTGCCATACTCGACGCGGTATTTTCCTGAACCGCCGCCAAAACCTCATGGCGAATTTTACCAATGGCCGGCTGAAGAGAATGTAGCACCGGCGCGGGATACAAACCAAGAAACAGAACCGCCAGCGCCAGCGGCGAAAGCACGAGCCATTCCCGCAGTGATAAATCCTGAACGACTGCCTGAGCCTGAGAGTCATGGGCCGTGTCGGCATCTGGTGTTGTCTCTACCAGCGGGCCGAAAATGACGTGGGCAACCCAATAGAGCATATACAAAGCACCAAGAATCATGCCCAGAGCGGCGGGAATGGCATACGCCGGCCCCAGAAATCCGCCATGACCGGCGCTGCCGCTTACATAGGTACCCACCAGGGAAATAATTTCAGAAATAAAACCGATCAATCCCGGCAGTGCCGCGGTACCCATGAAAAAGAATACCGCAAAAAATCCCAGAACCGGAAGCCGCCGGGCCAAGCCGGAAATTTCCAGTAAATTACGTGTACGATAACGCCGATAAATCATACCCATAACCATCAGCATGGCGGCCGCCAGGAGGCCTGAACTGATCATTACCAGCACGCATCCAGTCAGACCGGTCATCGTCAGAGCCAAAAGTGCCAGAATGCATAATCCCAAGTGACTCAGCACGCTGTAGGCGATAAGTTTTTTCATATCGCGCTGCACCCAACTGATCAGCCCGCCATACAAAATGGAAATAACACACAACACCGCCAACCACGGAGTAAACCGCACTGCGGCCAGCGGCAGCATGGGTATCGCAAATCGCAATAAACCGTAGGCACCAAGCTTGACCAACGCGATCATCACCGATCCGGGCGTCGGTGATTCGGTAATAGCCAGCGGCATCCAGGTGTGTACCGGGAATAATGGGACTTTGATGGCAAATCCGATCAGCAACCCCAAAAATACAATCCCCTGCTGCGCGGAGCTAAGCGATTGGCCGGCCTTGATTAAATCCGCCAGGGCAAATGAAAAAGTCCCAAACTTTTCCTGATGCACCAGGGCCAGGTAAATCAGGCTGGCCAGCAACAATACGGAACCGGCAAACGCGTATAGGAAAAATTTAACTGCCGCTTTGCGGCGTTCAGAGTGGCCCCAGATGCCCAAAATGAAAAATGTGGGAATTAAGCTGAATTCAAAAAATAGATAGAACAACAGCACATCATGACTGATAAATACGCCGATCATGCAGGCGTAGCTGACCAGCATCCAGGCGAAAAACTCATTTTGGCGATGCTGGATTTTGCCAATCGCATCCAGAATCGCCGCAGGCGTTACCAGCAGCGTCAGCATCAGCAGCCACAGGCTGATGGCATCAACGCCAAAGGAAAAATTAACATGAAACTGCGGAAGCCATGGATAAATAAATTGCTGTTGCCACACTCCTCCCGTGGCATAGTTGAATCGCGTCAGCAGGATAATACCCAACAGCGAGGGGAGCAGCGCAAAACAAAACGCCAGAATACCCAAACCGCGGCCACGCTGCAGCGTATTTCCGGGTTTGATCATGAAGATCAGCGCGGCCCCGATCAAGGGAATCGCCAGCATCATGGGCAAAATTAAATGCGATTGTGTCATAACGTTTCAGTTCCGAGTTCTTCCTGTCCGGATAGCGACCTTCGCTCCGGATCATCTAAGCAGATACAACACACCCAGAATCACCAGGGCCAGACCACTGACCATGCCGATGGCGTAATAGCGCAACCGGCCACTCTGCGTGGGCTTGAGCACCCAGCCGACAAGCTGGGGGAAATATCCAAAAAAGTTTACAACGATTCCATCGACGACATGGTCCACACCATACAAAGCGCGGCCAAAATACCACAGCGGCATGACGATTCCATAGTGATAAATTTCGTCGATGTACCACTTGTTTTCCAAGAATGTCACCAGCGGACGCAAGGCGGATTTAACCACTTCGGCGGCATGGCGATTGATCAAATGGAAATACAAAGCGATCAAAATTCCCACGATTGCCAAAATACCGCCGATGGTCATACCCATCGCCGGGCTTAAGCGATTCACGGCGGCAACCGGCAGAAACAATCCACCCGGCGGCGTTGGCACATAATGTATACCCGCATTCATCGGCACACGGGCGAGGAAGCTCTGTATCCAGCCTTGATCGCCATGACCGCCAAATACGCCCAGCCAGCCTACCAGAGTGGCTCCGATGGCCAGAATCACCAGTGGCCCCCACATGGAAATCGGGCCATCAAATGAGGTATTGCGTACTTGATCATGGCCATGGTGCGTGTCATGACCATGCTGACCCGCATCATGAGCGTTCTGACCATTGTGATCATCATGGCCAACATCGGCCGGCAGTGCAAAGGCGCTGGGTTCATGCAGGCCAGCGGTTTGTGGCAGAACCAGGTCACCCATAAATACACGAAAAAACGCCCGGAAAGTGTAATAAGCGGTAATCAAAGCAGTCAGCAGGCCAACAGCCGCCAGCCATGGTCCGCCGCTCCACGCCGAGTTCATGGCGGCAGAAAGGATTTCATCTTTACTGAAAAAGCCAGCCCAACCGGGGAATCCGGCTAGAGATAAAGCGCCTACCAGTAAACAGATTGTCGTAATCGGCATTCGCTTGCGCAGACCGGACATTTTTCGGATGTCCAATTCCCCACCCATCGCGTGCATCACTGAGCCGCTGGAGAGGAACAGAAGCGCTTTGAAAAACGCATGGGTAAATACATGGAACACCGCCGCCGATCCAGCCGCCACGCCCAAGCCCATGAACATATAACCCAACTGTGATACCGTGGAATAGGCCCAAATGCGTTTAAGATCATATTGACACATCGCGATGGTGGCCGCCATAAAGGCGGTGAAGGTTCCAATGATTCCCACCAGATGCAATACCGGCAGATCATGCATGAAAATCGGCATGCACCGTGCGATAAGATACACACCGGCTGTGACCATGGTGGCGGCGTGAATGAGCGCGGAAACCGGCGTGGGGCCTTCCATGGCATCAGGCAACCACACATGCAGGGGAAACTGTGCTGATTTGGCAAAAGCGCCAAACATCAACAGCAGCGGAATCCAAAACATCATGGAAGAATGCGCGGCCCGGAAACTGGCACTTTGCAGCGGGCCATAGAACACATTGGCGAAATTCAACGAATGGAAGGTCAGATAGATCATGAAGATGGCGATGGCAAAACAGGTATCGCCGATACGGTTGACGATAAACGCTTTGGTGGCCGCATCCCGCGCGGAACGTTTGGGATAGTAATACCCCACCAGCAGATAACTGGCCAAGCCCACGCCTTCCCACCCCAGATACACCAGCAGAAAATTATTCGCCAGCACCAGAATCGTCATGGCGGTAACAAACATACTTAAATAGGCGAAGAAGCGGAAATAACCATAATCCCCTTCCATGTAGCCGCTGGAATAGATAAAAATCAACAAGGATATGCCGGTGACAAATGAAACAAACAGCACCGACAACGGATCAAGATAAACGCCGAAAGGGATATTGAAACCACCCGCGCTGAACCAAGTGGTAAATTTCATTTGCAGAAATTCAGGGTTAAGCGCACCAATCTGATTGGCCTGTGCCGTGGTAATGTGGAACAAGGCCGCTTTAATACCATTGAATTGGCCAACATCAAAAATCAATAACAGCAGAAGAGCCAGGAAAAACGAACAGGCGATCCCGATGATGGCGGGAACATGCGCACGACCTTTTAGAACTTTGCCGCCAAACACCGCGATGATGACCATCGCCGCCAGTGGAAATAAAGGAATCAAGCCGGCAAATATTTCAGCCTGCTGGTCAAGGGTTAGCTGGTGAATTAATTGGAACACTTCAAACTCCGGAATATCCCTCAAATTCAGGAACCACGGTTAAACAACCGGTTCCCGGGAAAATGCAAAGGCGTCCTACCCCTGCATATCGTACCAGGCATCCACATTGAGCGTCTGTCGCTGGCGGAACAACATTACCACCAAGCCCAGAGCCAATGACGCTTCCGCTGCCGCCACGGTCAACAGGAAAATAACAAACGATTGCCCATCGGCATTATGGTAATAACGGCTGAAAGCGATGAGATTAATGGCCACGCCCTGAAACATGATTTCCGTGGAAAGGAAAATCATGATCATGTTGCGACGTGCCATAAATCCGACCAGTCCAATGGCGAACAGTACCGCGCCCAAGGCGAGATACCGCACCAGCACCGGATCGGAGAAAGAACTTGTTGCGTGTGTCATCATCATGTTTTATCACCGCGCTATTCCGCCGGCATTTCTCCCAAACCAAGCATGTGGGTATGCGGAGCATTCTTGCGGGCAATCACCACAGCACCAACCAGCGAGATGGTCATTAAAACACCGGCCAATTCCAAGGGAAGCGTATATCGCGAATACAGATTTTTACCCAAGGCCGCCAAGCCACCCCAATGGGCCGCATGCGCCGTTACACCTGATGCGCTGGCCGCGATAAATCCGTGTGGCGTGTGCGTAAAAAGCGTTTCCAGCACCGTGCCGAGAAGCAAAAAGCTTACCAGTACGGCAATAAGCGGATCAGCACTGATGCGGTCGTAATCCACTGCCGCCGCCGCCACGCCCGAAGGGCTGGCCAACATAATCACAAATACATACGTCACCAGAATGGCGCCAGCATAGATAATGATCAGGACAACAGCGATAAATTCTGCCATCAGCAACACAAACAAGCCGGCGATAGCCAGTGTCATAAGCACAAAATACAGTGCGGAGTAAAGAGGCTTAGGATGGCATACCACGCCCACGGCTGAAGCCAGCGTAATAAGGGCAAAGGCGTAAAAAAATATCCCGGGGCCGGCCGCAGGCTGTGCGGGATAGTGAACGCTGGCCCAATGTGTCAGATAGCTCAAGCCTGATGCCAACGCCAGAACGCCAATCAGCGCGCCAAGCTTTACCAGCCAGCCCTGCCCGCGGGGCATCATTAAATACAAGGCAATCGCACCGCACGCGGTTGCAATAATCAGCGGGTAATCCATATTTCTCAACCCGATGTAATCAACATCACCAAAACACCGCCCATGCTGCCAAGCCCAGCGCCCGGCTTTCCATGGCTTGCCGCGGTACGTCCCGGCGGCTCGGCACAAAAAACAAGCTCCGCGCCGTCCGCGAAGCACAGAATTATGGCGCTGTAAGCTGGAATTGCAAGTTATCCGACACGGGAAAACACAAAAAACCCCGATTTTCCATCAGACAGGCTGAAAATAAGTTCCCCACATCCACATTTTCGACATTTCGGGCGCCGTTTTTCAGATTATGGATTGCCCGCCACATTTGGCAGCCATCCCGACTCAAGCTCATGATCGATAAAATGCCCGGAGCTACATTCGCACATGCCGCAACTCTTACTTTGGTGCTTTCAGCAGCGCTTGAATCGCCGCAACCAAACCGGATTTCGGCTGGAAGCACCATGCCGGATTGGTTACCACATGACCCGCTTGAACAAGTTCGGCACGCCATTGCGTTTTAGCGGCTTGCGATGTTGCGGGTTTTGCTTTTGCACCAACTGCGACCTTACCAGGCATCGTGATATTCCAAAGTGTCAGCACATCATGTTGCGAAACATATTGGTTTTTTATCGGTGTTCCCGGCTTTTTTGTTGCCGTCGTCGAAGTCGAAGCTTTAACAGGATGCAGAACTGTGAAATCAATAGTTATGGGCGGAACGGAGGAAGCCGAGCGGGCATTGATAAACCATTTTTTTGCCATCAGCGGCTTCCAGGCTAAAAGCAGGCTATTGACCAATCCCGCAGGCGCGGGCTTTTTGGCGCTTAGCATCCATTTGCCGGCAACGTTGTTGAGGGTCGTGGTATCTCCGGCATGTCGGATGACCACGCGTTGAATTTTAACGCCGGCAAGATCGGCCACGGTCTTGCTTCGCAGTGCCGTGAGTTGCGGCAGCAAGGGCTTGACCGCTGCGGGGCCGACAAAATAAACACTTGGCCAAAGTGAAATCTTAACGGGTACCAGGCCAGACTTTTGTGCCGTACCAAAAGCAATCCGAATGGGATGAATATGGCCGGCAAGCGTAATCGTCCAATTAACTGCCGGCCTGCTCAGCCCCAGTTCCACCAGGTTGGCTTTACTGTCCAAAAAGCTTTTGGCCTGCACAGCGCGCAGGGCCGACAATAACTTGGTTACAGCACCACCGGCGGCGGCATGTTGCTGCGCGGAGGATGCCTTCAATACCCATTTCCCATCAATTTTTCGAACTTCAATCGTGGCGGGAGTATTACCCGTTACACCAATGCGGCGCGTGATGGTAATTGTGGAAGCCTTCGCTGCAACATTGGCCGCCACCAGATGATGGTCACGCAACGCAGTTACGGTTTGATCCATCTGCTTAAACGACGCGTCACGCACAATGCATACACCGGGGTTATAACTGCTCTGCGCGTACAGAAATTTGCCGGTTAAATCCGTTTTAATTCCAAATTGGATTACCAGCGGAACCGGCGTGGGTAGCTTTTCAGTGGTTGCGGCTTTATTTTTCCCCGCCGCAACTTTCAGTGGATGCGGCGCTTTGAAATCAACGGTAATGGTAAGCGGACCATTTTTGACACCGGCTCGCGCTGCGGGAATATCAGAAAATCTGTGCGCGGTCAGCAGTTGCAGATTGCTGATCCAACTGGTAACGGCAGCCTCAGCGGCGGGTGCCAGAAATGGCTTGGTCAATAGCCAGCCTTTTCCGTGCGGCACCAATTGGATGCTTTGGTCGGCGGATCGCAGTGTAATGCTGGCGATATTACGGGTGTGAAACGAAGTCAGAGAGCGATTGCGGAATTTACGCACCGGACGATTGAGTCGGGCAAGCCAATCAGCTTTAACAACATCAATATAAGGATCATGCTGTCCCGCGAGATGGACATACAGTCGCCCGGTGGCATTCTGGACACCGATATCCAAAGTAAATGTTTTTCCCGATTGATTTACAACCGTGAGAACCGCTTTGGGCTTTTCCAAACCGGCATGAGCCAGACTATGTGACCCGCTGGACGTGATTTTGTTACGGTACCGCCATTGCAAATCCGCCAGCGTGCTGGCAAGGTCACCGATCGCATAATCCCGACCGCGTGCCTTGATCGGGTTGACAATAAACCAGTGCGTGCCGATATGCTTGAAAGCCAGCATCGGGCCATCGGCGGCCTTATATGAAAAGCTCTGCAGCGAAGCTCCGTGGGGAGAAAACACGTAATTATGTTTCGTCGGATGAGTCGGTGGCTTGGGCTGTCTGCTCACATAGGCCACAACTGCCACAAGAACAATAAGAACTAGAAGTACGACTATTGTTAATCGCGAATTCATCGGCATAATCCCTTTTTGGATATTTATTGTGTAATGTCACGTCCTTTGGCTGTCAGCGCGGCGGAATTATATCCGTCGCCGCGCCACAAACACCATCAACCCAATGGCGATCGCCAAAATCGCCGGCATGGCAAAACTGCTCAGTCGCACAAATGCCTCTTCCGTGCCGCTCATACGCTTTATGCGCAGGGCAACGGTTGCCCGCGGACTCGCGGCAATCAAATGTGACTGATGCGCCAACCAATAGATGCTGTTCATAAAAAGTTCCGCATTACCGGGAAAATTGGAAATCATCGTCAGAGAACCATTGGATATTGCGGGGGTTGCGGCATTAATTAATCCGTCTGTGACAAACATGACATTACCGATGGCAACCACGCGTGTGGATGCGTTTTGTGCCATCACGCCCAGCGGGATTGGCGATTTGAGGTCCGCAGACGCATTAAAAGCGGCGTCGGGTGCGGCGGGCTGTGTTTGTCCAAACACATTTGGACTGGCGGAAGTCTGCAAAAATATTTTTGCCGCCACGCCTTTGGGCTGCGGTGCCATGACGCCAACATACGTCGGAGAAAGAATAAACGAGCCATCCTGCCCCTGCGTTCCCGCGAGCATGGTCGCCAGTGATTCAATGGGTTTCGTGATAATGGTATCGGGATAGCTGGTAATCTGAATCTGCGGGGCGTCAAGATGGTGCCCGCCCTGCACGGCTACACGCTGCACCACCTGATAAGTGCTGCGCAGGCGGATACCATATCCGGCGAGAATGCTCTTATAGGGTATCTGCCCCTGTGTCATCATCATGAGTTGTGGCGGCATGGCGCTAAGCAGAAACAGGGCGTTACCGCCTTGCGCCAATTGCTGACTGATTTTCTGCTCCATCATGGAATACACCATGGCCCCCATCTGCGCCATCTGCCCGGAGGGCGGCAAATCCAGAATAACCCAGATCACGCCCTTGCCGATGGCTGGAGGATTTTCACTGGCGGTCGGTGCCTGCGGATTACCCGCCGCCCCCGGCGACCATTGATAGACCTTGAAATTATTTTGCCGCAACATTTTTGCAGCCGCGCTAAACGGGCCGCCGGCGGAAATGAGGTTCATGGAATTCACGCTGACAAACACCACCTTCGTGCGGTGTTTTTCCGTCATGGCCAATAGCGCCGAATTGACAGCCTGTTCCCCCTGAAACGCATACTGCAACTGGCCCTGACCGGGGTTGCCCTGCGGCACAAACAATTGATCCCGATGCAGAACTTTAACCGTCTTAGGACCCATGACAATCAGCGAGTCCGCATGAAGTTCGCTAAGCACACTTCCTGACTTCACGGGCTTGAGGCTCGTTAACAGTGCGGTGTATGAGGCAAGTTTCGCCGCCTGATCCTTAAATGCCGCGGCATCTTTTTTCAGCAGCTTTTGTACCAGCGGGCTGAAAGCGGCGATGACATTTTTCTTACTCAACGCTTCAAATTGCTTTTGTATACTTTCCAGGTTGGAGGCCAGAGAACTCGTTAAAGTGGGCCAATCCGGCAACGGATTTTTCCGCGTGGCAGCCACTTTCCGTTGCAGCCGGGCGATCACCCGCGGTATGCCGGCACTGTGACTGAAGCTGATTTGCAATGTGGCGAAATATTGCGACTGATCATTGGTGGTGGCCACATCCGGATTGTTCTCCAAAGCATCAATTTTCTTAGCTTCTGATTCCGAGAATGCAACAAGTTCCGCCGCCAGAGGCGTAAAGCGATCCACGGCCTTGCGATACGAATCAAACTGCCCGCCGAAGCGTTTGCGAATTTTGCGTTTTAATTCGTTGAGTGTCGCGGGCTTATACTGGGCAACATGGGAAGAGGCGTTGGCGTATTCGCGGATCAGCCGTTGAATTTTTAACCCCTCTGACCGCTCGCCGGGATCAGCATCCAGAGAGGTTGGAAACTCATTGACCAGATAAAACTTTTTGCCGGTCTTGTTGACCAGCTTGAGCAGATTAAGCGTTTTAGGGGAAAGCGAATAAATGCCGCCCGTGGTGCAGTCTTTCGAGTAATTAAAACGCACCGAAAGCCAATCCACAAATATAACCACCAGCACTGCGGCAATTACCAGCACGGCGGTATTGGAACCGTATATGGACCGGCGTTTGCCCGCATTCCACACCGGCTTAGCCGCCGCGGAAGCAGCCGTCGTTTTGTCTTTATTTTCTAGTTCGCCCATGAGAAACCATTTCTCCATTCACGCATTGATCTTCATACATTCGTTTGTCGTTGGCTATTCGCCGATCATCGCTCGCGGATTATCTCCACTTGCGACTTTCCAGTACCACATACGTTAAGAACAGAAACAATCCCGCCCCGGTCAGGAAAAAAATCATATTCTGGCTATCAACAATACCGCGCGAAAAATTCGCCATGTGTGGTTCAATGGCCAGATACCGCAACACATGTCGCAGCGTGCGCAGCCACGCCCATGAAACCCCCAGAGCCGCCCCGAGAAAATACGATATCGCCTGGAATAAAATCCCCAGTGCCACCAGGGTTACGCAACTGCTCATGGCCGCCAGTATCTGATGCTGCGTGCAGGCGGAAAAAAACAATCCGATGGAGACCATCAACAATCCCATCAGCAGCAAACCCAGATAACTCGTCAGAACCGTCATATAATCCGGTCGGCCAAACAGGGACAAAATAATGATGAATATAAGGCTTGATGCGATAACCACACAATAAAATCCCATAGCCCCCAGAAATTTCCCCATCAGCAGTTGGAAATCTGTAATCGGGCTGGTACGCAGAGTTTCAATGCGTCCCGAACGGTATTCTTCCGAAAACAGCGACATGGTCATAAAGGGAACGACAAAAATTAAAATCAGATGATTCCACTGAAACATCGGACCGGGATCAGCAACAGCGCCCGGCTGCATAACCAGCAATGAAAACAGCAGCCCCACAAAAAGCAGATAAATAGCCAGGACAATGTAGCCGATGGGCGAATAAAACAGCCCGGCGATTTCACGCTTTGCCAAAGCCAATGTTGTTGACATATCCAATTCTCCATAATTCAGCAGCGACCGAAACACCGTCCGTTCCAGCCACCGCGGATAACCAGGCTCTGTCAGGCCGCCGCCGCCGCGCCTGGATCGGTAATTTGAACAAAAAATTCTTCCAGGCTTGCGCCCGCGGAGCGCATTTCCCGCAAGGCCCATCCACGTTGCTGCACCAGCGCCGCGATCTGTTCGCGCATGGCACCATCAATTTTGCCGGCAAGTTCCACCGTGCATACGGCATTATCTGAAACCACTTTGGCCTGATCCACCCCCGGCAAAGCCGCCAGAGCCGAGCGTATCTGATCCGCCGGACCACGTATTTCCAGCATCAGCCGGGCTCCCGGACCGCGTTGGGCACATTGCTGTTTTAATTCCTCCGGCGATCCCTGCGCCAGAATCTTGCCCCGTCCGATGATAATAACTTTCTGACAAACCAGTTCCACTTCCGAAAGTATATGCGTGGAAAGCAACACCGTATGCAAACCCGCGAGATTGGCAATGAGTTTGCGGGTTTCACGAATTTGTGATGGATCCAATCCGACCGTTGGCTCATCGAGCACCAGCACCGGAGGATTGTGCAGCAGCGCGTCGGCGATACCCAAACGCTGTCGATAACCTTTTGAAAGCTTGGAAATCGGCCACCGCTTACGATCAGAAAGCCAGCAGAGTTCCGTCACTTCATCAATGCGCTTTTTAATACTCTGCCGATCCATACCGCGCAGACGCCCGCGAAATTGCAGATATTCCACGACCCGCATTTCCAGATAAAGTGGCGCGTTTTCCGGCAGATACCCTAAATTTTTCCGCACACTTAATGAATTATGAAATACATCAAAACCCGCCACACTCGCGGTACCGCTTGTAGGCGGCATAAAACACGTCAACATCCGAATGGTCGTGGTTTTGCCGGCACCATTCGGGCCGAGAAAACCCACCACCATCCCTTTGGGGACGGCAAAACTGATATTATCAACAGCTAAAAATCTGCCGTAGGCTTTGGTCAATTGCTCAGCGACAATTTCCGCGGGTTGCGACATTCCATACTCCTCAAGGCCGATTTTGTAAGACCCATTCATCCGCCGGGACTTTTACAAGTCCCTTTTCCTACAATGCACTGTACGAATTGTCAATCCTGATGGTTTGCTTTTGTCGTGGTGAAATGGAAATGACAGGGTCTGCACCATTACAGTGGCCGGGAGCCATTCTCCAATGTTATACTGCCGTCCGCCTTTTCCACGACTGTAATATGTCGCCCTGCCAACCCCAGGCCTTGATGTATGCGCCCCAACTGGAATACCCGGTTCGCGTACAGTACGCACCCGTCCTCGCCGACCGTGCGGGATTCCCGCGTACAGAGAATCAATGATAAATCCACCCCCTTGGGCAGGCGCTGATGGAAGTCCAACTCCTCTGCCGCTGACACGGTAAACCGCGCATTGAACGTCGGCAAAAACTTCCTCTCCAAAAAGATATTCGCTTGGTCAATGTCTTTGATCTTCGCCAGCCGCGACCAATGATACACCGGGGAGACTGCTGCCGGGGAGAGGCTGTTCATTCCGCCCCGGCCTGGCGCAGCAGGCCGACGCTCGTCCTGGATACGGGCATCCGAGGTTCACGAGGGCGGAAGGGAGGATTCAACTTGGTGAGGAACCGACAATATTATCACGATGATGGCCTGCATCAGGCAATACAGCAAGGGTTCATACGTATTCGAATGCGTGCCGCAGCACCGGCACTCTGAGGAGACACACGCCGGCTCCAGGAAAGCTATTGGGGAGCCGTTCCTTAATCCTTCATACGTTTGGCTTGCTCGGCGGCTTCTTCCACCGTGCCGACGTACATGAAGGCACCTTCGGGAAGATGATCCCATTTGCCTTCAGCAATCTCACGGCAACTGCGGATGGTGTCCACGAGTTTCACGTTCGATCCGCTCTTACCGGTAAACACTTCCGCCACGAAGAACGGCTGGGAGAAGAAGCGTTCCAACCGTCGGGCACGGCTGACAGTAAGCTTATCTTCTTCACTTAATTCATCCACGCCGAGAATGGCGATAATATCCTGCAAATCTTTATGCCGCTGAAGCGTCCGTTTGACCATCTGGGCCACGGCATAATGTTCCTCACCAAGATAATTCACATCCATGATGCGGCTGTTGCTTTCCAGCGGATCCACGGCAGGATATATACCCTTTTCCGCAATGCTCCGGCTTAACACCGTAAAGGCGTCCAAGTGCGTAAACGCGGTGGCCGGAGCCGGATCGGTCAAGTCATCGGCGGGCACGTAAATAGCCTGCACAGAGGTCACGGCACCTTTGGTGGTGGAGGTAATGCGTTCCTGCAATTCACCCATTTCCGTACCCAGTGTCGGCTGGTAGCCTACCGCAGAAGGCATGCGCCCCAGCAGGGCTGACACTTCAGCACCCGCCTGGGTGAAACGGAAAATATTATCGATAAACAAAAGCACGTCGGCCCCGGTTTCATCGCGGAAATATTCCGCCATGGTTAACGCCGACATCGCCACGCGCAAACGCGCACCGGGCGGTTCATTCATCTGACCAAACACCATGACCGTCTGATCAATAACGCTTTTTCCCGTATCGCCGATCTTGGCTTCCTGCATTTCCAGCCACAAATCGTTGCCTTCGCGCGTTCTTTCACCCACGCCGGCAAAGCACGAATAACCGCTCTGGAAGCGGGCCAGACGGGCAATAAGCTCTTGAATAATGACCGTTTTTCCTACGCCCGCACCACCGAACAAGCCGGTTTTGCCACCGCGCACATACGGGGCCAGCAAATCAATAACCTTTATGCCGGTTTCAAAAATTTTGGTTTTCGGTTCCAGATCTTTGAAATCCGGGGCCGCCTGGTGAATGGACCGGCGGCTTTTGGTTACAACCGGACCTTTTTTATCAATTGGCTCACCGAGCAGATTAAATACGCGCCCCAGCGTTTCCGTTCCAACCGGCACGGTTACGGGTGATCCGGTATCCAGCACCTTCATGCCACGCACCAGTCCATCGGTAGACCCCAAGGCCACCGCACGCACCCGGCCTCCACCGAGTAACTGCTGCACTTCACCGGTCAGGTGCATGGATACACCTTTACCGGCTGCGGCTTCAAAATCCACCCGAATCGCATTAAAAATCGATGGCAATTGATCTTCGGGAAATATCGCGTCAAACGTCGATCCGATTACCTGAGAAATTACACCTGTTCCGGCCATGACTAACTCCAAGTATTTCTAATTTTGCTTGTGTGCCTTAATTTCAACTTCCAATAATGAACCGGGCAAACGCCTGCGGCCCATCGAATATCCAATGCTTACTTCAACGCCTCTACACCGCCCATTAGTTCTGACAATTCGCTGGTAATCTGTGATTGCCGTGCCCGATTGTATTCCCGCGTCAGCAGTTTAATCATGCTGTCCGCATTTTCCGTAGCCGCCGACATCGCCATCATCCGGGCAATTTGTTCAGAAACCGACGCATCAACAAATGCCTGAAACGTAGCCGCCCGTACCATCGCCGGCACCAGGCTTACCAGCAACTCACCGGCATCCGGTGAATATTCACTGCACGCATCGAGCCTGCTTGGGCGTCCCTTCTCATTGGCCACATCTTCTGTTTCCAATGCGCCCACGGGCAGCACATCCAAGGCGGTGGCCTTCTGCTGCCCAACACTGATAAATCGCATATAAACAATTTTGATCGCATCAACGCTCTGATTGGCATAATCATCCATCAGACCTTGTGAAACCGGCAATACTTCCTCAAACGTCGCATTATCACTAATACCGGTATACGCCGCTTTCACCGTGCGGTGGGCAAAGCGGAAATAAGCCGCCCCTTTGCGCCCCGCCACATGAATATCCACCTGCTGTCCCGATTCCTCCAACTGCCGGATATTCTGCATCGCCAAACGCAGAATCTGACTGTTGTACCCACCCGCCAAACCACGGTTGCTGGTCACCACCAGAATGGCCGTTCTGCGGCAAGGCGTGCGACTGATTAACAATGGATGCCGCTTAAGCTCCGCCGAACCTTGCGCGCCAAGCAGTGTATCCTGAACAATGGCGCTAAGTTTATCCAGGTAGGGCCTCGTACCCTTGGCACGTTTCAAGGCACGCTGAAACCGTGCGGTTGCCACCATCTGCATCACGCGCGTGATTTTGTAGATGTTGCGAACCGCTTTGCGGCGTTTGGTTATTTCTCTGGCCTTCGCCATTACAGCACACTGCCTGTCTTGTTAACAATTTGCCTTATCGTTTCGGTGCCGCCGCTTCCCGTTGCTGCGGGGCCTGCCCGGTGCCCGCCGCGGGATTAATCGGCAAACCTTCAATTTTCTTCCGGGTTAACGGAGAGACGTTGGAAAAATTCTTAATCACATCCACAATTTTTGTTTCCATTTCCGGCGTCAATTCACGCTTCTGCATCAATTCAGCTCGCACCGCTGAACCTGATGCATTCCAGAAATCCAGAAAATCGCGTTCCCATTGGCCAATATCCTTCAACGCGACATTGTCCAAAAATCCTTGCGTGGCCGCGTAAATGACCACAATCTGGTCAATGACATCCATGGGCTGATATTGCGGCTGCTTGAGAATTTCCACCATACGCGCACCGCGATCCAACTGCTTCTGCGTCGCGGCATCCAGATCTGTACCAATCTGCGTAAAGGCCTCAAGCGCACGATACGCCGCCAGATCCAACCGCAACGAAGCCGCAACTTTCTTGTGCTTCATCGCCTTGATCTGCGCCGCTCCACCCACCCGGCTTACCGAAATACCGACGTTAATGGCCGGGCGGACACCCGCGAAAAACAGATCCGGTTCCAGATAAATCTGGCCATCGGTAATACTGATCACGTTCGTGGGAATATATGCCGAAACTTCGCCTTCCTGCGTCTCAATCACCGGCAGAGCCGTCAGAGACCCGCCGCCATTTTCCTTGGAAAGTTTGCAGGCCCGTTCCAGCAACCGGCTGTGCAGATAAAACACATCACCCGGATACGCCTCACGTCCGGGCGGACGCCGCAACAGCAGCGACAACTGCCGATACGCCTGCGCCTGCTTGGAAAGATCATCATAAACACACAGCGTCGCCTTGCCTTGCCACATGAAATGTTCCGCCATCGCGCATCCGGCGTACGGAGCGATATATTGCAGTGGTGCGGAATCCGACGATCCCGCAACGACCACAATGGTGTATTCCATGGCGCCGTGGCGCTTCAGCACGTCCACCACGCCCGCCACCGTGGATTCCTTGCCGCCGATGGCCACGTAAACACAAACAACTTCATCCGGCGTACCGGCAAATTTTTTCTGGTTGATAATCGCATCAATCGCAATCGCCGTTTTTCCGGTTTTACGATCACCGATAATCAATTCACGCTGGCCCCGGCCAATGGGAATCATCGAATCAATGGCCTTGATACCCGTTTGCAGCGGCTCTTTTACCGGCTGCCGATCCGCAATGCCGGGAGCAATCACATCCACCTTCCGGCGATCCGCGGTTTGAATCGGCGAGCCGCCATCAATGGGCTGACCCAACGCATTGACCACGCGCCCCAGAAGTTCCCGCCCCACCGGAACCGAAAGCAGTTCGCCGGTGGATTTAACCACATCGCCTTCTTTAATGTGCGAGCAGTCACCGAAAATAACCGCGCCAACCGTCTCTTCCTCAAGATTAAATACCTGCCCGTACATATCATTGCCGAAGTCAAGCATTTCTCCGGCCATCGCATTGGACAAGCCATAGATGCGGGCAATACCATCGCCCACTTCAATGACCTTACCAACCTGACTTACATCAAGCCGATCTTCAAAACTGGCAATTTCTTTTTCCAGTACCGACGCTATTTCATCAACTCTGAATTTCATCTTATCACCTTGACGTTACTTCGCCTTGTTAGTCAATTTTTTATCAAACGTTTTAATACGCCCATTGTGCCGCTTTATTCAAGCCTTTACGTCTGCAATGCCCCGGCTTGCTTCAACCCGGCCATCATACCCCGGTGCAACTGGGACTTCATGGCCCGCAAGCGGCGCTTTACCGAGCCATCAATAAACATATCTCCAATTTTTAACTGCACGCCCCCCACCAGCGACGCATCCACGCTGGCCGTCAAATCAATCTGCCGACCAAGGCTGCGCCCCGCCACCTCCGCAATACGCTGCTGTTCATCCGGCGGCAGCGGCTGGGCGGAAATAATATCAACACTCAAGCGATTATTGCGGTCCCGCTGCACCACATCAAATGCCACGGTAAATTCCCGCAGCATATCCAACCGATCCCGCCGCGCCATGGCATGGAGTACAGCAAGCGTCAACGCATGAATCGAACCCGCCAGCGCCGGTTCGATGAGTTTTAATTTTTCCGCCGTATTAATGGTCGCGGCTTTCAGGAACATATCCAGTCGCGGAGCCGCCGCCAACAACGCTCTGATGGATTCAATATCCGCAAGCACATCAGTCATTTGACCAGCTCGCTGCGCCGAGTCATAAAGTGCCGCCGCGTATACCCGCCCGATGGCCATGTATTGCGATTCTTTTTGTTCCATACCAGTCTACCCAACCAATCCATGCGGCCATGCCGCCGGATCGTCAATTCATTGTGCCCGCCAACTGTGCCAGCGATTCATCCAGAAGTTTTCGCTGATCATTCGCGTTAATCTCGCGCCCGATGATCCGTGATGCGATTTCCACACTGATATCCGCCGCACGATTGGCAATATCCGCCAAAGCCTGCTGCTTGGCCGCTTCAATATCCCGCAGGGCCTGATCCTTCAGTGCCCGCGATTCCGCCTCCGCACGCTGCCGGATTAAATCCGCCGCTTTCGCGGCATCCGCCTTTGCCTGCTGTAACTGCTGCGAGGCCTGACGCTGCACTTCAGCGATTTTCTCTTCCAACTGCTTGCGGGTCTGCTCCACTTGCGCCTGCGCATCGGCTGCGGCTTGAATGCTGTCGCGAATCGCGTTTTCCCGGCTCTTTAAGCCATCAATCAGCGGACGCCAGGCATATTTGCTCAGCACCACCAGCAACACCACAAAAATCAGCAGGGTAATCAGCGCCATGCCGGCATTAATGGACATCAGCGATGCCCCGGCATTGCCGCCGCCCCCGCCGCCGGACGTCGCCGCATGTGCCATGCCCGTTGACCCACTGATGGCCAAAGCTGCGATAACCGTCAGCCACCGCTGGGACGCTCGCCGATTTGCCCGTATCGCGTTATCTGATTTTTCTAACATACATTTCATGAGCGTACATACCTCTATGCCTCTAAGCCTATTCACTTAGAGCCAACCCGCGATTTTCACAGCACCTGCTCGGTGCCGCCAGCCCGCCCCGCCGCAGCGGGTAAACCGTGGCGGGCCGGAACGGTGCTCCCGATTAAAGACCGCCGTTCCGAATCAGAACGATCATCACCAGCACCAGCAGAAGGAAGGTGAAACCTTCAATAATCGCCGCCGCCAGAAAGAACTGCGTCCGAATCGTGTTGATAAGTTCCGGTTGCCGCGCTGTCGCTTCGCACATGCTTCCGCCAATGGCGCCTACGCCCGCACCCGCGCCACCTACACCGGCTCCGCCGCCGATGAGCGCCCCGGCGATCTCAATGGCCTGCGTCAATTCGTGCATCGAATTTACACTGTGCAAGACCACCACATGCCCGGTTTGTACTGTTGTTGGATCCATTTGATAAAACTCCTGTTGCCTTAAACCTTCTATAGTCCATGATCACGCCGCCACACTGCGACGTATAACAATCCATCAATGTTCAGCCGACATCGCTTCCGCAATATACGCCGCACTTAACAACGTAAAAATATACGCCTGAAGAAACGCCTCCAGCAGGTGCAGCGCCTCAAACGCCGTACCGAATAAAATCACCGGCACGCCCGTAACCGTCCGGATAAAATACCCCCCGAACGAAAATATAATGCTCACTAGTACCGCCACCACCAGCGGGCCTGACATCATCACCGCGAACAACCGCATGCACAAAGCCAGCGGCTTGACAAATGTCCCCAGCAGCTCCAGCACAAACATCAGCGGCCAGATTACCCACGGTACGCCCGGCGGAACAATGTGCTTCAAATATTTGGCCACACCCACTACCGCCGCCACTGGCCATGCCCGCGTTGCCGTTCCATGCTCCGCCGGTTCGTGCGGGGTTGTGTCCGAAGCCGCATGACCCGTGCGAATATGCGGTGTATGGTGTTGCCGCGCTGTTCGGATAAATTCTGACAAACCGGATATATGCACGACTAAAAATGTGCATACCGCCAATGTCGCAGTCACCGTTAAATCGCCGGTTGCACCGCCCCAAAATTCCCGAATGTGCGTCCCAAATGCGTCATTAAAAAGTTGAATTAATTCATCAATCGGCAACATTCCGAACAAATCAGCGAACAAGATAAAGAAAAATGCCGTCCACAAATATGGTGTAAACGTTGCCGCCCACTTGCCCAGCATGGGTTCAAAGGTATCGCGTTGCAGGAAAACCAGCAGCGCTTCAAAGAAATTCCGAAATCCCTTGGGAACCGGCTTGGTTTTCATTCGCCGCGCCATGGTTGGAAAAATCACCAGCATCAGTCCCGCGGACAATAGCAGCATCAGTACGTGATTGGTGAAATAAAAACTTTGACCAAAGAGATGAAACAGCGGCTTGGAATATAAATTATGCGCAACGGTCCCATTCAGGACATCAATCTTAGCCAGACCACATGGTCTGATGGCATTGGGCAGCATAAAAACCATAAGTTTTTCAATCCGATTGCGGTTCTCGTCCCGATACCAACCCGCCAGAGCTGATTCGGGCCAAAACTTTTACCCTAAAACACGCCCGGCGTCAATGCCAAACGCTATAAAACAATCCTGCGCGTCACCTGACGCACACCCGTATGACCATCATACCTTCGAGTGTTTAATCACCCACGAAGACGCTACACTTTCAGCAATGAGCAATACAAAATAAAACGCCGCCAGCCATAGCAGCACCACCGTTTTATGCAAATGCGCCGGAGCCATCGCGATCACGATAATCGCCCCCAGCGCCACGCCCACCAGCCGCGTCATATTCGCCACCACCGCACAGCGCAACAACAATATCGCGCCCCGGCCAATCAGCACCACCATCGGCAGCACCGCCAGCAGCCCCACTACCACGCTTACCAACCCCGCCGCCAGCATCTCCCGCATATACAGCGGACGATGCAGCAGCGGCATAATCACCATCGCCAACACCATCGCCGCGCCGGTTGCCACCAGCGGCGTAATAGCCAATCCCAGCCGCAGCCAGGAATTGCGAATCGCAGGTACTTCCGCCTGATCAGTCATCCGAATCAGTGCCCTTCTGAGAAACTTCTTTGGAATCCGTCCCGCCGGCTTTGCCCGCCGCGTTGCCATCCGTATGCAGCAGCATCTTGATCTGGAGATACAAATCTCCAATCACCGCTATGCAGATCATCACCACCGTTGCCACGCCATGCCAGTGGAACTTGCCGTCAATCCATTGGCCAATCAGGCCAAAAATCAACACCACCGCCAGAAATTCAACCCCCATCGAGGTAAACCGTCGTAACCCCGACGCCCGCGCCGCGGGACTTTCCTGGTCTGTTGGCGGCACCGATGACGCGCCATTTAATTTATTGGTCGCATGACGTTCCAGACGATCCAACGCTGATTTAGCGCCGCCTGATTTCGTTTCCTTCATCGGCTCATTTTGTACCATGGCCGCTACCATCCACCAACACCCTCCTTTGTACTATTTTTCACAAAGTCTGTCAAGCCCTGTCGTTGATCGCCCTGTCGTTGATCGTTGTTCGTCGCCCGTGATTCTAGGTTCCAGGTTCCAGGTTCTAGGTTCTGGCTTCCGGCTTCAGGATTCCGCATTCTTCGTTGGTTGTTCGTTCTCGTGATTCCAGGTTCTAGGTTCTAGATTCTGAATCCCCCGTTGCCCGTTGCTCGTTGAACGCTGATACTCCACTCCCTCCCCTACCTCGTCGTAAAAATCAGTATCAATCAGCAGGTTCAGTAATGTCAGGTTAACAAAGGCTATGATCGCGATCCCGTTATTTGAATGTCATACCAAAGTTGTAATGTCCTGTTTGGCCCAAGTTAAAATGTCCTCTTTTGTAAAAAGAGGATGTTATGTGCCAAGAGGAATTACTGATGATGAGTCAGCGGGATCGGGATCGTCTC
>Ga0080006_1143559_pt1 | contig 53632 bp, 44 predicted proteins | sample RS3BMetagenome_FD_69209 | JGI IMG/M metagenome (GOLD analysis project Ga0080006, IMG submission 69209) | Ferric oxide microbial mat and aquatic microbial communities from Rainbow Spring, Yellowstone National Park, USA - RS3B (SPADES... ... | reverse complement strand
TCCCCAACGCTCACGACCAAGGCCGTTGTGCCCCAGCCGCTTGGGGTGGTTTGGCGGCTCCTCCTACAAGGCGCCGTCGAGGGGCCGGCCCTCATCTCTGGCATAGCTTCGTGACGCAATCTCTCCAGTTGCCCCTGTGTCCTTCCATCCGTGCCGTGCCCTCTACGCCGGGGATTGGGATGCGGTCATCGGGTCGGTCCTCCCGCTTCCCTGCTGCCTTCGCCGAACTACTCGCGGCTCGGCTCTCCCACTTCTGTGACGACGCGGTAGGCTTCACTTTCGTTACGGCCCGGCTGGTCGCCCCGAGGTACCTGCGCCCCCCTGGTGTGGGACCCTCCCTGGGGGCTATTCCCGTCCCCCGTCCGCCCCTGCCTCTTTCCCAGCCCGCGTTCGGGTTTGGGCGCTGCATCCTCAGCCTCGGCAGCAGGCACGTCTTGCTGGGTCAGCTCGCCTCCATGCTTGCCAGGTGGTCGCCGTTGCCTCTACCCTCCGCTCCAACTGGGTCGTCGCCGACCTACGCCGGGAGGGCGGCTACGCGGCTCCGTCTTTCCGCGACCGGTCTCGCACCGGCTGGACCCAGGGACCTTGTCTGGACGCACAGCAGTTACGAACGATTTTGGCACACATCGGACCACCCGCCGGGATCGGATGTGTTCTCGGGGGCCGCGGTCGCATTCGGCTCCGGAGCAGCCCCGCTCCGTCCAGTGGGCGCGGGGTCCCGCCGGGGGGCGACGCACCGCGGACGGCGGCACAGGACTTCGGGGACGCGGGGCCAAGTGTGGTCGGCGGCGGTCGACGGATACCGCCGTAGGCAGGGGGCGTTGCGTTGGTCGTCGTCACGGGGGGCGCAGGGTTCATCGGCCGGGCGGTGGTCCGCCGCCTGCTGGAGATGCGGCGCGAGGTGCTCGTCGTGGACACCGAGGCACCGGAACCCGCGCCCGGCGCGGCGTGGCTGCCGCTGGACATCCGCGATCCGCGGCTGGGGGCCGAGTTGGCGGGGCGGCGAGCGCAGGCGGTCGTCCACCTGGCGGCGCGCGCAACGGTGACAGCGTACGGGCCGGCTGCGGTCGAGGCCGAGGCCGTGAACGTGGGCGGTACGGTCGCCGTCCTGGAGGCGTGCCGCATCGCGGAGGTCCCCCGCTTCGTTCTCGCCTCGTCGGCAGCGGTGTACGGGGATGCGGGCGAAGCGGCCATTCCGGAGACGCATCCCCCGGCGCCGCGCAGCGCGTACGGCGCGAGCAAGGTCGCGGCCGAAGCCTACGCGGGGGCCTACGCCCGGGCGGCGGGCCTCGGGGTGACGGTGATCCGGCCGGCGACGGTGTACGGGCCGGGCCAGCGTCCCGCGCTGGAGGGGGCGGCGTGCGCCGCCTTCGCCTACGCCCTGGCGCGCGGGGCGCAGGGGACCATCTTCGGCGATGGCCTGCAGACCCGGGACTACGTCTTCGTGGAGGACGTCGCCCGGGCCTTCGCGGCCGCCGCCACCGCCCCGCACGGTGGCGGCACCTACAACGTGGGGACGGGGGCGCGGGTGTCGATTCTGGACCTGTACCGCGGGCTCGCCGAGGCGGCGGGCGTGGCGCCGGCGCTGGCGTTCGGCCCGGAGCGGCCCGGGGACATCCGCCACAGCCTGCTGGATCCCGCCGGGATCCGGGCGGATCTGGGCTGGACGGCGGAAACGCCCCTGGCGGTGGGGCTACAGCGGACGGTGGCATGGGTACGGGCGGTGGCCGCGCGCGGGGCGTAGGGGCCGCTGCAAGAGTCCTCTTTTGCGAGGCCGACGGCGTCGATGCCCCTTGTCCCTCGGCTCCCCTCGCCGGTGGTCTCGCCGGCTCGCCCTGGCCCCTCCAGGCGCTTCAGGCACCAGGTCCCTGCGCACGGCAGGCGCCCTCCGCCTCGCCATCCCGGCGCGGCTTCGGCCCAGGTCCCCTCCGCCGCTCCGCGGCGGCGGGGACCCGCATCCGGGGTCCGGCATCCGGCGCCCGGCATCCGGCGCCCGGCATCCGGCGCCCGGCATCCGACCCCCGGCATCCGGGGTCCGGCATCCGACCCCCGGCATCCGGGGTCCGGCATCCGGCCCCCGGCATCCGGCGCCCGGCATCCGACCCCCGGCATCCGGCGCCCGGCATCCGACCCCCGGCATCCGACCCCGGCATCCGGCGCCCGGCATCCGGGGTCCGGCATCCGGCGCCCGGCATCCGGGGTCCGGCATCCGGGGTCCGGCATCCGCCCCCAAGCCGTTCGGGCTCGGGTCCGATACGGGGGGCCCGTACGGCGGTCTCACATGCCGCCCGGGTGAACCGGCGCGACGGGATCGCCGTCGCACCGCCCGGCAGCTTCGCGCCAAGCCGTGCGCGCCTGCCGCTACAGTCCCGGCTGCACGACGGCGATGCCCGGTCCGTTCGAAGGGAAGAGTTTGGTCGCCTGGCTGGTGCCCTGCGCCTCCGCCGGTCCCACGGCCTCGATGGCGTTGACCTGGGTGACCATCTGGTTCAGACCCTCTGTCGGACTGATCTGGCTGCTCCAGATCTTCTGGACCCAGGCGTCGAGGGACGCGATCACCTCGTTCATGTTGTAGCGGAAGAAGGTCGCCGGCCAGGAGTAACCCTGGACCACCGCGTCCCGGAACCAGTGGAGGTTCTTGGTCTGCAGGGGCGGCGCCGCCTGCTTGACGATCGTCTCCCACTGGTCCCACAACTGGAGTAGGCAGGGCGCGACGAGCGTGGCCTTGATCTGGAACTGCTGCCACCCCGGTTCGGCGGTCAACCAGCGCAGCAGTTCCCATGCATGGGCCGGGTGCTTGCTCGCCCGATTGATGCCGTAGAAGTCGATGTTGTTGTAGGTGGAGCGCTGTCCCGCCGGCCAGGTGGGCACGGGGAGGACGTTCCACTTGTATTTAGTCCCCAACTGCTGGGCGAGGGAGAAGATATCCCACTCCCCGCACATCGAGAAGACCGCCGCGCCGCTCGTCAGGGCGCCGACATCCTGCCGCGGCAGGATGATCTTCTCCTTGGCCGCGCTCTGAACGAAGGTCAGGCAGTTGATCCCATTCTGGCTGTTTGCCGTGCAGTGCGTGGCGGTGGAATCGGCCTCGGTGGCGCCCCAGCCACGGAGCCAGAAGTTCAATTTCTGCCAGTAGTCGCCCGAAGAGAGGTAGACGGAAATCCCCGAACGCTGCTTCTGGGTCGAGGGGTCGATGGCGGTGCAGCGGGTCCAGATGTCCAACGCCGTGCTGAAGTCCCATGAGGAGTCGGGGTAGGACAGACCCAACTGGTCGAGCGTGTCCTGGCGGTAGACGACGCAGACGCTCCCATCGTAGGACGGGATGCCCAGCTGCTGCCCGTCGACGTTCAGAGCCTCCATGTGGCGCTTGGACCAGATCGAGGTGTCGATGTTGTCGTTCTTCAGGTACCCGTCCAGTGGCACGAGCCAACCGCCGCCGAAGTATGTCGGGAAGTCGGTGCAGCAGCCCTCGAGGACGTCGGGGAAACCGCTGCCGGCGATGGACGCGGCCACCTGCCCCGCGGCCTTCCCCTGGCCGAGGGCTCCGGTCATCTGGGCGTTGATGCCCTTGTACTTGGGGTTCTGGTTGAAGTTCTGATCCACGTATTGCTGCAGTAGCTTATGCACGGTCGTGTTGTAGCCCACGCCCTGGACGTTGGGATTGAATAATAGGTTTATAACACCGCTCGCCGCGGTCGGTGCCGCCTGCTGCGCCGTGCTGCCGGCGGAAGCGCCGGAGGCGCACCCGGAGAGCACTACTCCGCCCAGCACCCCGGCACCCGCGCTCCAACGGATCGCATCCCGGCGGGTCCAACGCCGGCCGAGTCCCTGCACGGAATCACCCCCTATGGTATGGATACCGCGACCCGCCCCGCCCCCCTTATACCCCCAATGTGGGGCACCAGGATTCACCCTGTGCGGACGCTTTACCTGCCAGTACGGAGGGTGTCGAGGTGAGATGGCGCACCATTGGTGTTGACCTGAAGTGGGGTGCCTCCCCAAAATGGCGCACCCGCATGTCGATCCCGCTACGGTCTGGCTCGGATACGCCCCCCGGCCGCGGTGTCCCCGCATGGGGCGCGGATGCCGGATCGCCGCCCGCCCGCTGGCGCTTGGGGGTGGCGCTTTGGCGGCACAGAGGGGTCGGCGCGCCCGGCCGGAAGCGCGTGGGCCGGACGGCCACCGGACGCTCCCCCGGCCGGCCCCGGCGGGCGCCCCGCGGGACTCGGACGCCGTGCGGGGCCTCCGGGGACCGTGTTGGTCCGATCGCGTCCGGGGCGGTTCGCAGACGGTGGGGAAGGAACCGGGGTGGCGCTTGAAGGGAGTGCCGGCGGGCCGATCGGGACCGGGCATCCGGCCCCGCACATCACGGTGGTGGGCGGCGGGGTCGGGGCCCGGCGGCGCGCGGGACGTTGGCGGTCGGGGCGGGCATGGGCGGGGACGCGGGCGGGCGGTGGCGGCGGGCGTGGGCGGTGCGCGGGACGCGGGCGGTCGGGTCGGGGCCCGGCGGCGCGCGGGACGTTGGCGGTCGGGGCGGGCATGGGCGGGGACGCTGGTCAGGACCCCACGGCTAAAGCCGGGGGCTTGCGGCTGCAGGATCGCGCCGCGATAGGCCGCCTGACTGCGGCCCGCCAGTCCCACGTGTAGCGAGGCTGGCAAGGTGGTTGGCTCCGATGTTCCTGGCCGCATTCAGGTCCGCGTGGAGGCAGAAGCCGCATTGCTTGCAGCGGAAGTCGCCCCGGCTCGGACGGTTGGCCTTCTCCCGGTGCCCGGGATTTGATGATATGGGCGGTGGCCGCGGTGAACCCCTGAAGGTTCTTGCCGCGCAGCGGAGGCGCGGCGGCCTCCACCACCGAGACCCAGTCCGGATAAAGCTGCAGGCTGGCCGGAGGCAGGAGGCCGAACTTCATGTTGGCCGTCTGGATGTCCGGGCTGAAGGACATCCACTGGAGTAGCGCCCAGGCCGCGTCTGCCACCTTCGTGGTACTCGGGATGGCGTAGAACGCCGGGCTGCCGAAGGTGGCGGCCTCCACCGGGCCTGGGGCGGGGGCAGCCGCCGCGACGCTCGACCATACCGGGTGTGCCTCCGCCGACACGAGGCGGCACCGGGAGCCGCCCGCATCCGGCAGGCCATGGGGGCAGGCCGGCCGCGGTCGTGCGGAGGCCCCTCCCTGGAGCCGCGGGGGCACCACGCCGCCGCAGCAGGTGCGGTTTGCGCGGCGCCGGAACCCCGCACCCCGTACGCGGCGTATGGTGGACCACCCCTCCCGCCGCTCTCCGGCCGTGACCGGCGGCGGCGATGGGGGGCGGACCGGCGCGCGACAGGAGAGCGCCCGGCCGCCGGGGAGGTGATCAGATGGAAGATTCCGGGTACGTCTTGGTCAAGCGCCCGTGCAATTGCGGCACCGCCCGCGCCGATGCGGCCCGTGCCGCGCTGGCCAAGGCCGCCGCGCGCGGTGAGGGGGTCGTCGCCAAGCGGTTGCAGCCGCCCGCGCAGACGACCCAGGGCCATCCCTTCCGACCCTCCGGTGCCACGGTACAGGCGGCCGGGGGCACACGCGGCCCGTGGGGCCGGGGAACCCCCGGCCGCTGACCCGGCAGGGGGTGCGGGGCCCACGCCCCGCACCCCTCCCCCAACCGCCCCCCCACCCGCCCGCAGGGCGGCAGCCCCACCATACCGGCCGCCGCCCGGGTCCGCCGATGCTGCCCCGTCTCGACGGCCTGTTCAAGGGAGTGGCTCGGGATCTACGACGCCCAGGCGATACTCCGCAGCCAGGGGAGGGGGTGTGATGGCGGAACGCCTGCACGTGCGGAAGATCGGGTGCAGGACCCGGGCACGCCCGCCCCTCCTCGCAGCCACGCCCGCGGGGGCGCCTCCATCGCGCCCGCCCCACACCCGCCTGCCGCCCCGTGTTCGCTCGCGCGCCGGCAGGCGCCCCCGCCGCACACCGCGAACCGCCGAAGGGACAATCGGTCCGGTGAGGAGCACCCCGATGCCCACGTCCCCCTTCTCCGCCCCGGGCCACTGGTATCGCGGCAACCTTCACGGCCACACCACCGAGTCCGACGGCGCCTTCACGCCCGCCGAGTACGCCGCCTTCTACCAGGGCCGCGGCTACCACTTCGCCGCCGTCACCGACCATTGGAAGGTCACGGACATGTCCAGATTCGCCACGGCCGACTTCGCCTTCGTGCCCGGGGCAGAGCTCGACGGCCACGACCCGGTCTCCGGGATGCACCACGTCCTCGGCCTCGGCATCCGGGACGTACCCGCCCGTGCCGACGCCGCGCGCCTGCAGCGCACCGTGGACGCCATCCGCGGCCTCGGGGGCCTCGCCTTCGTCGCCCATCCCTACTGGTCGGCCCAGACTGCCCGCGACCTGCTGACCACGGACGGCTACACGGGCATCGAGGTCTGGAACGCGACCTGCGCCGTCCGCTGGGGCAAGGGCCTCGCCTCGGTGCAGTGGGACGAACTGCTGCAGGCCGGCCGCCACGTGGTGGCCCTCGCCAGCGACGACGCGCACCACCGCGTCGACCAAGGTGACGACGTGGGGTTGGGCTGGGTCGTCGTGCGATGTGGGGCGCTTACCGCCACGGCGATTCTTGATGCATTGCGGGAGGGACACTTTTACGCCTCCACCGGCCCCGAGGTCCTGGATCTGCAGTTGGAGTACGACGCCCAGGCCGCGGCGGGTTCTGGGCCGGTGGCGCGCGTGCGCTGCTCCCCGTGCCGGGCGATCCACTTCATCTGTAACGGCCCGCTCGGGCGCGCCCTGCACGCCGCGCCCGGTGCCATGCTGACCGAGGCGACGCTACGCCTGCACCGCGCCGCGACGTACCTGCGCGTCGAATGTGTGGACGCCGAGGGGAAGACGGCCTGGACCAACCCCTTGGATCTGCGGGCATAGCCGCGGCCGCCTCCCAGGTGGGTCCAACGGCCCGGCTACCAGCCCCCCCGTGCCGCAGCGACGGTACGCCGGTGGTGCCGGAGGCCCGGCCGGGCCCGCGACGACGGCATAGATAGGTTGCCGATGCAAAAGTCCTCTTTCGCGAGGCCACTGCTTCCGTTGCCCATGTCCCCCAAGCCTTCGGGCCCGGCTCCGACGCCGGGATCGACTCTTGCAAGGATCGTGCTTAGGGCGGTGGCCCCTGCGGCCGCCTATCCGTGAGGCGGCACACACGGTCACAGTGGTGGCCGGTTCCCGCGAGGGGAGGCGTGTCGGCCCGGCGTTCTGCGGGGCCGGCGCCGCTACGGCATGGGACGGGCGACGACTCTGGCGGGACCGCCGGTCGACCGAGAGGCCCCCTGTCTCCGTGAACCGCGCCGGCATGCTCCCGCCCCGCCCCTGAGGCGGCGAAGGTCCATGGCTTCGTCGAGGTCGGCACGGTGGAGTGCCTCCGGGCGACGGAGGCGCGCGGCCGGCGGGACGGGCCCGTGTTCTCCGTCCCGGGAGCGCCATGTGGCGTCGTTACGGCGGCGCCGACCGCTCGGAGCACCGGGGTCCGGATCCGCCGACGCCTTGAACCGAGCGGGCCCTTCCCCGCGCGCCTGTCGTGCGGCGAGCCGCGCGCTGCAACGGCCGCGGGAAGATCCGGGGAAACTCCCGGGGAGATGCCCGGAATGCGGGAAGGGGCCCCCCGCCCTGCACGCGGAATTCCCCCGTCATGGACCTGCACACACGAGCGCGCGGCAACGCGCGCCTGCTCCGCTTCCTCGCCGTGGGGCTGACGGTGGCCGCCCTCGTTTGCGGGTGTGCGGTGTCTTCTCCGGCGCCCGCGACGCCGGCGGCCCGGGCCGACGCCGCAGCCTCCGCCCTCATGCAGAACTTCTACCAGGGCGGCCGCTTCCAGGGGGCGGGCTACTGGCAGAACGCCCAGGGGCTGTGGGTCATCCTCGACGAGTACCAGCGGACGCACGCCCCCCGCTGGGCGCAGGACATCGCCCAGATGTACCTCGCCAACTCCCAGGGCGCCACCGGGAACTATCGGGCCGCGTACGTGGACGACGAGGGCTGGTGGGCGGTCGACTGGATTCGCGCCTGGGACCTCACCGGTAATCCCGCCTACCTCCGATCGGCCAAGGAAGTGTTCGCCCACATGGCGTCCGACTGGGGCGGCGACTGCGGCGGCGGGGTGTACTGGAACCACACCGACACATACAAAAACGCCATTCCGAACGAACTCTTCCTGCAGGTCGCGACGATGCTCCACGAGGTGACGCCGGGCGACAGCGGCCCGAACAGCTACCTCGCCTGGGCCAAGAAGGAAGCCGGCTGGTTTCTGTCGAGCGGGATGATCAACCAGGCCGGCCTCGTCAACGACGGCCTCACATCAACGTGCCGCAACAACGGCGGCACCCCGTGGACATACAACCAGGGCGTGATCCTGGCGGGCCTGGCCGAGCTCTACCACATTACGGGGGACCGGCAGTACCTGCAGGCGGCGGAGCGGATCGCCGGCGCGGCCACGGCCCACCTCGTCGACGGCACGGGAGTCCTCTATGAGGAGGGCTGCGAACCTCGCGATACCTGCGGCGCGGACGGTGCACTCTTCAAGGGTATCTTCGTGCGGAGCCTCTGGTGGCTGTATCGCTACGATCCGCGCCCGCAATATCTGGCCCTTTTGCAGCGCAGCACCAACGCCCTCTGGGGCCAGGACCGGACCCCGCTGAACACCTTCGGCCTGCACTGGGCCGGTCCGGCACCCATGGCCCTCATGGCCTCGGTGGAGGAAGACATCTCGGCGACCATGGCCCTGACCGCCACGGCCACATCCCTGCCGACCCCGCCCAGGCGGGCGTAGGAGGGTCGGCAAAAGTCCTCAGTCCCCGGTCCGTGGTCGCTCGAGACCTCCGGAGACGTGCCCGGCCCGCGGAGCGCGTTTCGCACGCCCTTCTGCAGGGCCCGTTTGCCGCTATGGCCGCACACGCGACCTGCGCGGCAGGCCGGTAGCGGCGCCTCGGCCGGGCGCCCGCCGGTGACTTCAGAAGGGAGGCCGGGGAATACCCCCGGGGGGTCGGTGCGTTCCGTGGCCCTCGCCCCGCGCACCCGTCGCTTGCAGCGGCGGCCGGCCGGCAGGACGCCCCGCCACCTGGCGGCGACCAGGAAATGGAGCGCAGCGATCCAGATTCCCGTGTGCGCGTGTCCCTGCCACCCGAGGCGCGGCGGCACTCCGTTGCCACCACCGAACCCGCCACCCCCGGCGGGGCCGCCCCCCCGGGGGCCGGACCTTACGGCTGATCCGGCCACGCGTTGGGCGGATCCCCCCGCCCGGATTCCACCAGCGCGGCCGGCACGATCCGGTGTCCCCCTGCCTCCAACGCGGCCAGCGCCCCCTCCAGCCGATCCTGCGGCAGGATCCCGCCACGCCGCGGCTCCAGGTGTCCCGCGTGTACGCCGAGGAGGCGCACAGGCCGGCGGGTGCCCCGCTCCACCCACAGCGCCAGCACGGCATCCCGGAGGTCCACGCGGGAGGTGACGGGCACAGTGAAGGTACGCTGGGCGCTGCCGTCGCGGAAGTCGGGCGTGCGCCAGCGCACCCCCACCTCGCGGGGGGACAGGCCGTCGGCGGCCAGGCGGCCGCCCAGCTCCCACGACAGCCGGACCAGGGCGAGGCGGGTCTCAGCCGGCAGGGAGAGGTCGCGGGTAAACGTCTCGTCCACGCTCAGCGACTTGGCCGGGCCCGGCGGCACCACGCGGCTGTGGTCGATACCCCGTGCCACGTCCCGTATCTCGGCGCCCCGGCCGCCGAGCCAGTGGGCGACCGCGGCGTCCGGGGCCGCCGCCAGGTCGTTGCAGGTATGGATCCCATAGCGCCGGAGCACGTCCCCGGTCGCCTTGCCGACGCCGGGCAGGACATGCACCGCCTGCCCGCTCAGCACCCCCGCCGCCGCCTCCGGCGGCAGGAGGGCGACGCGGCCGGGCTTCGCCAGTAGCTCACAGGCCAACTTGGCGAGCGACCGCCCGGTGGACACGCCCAGACTGCAGGGGAGGCCCAGTTCGTCCCGTACCCGCCGCTGTATGCCCCGGCAGAAGGCGTCCGTGTCCGGACATTCACGCTCCTGCCCACGCAGGTCGAGGTAGACCTCGTCGAGCCCCACCGGCTCCCACACGGCCACGCCGCGGGTCACCGCCTCCCGGAACCGCCGGGACATGCCCTGGTAGTACGGCATGTCCACCGGCAGGAACGTCGCGCTCGGGCAGCGCCGGACCGCCTCCGCCGCGCTCATCGCCGAGCGCACGCCGAAGGCCCGGGCCTCGTAGCTGCAGGTGGCCACGACGCCCCGCCCCTCGGGCGTCCCGCCGATGACCACCGGCCGGCCCCTCAGTTCCGGTCGCCGCAGCAGTTCGAAGCCCAGGAACGCGGCGTCGAGGTCGCAGAGCACGACCGGGAGGAACATGCGCGCGGCCCCCTTCGACCCGCGGAGTTTGGCGGGCGGTGGTCGGAGGACCTCTGGCGAGCGGAACCAGAGGGTGCGGCTCGCCGTCCGATGCGGCATGGACCGTGGAGGCGAAAGCGCGAGCGCGGGTGGCGCCTGGTCCCTGCCTGTGGACGGTGGCACATCCCAGGACGTCGTCCCTGCCTCGGCCGCCCTCCGCGACCGCGCACCTCTTCCGGCCGGACCGTGGCGGATCGCCCGAGCCCATCGCCCTGAACGCATAGGCGGGCCGGCAGGGCAGGCCCCCCCCGGGATGGGCCGGCCCTCCGCGGCGGTCCCGGCGGGCGGCGGCCCCTCCAGCTTCGCCTGCCGACCGGCCGCCCGATTCGGTCGTCGACCGGCCGGTCGGCACGGACCATCCCAGGTTCCCACCCCGCCCGCGCCGCCCCTGCTGGATCGACAAGACCGAAGACGCCGAAATGGACGATCCAGAACCATGATACCTGCATCCAGAATCGTCACATTAGAGCATCATTCGACCAGAGGACATCCATAGCCCGCTACGGCCACCAATGCACCTCCTTAAGGCTAGTTGTCTTGATGCGCCGAGGGAGGATTCCGGCGGAATGGAGTGAACGCTTACTGCCCGACATGGGGATGGAGGGATTACACGTGAGGTCCTCTCTGTTCGGACGCCCCATGACCCGCCGCAAAGTGATCGCCGGCGCCGCCGCCGTCGCGGCGGGCCCGGCACTCGCGGCCTGCGCCTCGACCACGGCCAAGGGCGCGGCGCCCCAGCCGGCCCAGACGGTTGAAACCATCTACTTCCAGATCAACTGGCAGCAATCGTGGAACCAGACGGCCATCGCCCTGTGCCAGCACCACACGGACCAGAATTTCAATTCCACGCACAAGGGCGTCCGCGCCATACCCCTGAAGTGGGGCAACGCCCAGGGCGTGCTCGCGCAGGTGCTCGCGGGAGACAAGGCCGCGCCGGTGGTCGTCTCCAGCTGCTGCTCGGACTTCCCCGTCGCCCAGCCGATGCTCGCCCCGCTCGACCCGCTGCTGCGCCAGTACAACATCAACAGCAGCGTCTGGTCCCAGGGCCAGCTGGTGACCTACCAGATGCCCGACGGGCTGTACGGGGTGCCGGCCTACACCGCCTGCCAGCCGCTGATCTACGATCAGGGCGTCTTCGACGAACTCGGCCTCGCCTACCCGGATCCCGCCTGGACCTACAGCGACGCCGCCCAGATCTGGACGCAGCTGACCGCGGACAAGAATGGCGTCCACCGCTACGGAACGACCTTCCAGTTCTACCCGAACAACTTCGACGGGTCGGTCTTCCTGCACAAGGGCTTCGGCGGCGCGCTGATGGACTCGACCAAGACCAAGTGCCTGCTCGGCGAGCCGGGCAGCCTCGCCGCGGCCAACTGGATCTATCCCCTCATCTGGGAGAAGGTGCTCATCAACCGCGGCGGCGTACCGGGCATGAACGGGGCCACCGCCGTGTCGCGCGGCCGCGTCGCGATGTACCAGTCGGCCGGGAACATGCTGTATGAGGCCGTGACCGTGCTCGGCTCCGCGGTGAAGTGGGACGTCCTGCCCATGCCCGCCTGGCCCGTGACCCGCGGCACCAACGTCCAGGTGGATTACTACGGGATGAATAGGTACTATCCTAACCAGGACCTCGCCTGGGAACTCTTCCAGTTCGTCGCGGCCGGCGAGGCCACCAACCGCTTCCTGATCCAGAGCACGCTGTCGTTCCCCAACCTCACCTCCATGTGGCCCGAGTGGGAGACCATCGTCCGTGCGGCGGCCCCCCTCACGGCCAACAAGCACATCGAGTACTGGGCCGAGGCGGCGACCCAGGGCTACGGCTACGGGCACGAGTTCTTCCTGTACGCGCCTAACCAGGCGCTTAACGCTATGGTGCCCTACCTGCAGCAGATGTGGAACCACCAGATGGATCCCAACGAGGGCTACCCGTTGATCGTCAAGGCGGTCAACGGCGTCGAGACCCAAGCCGCGGTGGAGTCGGGGCAGCGGGCGACCGCGTCGAAGCTCTTCCCGACGACCAACGGCGCCCAGATCGCCGTGGTCACACCCGGCCTCTGAGCGCATCCGGCGGAGGCGGGCCCCCGGGGCGAGCGCCCGGGCCTCGCCTCCCCCCGCCCAGGGCGTCGTCCCCGGGCGGCGGCGGACCACCCCACTGCACCCCGCCGCATGTATGATCTCGGTTGACTCCGGCCGCCCGCCGGGGTTAGCGTCCGAGTAGGGTCGGTCATCGCCCGCCCCGCCGGGCCGAAACCAGACCCCCGCGTCCATCCCCAAACCCCCGGAACGAAAAGGCGGTGCATCGCCCATGGCGGTCGCCCCCGCCCCTTCCACCCTCCGCAAGCAGATCGACGAACAGGGCTACGTCGTGGTTCCCGGCGTCGTCCCCCAGGCCGATCTCCACGCCCTGATCGCCGACATCTTCGCCCATGTCGGCGCCGACCCGGGCGACCGCGAGTCCTGGTACCGGGACGACCGCATCAGTTCCGCCGGAATGGTGGAGATGTACCACTACCAGTCCATGTGGAACAACCGCCAACAGCCGGCCCTACACGCGGCGTTCGCGGAGGTCTTCGGCACCGAGAGGCTCTGGGTGACGCTGGACCGTGTCAACCTCAAACCCCCCGCGGATACGCGCCACCCCAAGTTCGACTTCAAGGGCATGATGCACTGGGACACGGACATCACGCGCTACCCCGCCCTGCACTTCGGCGTGCAGGGGGTGCTGGCCCTCACCGACACCGACGAGACCATGGGCGGCTTCCACTGCATGCCCGACCTCTACCGCGACCTGGGCCCGGCGCTGGAGCGCCGCCGCGCCGCGGGGGAGGACATCCGCCGACCCGACCGCACCCGCTACGCGGTGGTCAAAGTGCCCGCCCGTGCCGGCGACCTCATCATCTGGAGCACCCTGCTGGCCCACGGCAACGGCGAGAACACATCCGACCGCCCCCGCCTGGCGCAATACATCAGCATGCACCGGGCCCAGGACGGCAACGAGGAGGCCCGCACGCACCGCGTCCACCTCTGGCGGCACAACCTGCCGCCTTCCGGCACCGCCTTCCCCGGCGACCCCCGGAAGATCGAGGAACAGCGGGGAGACCCGGCCGAACTCAGCCCGCTGGGGCGGAGGCTCCTCGGCCTCGACCTCTGGGACTGATAGGACGCGCCACTACCCGGTGCGTCGAGGCGGAAGCCGGCGCGCTGTGGGTGGTCGGCCTGCCCGCGGGCTGCTTGGCGGAGGTCGGCCCCCGGATCGCGGCCTCCTTGTGGCCGTGGCACCTGACCACGTTCCCGGGGCTCCTCGGCAACGTCGTCGCCGGGCGCATCGCCAACCGCCTCACTCTCGGGGGCACCAACGCCGTCACCGGCGCGGCCTGCGCCCGTTCGACGGTGGCCGGGCACACGGGGCGATGCAACTCGCCCCCGTCGGCTCCGACCGCGTGATCACCGGCGCTATGAATGTACACTTTGATGTAACGTCACTACGCAGTTGCCCCGTTGCGGGGGGTGCTGCGTAGTGACTGTTTCGGTCCGGCCGCTGCAGTTCTTGGACCCCCGTTCCCGCGGGTGCCTCCACCTGTTGGCGGGACGTCATGGCCAGGTCCGGGTGCCCGCTTCTGCGGGCGGGCACCCGTGCCCATGATCCCCCCCGGGCACGGCCGCACCCAGGGTCGGGGTGCGCCGCCTTCTCCAGCGACGGGGGTACCGGCCCAGCCCCGCTCCCAGTTGTCCGACACCAGTGCTGGGGTGCGGAGTTGTTACGATGGAACTACGCGGCACCGCTCAAGAGTGGGGCTCGACAGGTGGGGTGGGCTTGGTCGGGAACCCGCCGACTGGCGGATGCAGGTACGTCCGCCAACCCAATGGCAGCGGCCGACCTGGGAAGGGCTCACGCCTGCGGGGGCCTGGCTCGATGCCCTGACCAAGCGCCTTGCACCGGGCCTCCGCCGGGGGGGCGGCGGGAAACACCGCCCCGCGGACGGTGGACCGGCGATGGCGGGGAGCCCAAGGGTGCCGCGACACGCGGCCGGCCCCATCTCCGCGGATCGCGGGATCAGGCGGCGGAACTGCGCCAGACGGGCCGAACGGCGGCGCGTCAGCACCCTGCGGGTCGCCCCCCGCGAGACGCGGCGGATCCACCTGCCGCTGCGTCCCCCCCTCGTCGAGTCGCGCCAGAACGTACGGGCCGCCTCGACATCCTCGCCCACCTGCCGCGGTGACCGCCCCGAAGGCCGTGTGTCGGAGGAGATGCCGGTGCCCCTTCTCCTGCGGTTCTATGTGTTCGTACTGGCCGAGGTCGGCGTCTCCCTGGCGGTGGTCAGGAAGCGGCGCGAGACCTTCGTCCGGGGGCTCACCGCCCTCGGGCTCCTCCATGTCGTCGTCCTCACGTTGTGGCTCGGTCCCGCGGCCTTCGCCGCGTTCTGCTCGGCCGTCCTGGCCCTGTCGGTGTGGGAGGCGGCGGAGGGCGGGGTGGCCGCCCGCGCGGTCCTGGCCGGGCTCTCGTTGGCCACGGGTGCGGCCGCCTATCTCTGGCTGCCGGCGGCGGCGGCGGCGCTGCTCGCCGTCGTGGTCGCCGCGTCCGCCGTGTTCCTACCGGCCGCGGTGGTGCGCCGCCCGGCCTTCACGGCGGTCCTGGCCCTGGGGCTGATGGCGCCCGGTGCCGCCTTCCTGGCGCGTCTGGCGGCGCCGCACCCCGGCCCGGCCCTGGGACTGATCGTGCTCGTGCAGTTCAATGACGCGTTCGCCTACTTCGGGGGCAAGCGCTTCGGCCGCACGCATCCCTTCCCCACCATCAGCCCCAACAAGAGCGTGGAGGGCTATGCGGCGGGCGCCCTCGCCACTGCCGTCGGCATCGTGGTCCTGCACACCCTGGTGCCGGCCCTGCCCGCTCGCGACGCCCTACCCCTCGGGGTCCTCCTCTGGCTGTGCGCCGTCGTCTCCGCCAACGTCGGCGACCTGGCCGTCTCGGCTTACAAGCGGGCGCGCGGGGTCAAGGACTCCGGCCGTCTCCTGCCCGGCCACGGCGGCGTTCTCGACCGTTTCGGCAACCTGCTGCTGGCGGCGCCCGTCTTCGGCCTGCTGCTCAGCCTACATCTGATTTGACGGCCGCCGGGGGAACCGGCCGGGCGGGGGTGCACGTCCGCCAGGGTCCCGGCGAGGTGACCACAGGGACGCGGCGCCCGCCCCCGGCTTTCGCTGTCCCTTAGGCACAATACCGCTTAGATAGGGCGCTACGGCGGTCTCCGGCGGCGCGGTAGAGGGTCGCCATCATCGGCCCAAAGGCGTTGCCGCTGAACCCCTGCAGCCCCCCCTGGCGCCAGCCGCCGCCTTTCGCGGCGGCCGCTCGGCAACGCCAGAGTAAGCGGTATTGCCCTTACGCATGGTTGGAGGATGTCGAACCCGCCAGCCGGCAAGGCCGGAGCAACGGGTGAGCGGGGTGGGCCCCCGAGCGCCCGCTCCGGCGCCCACCCATGCTTGTGCGGACGGCAGGCAGAGAGGGTCTGTCACCGCGGGCGGCGCACCGGAGACGGGGGCCCCAGAGGGCCCCCGTCCAGGCGGGCAGGACTATCGCCGGTAGGGGGTGCGCGCCGGCACCTGCACCCCCCAGCCGTGCGGGAGTCTCGGGAGGCTACAGCATCCGCATGCGGATATTCCGGTAGGCCACCGGGCCGTGGTCCCCCTGGAAGCGCAGGGGGCCGAGCGGCACGTCCTGGTCGTGGTAGGCCCCGCCGGTCGGGAGTTGGCACTCCTTGTTCTCGTGGATCAGCTTGCCGTTGAGCACCACGCGCTCGAAGCGGGCGTTGGCGATCTTCCGCCTGCCGTCGGCGTCGAACTTCGGTGCGTGGAAGCGAACGTCGAGTTCCTGCCATTCGCCGGGGCGACGCGAGGCGTTGGTCATCGGGGCGTGCCCGCCGTAGTCCTGGTGCGTGACCGGGTGGTTATGCCGGGCGTAGATGCCGCCGTTGGTTCCGTACTTCAGTTCGGTCTCCGGAGTCCCCCAACTGTCCAGGACCTGGATCTCGTACTGGCCCATCAGATACACGCCGGAGTTGGACTTCTCCGGTACGCAGTACTCCACGTGCAGTTCGCAGTCCCCGTGGAGGACCTTCGCGTGGATGTCCGCCGTGCGCCCCCGCTCACTGTTGATCAGGACGCCGATGCCCGCCTCCGAGGCGAAGCAGCGCGGGTCGTCCTCCGCCAGGCGCACCGCGCCGACCACGTGCCAGGTGTGCGGATCCTTGCGGCCCTCCCATCCGCTGAGGTCTCTACCGTTGAAGAGCTCCATCCACTCGCCCACTCCGTCCGCCCCCTCCGCGCCTCGGTCCGCAACGCCCCGGACTTCGGGCACCGGGCCGGGCCTCCTCCGGGGTCTCGTCACGGCCGCCGTGTCCGGCCGGTCGATGTCCGGCCGTGCCGGGCACAAACGGGCCTCGCCACCCGGTGCCTCAGCACGCCGTGAGCGTACGACCGGACGCCGTTGGCCCGGCGGCTGCCCGGTGCGCCACCGGCGACATCCTGCGCCTGGGGCGCATCGGCGCCCCCCGGCGGGGCCTGCTACCGGTCGTCGACGCCCTGATGGCGGCGACGACCCTGCACCACGCCCGGACGCCGGCCACTCGGCGCGTCGGGGATGTCGCGCCTGCCGGAGTGGGGGTCTTCCATCTTCAGGCGCGACCCAGGTGGAGCCGGACCGGCCGGGTGGGCACGCGCCTCGGCTCGATCGACCTCGCCGGCCGCGGCCGGCGGCGTCCGTGGCCGGCCACGCGCCTGCGCCAGCAGTGCCCCACCGATGATGACCGCCCCCCCGGCCACGGTCCGCCAACCGAGCCGCTCGTGCAGCAGCGCCACCCCGAGGAGCGCCGTGAACACGGGCAGGAGGTTCACGAAGGCGGCCGCGCGGGCCGGCCCGACCTCCCCGACGCCCGACGTCCACGCCCAGTACGCGAGGACCGAGGCCGCCGTACTGACATAGGCCAGCGCCGCCCACGCCGCCGGCGCCATGTGCAGCGACTGTCCCGGCAGGGCCAGGAGCCCGGCGACCAGGCTGGGCACGGCCCCGAACACCGCGGCCCCCGCGGTGGCCGCCAAGGGGTCGAATCGTTCGGCGAATCGCCGCCCGAGTGCCGTGTAGAGGCCCCAGGCTACGGCGGCCAGGAGGATCTCCAGGTCCCCCGGGCCCACCCCCAGCCCGCCGGCGGCGCGTCCGCCGAAGAGCAGCACCACGCCCGCGACGGCGAGCACCGCCCCGGCACCGGTGACCGGAGTGGGCCGGTCGTGCGCCACCAGGGCGCCGAAGACCACCACCGTCACCGGGATGACCCCCGAGAGGATGCCGGCTCGGGCGGCGCCGACGGAGTGCAGGCCCAGGTAGGTCAGGGAGGAGAAGGCGAACATACCCACGGCCCCCAGGGACAGCAGCCGCGGCCATTCCCGGCGGAAGGGCACCCGGCGCCCCGAGAGGCGGACCAGCGCCAGAAGGATGGTCGCGGACACGGTCCAGCGGATCCCGTTCAGGAGGAGGGCCGGCATCGCCGCCGCGAGCACGCGCCCCGCGACGTAGTTGCCGCTCCAGAGGAGATTCGCCAGGACCAGCAGCAGGAACCCCCGTGCGGAACCGCGCGCCGGCGTGGCCGCCCACCCCTTCCCCCCCGGGCCCCATCCACTAGCGGCCGCACCGCGCGCCACGCCCGGCACCCGACCCCGGCGGCGGGCGTATCGGGATATGGGCCGCGACATGGTCGCGGCTCGCCGAGGCCCCGCTTGCGCCATCCCCTACCGCTTGCCGGCGGCCGCGGCAACGGAGGGGGGCCGTCCGGCCGCCCTCCCCGTTACTCCGCACCCGATGCGCCAGCGGCGCGCGGCCTCAGCGCCCCTCGGCGCGGGCCGGCTGCCCGAGGAGGGCCCGCATGGCGGCGTGCAGCCCGTCGGTCGTGTAGCAGGGGTGCCCCGGGGGAAGCGGCAGCACCTGCGCCCCGCCGCCCGCCGCCGAGGCATACATCGCCGTGATCACTTCCACCGCGCGCCGGCCGTCCTCCCCGCCCACCGGCGGCGCACCGCCCTGCTCCAGCGCGGACAGGAGCGGTTCGATCTGGGCGGCGTGGCCCCGGTAGGGGCTGACGGGCACCTCAGCGGCTGCACGCTCCACGGCGGATCGCGCAGCCGCGTCGTCCACCCCGAAGCCGTCGCCGCGATCGGAGTGGGCCCGCACCTTCCAGGGGACCGCCACCGCCGCCCGCCGCCCGCAGACCTCCACGCGGTCCTCGTTGAGGTGCGCATCGACCGTACCCGTAAACTGGCCGACCGCCCCGCCGGGGAGCCGCAGCAGGGCCACGGCGAGATCCTCCACCTCGATGGGGTGCGCCCGCGTGGCCACCAGGGCGGAGACCTCCTCCGGCATCCCGCCGAGCCAGATCAGCAGGTCGACGAAGTGCACGGCATGGTTGAGCAGGGCACCGCCGCCCTCCTTCTCCCAGGTGCCGCGCCACCAGAGCTTGTAGTACTCCGGCCCGCGCCACCACAGGCAGTTCACCGCCAGCAGGTCGAGCGGACCAAGCGCGCCCGCCTCCACCAGGGCCTTGAGTCGGGTGAACTCGGGCCGGAAGCGGTTCTGGTGCACGACCCCGAGTGTCCGGCCCGACCGGCGCGCCGCCGCGAGCATCGCGTCGCACTCCTGCAACGAGACGGCCATCGGCTTCTCCACCAGTACGTGCTTGCCCGCCTCCAGGCCCGCGACGGTCAGCGGGGCGTGCTCGAAGGGCGGGGTGCACACCGAGAGCAGGTCCACATCCGGCCGGGCGATCAGCTGCTCCGGGGTACAGGCGGCCACCTCCGGCCCGATGCCCGCCGCAAACTCCCTGGCCTTCTCGGCGAAGATGTCCGCGACCGCCACCACCCGGCAGCGCGCTGCGAACTCCCGGTACCCGCCGGCGTGCGCCCGCGCGATGCCCCCGCAGCCCAGGATCCCGACACGAATCACGCCTCCCACCCCCTGTGCGTTGTATCCCGCTTGCGAATCCCGGCCGCGGCGCGACGCTGTGGGGCGGCCCGGTCGCGGCGCCACGCCGTGGCGGGGGTGGCGGGCCCGCGCCGCCCCCGCACCATGGGACGAGAGGGGACTTCCGAAACCCGTGGCGCCCACCTGGCCGGAGGCCCGGAGAGTCAAGGGACCGGAGCCCGAGAGGGCGGCGAAGGACGACTTTCGCCGCCCTCTCCTACAGCGGCAGCCGGTAGTGCCGCACCTTGTCCGGGTCGAGTTCGACCCCGAGTCCGGGACCCTCCGGGACGCGCACCTGATCCCCCTCCCGGAGGAGCGGCCGGGACAGGACGTCGTCGGCCAGCAGTTGCGGCCCGTTGAGGGCGCAGGGCCGCTCGATGCCGAAGGCCGCCGCCAGCGCGACGTTGGCGGCCGTGGCCACCCCCCCGTCCGTCAGGCCGGAGGAGAGCAGCCCGAGCCCGTGGGCCAGCGCCAACTCGGCCATGATCCGCGACGGCCAGAGCCCCCCGGAACGCGTCACCTTGCACACGTAGATGTCCAGCGCCCGCGCCGCCGCCGCCTCCGCCAGTTCCTCCGGCGCCGTCAGCGCCTCGTCCAGGGCGATCGGCAGGCATCCCGCGGCGACCAGTTCCCGGCCGCGCAGCAGCGCCCCGGGGGGAAACGGCTGCTCCAACACGTCGGCCCCCGCGCGCCGCAGGCGCCGGGCCGCTTCAAGCCCGAGGTGCAGCGGATAGCCCCCGTTGGCATCGGCCCATAGGAAGCAACCGGGGGCGGCGGCGCGCACCCGTTCCACCAACTCCACATCCGCGTCCAGCCCCTGCGGCCCTCCCACCTTGACGTTGAAGTGCCGGAAGCCGGCGGCCCGCCCCTCCCCCACCGCGGCGGCCGGGTCCCCGCCGAGCACGGTCCAGGACAGGGTCACCCCTGGGCGGCCGCGGCGACCGAGCAGTTGCCAGACCGGCACGCCGAAACGCCGTCCCAGCAGGTCGTGCACCGCGATGTCGATGCCGGCCTTGGCGATGGGCATGCCGCGCCCCCGCCCCGGCGCGACCGCCGCGTCCATGGCCGCATGCAGCCCGGCCAGATCCTGCGGCTCCCGGCCCAGCACGGCCGGGGCAAGGTGCAGGCGGATGGCGCCCACCGCGGACTCCACGGTCTCCGGCGACCAGACGGGGATCGGACCGGCCTCTCCCCAACCGACGTTCCCCCGTCCGTCGGCTACCGAGACCAGCACCAGGGTGCGCCCCTGTTCCGGCGAGCCGACCACGCCGCGGGATGTGCCGAAGGCGGCGCGCATCGGCAGACGTACGACGATGGCTTCCACCGCGGCGATGGCCGTCACAGCGCGATCCCCCCGGCGTGGGCGACGACGGTGTACCGGAGGGTGACCGGTAGCGCGCGCGGCTCGGGGTCAAAGAAGCCGTCGTTGGGGCTGAACGGCCCGTAGTCGCGGACAAACCACCGCGTCGGCCGGCCCAGGTTCGCCGCATGGTCGAACACCGCGACACCCCAGGTCCGGCCCTCCCGGGTGCCGCCGTAGTCGACCGCCCGCGACGCCTGTCCGAAGATGGCCGCCTCTCCGACACGGCCCTCCGCGTCCACCGCGCGCCCGCCCCCGCGCGCCGCGATCCAGGGCGCGGGACGGATGTGCGGCAGCCCGGCCTCGTTACTACCCTGCAGGCGCACCCCCTCCCCCTCCAGGTGGTAGTCGACCCCCAGGGTGAGCCGGTCGGGGGCGAGGTCGACGGTGAAGCGCCGGCGATCCCGCGCGACCTCGGCGCCGCCCCTGTCGAGCCAGACCGACTCCGCCTCCCAGCCGCCGGGGGCTTCCCGCAGCGCCGTCGTGCGGATCGTCCCGCAGCCCGGCTTCTCCAGCCAGCAGTCGACCATGCCCCCGGGGGTCTGCAGGCGCCCGTGACCGAACCAGATCCCGTGGTGGTGCGGATGATCGGCGGGGGCGTCCTCCAGCAGGTCCGGCCCCCCGGGCAGACGCAGGGGGTAGACATAGGGCTTCCAGTGCTCCCCGCCCGCGCGGTAGCCGAGCAGGATCGCGCCATCCTCTCTGACCAGGACTCCCTGATCGCCGATCACGATGTCCACGCCGGCGTCCCCCTCCTCGAGGCGCTCTTCCCGGCCGCGGCAGCAGCCGGTTTCCGATTCAGAGATTCCGGCTTCGCCGCCCTGTGCCCGCCGCGGCGGGTGCGGGCGGCTTTCCGCGGGCCGTGCGGCCACGGTCCCCGCGGCGCCGGTCTGCATGTACCTTTGTCCACGGGTCGGTGGTCCGGGGCGCGGCCACTGAGCCCGCACCCGCCACACTCCGCCCACAACGGTGGTCTTGGGCCGGACCCCGTTCGCCCTGCCCCGGTCCCGGACCTACCAGGACCGGTCCGCCAAGCCCCTTCCCCCGTGCCGGGTGGCGGGGTGGGCGTTCCGACCGCGCCACTCTCCGGCGCCGGCAGGGGGCTGGGCGATCTTCCGGGCCAGACGCGCTGCGTCCTGATCGGCGACACGATCGCCGGCGCCGACTTCGCCGCCGTGGTGCCGGACATCGCCGCCGGCACCCGCGCGGCGACGGCCTGGGTGCTGGAGCGGGGGCGGCGCGCAGCGTTCGTGGCCTGGCACCTGGCTACGCCGCAACGTGAGCAGGCGTTCCTGGGATACACCGACGCGCTACGGGCCGCCGGGGTCCCCGCGGCCGCGGACCTCGTCTGCACGGCCCCGCCGACGCCAGAGGGCGGCTACAAGCAGGTCCAGCGCCTGGCGGACCTCGACCCGCCGATTTCCGGGGTCGTGGTCGGCCACCCGCTGATGAGCGTCGGAGCCATGGACATGTGGCACGCCCTGGGGGGTCCCCGGGCGTTCGCACTGGCCGGCGTGGGCCCCGAGGGCTACGGTGGCCTGCCGGCGCAGGCCGGCATGATCACCGTGCCCGCCTACGAGATGGGAAGGCGGGCGGTGGAGATGCTGGCCGCGGCGCAGGGCGGGGTATCCGCGGGGGTCGTCCGCCTGCCCGTGCGGTTCATCCCACCGGTGGGGGACAACGGGGGGGATGCCGTCCGTGGAGATCTCTCTGCTGTCTGACGTCTTCCGGCAGGCCGGCATCCGCACGGCCATCGAAGGCGCCGCCCGCGCGGGCTTCGCTTCCATGGAACTCAACGCGTCCAGCCACTGGGATCCGCACCTGGACCTGCGCCGGCCGACCTGGAGGGCGGAGGTGGCCGCTATCCGCTGCACCGCTGCGGCCTGCGGGGTCCGCATCCCGGTGGTGGCATGCTTTCCTAACCTCGCGGCGACGGACCCGCGCGAGCGCGCCGCCGCCGTGGAGTACTGCCGGCGGGGCGCCCGGGCCTGCGCGGAACTGGGCGGGAGCCTCATCACCGTCAAGCCCGGCGGCAACAACCTCCTCCCCGTGGAGCCCCAACTCGGCGCGCTACGCGAGTCGCTCTCGGCCGTGTGCGCGGACGCGGCGGCCCTCGGCGTGGGGGTGGCGGTCGAGAGCTACCCGGGCAACTGTGTGGAAGGGACGCAGGCCATCGCCGGCATCATCCGGGAACTGGGCTGCGCCAACCTCGGCTACCTGCTCTGCACGGCCCATCTGGCGGCCATGGGCGAAGACCTCGCCAGCGCCTGCGCCGCCAGCGCGCCGGTCCTGCGCCACATCCACTTCTCGGACACGTGCACGGACACCCCCAGCCACCAGCACCTCATCCCCGGGCTGGGCGGCGTGGACTTCCGCGGACTGCTACAGTGCCTGAAGGAAGGCCGCTACGACCGCACCCTCACCCTGCAGATCTACTCGCACGCCGCCGAGCCCCGCGACTCCGCGGTCCACGCACTCCGCGCCTTTCGCCGCCTCTGTCAGGAGAACGCCCTGGCGGGGTGGGAGGCGGCGTCCCTCCGGGCCCGTTGACCCTGTCGCCACAGTGCGGCCGGCGTGAGCGGCGAAGGCCGCCGGGCGTCGAAATGGGCCGCGACGGTGTCGCGGCTAAAAAGACCCCGCGTGCGCCACCCCCTGGGGAAGGCGGCGGATGCGGGACGAGAGGGGGCGTGGAACGCGGTGGAGGCCGGGGGGGATCCAGGTGGCCGCTGCATGCCCAGCCGTGGCGGGGAGATCGCCCGCCTCGTCGGCTACGACCTCGATGCTACGCCACCGCCTCCGCCCCGCTGAGTCCGAAAACCCCCCTGTCCCTGGGCCGCACGTGCGGAAGATCGGACCGGATACTCGCCGGGGGGACAGGGCGGCCCCGCGGGCACAGTGGTACCGGTGCGCGGATGCACGGGTGATGGGGTGGGGATGGCCCCCACCCCGTGCGGCGCTCGGGAATTTGGATCAGAGGCCGGGCGTCACCGCGGCGATCGACTGGCCGTTGGTTGTCGGGAACTCCTTGGCGAAGGCGTTCTGGACCTGGGTCTGCGTGGCGCCGGCACTCTCGATGGCGTCGACCTGGCTGGTCGCCAGCCGGCAGACCTGCGGCACCATCTGCGGGTTCTTCAAGGCCGGTGCCGTCGCCGCCGCGATGGACTGGCCCGCCCGCTGGTCCTGGTACTTGAAGGTCAGGCCGAAGTACGGGTCGTTGCCCTGCATCTGGCGGTTGAAGACGTCGAGGTCGATGTTCGCCAGGGGCTTGGCCACCTGCTTGACGGTTTCGACCCAGAACGGGTAGAGGGCCTTCTGGTTCGGTCCGTTCATGGCGAGGTGGATCATCCACTTCTGCCAATCGGTCTGCACCGTCAGGTACTTCAGAAACTCCCAGGCGATTTCGGGGTTCTGCGTCCCCGCGCTCACCGCGTAGAAGTCGCTGGCGGCGTAGGCGATCTTGCCCTTGGGGAAGATCATCTCGTCGTACATCTGCCACTTGACGCCGCCAAAGGTCTGGGCGGCGCCGATCAGGCCGCCGGCGGTATCCATCCAGGTCACCACCTGGTTGCCGGTCTGAAAGTTGGCAGAGCCGGTGCCCATGATGCCCTCGGCCAGGAGGGGGAACATCCACTCCAGGCAGGCCTGGGAGCCGGAGTTGCTGAGGTAGCACTTGGTGTTGTCGCTGGGGTCGACGTACTCCCCGCCGAATCCGGCCAGGTAGTAGGCGGCCGGGTCGTTGCCCCAGTAGTCGTAACCGCCCCAGTTGAACCAGCCGCCCACCCGGTTGAGCTTGGGATCCGACGACTTCTTGGTCACCGTCGTCAGCAGCTTCGTCCAGTCGGCGTACGTCCAGCTGGGATTGGGGTAGGACAGCGCCAACTGGTCGAGGATCCCGAGATTGACGGCCGGCGCCTGCAGGTGGAGGTAGGAGGGCAGGGCCCACAGCCCGCCGCCCTGCTGGAACACCTCCATGTCCTTCGACGGGAAGATGTCGAGGTTGACGTTGTCCTGCTGGACATACTTGGACAGGTCGAGAAGCAGGTTCTGGCCCAGGTAGAGCGGCAGCACCCAGTCGGCGAAGACGTCGGGCCCGGTGCCGGCGAGCATCGCCGCCACCGTGGCCTGCTGGTACCCCATGTAGGTGATGGTGACCTGGACGCCCTTGTTCTGTGCCAGCCACGGCTGGATGCCCTGCATGAGCAGGGCGTGACCGGTGGAACTGGTCGCATTGTTGAAGTTGTACCAGGGACGCCAGACGATGTTGATGGTCGCGGCTGCGGCCTTGGTGGTACTGGCCGCGCTCCCGGTGGGCCCGCAGGCGGCGAGTGCCGCGCCCGCGGCCATCACGCCCGCCGCCGTCACGCCGGCCTTCAGCGCGGCGCGCCGGGAGAGCATCCGCCCCCCGCCCGCCCCGCCCGTTCCGCCGGCACCAGGGATAGCACCTTCCATCGGCAACCAGAGCCCCTCTTTCATCGGGATGTTCTCTCTCCAACTCGGCGAGGCGGTTTATCCCACTTCATATCGGCCACATCACACGACCGATAGAGGGTCTATAGACCAGTGCCAGTGTGGAATCAGCTTATATGATAGTGGCTTTGATCCCTTCTTCTACGCCATGAGCCCCAGACGAAGCACCGCTTCACGCAGAGATAATGGCTCAATAGCGCGGTTGGTCCGGCCAGTGCGTGCCCCTGGGATATACCGCCCCATGTTTCTTATACCCCTATAATACCGCCTGGGATATGCTCAATACGGGGCTATTCCATTAATGGTAGGCACATCAATGGCTGCACGTTATGGGTAGGCATGTGGGGCACTGAAAGGGCACGATCGGGCAGGCAGATTGGAGTATTCGAAGCGATCGCCATGGGATGCGGCCGCGGGAGCCGAGCCCCGGAAGGAGCATCATCCCCGCCCGGTAGGGGCATGGCGATGGGCGGCCGGTACCGGCGGCAACTACTCCCGTGCGCCGCTCAGATCAGGCGGGGGTCCAGAGGGTCCCGGCCGGCGGCTGCGCGGCCCAGCTCCCGTCCATCCAGGCAAAGAGCGCATCGCTGAGCGGATAGTCCGCCTCGCGGTACTGGCGCGACGTGATGGCGCGGGCACGGTCGAGGCGCCGCCGCGCGGCGTCCCCGGGCTCGTCCTCCCGCTGTGCCCGCAGGATGACCGCGAAGCCGCGGTGCGGCAGCCCGACGAGGAAGCGCCGCGCCCCGCAGAGCCGCGCGCAGAGTTCCATGACCGTGGGTAGTAGCACCTGTGCCGCGTTGCGCTCGCGGTGCTCGCCGTCCCCGAGCGTGTAGAGGACGCCGGGTACCACGCGCGAGGGCGGCTGCGCGTCCCGCTGCAGATTGAGGAGGGCCAGCCGGTCCAATTCCCGAGCCGAGGCGCCCCACTCGGGGAGTTGCTCCAGGGTCACCGCCAGGGTGCATTCCGGCTCCGCGACCCCGTAACCCACCCAGAGAGGATCGTGCCAGGGTCGGCGCAGCAGCGGCACCAGCGGCGGCATCTCCTCGGTGCGCCACAGGCAGGGGAAGATCCGTTCGCCCACATCCGCGAAGCTCTGCGGGGCCGCGGCCCACCGGCGCAGGCACGTCGCGACGCCGGCGCAGGCGCCGGCATCCACGCCCGCCGGATTCCGCGCCGCCAGATCCTCCAGATCAACCACCAGCCGCGTGTCCCCCCGGCCGGCGCGCAGGGTCGCCCCCGCCGGCTGCACGTGCCATTCGGGATCGAGTTCGGACCGCACCCCGTCGGCCACGGCCAGAGCGAACGTGTGCGGACGCTCCAAAGCAGACCGCCCCCCCGCATGCACAATCAGGCGCACATCGTCGGTAACGGTGCCTCCTGTGATCGGGTGAATTGTGACGCATGCTTGTTAAGGTTTCACAGGTGTTCCATGACGGATCCATGACACTTCGACGGCGGTCGTCCCCGGTCGACGGCAGTGGTCGCGGCGCGTGTGGCGGGCGGAGGGGCGCGCAGCCGACCGTGCACCGTGGAGCGCGCCTAATCCCAATACCGTTTAGATAGGGCGCCACGGCGATCTCCGGCGGCGCGGTGGAAGGTCGCCATCATCGGCCCAAAGGCGTTGCCGCTGAACCCCTCGGGCCCCCCGGGCGCCAACCGCCGCCTTTCGCGGCGGCTGCTCGGCAACGCCGAAGTAAGCGGTATTGCGCCTACTCCTCATCCAACCACCTCCCGCGCCGGGGGCGGCGGTTTTGCCGCTCCGTCTGCATCCGGAGCCGCGCCACGGCGGCGGCCGCGGACAGCCGGACCAGGACACCGCCGGAGGTGATGCGTTCGATCTCCCCCGAATCCACCTCGCACTCGGGGGCGAGCATGTGCCGCCGAAACGCGATTCCGCCGAAGATGTCCCGGTTCGGGTCCCCGAGGAGGCGGCTGACGCCGCCCAGGCGGACGCCGTCGCAACTCCACACCGGCATGCCGCGCGTCATGGCGCGCCACGACACCTCATCCCCAGCCCTCTCGTCCGGCGGAATTCCGATCGCCTCCTCTGATGCGACCCCGACGGCCCCCAGCCTACGGTGTTCCGCCCGCCGGTGCCCCAGCCCTTTCGCCGCGCGGGGCACGGAGGCCGGGGTCAGGCGCCGGCAGGCCGAGGGCGGCCGTCCCGCAGCCGCTGCCGCAGAACGGCCGCCGTGGCCGCGGCCCCCGCCCCGAACCCGGCGATGATCAGCGCCATCGGCAGGTCGGCGCGCGTCCCCGCAACCCCGACCAGGGGCGCCGCGGCGCCGCCGATGGCGAACTGGGCCAGACCGAGGAGGCCGGAGGCCGCGCCGGCGCGGTCCGCATGATCCGCCAGCGCCAGCGCGCTCACGTTGGGCATGACCAGGCCGACGCTGGCGACGACCATGAAGAGGGCGGGGAGGACGCCGGGCAGGCCGGCGTGCAGTAGGAGCGCGCACAGGAGCGCCAGGCTACCCGCAGACGACCCGACCAGCCCCGCCGTCAACAGGGCCCGCGGCCCGACGCGCACGGCGAGCCGGCCGCCGGTCTGGCCGGCGACCATGATGCCGAGCGCGTTGGTCGCGAAGACCACGCTGAACGCCTGCGGCGACATGCCGAAGATGTCCTGCAGGACGAACGGGGAGCCCGCGATGTAGGCAAACATCGCCGCGTAGGGCAGCCCCGCCGCCAGGACGTAGAGGACGAACAAGCGGTCCGAGAGGAGCCCCTCGTACACGGTGAAGGCGTCCCGCCACCCGCCGGCACGGCGACGGGCCGCCGGCAGCGTCTCCGGAAGGCCGGCCGCCGCGGCCAGGAGCAGCAGGCAGACGAGGGCTGCCAGGGCGACGAACACGCCGCGCCAAGCGGTCAGCTCCATCAATCGCGCGCCGCCGATGGGCGCGAGGATGGGCGCCAAGCCGTTGACGAGCATCAGCGTGGAGAAGAAGCGCGCGGCAGCCGCCCCGTTGTAGAGGTCGCGGACGACGGCGCGGGCGATGACGATGCCGGCGGCGCCGCAGGCGCCCTGAAGGGCACGCAACGCGATCAGGGCCCAGACCGAGGGGGCGAGCGCGCAAAGCAGCGAGGCGGCGGCATAACCGGCGAGTCCGGCCAGCAACGGGCGGCGGCGGCCGAACCGGTCGCTGAGGGGACCGGCCAGGACCTGGCCAGCCGCGAGGCCGAAGAGGCAGGCGGTGAGTGTGAGTTGGGCGGCCGAGGCCGAGGCGGCCAAGGAGCGGGCCATGGACGGCAGGGCCGGCAGGTAGGCGTCCAGGGACAGTGGGGCGAGGGCGCTCAGGGCACCGAGGATCAGAATGGTGCGGATGCGCCGGACGCCGAGCACGGGGTCGGCGGGGACAGGCATCCCGGAGGCCGGGACGCCGGACGCGGCAGGGGGGCCCATCATGCGCGCAGCCGCCCGTCGGAGGCGGGCCCGTCGGGCTCCACGGCCGGCCTTCCCCCCATCGCCCGGCGGTCCACCCGCCATCCCCCCGGAGAGAGGCGGCGAGGGCCGAGAGGATCGCGTCCTCCCGCAGCGCGTCAGCGGTTCATTATCGACCGCGGCCTCCGGGGGGTCAACGGAGCCCGCCACGGGCCGGCCGCAGGGGCGGAGGCCGCCGGCCGCAGGGGCGGAGGCCGCCCGGGGCCGCCCCGCCCCCCGATGCCCGACATGTCGCGCCTTCCGCGGCAGGAGCCCGCCTGCGGCGGCGGAACGCAGCGGGGGGCGGGACTGGCCGTGCCGGCGCGGGCCGGCGCGGCACGCCTGTGGGGAGGTGTCGCGTGCAGGTCATCAAGGACGACCCCGCCGCGGCCCAGGCGGCCCTAGACCGGTTCGCCGGGCAGGCGGTCTATGTACACGCCGAACTGATTCCGGGCGGATTCCTGCGCAACATGCGCGTGCAGGTGGACCAGGCCTATCTGCGCGGCGGCGACGCCTGCCGCGTGGCGCTGCGGTGCTCCGGCGACGCCTGGGTGCGCATGGAGGATCTGACCCACTGGGAGATCGACGCCGAGGGCCGGCTGATCTTCTGCGCCTTCGGAGACGAGCAGCAGCGGCTCTCGCGCACGCTGGAGGTCAGCCTCCGTCCGTTTCCGGCGTAGGGGAGTGTTACGAAAGTCCCGCCTCGCAGCACTCCCAGGCTCCAGTCCCTTGCCCCTCCAGGCCCGCGCCCGTACAGGGGTGGGGGCGCGGGGGGCGGGCCGCCGGGCCGGCGGGGGCGGGAGAGGGCGGGGGGCGGCGCGCAGCGGATGCCGGGGTGGGCGCGGGGGGCCGGCCGCACAGCCGGCACTCCGAAACGCCGCCGGCGGGCAGCGGGCGGCGGGCGGCGGACCACCGGGTGCGGGGCCGCCGCCGCGGATGCGGGAGCGGGCCGGAAGCACCCGGACGACCCGGCGGCCGAGGCGCGCGGAGGGATCAGCCGGACCCGACGACCGCGTCGCGCGTCCCGGTGTTCTTCCGGCGTCGCGAGATCCGTGGGTCGCGGCCGTGGGCCGCGGTAGGGAGCGCCACCGCGAGCCGGGTGCCGGCGCGGGACGCCCGCGGCCGCACGTCGCGGCGGGCGGGGGCGGCGGAGCGTTCGGGCGGACGGCCGGCGGGCGCCGGGACGGGTGAGGGATCGGGCCGCCCCGGCGTTTCTGCAGGACCGTCGCTGAGCGCTGTCCGCCCCGGGGCGGACAGCGGCCCGAATCGGGCCTCGGGCACTTGGGTTTGGGAAGGATGAGGGCACGGACATGGCGGACCAGCGGCTGCTGATCGTCCTGGCGCACCCCGACGACGAGACGTTCATCTGTGGGGGCGGCGTCGCGTCGTTCTGCGCGGCGGGTGGGGAGGCGATCCTCGTCTGCGCCACGCGCGGCGAGCACGGCAGGCGCCTCGGCAAGCCGCCCTACGCCACGCGCGAGACCCTCCCGCTGCTGCGCGAAGCGGAGTTGCGGCAGGCCTGCGCGATGCTGGGCATCGCCGACCTCATCCTACTCGGCTTGCGCGACAAGTGTCTGGAGTACGAGGACCCCGACGGGCTGGCCGCGCGTGTGGCGGTCCACATCCGGCAACTGCGCCCGCAGGGCGTGCTCACCTTCCACGCACAGCGCGGCGGTCACTCGGACCACTGCACCATCGGCCGGGCGGCGACGCTCGCCTGGGAGCGGTCCGGGGACCCGGCATGGCACCCGGAGCAGTTGGGTGGGGGCAGGGCCGCGTTCCAGCCCCCCCGCCTCTACTTCCTCGCCGGTGGGGACATGGTGCAGCATCCGGAGAAGCACGGCGTGGTGCCGGAACAGATGACGACCGTGTCCTGCCGGATGGTCGCGGAACGCAAGATGCGCGCGTTCCGGGCCCACCGCACCCAGACGCAACTCGACGGCGGGCTGTGGGATGCGGACGAGGCCAAGGTGATCGAGCGCTTCGCCGGCGGGAAGGAGCACTTCCAGCAGGCGAACGCGCCCTTCAGCGCCGGGGAGCAGGGGCTACTCGGCCTGTGGGTGTGACGCGGAGCCGGCCGCCCGGCTGGCACGGCCGCGGTTCCCGAGCATGCCGCGGGTTCACTGGGGAGGTACGACGGTGGCGCAGTTTCTTCCGAGCCGGCGCCAGCTTCTGTGGCAGGACCTTGAGTTCGGCATGTTTTGCCACTTCGGCGTGAACACGTTCACCGGACGCGAGTGGGGCGACGGTACCGAGGACCCGGCGCTGTTCAACCCGACGCGGCTCGACTGCCGCCAATGGGCGCGCGCCGCCCGCCGGGCCGGCATGCGGTACGCCGTGCTGACGGCCAAGCACCACGACGGCTTCTGCCTCTGGCCCACGGCGACCACCGCCCACTGTGTGCGCAGCAGCGTCTGGCGTGGGGGAACCGGCGACGTGGTGCGGGAGTTCGTCGACGCCTGCCGGGAGGAGGACATCCTCCCCGGCCTGTACTGTTCCCCGTGGGACCGCAACGCGGCGTGCTACTCGGACCCCGCCGCGTACAGTTCGTTCTATCTGGCCCAACTGCGGGAACTCTGCGGCAACTACGGCCCGCTGACGGAACTCTGGTTCGACGGTGCCGGGTCGGCGGGCTACACCTACGACTGGCCGCGCATCATGCAGGTGGTGCGCGAGTTGCAGCCCGAGGCCGTGGTCTTCAACATGGGCGACCCGGACATCCGCTGGGGCTGCAACGAAACCGGCTTCGGCTCCCCCGACCTCTGGACGGTGGTCGACCCGTCGCGGCGCGAGACGGTGGAGAACCCCGCCTTCCTCTCGCTCCCGGGCACCTTCCTGCCCGCCGAGATGGACACGACCATCAACCGCGCGGGCTGGTTCTGGCATGCCGGCTCCCAGGCCCGCATCCGCAGCGTGCGCGAACTGCTGGGCGTCTACTACCGGTCGGTCGGCCACGGCGGCAATCTGCTGCTCAATCTCGCCCCCAGCACCGAAGGGCTGCTGGAGGAGGCGGAGGTGGAGCGGCTGATGGAACTGGCCGGCGAGATCCGCCGGCGATTCGGGACGCCGCTCGGACAGGCGGGTCCGGGGACCGGCGGGCTGGAGGTCGTCCTGCCCCAGGCTGAACTGGTGTCCCGGTTCGAGGCCACCGAGGACCTGTCGCAGGGGGAGACGGTGCTGGCGTGGGTGCTGGAGGCCGACATGGGGAGCCACCACGGCGTGACGGTCTGGCACCGCCTGGCGTCGGGGAACGCCCTCGGACACAAGCGCCTCGGGGACTTCGCGCCGATCGTGGCGCGGCGCTTCCGCCTGTGGGCGCCGAAATCGCGGGGGCCGGCGCGGCTGCGGAGCCTCCGCCTGTTCGGGGAGTAAGCGCGGTGGGCGGCGCGGGAGGGCCGCCCACCGGTCCGCAGGGATACCGCAGGCGGCCGCCGCGGGAAGGGGACGGACGCCGTGGAGGGGCCGAGCCTCCGGCGCTTGATCGAGCGGGCCGTGGGCGAGGAGGCCGTGGCGTTCGAGGACGCCAGCCGGGGCTGCGACCACCGGGTGACCGTCGTCCGGACGGCCCGCGGCCGCTCGTTGGTGGTGCGGGTCCGGACCGCCGGCGACATCGGCCTGCGCGATGAGGCCTGGGCCATCGAACAGTGCGCCCGGGCCGGCGCGCGCGTGCCGGCCGTGCGCCTGATCGCCGCCCTGGAGACGGCCTCCGGCCCGGTCGAGGCGATGGTGCAGGAGGCGGTGCCGGGCCGCGCCCTCTCCGAGGTCGGCGGCGGGCTCGACCCGCGGCGGCTGGCCCACGTGCTGGCGCAGGCCGGGGAGCAGTTGGCGGCGATCCACGGCGTCGCCGCCGCCGGCTTCGGCCGCCGCCGCGGCGGGGCCTGGGATTTCGCCACCTGGGACGAATATGCCGCCGCCCGCGCGCCAGACCCCGCGGCGCCCGCCCGGGCGCTGCAGGCCGCGGGGCTTCCTCCGCGGGAGTGGGAGACGGCCCTGGCGGCGGCGTGGGCCGCCCGGCGGCGCTGCGACCGCCCCGTCCTCTGCCACATGGATCTCTCCTTCGAGCACATCTTCGTCGACGGCGACCTGCGCCTGACGGGTGTGATCGACTTCGGGGATTTCGAGGGTGCCCCCCGCGAGGTCGACCTGGCGTTCTTCGCACTCGGCGAGGGGCACGCGGCGCTGCAGATGCTGCTGGCCGCCTACCGCAGGGCGGCCGGGCCCCTCCCCGCCGACTTCCCCCGAAACCTGGACGCGGCATGCGTGCATCTGGCGGCGGGGGACCTCGCGGACGACGGCGGGGAGGACGCGGAGTCCCGCGAGTGGATGGCGGGCGTCCTGCGCGGCGCCCTGCAGAGGTGGGTGGCCGCGGGCGGGTGAGCCGGCCGGCGGCAGCATACGGGCACCGGCTGGGCGCGGCCCTGGGCGTGCCGGCCGGGTGCCCGCCGCGGCGCGGGGGCACCGGGGCATGCCCGCTGCGCCCGCGGGTGTCCCTCCCAACCCCGGCCCGCCGATACCGCATCTGGGCGGGGACGGGCGCCGAGGCGCAAGGACCGGGACGGCGCGTTCCCAGGACGGCGTACGGGAGGCGGCAGGCGATGGCAGAGGGCTTTCGGGCCGAGGACGCGCCCTTTGTGGAATGGACGCCGGAGCGGGTGGACACCGGGGACCGCGCCCTGCAGGTGCTCGCCGCCGACGCCGACGGCCTGTACGGCGCGGGCGTCGGTTGCTGCGCGCGCCTCGGACCGGACGGCCGCTGGGAGGGCCTCGGCGAGGAGGAGCCGCTCCTCCGCAAGGGTATCACCGCGCTGCTGCCCGACGGGCCGGGGCGGTTGTGGGCAGCGGTGGGCGGCGGCCTGGCCGCGTTCGGACCGTCGGGGTGGCGCGTCACCGACGACGCGTTCGGCCGCGGTTGGGGCGGGGCGCTCGCGCTCGCCGCGGAGGGGGAATGGCTCTGGGCGGGGTTCTCCGGCGGGGTGCTGGCGCGGCGCGCGCGGCTGCCGGAGGGCGAGGGTCTCGCCGAGCGGGCGGCGCTACCCGGCGCGGTCCGGGCGGTCGTGGCGGCGCCGCACGGGCTGCTCCTCGCCTCCGACGCCGGACTGTACACGTATCCGGCGGACGCGGTGCCGCAGCGCGTCTGCACCCTCCCCGCCCGCACGCTGCTACCCTGGGACGGCGGGTGGCTCTGCGGCACCGCCGACGGGCTCCTGGCCGTGGACGCCGGCGGCGCCTGCGGGCGGCCGGCGCTGGATGCCGCCTTGCCGGTGCGCGACGTCCGCGGGCTCGCCGCGACGGCGGGCGGTGTGCTGTGGGCAGCGACGGGCGAAGGCCTGCTGCGCTACGAGGGTGGGGCGTGGCACTACCACCAGGGGCCGCGCTGGCTCCCCGCGGACGCCGTGTTCGCCGTCGCCGCGGCAGGGGGCGACGTGCATGCGGCCACCTCCGCGGGTTTGGCGCGGCAGCGCCCACGCCCCATGACCCTGGAGGCCCGCGCCGATGCGCTCCTCCACCGCCTGCGCGCGCGGCACCTCCGCCTGGAGGCGTTCGTCGAGGAGACCGTCGACGGGCGACCGGCCCTTTCGGATAACGACGGGCTGTGGACGGGCATGTACCTCGCCGCCGAGTGCCATCGGTTCGCCGCCACCGGGGCGGCCGACGCGCGGGCCCACGCCGACGCCGCGTTCGCCGCGCTGGAGTGGCTGGAGGCCGTCACCACCATCCCCGGTTACCCCGCCAAGGCCATCGTGGCGGCGGACGGGGCCCGGCCGGCGGACGGCCAGTGGTATCCGAGCGCCGGCGGGCAGTGGCTGTGGAAGGGCAACTGCAGTTCGGACGAGATCGTGGGGCACATGTACGCGTACGCGCTCTATTACGACCTGGTCGCCGACGGGCCGGCGCGGGAACGCGTCGCGGCGCAGGTGCGAAGCATCATGGGACACATCCAGGGCCATGGCCTGCGCATCCTGGAGTTCGGGGGGCGCACGCGCTGGGGCTACTGGAATCCGGAGGCCGTGAACGGGCCCGAGGGCATGTGGGGCGACCGCGGGCTCAACTCGCTGGAGATCCTCTCGCACCTGCGCGTGGCCCTGCACGTGACGGGCGAGGCGCGCTACGGGCAGGCCTACCGCGAGTTGGTGGAGGTCCACGGGTACGCGCGGAACACGCTTTTCTGCAAGGTGGACGTGCCGGGGCACGTCAACCACTCCGATGACGAGTTGGCGTTTCTGGCGTACGAGCCGCTGCTGCGCTACGAGCGGGACCCGGCGCTGCGGCAGGTGTATCTGGAGAGCCTGCGGCGGTCGTGGGCGTTCGAGCGCCCCGAGCGGAACCCGCTCTGGAACTTCATCTATGCCCGCGCCGTGGGGGATGCAGGGTCCAATGCGGGGGGCGGGGTGGGAGCGGATACGGGGGCGCCCGGCGGCGGCGCGGACGCGGCGATCGGGGCGGGCGCCGAGGAGGATGCCGCGGGTGGGCGGGTCGCGGGGGCGCTGGCCGACGCCGTGCGGACGTTGCGGGAGATTCCGACGGACACGGTGGTGTGGCCGGTGGTGAACAGCCACCGGGCCGATGTGACGCTCTCCCCCCGGCCCGACCGGCACGGGCGCCCGGAGATCACGCGGGTCCTGCCTTATGACGAGTTGGCGGTGGCGCGCTGGAACGGCAACCCGTATCAGCCGGACGCGGGCGACGCGCATGTGGAGGGCGACGGGGTGCACTTCCTGCTGCCCTACTGGATGGCGCGCCACCACGGGTGGATCGGACCGGGGACGGAGGTCTGACGCGGCGACGGGGGGAGGCGCGGGCCGTGTGGTGCCGGCCCACGGCCCGCCGCGCGTTCCGGCGGTTCGCCGCTGGACGGGGCGGGCGTGCCGGGGTGGGCCGGCGGTGCGTCCGCGGTGCGGCACGGCGACCGCCCCGCGGGGAGTACTGCCGTGCGGCCGGGATGGGTCCCGCCTCGGTCGCACGCGCGCAGCCGTCGCCGTCGGAGAAGGCGCGTGGGCGGTGGCGGGGCACGGGCGGCCGGCCGCACGCCCGTGGCGGCCCACCAGACGGCCTCCGTGCCGCACGCGGTCAGATGGCGCGGCAGCGGGCCGCGGGGTGGGGCCGGAAGGTCGAGACGGGCCAGGGCGCCTCGCGACGGCACGGGCCCGGCACCGGTCACCGCGGCGCGACCGGACACGCGGCGCCGGGTCGGAAGCGGGGGCGTCAGGTCGTGGGCGCGCGCATCTTCATGCCATAATGGCCCGTGTGGCCGCAGGCCCGGACGGGCGGCCACGGGGTGGGAGGTCGGTGAGTGGGTCCGGAACAGACCCCGTACGAGGCGATGGGCGGAGCCGAGACCATTCGCCGCCTGGTGGAGGCTTTCTATCCCCGCGTGCAGCGGGACCCCGATCTGGCGCCGATCTTCCCGGCGGACATCACGCCGGTCATGGAGCGGCAGCGCCGCTTCCTCACGCAATTCCTCGGAGGCCCGCCGATCTACAGCGAACTCTATGGGCCGCCGATGCTCCGGGCCCGCCACCTGCCGCACCCCGTGACGCCCACGCGGCGGGACGCCTGGCTGCGCTGCATGGTGGCGGCCATGGAGGAGATCGAACTCGACACGCTGGCCCGCCAATGGCTGCTGCAGCGGCTGGCGGCTGTCGCCCGGCACATGGTGAACACGCCCGACCCGCAATAACGGGCCGATCCGCGGCGGGCCCGGAGGCGGGCGCCGGGGCGGCTGTGACTCCGCACGGCTCGGCGGCCGCGGCTCGCGGAATGGCGTCGGCCGCGGACGCCCTCGCCCGATTCGAGCGCGAAGCGGCGCCGCCAGGCGGGGGGCGGACCCAGGCGGCACCCCGGCGCGCCGCCATGCCGGCCGCACCCGACGGCCCAGCCTCCTAACCACTTCTTGAAGATGTCGTCATCGGAGCGTCACGGCCCCGGGCTACTCTCCTGCCGGGTCGGCGGGCAGGACCGGCGGCCGCGAGGGGCGGCCGCGGGGGACGCTGCCCCGCGACGGCCCGCCGATGGGGTGCGCGGCGTCCCGGGGAGATCGGTGCACGATGCAGGCGGACGGCCCGCCGACGGTGGAGGGCCGGAACCGCGGCCGAGGGGGGCGCAGGGACATGGCATCACCGTCCAGGGATGCGCAGGGAACACGGGCAGGTAGCAGAGCGCAGGCCGGTCCGCCAAGGCCGGCGCCGCGGTCGAAGTCGGCCGCCAACCGGTTGATGGCCCTCAGCGGCGCCGTCGTCGTAGCCGTCTACACCGCCGGCTACAGCCGCACGGAAGCCGCCGCGCAGCGCGCCGACGCGGCCTTGGCCGCACTGAAGGCGGCGGCGGGGACAAGCCCGCTCCAGGCCGGCGGCTCCGTGAGTTCGGCCCTCACGTCGGCGACCATCGCCTCCACTCCCCCGGCCGCCACTGGAGCCTCGGGCGCCTCCGGCTCCGGCGCGCCGGCGGGGGCTTCGTCCGGGGCCGCCGCCAATACGCCGCCGGCCAGCGGTTCGTCTGCCGGATCCGGCGCCGCCGCGGCGGCGGGTTCTTCCGCGCCGGCCAGTTCGTCCACGCCGGCCGCCGCGCCGCCGGCCCAGTCCTCCTCCGCCCCGGCGGCCGCCAAACCGGTCGCCGCCAAGTACAAGAACGGGTCGTACACGGCCACGGGCTGGGGACCGCACGGCCCCATGCAGGTCACGGTGGTCGTCAAAAAGGGCCGGATCGCGTCCGCGAACGTGACACAGTGCGGCACGACCTACCCGTGCAACTACATGCAGCCGTTGGCCCAACTGGTCGTCTCGCAGCAGAGTGCGCCGGTCGACTACGTCTCCGGGGCGACCGCGAGCAGCATGGCCTATCAGCAGGCCGTGACCACGGCGCTGTCCCAGGCTTAGCGGGCGTGCTCCAGCGGGGGTGTTCTGATGCTCAGCGTTCGACGCACGCGGGTCTTCATGGACACCGCCGTGACGGTGGAGGCGGTGCTTGGCGACGGTCAGGGCGCGGAGGACGGCGGAACCGAGGCGATCGAGCGCGCCTTCGGCTGGTTTGAGGAAGTGGAGTCCCGGTGCAGCCGCTTCGATCCGGACAGTGAACTGCGCCGCACCGTGTCCCGGGTCGGTGAACCCGTTCCGGTGAGCCCGGTGCTCTTCGAGGCGGTGCGCTTCGCCCTGGAGGTGGCCCGCGATAGCGGCGGCGCCTTCGATCCGACGGTGGGCGCCCGCCTGGAGGCCCGCGGTTTCGACCGCGACTACCGCACCGGCCGCGCCCACCCGTCGGGGATCGATCCAGAGACGGCCGCGTCCTGGAGCGACGTGCTGGTCGACGCCCCCCGCCGGACGATCACCCTGCGGCGACCCGTCCTGCTCGACCTGGGTGCCGTGGCCAAGGGCCTGGCCGTCGATCTGGCCCTGCGCGAGCTCAGCGGCTTCAGCGGCGGCGCCGTCGAGGCGGGCGGGGACGTGGCGGTCCGGGGCATCAACGGCGAGGGCGGGCCGTGGCGGCTCGGCATCCGCCATCCCCGCCGGCCCGGCGCCGTCGCCGCCGTGCTGCACTTCTCGGACGGCGCCGTCTGCACCTCGGGGGATTATGAACGGCGCTCCCCCAAGGACGGCGGCAGCCATCTCCTGGATCCGCGGACCGGTCGCCCGGCGGCGGTGATCGCCAGTTGCAGCGTCGTGGCGCCGAACGCGATGCTGGCCGACGCGCTGAGCACGGCGGCGGGCCTCTTCGAACCGGAGTTGGCCGTCCAGTGGCTGGAGCGCAGGGGTGTGGAGGCGGTGCTCTTCACGCAGACGCTGCAGCGATACTCCACGAAGGGTTTTGCGAGGTTGGAACAATGCCTGTAAGCAACACGTCCCGCGTTTCCTCCGTGCGCACGGCTCCGGCTCCGCGGCGGTCGGCCTTCGACAACCTGAAGCGATTCGTGCGCACCCCCAAGGGCACGGTGCTCTGGGTACTCCTGGCCCTGGTCGCCGTCGCCATGGTGAACACCAACCGCCAGACGCTTCCGGCGGTGGCGGCCGCACTCGGCGGTGCCGTCGGCGCCGATCTGGCGGCAACCTGGCTCCGGCAGAGACGGTTCCTGTTCCCGAGCGGGGGCATCCTCTCCGGCCTGTTCGTGGCCATGGTGCTCGCGCGGGGGACGCCGGCGTACGCCGTGCTGCTGACAGCCGCGCTGGCCGTCGCCGCCAAGCACGCCCTCCGCACGCGCTGGAGCAACGTGTTCAATCCGGCGGCGCTGGGGCTGATCGTCGGCGACTTCCTCTTCCGGAGCGGCCAGAGTTGGTGGGGCGCCCTCCCCTACGACGGGGTGCTGGGATTCCTGGTGATCCTGGCGGCAGGCTGGTACATCGCCTCCAAGGTGAACAAACTGCCGCTGGCACTGACGTTCCTCGGCGTCTCGCTCGGCGTCTTCACCGCCGCCTCGTTCATGGGCGCCTCCGCTCAGGTCGCCCAGGTGTTCCGGGCGCCGGACATCAACGCGCTCGTGTTCTTCGCCTGCCTCATGCTCACTGACCCGCCGACCTCGCCCGCGAAGCAGCCCGACCAGATCTGGTTCGGTGCCACGGCCGGGCTCCTCGGCGCCGTCGTCTTCCTGCTCTTCGGGGTGCAGTGGTTCATCCTGGCGGGACTGCCGGTCGCCAACCTCGCCGAGTCCCTGCGGCGGCTCGCCGCCCGACCCAAGCCCGGGGCGCGGCCGGCACGGGGCGGCGAGGCGGAACGGGCCGGGCACCCGCCGGCCGGGGGGCGCCGGACGACGGCGGTGGGGACGCAGCCGCGCACAGCCGGCGGGCCCGTGCGGGCCCCCGCGGGGCGGGTACCGCCGTCCGCCCGCCGGGCGTGAGCGGGGGGACCCGCCCGCGCATAGGGCGTCGGGCCGGGGGGCCGGGGGCACGGCCGACAGTCCCCCGAAAAAGGGGCGCGGTCGGGGGCCGGCAGCGCCGACCGGCCCCACCGAGCGACACGCCGGGCGATCCGGCGGGCGCGGGGCGGTCGGGCGGAACCGCGGCCGGCAGCCCTTCACAGGGGCCGTCACAGTCGTCCGGCGCGGGGCCGCGCCGACCGGCCGCCGAACGACCCCCCAAGACGATCCGCCCGGCGCGGATCGGCTATCCGACCAACACGTCCCCCCGACCCGTCGCCCCCCGTCCATGCGCCACACCGCCGCGCGTCGGATCCCGCCCGACCGGCAGGGGAAACCGGCGGTGACATGACGAAAGCGCGGCGAACGCGGGAGTCCACGGGCATGAGGGGGTCGCGCGTTGGCGGACGCTCGCTCTACGGGTGCGGTGGCGCCGGGGGCCGCGCACCTGGGACCGGATGCGCCCGGAGTACGGCAGAGCGGCGGGGCGTTGGAGGTGCTGCGGGTCTCCGCACGGCTGGGGCTGACGTCGTTCGGCGGCCCGATCGCGCACCTCGGATACTTCCACGAGGAATACGTCCGGCGGCGACAGTGGCTCGACGACCAGGACTACGCCGACCTCGTGGCGCTGTGCCAGTTCCTTCCGGGTCCCGCCAGCAGCCAGGTGGGGATCGCGGTCGGCATCCGGCGAGCGGGTCTGCTCGGCGGCCTGGCTGCGTGGATTGGGTTCACGCTACCCTCCGCGGTGGCGCTCGTCGTCTTCGCCCTCGCGCTACGCGGGGCCGACGTGCAGCACGCCGGCTGGCTCCACGGCCTGATGGTCGCGGCGGTGGCGGTCGTGGCGCAGGCCGTCTGGGGTATGGCGCAGAAGCTGGCGCCCGACCGGGCCCGCGGGACCCTGGCCATCGTGGCGGCGGTGTGCCTCCTGCTTCTGCCGTCCTCGGTGCTCCAACTCCTGATCATCGTGCTCGCCGGCGTGTACGGCTGGCGCTTCCTCCCCCAGCCGGCGCGGGACTTCCGCCCCCTGCGCGCCCCGCTCAGCCGGGGCGCGGGCATAGCCGCCTGGGTCCTCTTCTTCGGCCTGCTGCTGGGGCTGCCCCTGGCCGGGCTGTTCTCCCACAGTCAGACGCTCGCCGTCTTCTCCGGCTTCTATCGTGCGGGCGCCCTGGTGTTCGGCGGTGGGCACGTCGTGCTGCCCCTGCTGCAGCGCACGGTGGTCCCGCCCGGGTGGATCGGCAACGGCGGCTTCCTCGCCGGGTACGGCGCAGCCCAGGCCGTGCCGGGTCCTTTGTTCACCTTCGCGGCCTACCTCGGGGCGGCGATGGGACCGCGTCCCAACGGCGTCACGGGGGCGGCCGTCGCCTTGGGGGCCATCTTCCTGCCGGCGTTCCTCCTGGTGATCGGCGCCCTGCCCTTCTGGGACGCCATCCGCGCCAAGCCGGGGGTTCAGGCGGCGTTGAGCGGCGTCAACGCCGCCGTGGTCGGGATCCTCCTGGCTGCCCTGTACAATCCGGTGTGGACGAGCGCCATCCGGACCCCGGCGGACTTGTGTCTGGCCCTGGTGGCGTTCGCGCTGCTGATGCTGTGGAAGCTCCCGCCGTGGATCGTCGTGGCCGTGTCGGCGGCGGGGGGCGCCGCCCTCTCCTTCCTGCGCTGATCCGCGGGGAGCGGGGAATCCCGTGCCGGCGGGGAGCCGCCCGCAAGGCGGTGGGACGCGGGCGTGGCGGACGGCCGAGGCCGCATCAGTCTGCGGAGGCGCCCGGCAGTCGGCCAACCCGCGCCGGGCGGTCGAGGACCAGATCCTCAAACATCACCGGAGCGGGCATGCGGGCCGGGGCGTCGGCGTCCCAGGACTCCACCCCGCCCACCGCGCGGCGCGCCACCCGGTCGCAGTAGCGGCAGGCGCGGCAGGACAGCGTGTTGCAGTCGTGCTCCAGGAAGAAGCGCAGGAAGTCGGCCGGGATGTCTGCGGTGCGCACGGTGAGCGCACCGACCTGGCCGAGATCCGCGGCAACCTCGGCCCACTCCGCGGCGTGCGGCCCGTCTGGTTCCGCGGCGCGGCGCCGGGCCAGCGCGAGCGGGGCGTGCTGGGACATGCTGATGATCTCCGTGAGGTCGCCGGTGTGGCTACGCGCCGCGAAGGCCCGCGTGGCCCGCAGCAGCCAGCCGCTGTCCCTCCCCCGCCCCGCGATCTTGAAGCGGTCGAAGCCGAGGGATTCGTAGACGTGGAGATCCTCCGGCCGGATCCAGCGGGAGCGGATGATCTCCGCCCCGTCGTGGGCGTACCGCCCGGCGCACCAGAACAGCTCGTATTCGAGCACGGGACGGCTCCCCGTCGTGGAGTGGAAGGCGGGCGAGGTCTGGTGCCCGACCACGTAGGGGCACTGGTAGACGCAACTGTTGTTGACGATGAGTTCCAGATCGCAGGACACCGCCGCACGGATCTCGCGCAGCACGCGGAAGTCCCGGTTGACGGTGTGGTGCAGGATGATGGTGTCGGCGCCCATGGCTTCGAACTGGCGGGCCTCGCGGGGCGAGTCGACGTGCACGAAGGAGGAGATGGAGACCTCCAGGTGCGGCGCGATCTCCTTGACCAAGGGAATCATCCAGGGCATCCCCACCACCAGCCCGTCCACGCCGGCGGCCACGAGTCCCCGGAGGTGCTCCTGCAGGCGGGCGATGAACTCGCCCCGGTACTCGGCGTCGCCCACGGTCGTGACATTCCACAAATAGAGGAAGCGGATACCCGCCTCATGGGCGCGGCGGATGTGGCGCTCCATCCCCTCGGCGTCGACGGCCGGCAGGATCGACGACGGGCGCCCGCCGCCGACGAGATCGGCCTGCAGCTTTCCGTAGACCGCCTGCACCGGCAGTCCCTGCAGCCCCTGCAACAGGTCGTCGTTCCAACTCGTCGCCACGATCAGTCTCACGTCGGGTTTCCCTCCGCTCCGGCGGATGCGGACGCGCGGTCGCCACGGTGGCACCTTGGCGCGACGCGGCCCAGGCGCGGGCCGGCGCAGCCGCGCGGGCGCCCGCCCCCCCTACATGGTCCTTGCGCCCCGGGGCAAGGGCGGGTAAACCCGGCCCAGAGCGGAGACGCGGCCACCGGGGCACCGGAAGGGGCCGGTGGCCCCACAGGCGCGGCATCCCGCCGCGCGGGGACGCGCTGGGTGCGGCGCCCCGCCCCGACGCCGCCCGCCTGGATCCGCACCGCGTCGACGGAGGGTAGTAGATCAGCCGGGACCCGCCGGGAGCCACGCCCGAACGGGCCTGGGGCCGGGCCCGTTCGGGCCCGGCGGCGGGCACTCCGGTTCCTTCGCGCTCGGGGCCTTGGGGGCATTCGTGGAGGGACGGCCACCGGCCCTGGCGGCCCTCCGCCGTCACTCCACCCGCTGCACGTCCACGGTGCGCCGCTCGGCCGCCGAGCGCAGGACCGCATCCACCACGGCGACGACGCGGGCGCCGTCGGCGAAGTTCGGGCTGCAGTCGCGCCCGGTGCGCACGGCGTCGATGAACTCATACATCTGGTTCTCGCGGAAGGCGAGGCTCGGGTCGTCCGAAAGGGGGGCGACCCCGGTGCCGATGGGGGCCCGGAACTCGGCCGGCACCCCTTGAGCCTCGAGCCGACCACCGGTCCCGCCGATCTCCAGCGTGTGCGGGTGCTGCAGGCGGTAGAAGGCGGAGCCGTCGGCGCCGTGGAGTTCGAAGTCGTCCGTACCCCGATCACCCTGGCCGTAGCCGCGGGCGAGCTTGGTGGATTCGAAGACCCCGACCACGCCGTGATCGAACTCCGCGATGAAGGCGCACCAGTCGTCGACCTCGGCCGTATGCATGCGGCCATCCGGCAATCTCCGCTCCGGTACGAACAGGCGTGTCAACCCCTGGACGGTGCGCACGGGGCCGAACATGGACTGGGCGTAATCGACACGGTGGCTGGCCATGTCGCCGAGGTCGCCGGACGCGGCCTGGGCCTTGATCTGCCGCCAGCCGAGCGACTCGTCCGGCCAGTCCATGAGGCGCCGGCTGCGCAGGATCCGCGGCACGCCGAGGCGTCCTTCGGCGACGACATGGCGCAGGTAGCGCATCGCCGGCACGAAGCGGTAGGTGAAGGCGGCCATGTGGCGGACGCCCGCCGCGCGGACCGTCTCCAGCATGCGCAGGGCCTCTTCGGTGTGCATGGCGATCGGCTTTTCGCAGAACACGTGCCGGCCGGTGGCCGCAGCGGCGATAGCGGCCGGGGCGTGGACGTGGTTGGGCGTACCGATGGTGACCGCCTGCACGGCCGGGCACTCCAGGAGATCCTGATAGCGGGTGAAGCAGCGCTCCGGGGGCAGGCCGTACTGCTCGGCGCGCCGGCGGGCGAGCGCGGCGTCGGCGTCGCACACCGCCTCGACGGTGCCCTGCCCGGAGTGCACGATGGCGCGGGCGTGGGCCCAATCCGCCTGCCTGCCGGCGCCGATAAGGCCGAAGCCGATCCTGTCCACAAAGAATGCCACCTTTCCGTGGGGAGGCCCGGGCGGCTCGCGGCACCGCCGGGGTTGGTCCACCCGTGCCGCACCGCCGCCCGCCGCCGGCATCCGGGGATACCCCGCGCATCCCCCGTGCCTGCATCACCGCCGGGATGCGACACCGGGCCGTCGGGGCGGCGGTCCGGCATCCGCACGCGCCACCGCCGCCCTCGCGTCCGTCAGGCCGCGGCGCCTGGATTCTGCGACGGCCGGCACGGTCCTGTGGCGGCGGGTGCTGTATGGCAGGGAAGGGCGCGGATGGAGCCGGGGGGCATCGGAGAGGGCACCGGATAGCCCCCGTGGGCTGAAGCGCCCTTCGGCGGTCGAGTCGGCGGAGTGACGCTCCGCCCGCGGGTGACGGCCGCGGTCCCCCGGGGGGCCGGGAGGCGCCTCGCCCGCGTTCGACAGGCGTGCGCAAGACGTCTGAACGGGTGGGCAGGGGCCCCACCGCCGACATGGAACGATTGTAACTGCTCAGCAGCCCCGCCCCGGGGGTGCTGAGCGGTTACTTCTCCGGTCCATCTGCGGCAACCGTCGGCACACACCTGCCCCGGCGCTCCGCCGCCGACCGGCGTGGGGCGCCGACGGGCGCCGCGCTCCCCTTCCCAGCCTGATCGACGTGGTGGGGGCAGTACATTCCTGCATCCGCCATCCGGCGGCGTTCCCGGCCAGACCTGCTTTGCAGGCGTGCAGCCCCTCGGACTTCTCCGGGGTGCTGGTAGGGTAGGGCCCGGCGTTACCGCCGGCGCCCCCCCGTCGCACCGTACGTGCGGTTTTCCCGCATACGGCGCTCCGATGCCCTGTCATGACCGCGCTGTCGCAACCACCCATGGAAGCTCGGTGCCGCGTAACTCGTAGAGGCCGAGAACCTTCAGGAACCGGCGGATCGTCATGATCTGCCCCGCCGATGTGCGCCAGGCCCAGCCCGTGCCCGGACGACTGAAGATACGACTCAGCCAGAGTGCAAATCGGCGGCGGACGTAGTTATCCACCTTCGAGAAGACGCGCCGGGACTGCCCCCAGCGGAAGTACGCCCCCCATCCCCGGAGCACCGAACTGAGTCTCTCGGCAGCATCCGAGATGGCTCCGGCCCCCGCCGCGATGCATAGGTACGCCTTGATCTTCTCTCCGATCCTCTTGACCGACTTGGCGCTGGGCCAGCGGTGCAGGCGTTGCCTGAGTGGCCGCTTGGTGTCTGCCTTCAGCCGATGGGTATAGCCGAGGAAGTCAAATCCTTGCTTCTGGTCGCTCAGATTGACGATCCGCGTCTTATCCTCGTTCAACCTCAACCCGAGACGCCCCAGGATCGTGCGGATGTTCGCGTGTGCCTCTACGGCGGCCGTCTGGCTCGGGCAGAGGACGACAAAGTCGTCCGCGTAGCGCACCAGTTGGCCGAGTCCATGGCATTCGGCCTGCACGAGCCGGTCAAAATAGTGCATGTATAGGTTGGCAAACAAGGGGGATATTGGACCGCCCTGGGGCGTCCCCTTTGTAGGGGCTCATGTTCAGCGTCGTCTGTAGCCTAGGTTTTGCTTGATTTGGGTGTCATCGCCCTGGCAGAGGCCGGGGCGTTGTCGTCTGCTGGGTGAAATACACGAAGCCGCCGGTTTTGGTTCGTGGCCACCCCGGCGGCTTCAGGCCGATAGGCGTCGGTTCCCCGATGCCCAACGTAGATGATTATCTTTGTTCGTTTGGGCGATGACGTCAAGCAGTACGCCGCCCTGAGCCCGGAGTTCTCGCTGGAGATCTGCCCGCTGTGCGGCGAGGGGACGCTGCGGGTATGGGACTTGTCTGACCGATTGGTTCCCTGCACCGGTGGGGACGTCTGCGTGCGTATCAAGCGGTACCGCTGCCACCGCCGGGCGTGCCGCTGCCTCGTCACTGTCCTGCCGGACTGCCTGCTGGGCGGTGCGGTCTATCCGGCGTTGGTTCGGGACGTCGTCGCTGAGGAGTACCTGAGCGGGCGATCCACCTATGAACAGATCGCTGCGGCCATCGGCTGCAGCAAGAGCTCGGCGTGGCGGTGGATGCGGGCGCTGACGCGGCGGGCGGGCCCGTGGCTGAATACCTGTCGGCAGTGGCTGGGAGACCTGGGCCTGGGGGTAGCACGCCTGGTCTTACCCGAGCACATGCGGGCCGTGTGGCACAGCCGCAGGATTCGCGCAGAGGGCATGCTGGACGGGCTGCTGTGCGCCGGGGCTCTCGGCGAGTGGGTCGAGACTCTGCGCGATGCCCTGCAACGGGCACGGGGCCACGTGCTGCCAGGTGGCCTCTGGGCCTTTGGCTCCCACGTTCTGGATCGGCTGGGGCAGGCTCCCCCACACAACGCGGAACGGCGTGTCCCACCCTGAGGCGTCAGACTGGCGCCGAGGTGGTGGACATGCCCAGACCCGGCCCCCGGGACCGCCAGAAGATCGCCCTGAGCCACTACGTCGCGATCGCCCCCCGGATCGAGCACGAAGTGCCGCCGGGGGAACGTATGGCGCTGTGGCGGCAACTGGCTATCGAGCACGGCGTGACGGTGCGCACCCTCCAGCGCTGGCACCAGACATTCTTGAAGGAGGGGCTGGATGGCCTGGCGCCGGCGGAGCACAGGAGCGACCGCGGCCAACTGCGTGCCCTGCCGGAGACACTGCTGGATGCGGCGGTGCAACTCCGCCGCGAGCAACCCGAGCGCGGTAGCAGCGCGCTGATCCTGCTGCTGGAGGCTAGGTTCCCTGAATACCGGGGTCGCATCGCCCGACCCACGCTGGACCGTCACCTGCGCCGGCTGGGGGCAACGCGCCGGCAGTTGGGCCCTGGCCACCGGGTGCTGCGCCGGTTCCGCACCCCGCACAAGAACGCCCTCTGGATCGCCGACTTCTGCCTGCCGCCCTTGCTGTGGTTGGACGGCGTAGAGCAGAAGCCGGTGGTGATTCTGGGGATCATCGACCACCACACCCGGCGCCTGATGCACTTCGCAGCCCACCCCAACCGTCAGGCGACGGCCGTCGAGGACGGGCTCAAGGGTGCGATCGCCACCTTCGGCCTGCCGGCGGCGCTCTACACGGATAATGGAGCCGAACTGGTCGGATCACTGGTCGACGGCGCCTGTGCCAAGCTGGGCATCCGCCACATCTGCTCCGGGGTGGGGTTGCCCGAAGGCAGAGGTGCCATCGAGCGCTATTATGCCAACTTCCCAGTTATGCGAAGACATGGCTGGCTGATCCTCTCCTGCAGCAACTTACTACTCTCATAGCTCTGCATAACGTGCTACAGTCCGCGCATGCCCAAAGGAGCGCCAGTCTCCAATGGAGGATACGCGTGGAAGATTCGTCTTCGCACCCAACTCATGGTGAATGGCTCACTCAATTCGATAACTACTTACGAGATGTGCGTGGACTGCGACCAGGCAGCCGCGGAGTCTACGCACGTCACGTCAGGGCATTTCTTGAGGGTCTCGACGCGTCTGGATCCGATGTATTCCACCTGACCGTGGAGAACGTATGGACTTTCATACAGATTCAATCTGCCAAAACACAGACCAGAACCATGAAGACTATTCTCCCAGCCGTCCGCTCCTTTCTGCGATATCTTGCCGTGCGTGGTGTTTGCGATCCTGTAATTGTTGCCGGAGTGCCCACGGTGCCTCGATGGCGCCTAGCCGATCTGCCGACAGTCCTTTCGGACCAGCAGATATCGGCCCTGCTTCACGCATTCGACCGAAATACGGGAACGGGCCGCCGCGACTACGCGATCGCCCTGTGTTTGGTCCGCTTAGGACTCCGCTGCGGAGAAGTGGCTCAGTTGCGTTTAGATGATGTCGACTGGCGAGCAGGAACATTACGGCTGACCATGGGCAAAGAGCGCCGTGTAAGCACGCTTCCCTTACCGGGTGATGTGGCCGCCGCCCTTGTCGCCTATTTGCAGGAATCCGAATCCCGCACGGATGATCGCCACCTCTTCCTTCAGCGGGGACGCGCCCCGCACCCGGGCCAGGCACTGACGAGCAGTGCCGTACGCCAGATCATACGCCGGGCCTGGGCGCGTTCGGGCGTTGAGGTGCCGTCACGAGGCACTCACGCCTTGCGCCACACCCTTGCGAGCCACCTCCTGGCGGCCGGCGCTGACTTGAAGCGCATCGGGGACATTCTTCGGCACCGCAACCTCGATACAACGGCGATTTATGCGAAGGTCGATCGCAAGCATCTGTGGGAGGTGGTGCAGGCTTGGCCAGACCAGACTCAATGAAAGATCGGGTCATCGCCTATCTGGCTGCCCGGCGCAGCCTCGGCTACGAGCTGGCAATCGAGGGCGAAGAATTGCGCCGGTTTGCTGAGTACGCAGACAGCATTGGGCATACCGGTCCAATCACCACCGATCTCGGCGTCCGTTGGGCCAAACTGCCCGCCCACGCCGACCCATTGTATTGGGCCCGACGGCTCGACATTGTGCGTCGCCTCGCTCACCACCAAGCCCTGATCGAACCCGGGACGGAGATTCCGCCGCGAGGCTGGTTGGGACCATCTTATCGGCGCCCGTCACCGCACATCTATTTGCGTGAAGAGATACAGGCTTTACTGTTGGCCGCCGGGCGTCTCGGCCCGAACGCGGGGTTGCGACCTCACACCTACACGACACTTTTTGGTCTGTTGGCATGCACGGGTCTAAGGATCTCCGAGGCGCTACTCTTAGAACGCCGTGACGTTGGTCTCGGCGACGGCGCTATACGCGTGAATCGAAGCAAGTTTCACAAATCGCGTTGGATACCTATTCATGCGAGTACGGTCGCGGCCTTGTCCTCCTACCAGCGGCAACGCGCGAGACGTCTGCCCCAGGCAACCGATCCTCACTTCTTCGTGACCGATAAAGGTACGTCGCTAAAGTGGCACAGAACAAACATGACATTTCGGGCTCTCCGTGAGGAGTTGGGATGGACCGCTCGACCTATTTTGCCGCGAATCCATGACCTTCGGCATACGTTCGCCGTTCGGACCTTGCTACGGTGGTACGAGGCAGGTGCTCCACTTGGCAGCAAGATCGCATACCTGTCTACATACCTAGGACACGTCAAGGTCTCGGATACGTACTGGTACTTCAGTGCCGTGCCTGAACTATTGGCAGTCGCCTCAGAGCGATTCGAAATGCAACTCAGCCGGGATACGGGAGTAACTGATGGCCAACCACATTAGCCCTAGCTTTCCTCGTCTTGTGCAGGAGTTTTTTACCGAATACCTCGTCGTTCAGCGCAATCTCAGCGCCCATACGGTGAGCAGCTACAGAGACACCTTCCGGTTGTTGCTGCGCTACTTGGAAGAGTATCATCACAAACGACCGTCGCGCCTGAATCTGAAAGACCTGGACGCGCCACTCATCTTAGCGTTCCTGGATCACATCGAGAGCCAGCGGGGCAATGCGATACGAAGTCGCAACGTACGATTGGCTGCAATCCGCACCTTCTTTCGCTATGCGACGCATCATGATCTGGGTGCATTGCAGACAATTCAACGGGTTCAGGCGATTCCGACCAAACGCTATGACCGCCCATTGCTGGGATTTCTGACGCCAGACGAAATGCAGGCCATCCTTGACGCGCCAAATCGAGCGACATGGAGTGGTGCGAGGGACCACGCCATGTGGGCCATGTTCTACAACACGGGTGCTCGAGTCTCAGAAGTGACCGCGATGTGCATGGGAGATCTCGATCTGGAACAAGGACCGTGCATCCGAATCCGGGGCAAGGGTCGCAAACGGCGCGCCATCCCACTTTGGAAGACAACCCAGAGGGTCCTAATAGACTGGCGGCGGCGCACACACGTCGACCCGGAAGCGCCCTTGTTTCCCAATCGTACGGGTCATCGCATGACGCGCACGGGGGTCGAAGACCGTCTGCGGCGTTCAGTCCGCGGCGCGGCCGATCGCTGTCCCTCGCTCAAGGACCGTAATGTGTCGCCCCATATATTGAGACACACGACGGCCATGCACCTCCTGCGGTCTGGGGTGGACATCACGGTGATTGCGCTTTGGCTGGGCCACGAAAGTCCCGACACGACGCACCAATACGTCGAGGCTGACATCGAGATGAAGAGGAAGACACTGGATGCGATTCGTGAGCCGGATTCCTCAGACGACGCTTGGCAACCGACCGACGACCTGCTCCGCTTCCTCGACTCGCTATGATTATGCTGAGCTCGCGGGGCAGGAGCACGCGTGCAAACTGCGCTCCGCAGTGAATGGATCACGGCGCCTCGCACCGCACCTTCGCATAACTGGGAACTTGGCATAATAGCGCTTATGCAAAGCTTGACATAAGCGCTATTTTCGCACCTTCCAAGAGAGCTTTCTACCCGAGATGGCGGCCAAGGCCATGGTCCCGACGTTGCCCGAGTTGAACCGCTTCTTGGGCGCCTGGCAGCACGAGTTCTACGAGCAGCAGCCGCACGAAGGCCTGGGCCCAGGCCCCAACGGCGTCCATCTCTCGCCCCTGTCTGCCTGGGAGGCCGACCCCACCCCCCAACGCCCCGTGGACCCCGCCCGCCTGAATGCCGCCTTCCTGCTTGGCGTCACGCGCCGCGTCGACAAGACCGCCCTGGTCTCCCTCGATGGGGTGCGTTACCTCTGCCCCGACCCCATGGTTGGTGCGAAGGTTGAACTACGTTACCACCCCGCACGCCCAGGAGACCCACTGCAGATCTGGGAAAACGACCGCTTCGTCGGGCTCGCCTTCCCCTACGTCCCGCCGGAGCAGGTCCCGCACCGGCCAACCGCTCCACCTTCTCCGCCGGTCACGGGTCCCACCGCCAGCGTGCTGGACATCCTGGACGCCCAGCGCCAGAAGCACCTGCAGACCACCCTCGCCATGGCCCTGCCGACACCGGCCCGGTCTTTGCCCTTCACCGAGGCTGCGGCCGCCGCGCTGCTCGAGCGCGCTCTTGGCCGTCGCCTCGATGCCCAGGAGCCCCGCTGGCTCGCCGACACCTGGCGCCGCTGCGGCGGACTGGATCCCGCCATTTGCGATTCGGCCCTGAGCGCCTTCATCGCGCGGCATGGCACCGGCCAGCACCTGGTGCACTACCTCGATCAGATACAGCAGGAGCATGTGCGCGTCCGTCGCGCGTCTACCCCTGTGCAGGGGGTGAATTGATCATGTTCGAGCAGCACTTCGGCCTGCAGCGTACGCCCTTCGGCCGGGACGTGCCCACCGCGGCCCTGCTGACTCCGACCACCCAAACCCGGGCCATCGCGTCCCTCAACTACGCTGTCACCCAGCGCCAGATCGCCGTCCTCGTAGGCGAGATCGGTGCCGGCAAATCCACCGTCCTGCGCGCAACCCTCGCCGGACTCAGCCCGGCCCGCTTCCCGCAGGCCTACCTCCCGGCCGCCCCGCGCGACGCCCGGGATCTCTACCGCAGTCTGCTGGGCGAACTCGGCGAGGCTGCTCCCTGGAGCACCTCCGATGCTCGCACCCGCCTGCGTGCGTTGCTGACCGGCATGGCCGATGCCGGCCGCACCCCCGTCCTGGTCTGCGACGAAGCCCAAGACCTCTCCCCAGCATCGCTGGAGCACCTGCGCCTGCTCACCAGCTTCGACCTCGACTCCCGTCCCGTCTTTGCCCTGATTCTCGCCGGCCAACCCGAACTTGGACGGCTCGTCCGCCGCAAGGGGAGTGAGGCCCTGGCCCAACGCGTCGGATCCTTCATTCATCTGCTCGGCCTCAGCCGGGAGGAGACGGACCGTTACCTGGCTCACCACCTCGAACTCGCTGGCACGACCCAGCCCCTCTTCACCGTCGATGCCTCCGCCGTGCTCTTCTCCGCCTCCAAGGGCCTGCCCCGCAGCATCAACCGCTTGGCCAACGCCTGCCTGGAGGCCGCCTTTCTCCGTCACCTGAGCGCCATCGACGGCCCGCTGGCCGAAGCCACCGTCGCGGAGTGTGCCTGATCCGCCCCCCACATCGTCCTTGGAGGTGCCCCAGATGCCCGACCTCGTCATTGGTGGTCGCCATCGTCCCTACACCTTGGTCACCACCGCCGTCCGTCGCGGTCCCACCGGCCAGGCCCGCTCCGCACAGGTCGACATCCACTTGACCTCCGGCGACATCCGTCTCCGCTTCGCAGACCCCGACTGCCTCCGCATCTTCAGCGATGCCTTTGACCTGCTTCACTACGACATGACTTCCAACCCGCAACTCGTTGACCGCAACGTTCAGACCCGCGTCTACTCCGACGCGACCGACCGCGACGGCATCTGACCTTTCTGGCCCACCGTCACCAAGCCCGGGGGCCTCCTGCCCCCGGGCTGCCGCGCCACCCTTCCTGACCAACGCCGGCGACAGTCTCCTCGATCAATCCCGCGACATCCAAGCCGAGCCCCTACACCCTTCTCCGTCGCCTCCCTTTTGCCCTGGTAGACCAGCCCGGCCTCCAGCCACTGCCGTACCAGTTTCCGCATCCGCGGGTCCCAGACGTGCTCGTCCAGTAGCCAGAGCAGCTTCTGGTGTTCAAGGGTGTCGAAGAAGGCTTCCACGTCGGCGTCCACAACGTAGGCGTTCCCGGCTTCGACGGTGACTCGTATCGTGTCCAGGGCCTGTATGGCTGAGCGTCCCGGCCGAAATCCGTATGAACAGTCAAGGAACCGTGCCTCGAAGATCGGCTCTAGCACCAGCTTGGCTGCCGTCTGCGCCACGCGGTCCCGGATAGTGGGCACCCCGAGCGGCCGAAGCTGCCCGGCTTTGCCCGCCTTGGGGATGTACACGCGGCGCACCGGCTGCGGCCGGTACCCCCCGGTCTTCAGGTCGTCCTCCAACCGTTGCAGGAAGGCCGTAGCCCCGCCGGGCCCTTCCTCGATTTCCTTGAACGTCACCCCGTCGATTCCCGGTGCCCCGTCGTTGGCCTTCGCCTGGTCCCAGGCCTCGCGCAACACATCCGTCCGGCACATGGTCTCGTATAGCTTGCGGTACTTGCGCTTCGGGTGTTGCTTCGCGTCGTCACCAAGGGTCGCTAGGAATGGCAGGGTTCCGTCTCTGCAGGTTGCAACCATCCTGTGCTGCCCCTCCCTCTCTTCCGCGCGCCCCGCAGGCAAAGTATGGGCCCTTCGTTCGCCGGGCGTTATACTGTCGCCCGGGTCATCGCTACTACGCCCCACGCCGACTCCTGATGGCCCTTCCGCCACCTCGGCCTTCTTGGGCTCAAGTGGCGGGACCCGCTTCCACGGGAGACCACCAGGGCCGGGTAGGCCGGTGGAGTTTCACCACCAGCCTCCCACAGAATCCGGACGTGAGCCTCTCGGCTCATCCGGCTCGTGCGAACCCTTGAGTGGGCGCGTTGCCACGTCTACTCGACGCCGAGACGCAATGGCTCCTCCCTTGCGGTTGGCCAGAGGCCTCTTCGAGTTCGCCCGTCCCCTTCGCTCCATGCGCATTACACGCACTTCACCACTACTACGGGACGGTCCGCCCCCTGCCGGCGCATCGCTACTTTCCCCCTTCGCGGGCTACGCTTATAGGGTTTTCGCTTGGCATCGCCGACAGGGTTCTCACGTTCTATGCCAGAGCCCAGACCAAGCTCATGCCCACTCTACGCCGGATGCCGCGAAGGCCGTAAGTAGGTTTCGCCTTCGCCT